>ERZ809472.105-NODE-105-length-23487-cov-12.921048_pt1 | contig 23487 bp, 17 predicted proteins | sample MGYA00521274_ERZ809472 | MGnify/ENA primary metagenome ERZ809472 (study PRJEB31581, sample SAMEA3312791) | metagenome | study: EMG produced TPA metagenomics assembly of the PRJEB8939 data set (Metagenomic analyses of Rumen microbiomes reveals... | reverse complement strand
AGATCTACACTCTTTCCCTACACGACGCTCTTCCGATCTGCTAGTGTCTGCACCAGCTGGCGGCCAACCTGAGGGCCGTGTGCGACGACTCGGAGGAATGGCTTCTGGAGGTGATGCCGCGCTATGGACTCTCGGAGCAGGAAATGCGGAGCATCGTCCACTCGGCGTGCAAGGAGCCTACGAAGGGGTCAAGGATGATGGACAAGATTATCGAGCACCTGACGCTGGCCACGAAACAGGCCGATGAGGAGGGAGCCGAGGGAACGGCGGAGACGGGCCAGCCGACGACGGTCGGCGTCCAGTGGACACGCTTGCCAATAGGCCTTCGTGAGAGCCTCGTGGGCATCCCTCCGACGATGCACATGCCGGTGCTCTGCTCGGTGCTGCCCTTGGCCGCCGCCTATGCCGACCAGGTGGAAGTGGAGTATTGCGACGGCAACCGCCAGCGGCTGGGTCTCATGTCTATCATACGTGGCGAACAGGCCAGCGGCAAGAGCGTGTGCAAGAACGTCGTGGACGTGTGGAAACGCCAGCTGGACGAGGAGGATGCCCTTGCCCGTCGGCGTGAGGAGGAATGGAAGGAGCGCAAGAAGGGTCGCAAGGCCAACGAGAAGGCTCCCGAGGACCCCAAGGTGCTGATACGGATGGTGCCGGTGACGGTGTCGTGCTCTACGCTCCTGAAACGGTTCAAGAACTCGGGCGGACATTGTGTGTACTCGTTTGGGGAGGAACTCGACACGCTCCGCAAGACGAACGGCGCGGGGTCGTGGTCGTCGAAGTACGACATCTACCGCCTCTCCTTCGACCAGGGTGAGTGGGGTCAGGACTACAACTCGGACCAGGCAGAGTCGGGCGTGGTGAAGGTGGCCTACAACTGGACGATGCTGGGCACGAACGGTGCCATGCGCAAGTGCTTCAAGCAGGACAACATCGAGAACGGTCTCTCGTCGCGTATCCTCGTGGCCGAAATGCCTGACTCCAGCTTCTCGAAGATGCCGAAGTTTGGTCGTCGGTCGGCTGGCGACGAGGCGAAGATTCAGGAGGCGGTGAGCCGTCTGCGTTCGCGTGCAGGCTTCGTGGACACGCCTCGTTTGAGGAAGGCCATCGAGGAATGGGTGGAGCAGAAACGGGTAGAGGCCGCTATGGACATCGACCACGTGAAGGACGTCTATCGTAAGCGTGCCGCCGTCATCGGGTTCCGTTGCGGGGTGGTGTTCCATCTGCTGGAGGGGCTCAGCCGTGAGTCCAAGCGTTGCATCGACTTTGCCCTGACGATGGCCGAGTATACGCTCTCGGGCCAGATGGCGGCCTTCGGCGAGGCCCTGCGCTCGGAGATAATCAGTGCCCAGGACGAGGGTCAGCGTCAGGGGGTGAACCACACGGTGTTTGACCAGCTGCCTCCTACCTTCTCGCGCGACGACCTGCGTGCCCTGAAACCGGGCACGAGCGAGAGCGGACTACGTAACGTGGTGATGCGATGGAAACACGACGGATGGATCGTGACCGTCGACCGACACCACTGGAGCAAAACGTCCCGTTGTCCCATCGTCCCATCGTCCCATTAAGAACCTTGACAAATTGCATGATTATGGAACTGATATTAGAACGAATAGCCAAACGTAAGTCCTATACGATAGGCCGACTTTACATCAGTCAGCGCGTGGACGACGAGTATCTGGCAGGACATGAGAAGCAGTACTTCTGCGACACGCTCGAACCCACCTGGCGCGACTACAAGGGCGGGGCATACAAGGTGAAGGGCCGCTCGGCCATACCCGAAGGACGCTACGCCGTGGTGATTTCCTACTCGAAGAGGTTTCAGGCATGGCTGCCCATCCTGCTCGGCGTGCCGAAGTTTGAGGGCGTGCGCATCCACGCGGGCAACACCGCCGACGACACCGAGGGCTGCATCCTCGTGGGAAAGAACAAGGTGGTGGGACAGGTAGTGGACTCGCGCATCTGGCTACACCGCCTGAAGCAGAAAATCGTCGAGGCCAAGGAGCACGGCGAGGCCGTCTGGATAAGCGTCAGATGATGGAAAAGCCCTAAATAATCACAAATATTCTCTCATGTCTGAAGGATTATGGGAGAATATTTGTAACTTACAGAAATAATATGTATCTTTGCACGATAGAAATTAGGAAAATGGACATCCTCACTCAGGACATCATGTACTTGACGGGCGTAGGCCCTAACCGCAAGAAGCTGCTCAGCAACGAACTGGGCATCGAGACCTTCGGCGACCTGCTGGAGTACTATCCCTACAAGTATGTTGACCGCTCGAAGGTCTACAGGGTCGACGAGCTGACGGGTGAAATGCCGTTTGTGCAGGTCGTCGGGCGCATCCTGAGCTTCGAGACCTTCGACATGGGGCCTATGCGGGAGCGGGTCGTGGCCCACTTCTCGGACGGGACGGGCATCATGGACCTCGTGTGGTTCAACGGCGGCAAGTATGCCAAGCAGAACTACAAGATAGGTCAGGACTATCTGGTGTTCGGTCGGCCCTCGGTGTTCAACAACCGTATACAGGTGCAACACCCTGAGCTTGAGGCCATTGACCATTCATCATTGAACTTTGAACATTCTGCTGCGCAAACGTCGGCGGATGCCAATAATGGTCAATGGTCAATGATCAATGTTCAATGTAAGATGCGCCCCTACTACAACACGACGGAGAAGATGAAGAAGTTCAACCTTACGTCGCGGGCGATGGAACGGCTGGCACGCAACCTCATCGAGCGGCTGAAGGAACCGATGGCAGAGACCATCCCCGACTTCATCACCGCCCGTCTGCACCTGATGAACCGCGACCAGGCACTACGCACCATCCACTTCCCCCAGAGCGCAAAGGAGCTGGAACGGGCACGGGTGAGATTGAAGTTTGAGGAGCTGTTCTTCGTACAACTCAACATCCTGCGCTATGCCAGCGACCAGCGACGCAAGTATCGGGGCTATGTGTTCAACCGCATAGGGCCTGTGTTCAACACCTTCTACTACGACCACCTGCCCTTCAATCTCACGGGAGCCCAGAAGCGCGTGATGCACGAGATACGCCACGACGTGGGTAGCGGACGACAGATGAACCGTCTGCTTCAGGGCGACGTGGGGAGCGGCAAGACCCTCGTGGCCCTCATGGCGATGCTCATCGCCCTGGACAACGGTTTCCAGGCCTGCATGATGGCTCCGACGGAGATACTGGCCGAGCAACACCTGACGACCATACGCGAGCTGCTTCAGGGCATGGAGGTGCGCGTGGAACTGCTCACGGGCATCGTCAAGGGAAAGAAGCGTCAGGAGATTCTGGATGGTTTGCTCGACGGTAGTGTGCAAATACTTGTTGGCACGCACGCCATCATCGAAGATACTGTTCAGTTCCGTCAATTAGGAATGGTCATCGTAGACGAGCAGCACCGGTTCGGCGTGGCACAGAGGGCCAAGCTATGGAGCAAAAGCAGACCCTCCGCAGGGGGTGGAACCATACCCCATGTGCTGGTGATGACCGCCACACCCATTCCGCGCACACTGGCCATGACGCTCTATGGCGACCTGGACGTGAGCATCATCGACGAGCTGCCCCCGGGACGCAAACCCATCCAGACGACCCATGTCTTTGAGAGCCGCATGACCTCGCTCTACGACGGTATACGCCGACAAATCAATCAGGGGCGGCAGGTGTACTTCGTGTTCCCGCTCATCGAGGAAAGCGAGAAAATCGACCTGAAGAACCTGGAACAGGGCTTCGAGACGTTGTGTCAGGTGTTTCCAGAATTCAGGCTGAGCAAGGTTCACGGACGAATGAAACCACGCGACAAGGAGGAGGAAATGCAACGGTTCGTGCGCGGCGAGACCCAGATACTGGTGGCCACGACGGTGATTGAGGTGGGCGTGAACGTGCCCAACGCCTCGGTGATGGTCATCATGGACGCCCAACGCTTCGGACTCTCCCAGCTACACCAGTTGCGGGGAAGGGTGGGACGAGGTGCCGACCAGAGCTTCTGCATCCTCGTCACCAGCTATAAGCTCTCGGAAATCACCCGCAAACGTATCGACATCATGTGTCAGACCAACGACGGTTTCCGCATTGCCGAGGCCGACCTGAAACTACGCGGACCGGGCGACCTGGAGGGCACGCAACAGAGCGGCATGGCCTTCGACCTGAAGATAGCCGACATTGCACGCGACGGCCAGCTGGTGCAGATGGCACGCGACGAGGCTCAACGCATCGTCGACGAGGACGCCACGTGTAGCTCGGCCAAATATGAAATACTCTGGAACCGTCTTGCACAACTCCATAAGACCAACATCAACTGGGCGGCGATTTCCTAACATTGTCAACGGTCGTAAAATTAAGTCTAATTAACGAAAAGAGTCCGACGTTTTCCGAAACATTCGCTACCTTTGCACACAATTATCATAAACAATGAATCTAAATACGGTCAACCCTCCTACCTATCGAAACGACACGGTGCTGCCCCTTCCTATGGAGGTGACGGCCGATGCCTGGGCGGTAGACGCGGCGTGCTCCGGCAATCCCGGGCCTATGGAGTATCAGGCCATCGACTTGCAGACGGGGTGGCGGGTGTTTCATTTCGGCCCGTTGAAAGGCACCAACAACATCGGGGAGTTTCTGGCCATCGTCCACGCCCTGGCCCTCTGCTGGCAACAGGGACTCCACCAGAAAACCATCTATAGCGACTCTTACAACGCCATCCTATGGGTGAAAAAGAGACAATGCAAGACAAAGCTGGAGCGTACGCCCGACACGGAATACCTCTTCCAGGTAATCGCCCGAGCCGAGAACTGGCTACGCACACACGACTACCGGAATCCTATCGTGAAATGGGAGACACAACAATGGGGGGAAGTGCCGGCAGACTTTGGAAGGAAATAAAAATCACATCATCACAATATGGCTTGGTACACAAAATATCTTTCCGTCTACGGACGTCCGTTCTCTGAAGTGCCAGAGGAGGTCATCACCTCCACCCGCGAGCGTCTGAGCCGTATGCAGAGCAACGAGCCTCTGGCATCGATCGTGGTCATCGCCTACAACGAGGAGACCCACTTACAGGCCTGCCTATGGGCGTTGAGCGAGATACAATGCAAATATCCAGTGGAGATTATCGGCGTCGACAACGACTCTTCCGACCAGACGGCAGAGATTTTCCGCCAGTCGGGCATCCCGTTCTACACGGAGTACCAACACTCATGCGGCTATGCCCGTCGGTGCGGACTCCAACACTCGCGTGGAAAGTATTATTTCGACGTAGATAGTGACACGCTCTATCCACCTCAGTACTATGAGCTGATGCTCGAACAACTCATGCGACCCGGTGTGTCGTGCGTATCGGCCACCTGGAGCTATTTCCCCGATGAGGGACATTCACGGCTGGGGTTGCGGCTCTTTGAAATAGTGCGCGACACCTTCCTCTGGGTGCAACACTTCAAGCGTCCTGAACTCTCCGTGCGCGGTCTGGTCTTTGCCTACAATGCCGACTACGGGCGCAAGGAGCCCTACCGTGTGGACATCATCCGTGGTGAGGATGGCTCTATGGCCCTCGCCTTGAAGAAATACGGAAAAATCCGATTTGTGCGCGACCGTCGGTGCCGGGCCATCACCGGCTATGGCACCCTGAGTAGCGAGTCGTTATGGAAGAGCCTCTGGAAACGTGTAAAGATACAAGGACGAGGCATCACGCGCATCTTCTTCAAGAAAGACCACTATGATGACTCGCCCGATAACTTGGTGAAAACCGCAAAGCGCTGAACTCAGATGAACTGGTCTCCGTAGCGGATACCCACCTCAGAGACATACTTGCGGATGAGCGACGAGGAGTCACCCTTCTTGCAAATCAGCAACACATCGCCCTGCTCGGCCACGATGTAGCCGTCGAGACCGTTGATGACGCCTATATGGCCGCGAGGTAGCTTTACGATGTTGCCTCGGCAATTCTCCATCATCACCTCCGAGTCGATGACCACATTGTCGTTCTCGCCCTTTTGCATGAATTCATAGATGCCATGCCACGTGCCCAGGTCGGCCCAGCCAAAGTGGCAGGTCATCACGAATACATTGTCCGACATCTCCAGTGCCGCCTTGTCCATCGACAGGTTGGGATAGGCAGGGAAGTTCTGGTCTACGAACTTCCTTTCGTCGTCCATCGATGACATCTCCAGGATGTTGGCCATGCGGTAAGGCATGTCGCGCACCACGTCGATGAAGAAGTCATGCAGATAGTTGATATTAGCCAGGAACATACCCGTGTTCCAAAGGAACTCGCCACTATCCATAAACAATTTGGCAAAGTCACGCTCGGGCTTCTCGGTGAACGACTGGACCTTGTTGATGCCCTCGAAGAGCGACGGCTCGCCTAACTGGATGTACCCGTAGCCCGGCTCAGGACGGGAAGGCTTGATGCCCATAGTGAGAATGATGTCGGTCTCGCCCACAAACTTCAGGCCGTTGAGTATGTCGCTACGGAAGGCCTCGTCACCCACGATAAACTGGTCGGACGGCACAATGAGCACCCGGGCATCGTTACACTCTCGGTGAATCCTCACACCTGCCCACGCCACCGACGGGGCGGTGTTGCGGCGTATAGGCTCTGCCAGGATACGGTCGGCACGCACGTCGGGCAATTGCTCCTTGACAAGACGCTCATAGTCCTTGTTGGTGCAGATGAAGATGTTGTCGTGTGCAATGAAGGCACTGATGCGCTCGAACGTGGATTGCAACTGGGTCTTCCCCGTACCAAAGAAATCAATGAACTGCTTGGGGCAGGCACGGCGACTTGTTGGCCATAGTCGTTTACCGCGTCCTCCGGCAAGAATGACGCAATAATTATTGCTCAAAAACTCCATATATCAGATTTAGGTTTTATAGTTTTTCGCGTTTTGGTGTGTTTTACGGCGTAAAGTTACGCATAATTATTGACCCAGCAAATATTTTTTGATATTTTTAGCATAATCTTTTGTGCAATTCAATTTTTCTTTGTACCTTTGCACCCGCTTTCGAGCCCAGATGGCGGAATCGGTAGACGCGCTGGTCTCAAACACCAGTGGGGCAACCCGTGCCGGTTCGACCCCGGCTCTGGGTACAAGGCTCAAAAGCAGAAGTGCTGAAACTCAAAAGGTTTCAGCACTTTTTTATCTTTACATTTGAAACATTTTCGTTTCTATTTGACAAACTTCCGACCGTTCTGGATAAGCACTCCCCGCTCGGCATCGTCGGCTGAGGTGCCGTCGATATGGAAGATGCGGGCACCCTGTCCTGTATGATGCGGCACCACCGAAGTCCCTTGTATGTTCGTCGAGGTGCCCGTCTTTTCGGCAAACTCTGCACGAGCCCTGGCCAGTTGTTCGATGAAGCGCTCATGGTTGCGGATCATCTGATAGAGCACGGAACCGGCCATGCGTCCGGCATCAACATCGCTCTGCCAGTGATAGCCGGCAATGACGCGGCTCTGACCAAACTCATAGCCGCGAGCGAGCAGACCTTCCATCGCCTTGGGCGAGGTGTTGATGTCGGCCAACAACAATGCCGATGTCCAGCCCAGCACGGTGTGACCCGAAGGATAGGAGCCCTCGTAACGATGCTTCTCCTCCTTTTCAGGCACGATGGTGCCCTCGTTGTAATAGGTGTATGGACGCATACGGTTGAAATAAGCCTTCGCATCGGAATGGATACTATCACATGAGGCGCAGACGTCCTGAAGGATGGTATAGATCTCGGGCGTTCCCTCCTTCGTGATTTCTAAGCCGAAAAGGCCACCAAACTCCGCAATGATGGTCTCCATGCTATATACGGCATCACGCTGAGCCTGAGCACAACGGGCCTCGTCCAGACGTTGGAGCTTGCCCCAGAGATACTGAGACTGGTCTGCCACAAATCGGGCCGACTCAAATTCAGGCGGAGCAGGAAGGATGTTTGCCATGTTGGGTAACTCGGCCTTTGTGAAATACGCGTGTCCGTTCTTTTCGTCACCGGCGGCTTGAACACTGGTCACTCCGCAGAACACGAATGCGGAAACCAATAGCCTTACTTTAAGTTTCATCTTTCTTGATTGTTTGTTTTGTTTGGTCCAGCCCGCAAGGATGCGTGCATTCATGTTCCTTGGGGCGTCATTTCTGATTTTTGGGCGCAAAATTAGTTAAAAATCCTCGAATAGCTGAAAAATTGCATCCATATTTAAGTGATTTTAGTTTTTTGGAAAAAAAGCGGTTACCTTTGCACCGACAAAACAAGTGTACTTAACTCTGAATTGTGAACTCTGAACTAAACTTTGACATGGCCATTCAAGTGACATATAGACGGACGCAGAGACTTTCGATGCGTATCGTGAAAAACGGCGACATACATGTGTCGGCCCCCATCGGTATGTCGAAAGCCGAGGTGGAACGTTTCATAGAAGAGCACCGCGAGTGGATAGCGGAAGCCCGGAAGGACAACTACGAGCGGCAAAAGCGGCGGGCAATGTTTTTCAACCAACTACCCTTGCAGACACAAGCACAGGCCGACGATGCGCTACGACGGCTAAAAGCCCTGATAGAGCCGATGGTGGAGCGACACGCAAAGGAGATGGGGGTGAAGCCATCCATCGTGTACTATAAATCTACCATCTCGCGATGGGGACAATGTAACGTAAAAGACCGCTCCATCTACTTCTCCGCCTTTGTGCTTCTGTTGCCAGAATGGTGCGTGGAGCATGTGGTGGTTCACGAATTGTGCCATCTGTTGGAACCCAGCCATAACGCCCGTTTCCATGCGTTGATGGACCGGTACTTCCCGCGTTGGCGGGAAGCCCGGAAAGAGACGCGACAGATTTGCCGTATGGAGGACGAGGAATGATCCCGTCACAACGTCGAGAGCCATCATCCACCTGGAATTGCCCGTCGCACGCAACTTGGTTACATTCTCTAAGGCCTCATCAGACCACCGAGGCCGCTACTTTCAATAGTTCTCCGCGTTAATCTCGAAATACGATTGTGGATGGAAGCATACAGGACAAACGTCGGGGGCTTCGGTGCCGATGACGATGTGACCACAATTGCGGCACTCCCAAATGCTGACACCGCTCTTACGGAACACCTCGGCTGCCTCGACATTATGTAGGAGGGCACGATAGCGCTCCTCGTGGTGCTTCTCGATGGCTGCTACTCCTCGGAATTGTTCGGCCAGCTCATGGAAGCCCTCTTCGTCGGCCTCGCGGGCAAAGGTGGCGTACATATCGGTCCACTCGTAGTTCTCGCCCTCGGCGGCATGTAGCAGGTTCTCGGCCGTCTGACCCAGACCTCCTAAGTGTTTGAACCACAACTTGGCATGTTCCTTCTCGTTTTCGGCCGTCTTCAGGAAGAGGGCGGCAATCTGCTCATAGCCGTTCTTCTTGGCTACGGAGGCGTAATAGGTGTACTTGTTACGGGCCATCGACTCGCCGGCGAAAGCGGCTTCAAGATTCTTCTCGGTACGGGTGCCTGCATACTTATTGCTATTGGCAGGTGCATCCGCCTCGGCGGTGACCTTTACGAAGTCTGATGCGGGATGCTTGCAGATGGGGCAAGTGAAATCGTCGGGTAGCTCCTCGCCCACATATTCATATCCGCATATACTACAGCGCCAGATGGTCTTGCCCTCTGTTGTCTGGCCGACGGGCTGGGGCTTCGGCTTGATGTATTGCTGGTAGTAATTATACGTGGCCGAGGGTACTTCATTGAGCACTTCCATTTCGGTGACAAGGCCAACGAAGAGCGTATGCGTTCCTAAGTCAATGGCCTGCTCCACATCGGCGGAGATAAAGGCATTGGTACCGCGTGTGATGACTAAGGTACCATTGGCGACACGGCGGCAATCGGTGAAGTCGGCGAACTTATCGACCGTGCGTCCGCTCTGGAAGCCGAAGTGCTTGAACAATTCAAAATCAGCAGCCTCGCTAAGGATGGAAGCCGTAAATTTGCGTGAGCTTAAGATGAGCTCGGTGGTCAGATTGCTCTTGTTCAGGGCCACGGAGATACGGTTGGGCTGTGCCGTCACTTGTGCTACGGTGTTGCTAATGCAACCATTGTCACGCCCATCGTCACACGTTGTGATGACGAACAGGCCATACTGGATGTTGAAAAGGGGATTACTCATAATGATAAATCTTTAAAAGTTTTGTGTTGTTGGATAAATAAAAACAAAATCCAACGACAAAGATAGTCATTTTCCTCCGATTCATCGCATTTTCGCAACCATTATTATAAAACTTTAAGTAAGTGAACACAGTACCTTGCTGCTCAGTCCTTACCAACCATTTCTCCAAATTGTTCAGCCAAATTCTAAAAACACTTAAATCAGACCGCAAAGTTAGTGGGAATTAGGGATAATTTGCTATATTTGTGGCCATTATTCTGACCATTTTTAAATTCTTGAATACTTATGAAGAGATTAGCATTACTTATGGCGGTTTCGCTCAGTGTTATGATGGGCTTTGCCGCAAAGAACAAAAAAGAAGTACAGCAGCCGTTGAAGCCCATGAATGAGTTTGTCAGTGAGCTTATGGACAAGATGACCGTTCAGGAGAAGATAGGCCAGTTGAACCTGCTTCCATCGGGAGATATCCAGACGGGTATCTCGGAGAACAGTTCCGTCAGGGAAATGATTCGTCAGGGAAAGCTGAGTGCCATCCTCAATCTGAAGGGAGTAGACCATATCCGGAAAGTTCAGAAGATGGCCGTCGAGGAGTCTCGACTTGGCATTCCTATTATCTTCGGTATGGATGTGATTCACGGCTACGAAACCATATTCCCCATTCCCTTGGCCTTGTCCTGTTCGTGGGACCTCCCTGCCATTGAGCAATGTGCCCGCATAGCCGCCAAGGAATCCACCGCCGACGGCATCTGCTGGACTTATAGCCCGATGGTCGACATCTGTGTTGACCCTCGTTGGGGTCGCGTGGCAGAGGGAGCTGGCGAGGATCCGTTCCTTGGCTCACGCATCGCCGAGGCAATGGTACGTGGCTATCAGGGCGACCTCTCAAACCGTGAACAGCTGATGGCCTGTCTGAAACACTTTGCCCTCTATGGCGCATCGGAGGCAGGCCGTGACTATAATACGGTCGACATGAGCCATGTTCGCATGTTCAACCAGTATTTCCCACCCTATAAGGCTGCCGTAGAGGCAGGTGTGGGCAGCGTCATGTCATCGTTTAACACGGTCGACTATATACCTGCTACAGCTAACCGCTGGCTGCTCACCGATGTTTTACACGACCAGTGGAAATTTGACGGATTCCTGGTCACCGACTATGGGGCCATCAACGAGATGATGAACCACGGGCTTGGCAATCAGCAGCAGGTGGCCGCACTGGCCCTGAAGGCCGGCACCGATATGGACATGTGTTCAGAGGCATTTATTGCCACGCTCGAGAAGTCGCTCCAGGAGGGAAAAGTATCCATGGCCGAAATCGACCAGGCCTGCCGCCGTGTGCTCGAGGCCAAGTACAAGCTTGGACTCTTCGCCGACCCCTACCGTTTTTGCGACAAGTCGCGTCGTGCTACCGACATCTATACCTCGGAGCATCGTCAGGCTGCCCGAAACCTGGCCGCCGAGACCTTTGTCCTGTTGAAGAACGACAACGTGCTCCCGCTCAAGAAGCAAGGTACCATAGCCCTCATCGGTCCACTTGCTGATACAAAGAGTAACATTGCTGGCTCATGGGCACCTACGGCCACCTATCAGTATCCCACCCTTCGCGAGGTTATGCAGGGCACACTTCAGGGCAAGGCTACCCTACTCTATGCCCAGGGAAGCAATATCTGCCGCGACTCCGTGCTACAGGCCGATGGTTCTTTCAATCACTTCATTCCCCGTGGTGACGATGCCCTGATGAAGCAACAGGCTCTTGAAACAGCCCGTAAGGCCGATGTTATCGTGTGTGCAATGGGCGAGCTACAGGAAATGAGTGGCGAATGTGCCAGCCGTAGCGATATTGAGCTGTTTGATGTACAACGTGAACTGCTGGATGAACTACTGAAGCTTGGCAAGCCCCTGGTATTGCTCAACTTCGCAGGTCGCCCCACCGTTATGACATGGGAACAACAACACGTTCCCGCCATCCTCAATGTTTGGTTTGCCGGCTCTGAGACGGGCGATGCCATCTGCGACGTGCTGTTTGGCGATAAGTCGCCTTCTGGAAAACTCACCATGTCGATGCCTCAGAACCTGGGGCAGATTCCCATCTATTACAATCACCTGAACACTGGGCGCCCTGTTGAGGAAGGCACCCAGAAATTCTTCAAGTACCAGAGCAATTACCTCGACGTGCGCAACGAACCCCTCTACCCCTTCGGCTACGGCCTTTCCTACACCACATTCGAGTATAGCGACGTGACATTGAGCAGTTCCCAGATGAAGGCCGACGGCACAATTACCGCCTCCGTTACCGTCAAGAACGTTGGCCGCTATGATGCCGACGAAGTGGTCCAGCTCTATATCCGCGACGTGGTGGGTTCTATCAGTCGTCCTGTCAAGGAGCTAAAGGGATTCCAACGCATCCACCTGAAGGCAGGAGAATCTCAGACCATCACCTTCACGATTACCCCCGACCTCTTGAAATTCTATGACTACAACCTAAATTACGTCATCGAGCCAGGCGACTTTGATATTATGATAGGGCCGAATAGCCGCGACGTCAAGAAAAAGACCATCACGGTAATATAATTAGGTCTGTTCCAAATACAGGCCGGAAACTACCGCTTCGGTTTAATGTTCAGGTTCACACCCAGCACGTCCTCGCTATCTACGATGGTCCAGCTACTGCCAGGATAAACGCCGATGGTGCGCTCGGTGTCGAAGCCCATCTCCTTCAGTTCCCTGATCACCTCGTCGCGGGCATCGCCTACCTCAAAGCCTAAGTGGTGTACGCCGTTTCCGTGTTTGTTGATGAACTCGCGGAACGTGCTGGGATTGTCATCTATCTGATGCAGTTCCAGCACCCAGTCGCCCATCTCTATGACGCACATCTGCAAATCGCACGGCATGTTGCCATTGCCGCGATAGGTGTAAGGATATTCCCCGTTACTCTCTAAATGGTTCACCCAGATTTCAGGCTCAGGAACGTTGAGCAGGGCAGCCCATGCCTTGGCAGCCTTCCGGATATCGCGCACCACGATGGTTACCTGTATGAACTGTTCTTTCTTCAGCGGCGTGACCAATGGCTCATACATGGTGGTGGTGTCGGCTTCCTGCTGGTCTGAAATGTAGCCTTTCATCCGCTCTATGCCGTACTTGGCTACGACCAGATCCTCTTCCGATGTTGCTCCGCTGAAAGCAAAAGCCATCTTACAACCTTCGTACTCGTCGTAGGCACCGCCGGCATAACCCAGCTCGCCCGTGATTGTCTTATGGTTCGGATCGCCACTATCGGCCTGGGTAGCAATCACTTCGCCACACTTCGACCATGCGACGGCAACCAGATTAAATCCGTCTTTCCAGTTGCAGTACGAGCCTACAACCTTCATCTCGCCAATCCAGTCGACCGTATCGCCACTGTTTAGAACCGAGGCTGTTGCCACGCCTTCAATACCCATCTCAATAGCCTTGGCCTTCATATCCTCCAAGGCCATGCCAAGTTTCTCTCTTAATTGTTCGTTTGTCATAAGTTTATCAGTTTTAGTTAAGTCAGCATGTTGTTTATCCTGCTGCGGCGCATCACAGGAGAAGCATACCCCACATACGAGGAGCATCAGTAAAAGTTTAGTTTTCATAGTTGTGTCAGTTTAGTTTTGTGTTAAAGAATAAATTCAAGTCCGGCCACCAATCGTGGATGCTCTTTCAGGAAATCGTTTCCCCAGACGTACATGGTCCAGTTCTTGATGGTGTAATAGAAACCGGCTGCCACATCGACGTCCTGGTCGAACTTCCAGGAATGGATGGCCCCTACCAAGGGTGTTATGGAATGTCCGTTCTTCAGTTTGATGGAATAGCCCAAGTACTCATAGTTGGACCAGGTATCGTCAGCTCCTTTGTTGGCCACCCACCAGCTGTTGGTGCACCAGAACAATCGTCCGTCACAGGACAGGGCACCGTTCATGTATAGGCCTGTTGTGAGGTAGGAAAAGTGGAAGCTATCGTTCAGATTGAAGGATGAAATCACCTCGCCGCCTATGTTCAGCCACTGGCTGAATTTGTTGCCATAGCGCAGGAGGGCTCCCCAGTAGGAACAGTTGGGACCGGTATAGAGGTCGATGCCAGTGGCAAAGTGGTCGCCCAGTCCATACTGGAGGGTGGAATAGGTTTCCTGATGGTTGATGCCTGGCCGGCACTTCACCGATGTATAGCCATAGAGCAAGCCATCGCCCACGGTTCCTGCATAGTAAGGAATCTGCGCGACGGCCATGTATGAGAACAACTGCCCCAAAGTGATGCCAAGCAACCTTTTCATGGCGAGTGTTATTCCTTGGGCAGTTCAGCAATGATGCGACAACCCTGCTGGTAACTCTTATCGTGGATGACCTTTCCCCCAAGTGCCTTAATGTGAGTCTTACAAAGCGGCAGGCCGAGGCCCAGACCTTCAGAGAGGTCATCAACTTTTGTGAAGGGCATGAAGATCAGTTCTTGGGAATTCTCGGGCAGGCCCGGGCCTACATCCTCGACGATAAAGTGTACCGTAGTATCAGTCTGTATGAGTCGCACCAGGATGTGGTGTCTGTCAGAGTATTTGGCAGCGTTGTAGAGCAGTTCCTTGACGGTACGCATCAGGAAGATCCGGTTGGTCTTGATGGTAAAGCTGTCAGGAAGATCGGTCTCGAAATTAATGACCGCACCCGTGAATTGTTCCTTTACGTAGTCGATACAGTCACGTGCCAACTCGTTGCACGGCACGATGTCATCCTTCTGATAGCGCTTGGTATCGGCATTGCCCGTATCCGAAATGTCGTACAGCATCAAGGTTGTACGGAGCAGCAGGGAAGCGCTGTGCTTCATCGTGGCGTTGATCTGGCTGATGTCCTCTGTCCTCCAGTCGTCGCCCCCCTTACTTTTGCGCCGAGATGCGATATTGCCATACAGCACACGTGCCAGACCCTCAATGACATTGAGTGGAGTAAGGAACTGGCGCGACACATTCTGGATGAATAGTTTCCTGCGCTTGGATGCTTCCTGAGCCAGCGGCAAGGAGCGTTCCAGCTCAGCGTTTTCCGTTGCTATCTCAGCGTCATTACGCCTGATGTCTTCCTGACGCAATAGGAGTGCCTGCTGCATGTTACGGAATGCGTTCTGCAACTTTCCTATTACATCTTTATGTTTCGTCAAAGGTATCTCCGTTTCGTAATTGCCCTCAGCTACCTTATTCGTGGCCTCCATGAGCTCGTTAAGCGGACGTATGTTACGCTTTACGACCCTACGGGTAATCCAGAAGATAATCAACATGCCGACGACAACGAAGACAATCAGGATAATGGACAGATGATTATAGTCGGCCAATACGTCCTCGTCGTGACACACAAGGGCAATACTCCAGCCAGTATTCGACACAGGCATGTAGGTCACATGGCAGAGCACATCGTCAAGGTTAACATGCATCATGCCGTACTTGCGTCCTGTCATTTCCCTTCCAAGTTTTATAATGTCAGGATGCTCGACGGAATCGGTAGCCGTAAAGATGGTCTTCTTAAAGAGCAGACTGCTCTCAGGATGAATAAGATAGCCACCAGATGGCCCCAACAGCATGTAGTAAGAGCTTGGGTACGGGTGATGGGTGGCAAGGACGGTCTGGCGGAGCGTTTGGAAGGAGAAGTCAACGGAGATGACACCTTCTATGCGGTCGCCGTGGGGACGCAGGGGTATGCAGTAGGAACCCACGGCATCGTGATGGTTGATCGTGCCTTCCGTGAAATCGCTGAACGGATTGATCCAGCAGGGACGGCCCGACTGCTTAGGCATCTTATACCAGTTTTTCTGGAAATACTCGTATTCTGGTTCGATGGAAGTCACTACTGTGTCGCCATCGCGGACAGAATAGACCGAAAAGCTGTCACCATAGTCAGGAAAGACATCCGGCTCAGTCGCAACCGAGCAACTGAGCACCGTCCTGTTGAGACTCACGAGACGGTGGGTCAAGGCAGGAAGCGAATCAGGACTGAAACTCTCTTCGAGCATCCACACATTCGTATTGGCTGCGGTTTCTATCTTGTTGAGGTGGTTTTCTACCAGCCTCTCGGTAATACTGAGAATGGTGCGCGACCGCTCAATAGCCTCTTTGTGCAGCAAGTCACGTGCATGTTGATAGAACAATCCTAACGACAGCACGAAAAGAGGTACTGCAAAAATAATAATGGTTCGGCTAAGCCGTTTGGAAAGCGTGCGGCGTATTGTTGGTTCACTCATGGCTGGCCTCCTTTCCTGCCTCGCGTGATGAGGCATTATTCCTGACGGAAGAACCGTCGGGCACAGTGACATTGAATTTGTGACTGAGCAGTTCCAGAATGTTCTCACTCTGCTTCTTGATGTTGACGATCTCCTTGTCTGCTTCCTGCAAGGTGATGGTCTCATAGTTGTCGCAAAGGGCATCAACGCTACCGCTGATAGACTCCGACGGTGCAATCATCCTGTTGGTGACGTTGTGCAGGAAGGTAGCCTTTACATGGTCGTCTTCCGTTATCTGCTGATATAGTTTCTGCAGTTCCGCGTGATGTGAGTTCAGCGTGGCTCTCTGCTCTTCCTGCTTGGTGATATTATTCTCCAAGGCCTTCTGCATGGCCTGGAAATGCTGGTAAAACACACCCACCTCGTCGTCGCGTTTCACATCAGGAATGTTCTCGTCGTAGTGGCCCTCGGCAATACGCTCTGCCGACTCAGTGAGATACATCAACGGTTTCAGCTGTTTGCGTATAGCCAAACGACACAGCATGAAGAACACCAGCAAGGCGATGACGACTATGCCAAGGACATGGAAGACAAGTTGGTAGTATTCGCCGAAGATGTCGTCCTTAGGATAGATGGTGGCGATGCTCCAGTTGAGCGCATCCATAGAACGGCTGGAAACATTGTTGCGCACGAACGGCTTGTAGAAGATATACCACGTGAAGTCGTCCATGCGGAACGACATGTCGCCTGTGGCACCTTGCAGCATATCCTTGGCAGCTATAAGAGCGCCAGGGCTTTCCATGACGTCAGGCTCGGTTAGCACGTTCCGTCCTGCCAGCTTCTCACGGTTGGGGTGAATGATATAGGAGCCGTCATGGGCCAGCAACAGGCTGTAGCTGTTGGGCGAGGGTTTGGTCTCAAGCACAATCTGCGAGAGCAGGTTGATGGACAGGCCCACGGCAATGACTCCGACACACTCACCGCTACCGTCGCGTATAGGCAGGCAGAAGGTGATGATTGGCTCTACACCATACTCTGAGTTCCTTCCTGGGTCAACCCACGAGGCCCGGCACGTCTCCATAGTCTCCTTGAACCATTTCCGCTGGGTATAGGATATACCAGCCAGCTTATCGGTGGAAATGAGCTCCGGCGAGTTGTATTTCTTGCGGTGGACGTAGCTCAACGACAGCTCGCGGCCAGGGTAATAGTTGGGCTTGAAGGCAATGGAGCAACCGTGGATGTTGGGATTGCTCTCCACCAATCGGCGACATAAGGTCGGCATGACTTCTGGCTGGTCAAGATGCTCCAACAGACGGAAGTAAATATTGCCCGTCGCCTGTTCTATGGTCATCAGTATGTTGTCAACATGCTGGACCGTGGCATCCAAACGCTGCTCGGCATCCAACTTCGCCTCCTCCACGAGCGCCTTGCGCGTAAAGAACAGCATGGCTCCAAGCGATACGACAAGCAGCAATACGATCTCAACCACAACAAGCGTGTTGAGCCTGATGGAGGGTACAAGCTTCCTTTTCATCTTTTGCATACAAACCACACAATTAACATACCTGCTATAACTATCGATAAGAACAGAGCGGTTATGGGTAGCATGGGTTTAATAATGTCAAATCGAGGCACGATGACGGCAACAGACCAGTCTAAGTATTCAATCGGTCCGTAGAAAACAGTGCATGCCACACCATCGACGTCCATATTGGCCGACCCGATCTTCTTCTGTTGCAGATCCTTGAGCATCGTCTTATCTGTAACACTTATCTCCTTTTCCTCAGGATGGGCGATGCAGTCACCGTCGATATTAAAAATAACGGTATAGAACTTTGAGTCGCTAAACAGCTGATACTTGTTCAGCAACTTGCTATTGCGAACCCTCTCGTCTAACCACTTCAACTCCTTGGCCAGCCACTCAAACTTCATGTCAGCACCACAGACACAGGCCAGTTCGCCCTTGGCGTTGTAGATAGGCTTGACAAACGTGGTGTAGTGACCGCTCATGCTCGTACCGTCGTAATAATAATAAGGCTCCGACCAGAAACTCTTGCCACTCTTCTCGGCCTGGACATACCAAAGCGACTTGGTATAGTTATGGCGTGCAGACCCCACTTGACGGTAGTCAAAGCCACCGTGCTCAGGCTGGTAGATATAGGGTTCGAACCATGTGCCTTTATCAGGGAAATAGTTGGGCGTGAAGGCTGCAAAATAGCCACGCACGTCAAGATTGAGGTTTGCCTTGCTCTTCAGGGCGGCAATCACTTCATCAGGGTCGTCGAGGTGCATGCTTACTTCATCGAAAATGCTGTTGGCATTGATCTCTGTGCCCCTGATAATCTTGGCAATCCTCTCTATAGTAATCTTCTTAAGACCCACATAGCGAGAATAGGCTTCTGCCTGAATGAGTTGGTAACAAGATAATAATGCTACGGACGCCAATACGATGAACATCAGGAATACCGTCAACAATATACGACGATTACGCCCATTGGATAAGGTTTCTGCTTCTTTTTCCACTTTTTATCTTTTTATGGTATTTTTGTAACTATATTCTGCAAAATTACACTTTTTATCAAATATGCGGTTTATTTCGGTCTTATATTTATACAAGTTTAACGTTTATTGACAGTACAACCTGGTTATCGTCCGCTCTCCGCGAACCAATCCTACACGGAAAACGGAGGCACGTTTTGCCAAGAAAGGCTCCCTGTTTTACCAAGGCCGGCTCCCCCTGACCTGTTGACTATAGTCGACAGACCTGTTGACTATAGTCGATAGACCTGTTGACTATAGTCGATAGACCTGTTGACTATAGTCGACAGGTCACCAAGAACGTACATGCCGAAATGGGCTGTCGGATGATGGTCAGAATGATGTCGGATGTTGAGGTTAGGGAGTGTCGGTTTGGCCGTTTTTGTCTACGCCGACCGTGTTGGAAAGCGTAAACTGCATTTTCTCGATGGAGTCGCGCAGTTGGCTTATCTCGTCGTTGTACTTCAACACAGGCACAGGCGTGTCAAACGTGCCTTTGGTAATGTCGTCGGTCAGACGAGTAAGCTGTTTTATAGGCTCCATAGCGTTCTTCAGATAATAATAGCCCACCAAGACAAGCAACAACAAGGCCAGCAGGACAATAAAGAGCGTTGTACCTGCATTGAGATAGCCCAAAATATCGATAGGACGGCATGGGACAACAGATACCAACAACCATTTGGTGTATTTTACAGGCGTGTAGAACACGTAACATTCCTCGCCGTTGACGATGAAACGTCCGCTATTGCTGCCCTCAGGCTCTATGCCAGCTCGCATGTGAGCTTTCAACCCTTCTACATCGCTACCGTTACACGATTCCACCTGACTAAAGAAGTTGCTTTTAATGATGTTGCTTTCATCAGAATGGGTAATATAGGATCCGTCGTGGTTGATGATAAAAGTTTGAGACTTCATCTTGAACTTGCTGGCCATGAACATCGAGTTCTTGTTGACGGTGCTATCGGTCTCGCTCAGCTTATTGGTCAGCCAGTCAAGGGAGACATCGGCTCCAAGCACGGCCACGACACGCCCCTCCAGGTCGTGAATGGGCACCATATAGGCCGAAAGGGCGGTCTTTTTGTCATAACCGTCAAAGAAAGGATCCGACCACTGGGCCGAGTCGCTTCTGATGATGTCGAGGAACCATTCGGCGTTGAGATAGTCAAGGTCGGCATCGCCCATATCCTCCGTATAGACAACATCAGGGTTGGTTACGTTTCGCCAGGCAAAGGGACAGAAATGATGACCTTTCTGTGGATAGAAGTCTTCAATGAAACTGATGCCACAACTCCGTACACGCGTACCGCTTTTAATTATACGCGCCATCGTCTCCTTGTGTCCTTCTGGATTGTCGAGCGAATGTTCCAGATAATAAATGTTGTTGGTCACGGCAACATACACGTCGGATATGACTCGGCGAGTGTATTCATTGGTGATGAGCATCTTGTTTCGATATATCTCGGAATAGAATTCGCGTATAGCGTTTCCCTCGAAATAAAACAAGAGATACGACAGACCAAGGATGACGATTATCATCCAAGCCAGTATTCTACCAGTAATTCGTCTGGCAAAGGAATTACTTTTCTTATCCATAATTGATAGTCTATTAATTGTTCCCTATAGTTTTAGGTATCTCGAAACAGAAGCGTGTGCCATCGGTATAGGTGGCATCATGCCAGATGCGTCCATGCAGCAGACGACTGATAGACTGACAGATGTTGAAGTTCATACTGACATAGCGGGCAGTATTTTCGTCCTCATCAAAAATTTCAGACAAGCGGTTCTTGCCCTTATCGGCAAGCATCACGCTGGTATCAGTAACGCTGAACATGACATAGTTGCCATCATCGATGCACCTCAGTAGTATGGAGCCTTTACGTGTGAAATTCAAAGAAGAGTTGAGCAGGTGGGAAAGAAGCTTCTCCAATGCCTCAGAATTGGTCATAATGACGAAGTCGTCAGAGAAGTCGGTCTGGAAAACGGTGATGACACCCCTGCTACAATGGTTCTGAGTGACGTTGGCCAAATGGTCACAAAGCTTGTTGACCTTCACTGGCATGTCGAGCGGAAGGTCAGTCTTGCTCTCGTAGAAGGATAGCTCGTTAAGGTCCTTAAGGGCTCTTTCTGCACCCTTCTTTCCAGAATCCAGCATGGTGTTGTCGCGCTTTAACAGCTTGATGATCTTGCGTCGCTTATAGATTATGAAGAGTAGCAGCAAAATCAAGACTACAGACACGGCGATATAAAAGCGGTAACGCAACTGGCTGTTCTGCTGGGCAAGCAGTTCCTGCTCTAAACGCAGTCGGTCGTTGTTCATGCGCAGATACAGGCTGGCCATCGAATTATTATGAGAGACACGAGCGATGGAGTCAGAGATATGCTTGTATTGCACCATGTACTCGTAGGCTTTCTCGTTGTCGCCCAGACGGTGGTAGATAAGGGCCTTTCGTTCAGCACAGGAGTCGGCTGCCAGACGGTCAACGAGGAGCAGGGCTTGCTTGTAGTCGCCATTGATGATGTAGTAGTTTACTTCTGTGTAAAGATTCATCATACTGATGTTGTCTGTCTGCATCAGCCGCTTCATCTCTTCATAGATATGGTTGAACTCCTCGACGTTGTTCTCATCAAAAGCCATTGTACTGAGACGCGACAAGGTTCGGCCTTTATGATGAGGTGCCAGATTAGGTTCGGCCAGCAACTGGTTGGCGTATGACTTAGCCAGCTCAGAATTGTCCTGATAATAGGCAATCTTCATCAGCTCACGTAAGTCCTCGGCTGCACTCTCATTGGGGAAGTGACGATGACGGAAGTCCACAGCCTCAAGAAAATCCTTCTGGGCAGCATCGTATTCCCCCTGCTGAAGATGAATCATGGCCTCAGTATGCATAGCAGCATATTCACCATAGATGCTACCCTCTTGCCAAGCGTAGTTCTTCATCTTCTTGGCTATCTCAATGGCCTCCGCGTAAGACTGTTGGGCAGCTTCATAGATACTCTGATTACCCCATGCCTGATAGAACAGCCGCTCGTTACCAGCCTCTTTGCTTTCTTCCTTCAACTTGTCTGTAACACTAAAGAACTTGTCTCGCTCTTTAGTCTCCATATATTTCAGCATATCTGCCTCAAGCCGAATGAGTTCGTCCTCTGTAGCGGCTCTTATGGCTGAAATGCAAAACATACAGCCCAGCAATACGAATAGCTTCAAATTATGAGTCATGTTTGCCTTCTGTTCAAAAAGTGCTGCAAAAATAAGAAAAATATTTGACAATCCAAAATAAAAGCATGAAAAAACGACGAAAAAGGCGAAGAAACAGTTAAAACCCGTTAAAAAAAGTGCAGAAAACTTCTTTTTCTGCCAGAATTGTGGAATAATTAGTTAGTTATTTTGTAATTTTGCATCCGATACGCCACATTCAGACAATAATCTGGTGTGGTTACAGGTTAGATGTTGGCCGAAAGTGTTGCATGTCACGCAATTACGGAATTTCGGCGAGATTGAAAGATCTCTTAGCGACAGATAACCATCTGTTATACAGTCATTTAGCTTGCATAGAAGAAAACTGTGCAAGCAAGGAATAATGTATGAAAGGTGTTAACACTACGTTATGCTGGTTTGTCATGACGCATCTTGAAATGAAACGTTTCATGGAGTGGCTCAAAACAGAGAATGCTCAGCGTCTGAAAGATGGAAAGGCCATCATTGAGCCTTTCTACCCATACGATTTTCTGAAAAAAGCGGACGACCCAGTATCAGACGACCTTGTCAACATCGCTTTCCTCAAGACTACTGAAGACGACATCAAAAGTCTTATCAATGACGAGCGGAACAAGGTATCACGTATCCGCCTCAGGCATTATTTAGACACCAACGGCAATATCGCTACGGTTCCTGACAAGATGATGCAGGAGTTTCTTCAGGAATGTGTGAAGCATCGCGGACAATTTGAAATCACTCCACCTATCAGCAGTATCGAAGCCAAGGACAAGGTGAGGATTACAAGCGGTCCCTTTGCAGGCAACGAAGCCTTGGTGGAACGTGTCCAGCTGTCTCATGGTGCTATACATCTGGAACTGTCCGTTGAATTGCTTTCAGGCGTGATGAACATCCGAATGTGTGATGTCGACAGGAACAAGGTGACAATCATCAACCGCGAATCGGCTGATGCCATCCGCACCGATTTCATCGAATACACGCAGAACCATCTGCTGCTCATCCTAAGACACCGCATCAATCGCGAAGAAGATGTTACCATCAACCGACGCGATGCTGATATGCTGACGCGACTCTACCGTTATCGCAATCACGAGATTAAAAATGAGGCTGCACGAAGTCACTTCTTAGCATTAATGCTCATCTGTGCCCACCTATGTCGTTACACGGCCGACGAAAAGCTGTTACGAAACCAGATTCAGGGTCTGCTCTCTGACATCAACCAGCGCCGACAGTCTAAAATTGCCACCGATGCAAGGGCCTATCTCTGGATAGCCCTCTATATCTCGACCCAGGATCCTGCCTATCGTGATGCTGCCAAACAGTACGTCCGTGACTACCAGCCCAAGTCCGCCAAACTGCGCAGCTTCGTGTCGCTGATACGGACAGGACGCAAAGT
>ERZ809472.104-NODE-104-length-23638-cov-12.437646_pt1 | contig 23638 bp, 19 predicted proteins | sample MGYA00521274_ERZ809472 | MGnify/ENA primary metagenome ERZ809472 (study PRJEB31581, sample SAMEA3312791) | metagenome | study: EMG produced TPA metagenomics assembly of the PRJEB8939 data set (Metagenomic analyses of Rumen microbiomes reveals... | reverse complement strand
TCTGTGGTCGTTTTCTTACTTGCGAAACTACCCAAAATGTTCTAAACTTAGACAACCTTAATTCTAAGGAACCAAGGAATCAAGGAATGGCTGCGCGTAGTTCTACTGCGTTAGCACTCCTAAATTCCTTAATTCCTTAGACGAGATAATTCTTTAGACGAGATAATTCTAAGGAACCGAGGAACCAAGGAATGGCTGCGCGTAGCCTTCCTAAGAATCCTGTGAACTCTGCGCTCGGCTTTGCCGCTTCGCTCGTCGAAGAACTGTGAATTGTCCTCTGGGGTATCATAAAACATAAAACAATGCCTTTGTTTTATCATCCAATTGCCTTTGTTTTAACAAACAATGACGTTGTTTTAACTTTGCCCCCGGCCTTTCACACAGAGAGAACGGGCCTCTCTAACCTTTTCCCCGTACCTCTCTCAACTCTGTACCGCAGGTTCGTTTGAGGCAGATAGAACCACGTTTTGCAGCATAATATATAAAAATAGGTGTCAATCCTTCTTATTATCTTAAAATTTCCGTGAACAATTCAAGGAAAGACGAAATAAAATGACTACCTTTGTAGCCGATTTCATCCATAATGACAAAAACTGAACGCTATGGTCAAGATTTTCTCACTCCTACTACTCCTGATGTCGGCTGTCAGCTCGACCAGCGGCAACACCATCAAGCCCGGACAACTGTGGCCCGACACCGACGGCAAGCACATCAACGCCCACGGCGGCGGAGTGCTGCTCTATGAGGGCACCTACTACTGGTTTGGCGAGCACAAGGCCGAGCGCACCAGTTCGGCCCTGGTGGGTGTGACCTGCTACAGCTCCACCGACCTGACGAACTGGCAGAACCGGGGCGTGGCCCTGAGCGTGACCGACGAGAAGGGTGCCGACCTGGAGCGCGGATGTATCCTGGAGCGGCCCAAGGTCATCTACAACGCCAAGACGAAGAAGTTCGTCATGTGGTTCCACCTGGAGCTGAAGCACCAAGGCTACAACGCGGCACGCTTCGGCGTGGCCGTCGGCGACAAGCCCGAAGGGCCCTACCAGTTCCTGTATAGCGGACGGGCCAACGCCGGCAAATGGCCCGTAGAGTTCGACGCGAAGGCCGTGGAACGGGCACAGCAGCTCGACATGAACGACTACAAGGATTGGTGGACGCCGGAATGGACACGCGCCGTGAGGCAGGGCCTCTTCGTGAAGCGCGACTTCGAGGGCGGACAGATGTCACGCGACATGACCCTCTACGTAGACAGCGACGGCACCGCCTACCACATCTTCTCCTCGGAAGAGAACCTGACCATACACATCGCCGAGCTGACCCCCGACTATCAGCACCACTCGGGCCGCTACACCCGTCTGTCGCCTGCCGGCCACAACGAGGCGCCCGCCATCTTCAAGCACGAGGGCACCTACTGGATGATCACCTCCGGCTGCACAGGCTGGGAACCCAACGAGGCGCGGATGTTCTCGGCACCGAGCATCTGGGGGCCGTGGGTGCAGCATCCCAATCCCTGCACGGGTCCCTTGGCAGAAAAGACCTTCGGCGGACAGAGCACCTTCATCCTGCCCATAGCCGACGGGAGCTATATCTTCATGGCCGACATCTGGCGACCGCAACATCCCATCGATGCCCGCTACATCTGGCTCCCCATCACCTTCAACGACGGCAAGCCCGAAGTGAAATGGCAGGACGAATGGAAGATTTCCGAGATCATACCAGGCCGTTAGGATACAAATACTTTGCGGCATGAACAACATCAAGAACCATCATGTTATGACAAAACACCTGAAATGGCTGTCGCCCCTGTTAGCTCTCTTAGCCCTGGCGGCAGTGGCATACGGTCTTCTGCGGTATGAGAGTGAATATCTGTGGAAGGCCCAGGAGCTGAACCTATTCCTTGACACCCCGCTGTTCCTTCGCCAGCAGATGGTGACGTCTGGCTGGCTGCTCACGTGGACAGGATGCTATCTCACCGAGTTCTTCTTCCATCCCTGGATGGGAGTGTCGATGCTCTGCGGACTGTGGGCCCTGCTCATGTTTGTCACAGGGCGCGCCTTCCGTGTGTCGCCGTCGTGGTCGGTGGTACTGCTTGTGCCCGTGGCCCTGCTCCTGCTCACCGATGTGGACATGGGCTACTGGATATACTACCTGAAGCTACGCGGCCATTTCTTTGCGGCCACGCTCGGAACGCTCATTGCCGTCGGCGGCGTTTGGCTGTTCCGCGTCCTGCCACGCAGGTATTATCTGCCAGCGCTATATATAATAATATGTGGAGCCCTACTCTATCCCCTTATCGGATTCTATGGCCTGTTGGCGGCCTTGCTGTGTGGCGTGCTCTCCTGGCGACTTGACGGCCTGACCCTCTCCGGACGTGTTGTAGCCACGGTGGCGGCTGTGCTCACAGTGGCTGTGGTGCCGTTAGTGTACTACCGCTACGTGTTCCATGAGACCAACATCCTGAACATCTACTGGACGGGACTGCCGCTGTTTATTTATGGTGAAGAGACACCCGCATACTACGTGCCCTATTATCTGCTGGTGGCCTACCTGGTGTTGCTGGCCGCCCTCTACAGGGTGAGGTTCCTGATGATTCCCCAAAAAAGCGAGGGAAAAGGTGGCAAGTTCATCGGTCACCCACTGGTATGGCTGACCGGCCATGCTGCTTTGGTAGCAGGGCTTGTATGGGGCGTATGCCATTTCTGGTACGATGACTATAACTTCCACAAGGAACTGCGCATGCAGCAGTGCATGGAGGAAGCCGACTGGGAGGGCGTGCTCCGTGAGGCCCGTGACCAACAGGAGGAACCCACACGTGCAATCGTGATGATGCGTAACTTGGCACTTTTCCGTCTGGGACGCCAAGGCGAAGAGATGTACCGCTACAAAACAGGGGCGAAGAAGAGTGACACACCACTGCCGCTGAACATGACGCAGGTGGTGGGACGGAGCATCTACTACAACTACGGACAGCTGAACTTCTGCTACCGCTGGTGCTTGGAGGACGGCGTGGAACAGGGCTGGCGAGTGGAGTACATGAAATACTTAGTGCGCTGTGCGCTGCTCAACGGCGAGGAGCGCGTGGCACGCAAGTACACCTCCCTCCTGCGCCACACACGCTACTACCGCGACTGGGCCGAGCGGCACGAGGCACTGCTGAACGCGCCCGACACAGAGCGGAAACTGCGCAAGGACAAGGATTTCGGCCCGATATTCCACATGCTGAGCTACGACGACGAGCTGGCCAGCGACAATTCCATGGTGGAACATTTCCTGATGAACAAGTTTGCCAACACCTACAGCACGGACACACTCTATCAGGAGCAGACGCTGCTGGCTGCACTTTGGACAAAGGACATACAGACGTTCTGGCCCCATTTCTTCGAGTATGCCCGTCTGCACCCGAAGGACCACATGCCGCGACACTACCAGGAGGCCGCATTCCTCTACGGGCATTTGGAGCACGAAGTGGACATCAGTAGTATGCCGTTCGATGAGCAGGTGGTGAACGACTACAACGAATTTATGGCTATGGCACAGCAATACCGTGGCATGACCGAGGAACAGCTGAGAAAAATCATGTATCCGCGCTTCGGCAAGACATTCTACTTTGAATATTTCCTCATCAGGGACCAGAAACTGTACTGACTTCCTTTTTCAACCACGAATCTGACGAATCAAACGAATGACTATGCATATTATTTCATCTTCGACAACGGTTATCGTGAAAGGCTGCGCCGCGCTGCTTCTCCTGCCGCTGTTCACCATGTGCCAGCGTGCCACTGTCCCTACCGAATATGCTGAGAACGACAGCGTTCCTGCCATATACCCTGACTATATTGACGTGACGGTGCCCGTGAACATTGCGCCGCTGACATTTGAGTGGGACGGCAGCGACTGCGACGACATGGTGACGCTGTTCACTGCCGGCGACGAGCAGAAGGTATGTGGCGGACGGAAGGCCCAGCCGACGATGGACGACTGGCACGCACTGACGGCTGCTGCCAGCGGAAAAGCCATCGGCGTGGAGGTATTCACCAAAAACGGAGAGCGATGGACACGCCACAAGCCCTTCAGCATCCATGTCTCTCCTGACAGCATCGACCCCTGGATGAGCTACCGCCTCATTGCACCAAGCTACGTCACCTACGAGGAGCTGACGCTGAACCAGCGCTGCTTAGAGAACTACGACGAGCGCGTCATGGTGGACAACATGCTCTGCGGCGTTGACAAGACCGGGCAGTGTGTGAACTGCCACAACTACCAGCAGTACGACCCCAAACGCATGCAGTTCCATGCCAGGCAGCTGCACGGCGGCACCGTCGTCGTCTACAACGGCATGGTGAAAAAGGTGAACATGAAGAACGACTCCATCATCTCTGCCGGTGTCTACCCTGCATGGCACCCCTGGCTGCCTGTCATCGTCTATTCTACAAACCACACCGGCCAGAGCTTCCATACACGCAACCTGAACAAGATAGAGGTGTTTGACTCTGCCAGCGACCTCATCGTCTACAACGTGGAGACCGACGAGGTGAGCAACATCGAGAACGCCCCTGATGAGTTCGAGGTGTTTCCCGCCTGGGCTCCCGACGGTCGCACGCTCTACTATTGCAGCGCCCATTTCGAGCGTCTCGACACGGTGTCGGCCGAGGTTGAGGTTATCAGGCGGGCGAAAGAGGTCAAGTACGAGCTCTACCGCAAGTCTTTCGACCCCGACACACGGCGTTTCGGCCCGCGCGAACTGGTGATAGCCCCAGAGGAGGCCTCCATCACCCTGCCCCGCGTGTCGCCCGACGGACGTTTCCTCATGTTCACGATGGGGCACTACGGGGTGTTCCACATCTGGCACCACGAGGCCGACCTTTACCTTCTTGACCTGACGACAGGCCAGGTGAGGGCGATGGACGAGATCAACTCCAACGACACGGAGAGCTACCACTCATGGTCGAGCAACGGCCGTTGGGTAGTGTTCAGCAGCAGGCGCAACGACGGCAGCTACACCCGACCCTTCATCGCACATATCGACCGGCAGGGCAAGGGAACGAAACCGTTCGAACTGCCACAGCGCGACCCCGACTATCACCGGCAGTTCATGAAGAGCTACAATATACCGGAGCTGATGAACGGGCCTGTAGAGATTACCCCGCAGGAGTTTGCCGACGTGCTGAAAGGCAGCGACGGCGTGCCAGTGAAATACAAATAAACATCACTAAATAATCATCCACAAATGAAAAAGATTATGATTCCATTGCTGTGCCTTGCCCTGACAATGACGGCAGCAGCACAGACCAAGAACACGGCTAACGGCGAAAAGCAGGACACGACCGTCGTGTCGGCCGACAACTACACGGTCCCCCAGTTTCCGGGAGGAAAGGAAGCCCAGTTAAAGTTCTTGAAAAAAACCGTGAAGTACCCCACTCTGGCATCTGACTACAATGTGGAAGGAAAGGTCACCATGTCTTTCTTCGTCGGCGAGGACGGGAAGGTGTCGGATATCACTGCCCACGACTGCCAGATAGAGCGTTTCAATACGACGAAGTTCAGTCAGGCGACGGAGGTAAAGCAGAAACAACTGAAGGAGCAGTTTGCCATGCTCTTCGCCAAGGAGGGTGCCCGTGCCATCCGCAAGATGCCCAAGTGGACGCCCGGCACAATCAACGGCAAGCCGACAAGGATGAAAAGCGAACTCATCATCAAGTTCAGCGACCCCTCCAAGTAAGTGCCGCTTTCACAAAGCCGCTGATTCGCCCTATACGTTCTTTTTCAGTTTGCCGATGGCGTGCTCCAAACTCTCCGTCGGCTCAATGATGTTGTAGTCGGCCCAGAAGGCAGGGTCGTTGAAATACTCCACGCGGTCGTAGAAACGCTCCCTCATGCCAAACGAGGAACGTCCGCGGGGCGGCTTGGCGTCCTGGCCTTGATGGAGTCGCTCCGTGACCACCATCTCGCTGACCGTCGTGAAGGAAGAGGCAAACAGCCGCCGGTGCCAGTCGCAGTTGAAACGCATCTCGTTGCGCACATAGCTCATGCGGGTGATGCCCTGCTCGTCGGTCTCGTAGACCACCGTCACCGTGAGTTCCCTGGGCCGGAACCGCAGTCCGAGGGGCTTTTGCACGAGCATGAACGTCGCGGCACGCCGCCAGTTGCTCACGTCAAGCTGCAGCTCGGCCCGTGTGAAGGCAAGCGTCTCCTGGTCGATAAAGAGCCGTCCGCCCATCATCGCGTAGGGAACCTCGCCCTGTGGCGTCATACTGACCACATACTGGAGCCGGTCACCAATCCTGACTGGCAACTCTAAACGCAGCTGACAGTATGACAGCTGTTCCATGTTCAACAAATAATCGGGATTCTTCGCCACGTCGACTATCAGCGGCAGCACCGGTCCGCCCTGTATCTTCACGCCCAGCGTGTCGCTGGCTTTCAGGCTCATCAGCCGCCGTCCTTTCAGGATGCCTACCGCGTCGAACTCCGGCCCGCGGCTGTAGCCGCTCTTATACATGTCCATCACCGCCTCGGCCACGCTGATGAACCGCGACCCGCGACGGGCCGTCTCACGATAGAAGCAACGCACCAGTTCAGGACTCTTCGCGTAGTTCTTCTCAATGCGGCTCATGGCTGCCTTGACAATCACTGCCGGGTCGTTGGCCGACACGATGATTTCCTCCAGCTCCACGCTGCTGGCCGTCATGGCTAACTGCAGATGCTCTGTAGGGCCGTCGCCTAAAGGGTGACGTTGCGTCTTGTAACCGATGTGCGTCAGCTGCACATACTCCGGCCGATATGCCATCTTCAGCGTGAAGCGGCCCTCCTCGTTGGACACCGTATGGAAATTGCCGCCTTCGGCCAAAATGCTTACATGAGGCAGCGGTCGCCCGGTCTTGCGGTCGGTCACTATGCCGCTCACCACCGTCTGTGCGCTAACAGCCAGCACAACCGTCAGCACCGTCAAAATCATTACCAGTCGTTTCATAGTCATAGTCGTTGTGTTGTTTGTTATGATTTAGTCTGTTCCTTATCTTCCTCAATTACGGGGGCAAAGATACGAAATAATCTTGAAACACGATGCTATTACGCCCATCTTTTTAAATATATTCAACCTTCGCAAGCTCTATAAGGACGGCCTGCTGAGAACGGTAACTTTTGGCAAAACAGGCACATACGAAGGATTAATTAAGGTTAAATTGTTTATTTCATGTTAAATTATCCATGATTTTCAGGGTTTTAGAAAGCCATAATTAGGTGATATAAAATAAAATGTGTACCTTTGCAGCCCGAAATACACCCTTCCCAAAGAGGGTGTAGTATGACATATCGAAATATACACAATAATATATATAATAAACAAAAAAAACAAACAATTATGCCTACAATTTCACAATTGGTTCGCAAGGGCAGGAAAGTGATCGTAGACAAGTCAAAGTCGCCCGCGCTGGACAACTGTCCTCAGCGCCGTGGAGTCTGTGTACGTGTCTACACGACCACGCCCAAAAAGCCTAATTCGGCTATGCGAAAAGTTGCCCGTGTTCGCTTGACCAACCAGAAGGAGGTCAACAGTTACATTCCCGGAGAGGGACACAACCTGCAGGAGCACAGCATCGTGCTGGTGCGCGGCGGTCGTGTAAAGGACCTTCCCGGTGTACGCTATCACATCGTCCGCGGTACACTCGATACCGCCGGCGTAGCTAACCGCTTACAGCGTCGCTCCAAGTATGGAGCCAAGAGGCCGAAGGCGGCTAAGAAGAAGTAAGATGAGGAAGTGAGTTTTTGAGTTTTTAGGTTCTATGGGTGCTCGGTGATGAGCAGGCTCAGAACCGAGAGGAGGAACAACAACAATAAACGATAAACAATAACCGTTAAACTCTATTACTCAAACAACTCAAAGACTCAGAAACTTACTAAACTCAGATGAAGGGCAGCCTCTGAGGAAGCCCACAAAGACAGAAGAAAAAGACAAAACGTTTTGCTGGAAGGAAATCTTAAAAGGTTGAGTAAATGTCCGGGCGATGGACGTTGAAGACACAGGAAAAGAACAGCCCCAAGCAGACAAAAACAGTAAAAACAGAAAAATGAGAAAAGCAAAGCCAAAGAAGCGTGTGATCCTTCCCGATCCCGTGTTCAACGACAAGAAAGTGTCGAAGTTTGTAAACCACCTGATGTTCGACGGTAAGAAGTCGAAGTCGTATGAGATCTTCTACAACTCGCTGGAGATTGTGAAGAACAAAATGAAGGATGCCGAGAAGAGTCCGCTGGAGATATGGAAGCAGGCCCTCGACAATATTACTCCTCAGGTGGAGGTGAAGAGCCGCCGTATTGGTGGTGCCACCTTCCAGGTGCCCACCGAGATACGCCCCGACCGTAAGGAGAGCGTGTCGATGAAGAACATGATTTCATTTGCCCGCAAGCGCAGCGGCAAGTCGATGGCTGAGAAGCTCTCTGCAGAGATTATGGACGCATTCAACAACCAGGGCGGAGCATTCAAGCGCAAGGAGGACATGCATCGCATGGCTGAGGCTAACCGTGCTTTCGCACATTTCCGCTTCTAATTTATAAAGGGAGTGAAAGGGGAGTGATAAGGAGTGAAAGAGGAGTGAAGGGGACAACACATCCCTGACCACTAAAAGTAATGTCCCTTTCACTCCCCTTTCACTCCCCTTTCAATTTCCTTTCACTTTAAAATAAATCATTAAGGTAAAGAGACTATGGCAAAACAGGATTTACATTTGACACGAAACATCGGCATCATGGCTCATATCGATGCCGGTAAGACCACCACTTCCGAGCGTATTCTTTTCTACACCGGTAAGACCCACAAGATTGGTGAGGTACACGACGGTGCTGCCACCATGGACTGGATGGCACAGGAGCAGGAGCGTGGTATCACCATCACTTCGGCCGCAACGACCTGCTACTGGGAGTGGAACCAGAAGAAATACAAGATCAACCTTATCGACACTCCGGGACACGTGGACTTCACCGCTGAGGTGGAGCGCTCACTGCGTGTGCTCGATGGTGCCGTGGCCACCTACTCGGCTGCCGACGGCGTTCAGCCCCAGTCGGAGACCGTGTGGCGTCAGGCCGACAAATACAATGTGCCCCGTATCGGCTATGTGAACAAGATGGACCGTTCGGGTGCCGACTTCTTTGAGACCGTGCAGCAGATGCGCGACATCCTCGGGGCCAACCCCGTGGTTATCCAGGTGCCCATCGGCGCCGAGGAGAACTTCAAGGGTGTCGTGGACCTCATCAAGATGAAGGCCATCCTGTGGCACGACGAGTCGATGGGTGCCGAGTACGACATCGAGGAGATTCCCGCCGACATGGCAGACGAGTGCGACGAGTGGCGCAACAAGCTGCTCGAGGCTGCCGCTGAGTACGACGAGGCCCTGATGGAGAAATACTTCGACAACCCCGGCTCTATCACCGAGGCAGAGATTATCGCCGCCATCCGCAAGGGCACTTGCAACATGGAGTGTACGCCGATGGTTTGCGGTTCCAGCTATAAGAACAAGGGCGTGCAGCCCCTGCTCGACTATGTGTGCGCCTTCCTCCCCGCCCCCATCGACGTGGAGGTGATCAAGGGCACGAACCCCACCACCGAGGAGGAGGAAGACCGCAAGCCCAGTGAGGACGAGCCTACGGCAGCCTTGGCCTTCAAGATTGCCACCGACCCGTATATGGGACGTCTGGTGTTCTTCCGCGTCTACTCTGGCAGCGTGAAGGCCGGCAGCTACGTCTACAACCCCCGCTCGGGCAAGAAGGAGCGCATCAGCCGCCTCTTCCAGATGAACTCCAACAAGGAGATTCCTATGGACAGCATCGACGCAGGCGACATCGGCGCAGGCGTGGGCTTCAAGGACATCCGCACGGGTGACACCCTCTGCGACGAAGAGAAGCCCATCGTGCTCGAGTCAATGACCTTCCCCGACACCGTGATTTCTATCGCCGTGGAGCCGAAGAGCCAGGCCGACATCGCCAAGCTCGACAACGGACTGGCCAAGCTGGCCGAGGAGGATCCCACCTTCACCGTACGCACCGACGAGCAGAGCGGCCAGACCATCATCAGCGGTATGGGCGAGCTGCACCTCGACATCATCATCGACCGTCTGAAGCGTGAGTTCAAGGTGGAGTGCAACCAGGGTAAGCCCCAGGTGAACTACAAGGAGGCTATCACGAAGATGGTCGAGATTGACGAGACCTACAAGAAGCAGTCGGGCGGTCGCGGTAAGTACGCCAAGATGCTCGTGCAGGTGGGCCCGGTCGACGATGACTGGAACATCAAGGAGAACGGCGGCCTGCAGTTCGTCAACGAGGTGAAGGGCGGTAACATCCCCAAGGAGTTCATCCCCAGCATCCAGAAGGGTTTCGAGACTGCCATGAAGAACGGTATCCTCGGTGGCTACCCGCTCGACTCACTGAAGGTGACCGTCGTCGACGGTGGATTCCATCCCGTGGACTCCGACCAGCTGTCGTTCGAGATTGCAGCCCAGATGGCCTATAAGGAGGCTTGCGCCAAGGCAAAGCCCGTGCTGATGGAGCCTATCATGAAGCTCGAGGTGGTGACACCCGAGGAGAACATGGGCGACGTGATCGGCGACCTGAACAAGCGTCGCGGACAGGTAGAAGGCATGGACGAGGCCCGCAGCGGCGCACGTGTCGTGAAGGCCAAGGTGCCCCTCTCGGAGATGTTCGGCTACGTCACTGCCCTGCGTACCATTACCAGCGGACGTGCTACCAGCTCGATGGAGTACAGCCACCACGCACCGCTCTCCAGCACGATTGCCAAGGAGGTGCTCACAGAGGCCGGTGGCCGCGCAGACCTGGTGTAAAGACTTAAAAAACTTTAATTACCAACAGGTTAAAGCTGAGGAAGTTGCGCAAATCAGGAAATCTGCGTACCTTTGCAACCCGAAAAACGAAAAAGCGACTGCCGTTGAGCAAATGACTCTTTAGCGGCAGCAAAACAACAAACAATAACATTAAACAATTATCATTTAAAATGAGTCAGAAAATTCGTATTAAGCTGAAGAGCTACGACCACAAATTGGTCGACAAGTCAGCCGAGAAGATCGTGAAGGCCGTGAAGGCCACAGGTGCCATCATCAGCGGTCCCATCCCCCTTCCGACACACAAGCGTATCTACACCGTCAACCGCTCTACCTTCGTCAACAAGAAGGCACGTGAGCAGTTCCAGTTGAGCGACTACAAGCGTCTCATCGACATCTATTCGTCGACAGCCAAGACCGTAGACGCCCTGATGAAGCTCGAACTCCCCAGCGGCGTCGAGGTTGAAATCAAGGTATAGGAACATTTCAATGGTTAAATATCGTCCGTGGGGCGGCATTCTAAGAAGTGCCGCCCCACGGTTGTCATTTACTCTCATACAGTGTCCGTCCCCTGGCTCTCTGTCACGAAGCAGACTTTAACAGCGGATGCCTGTTCTACGTATCCCCTTCATAGTGTCATTCGGCTTTTCAGATTCCCTTCTATTTTTTCAGAAAAGCATGATGGCGGTGGCGGCACAGAAAAAGCCGGTGCCAAAACCTGCTATGACCTGAGGCAGCGTGTGCTGGCGCACCATCATGCTCACCGAACCCAGTACGCCGGCCAGCAGCAACACGGCACAGAGCCACCACACGGGATTGAACCCCAAAATCTCGCCAAAGGCTACCATTGCACCAGCGACGCCGCCGATGGCTGCCGTGTGGGTGGAAATGTTCCACCAGATATTGACGATAGTACACACGGCCTGGACAATCATCGTGGCAATGACGATGCTCAGAATGAAATGGAACACCCCCATCGACTGTAACACCCACACACACGCCCCATATCCTGCCAGACTGAAGATGTAGGGAACCATGCGGAGATGTTTCTGCCCCAGTTCCCTGGCCGTCCACTTCTCCAGACGCATAGCCAGGTGGGTGATGACGAAGAACATGGGCAGTGCAATGGTAAAGAACACAACCACGGCAAGCACCATGAGCTTGTAGGGCAGCGGTAATAGGCTGAGGTAACTCAGGGTGAACAGGGCTACAAGCACCAGCACGCATACCAGCGGCAGGTAGAACGAGGTGAGCACCAGGCTGATGAGCCTCGCAGTGTAGACTATGCTTTTCCTTCCAATCATCAGTTCTAAACTTATCACTTGTCACTTCCTCAGCCTTGCAACGGGCAACCCCATCTGCTCACGGTATTTTGCGACCGTGCGGCGCGCAATGGGGAATCCACGCTTGGCCAGCATGCTGCTCAGGGCTTCGTCGCTGAGCGGTTTGCGTTTGTCCTCTTCCTCGATGAGCTCGCGCAGGGCGGCTTTTATCTCGCGTGTAGACAGCTCCTCGCCATTCTCGGTGACATAGCCGTCGCTGAAGAAATACTTCAGAGGAAACATTCCCCATCGTGTCTGGACATATTTCGAGTTGCTTACCCGCGAAATGGTGCTCAGGTCTAAGCCCGTGCGCTCGGCCACGTCCTTGAGGATCATGGGCCGCAGGAGGCTCTCGTCGCCCTCTTCAAAAAAACGGTGCTGGAGTGCGATGATGGCCTTCATGGTGAGCGTCAGTGTGCGCCGACGGGTCTGCATGGCGTCGATGAAATTCTGTGCCGCGTCAACCTTCTGTTTCGTGTAGAGCAGTGCCTCCTTCATCTGCCGGGAGAGTCCCTCGCGGTTGTTCTGGTAGTCGCGCAACAGGTCGGCAAACGACTGTGACACCTGCAGCCGAGGCACATCGCCACTGTTGAGCGTGAAGGTCACAGTGCCGTCGTCCTGTGTGTCGACGATAAAATCGGGGGTGATGTGGTGCATGGAGCGGCCCATGGCCTCGCCCATCGATGCTCCAGGCTTGGGGTTCAGGCGGCGCAGCTCACGTATGAGGTTCTCCATGGTCACATCGTCGAGGTCCATGGCCTGCTGAATCTTGTCCCAGTGCTTCTTCGTGAACTCGTCGAAATAGTCGGTAAGGATGGTGCGCATGAGCGGATTCTTGCCGTCTGTCTGCAATAACAGGCACTCCTGCAGCGAGCGGGCGCCGATGCCAGGCGGGTCGAGCTGCTGCAGCCGGTGAAGAATCGTCTCGAGTTGTTCTGTGGTGAGGTCTATATTATGGTATATGGCCAACTCCTCGCAGATAGAGTCGAGGGGCGTGCGCAAGAGTCCGTCGTCGTCGAGCGAGCGTATGAGATACTCCATCACATAGCGGTCTTGCTCCGTGAGTTCCATTTCGCCCACCTGCTGCAAAAGGCTGTCATAAAACGAGAGCGTCTCTCCAAGTTGTATCTCGCGGTCGTCACTGTCGGCCATGTTCATGCCTCCTTGGTAGACGGGTAGATCCTCGTCATCACGGCCGATGCCTTCGAGGGCGGCATCGAGGGCATCGCGTCGCTCCTCCTGTTCGCGCTGCACGTCATAGTCTTCGGAGGAAACATCCTGCGTGTCGTCACCGTCACCGCCGTCGTAGAGGGAATAGTCGTCATCGTCGGGTGTGGTTTCCAAGGCAGGATTATCGTGCATTTCTGTCTCTACACGTTCAGCAAGCTGCTGGATGGGCAGCTCCACAAGTTGTGCCCGCAACAGCTGCTGTTGCGAAATGCTCTGCTGAAGGCGTTGGTCCTGCCGCTGTTCTTGTATCTGCGTCTGGTTCACGTTCGCAATTTTGCTGCAAAATTACGCAAAATATGCGAACCAGCAAAAAATGCCCATCGTTTTTTTGCTAAGTAGCGGATTTTTCGTAACTTTGCACCCTGAAATATGAAAAAGTTCGAAAAAACCAATGCGGAGTTCGAGGCAGCCGTGTCTGAATGCCGCAAGATATTCGAGGACAAATTGCACGATTACCGTGCTTCGTGGCGCATCATGCGCCCTATGTCGCTCACCGACCAACTGTTCATAAAAGCCAAGCGCATACGACAGCTGGAACTGACGGGAGAGTCGCTCGTCGGAGAGGGAATCAGGCCGGAATTCATGGCACTGGTGAACTATGGTATCGTGGGTCTCATACAGTTGGAGAAGGGCTTTGCCGACACGGTGGACATCGATGCCGAAGAAGCCCTCGCGCTTTATGACCGCCATGCAAAGGATACCTTGGAGCTGATGAAGCGCAAGAACCATGACTATGACGAGGCCTGGCGCGACATGCGCGTAAGCAGCTATACAGACCTCATACTTACGAAGATAGAACGTATCAAGGAAATAGAAAACCTGCAGGGAGCCACACGTGTCAGCGAGGGGGTCGACTCCAATCTCATGGATATCATCAACTATTCCGTCTTTGCCCTCATCAAGCTCCCCAAGTCCCAATAGACCCGGTAGTCTCAGAAAATGAAGAAACTCTCAGTCAATATCTCCCGTCTGCTGCTTGCTGCAGTGTTCATCGTCTCCGGCTTTGTCAAGGCCGTAGACCCCAAGGGCACTCAGTATAAGCTGGAGGACTATGCCGGCGCCCTTGGCCTGTCGGCACTGTTGCCAGACTTGGCAGCCGTGGTGATTGCCGTAGCGTTGGCAGCTATGGAGTTCTGTCTGGGAGTGTTCATGCTATTTGCCATCCGCCGTCGGCTCACGTCGCGGCTCATGCTCCTGATGCTGGCCGTGCTGACCCCACTCACGCTGTGGCTTGCACTGACAAACCCAATAACAGACTGCGGCTGTTTCGGCGATGCCATCATCCTCACCAACTGGCAGACATTTGCTAAGAACGTCGTTCTGCTCCTGGCAGCCATTATCGTTGTTTGCTGGCCTGGGCAGATGGTGCGCTTCATCAGCCACTCCAACCAGTGGATTGTCATCAACTATACCGCGCTGTTCATCCTTGCTGTCGCTGGCTGGAGCCTTTATTACCTGCCGCAGTTCGACTTCCGTCCCTATCACATCGGAGCTAATATCCGCGAGGGGATGGTCATTCCCGAAAATGCCGAGCAACCTCAGTTTGAGACTACTTTCATTCTCGAAAAAGACGGACAACAGCAGGAGTTTACCCTTGAGAACTATCCTGACAGCACCTGGACTTTCATTGACTCGCACACCGTTCAGACACGTCAGGGCTACGTACCGCCCATCCATGACTTTTCCATCACAACCGACGAGGGCATCGAAATCACCGACGATGTGCTCGCCGACTCAAGCTACACCATGCTCCTCGTGGCGCCACATCTGGAGGATGCCGATGACTCAGCCTACGATGTCATCAACGAACTGTATGAATATACTCGCCAGCACGGCTATCCGTTCTACTGCCTTACGGCCAGTACGGAGCGAGGCATAGACCACTGGCGCGACATCACGGGTGCTGAATATCCTTTCTGCAACACCGACGCGACGACGCTTAAGACCGTCATCCGCAGCAATCCCGGCCTTGTGCTCCTGAAAGGCGGCACGGTCATTGGCAAGTGGAGTCACAACAACCTGCCCGTCATCGACGAAAGCCAGTGGCAGCAGCCCCTCGACCGTTTAGAGATAGGCCGCATGCCCGAGAACTCCGCACCCGCCAAGGTATTCCAGATAGTACTGTGGTTTGTGTTGCCGCTGCTGTTGCTCACCATCGCCGACCGCCTATGGGCATGGTCGCGCTGGCTCAGGCGGAAGCCCAAAGTTCCAGCAGCCCCAGACTCCGAACAGACCAAATGTTAATCAATAATTCAATAATAACCCTTTAAAATTTTAAACACAATGAGAAAGAAAATCGTAGCAGGAAACTGGAAGATGAACATGAATCTCCAGGATGGTATCGCTCTTGCCAAAGAGCTCAATGAAACACTGAAGGCCGACAAGCCCAATTGCGGCGTCGTCATCTGCACACCTTTTATCCATCTGGCCAGCATCGCACAGTTCCTTGACCAGAGCATCATTGGCCTTGGCGCTGAGAACTGCGCTGACAAGGAGAAGGGTGCATACACCGGCGAGGTGAGCGCAGAGATGGTGAAGAGCACGGGTGCCCAGTACGTCATCCTTGGCCACTCCGAGCGTCGCGAGTACTACAACGAGACTCCCGAGATCCTCCGCGAGAAGGTGCTCTTGGCCCAGAAGCAGGGACTCACAGTCATCTTCTGCATCGGCGAAAGCCTGGCAGAGCGTGAGGCCGGTCGTCAGAACGAGGTTGTGAAGGCCGAGCTGGAGGGCAGTGTGTTCAACCTCTCCGAAGAGGACTTCCGCAAGATTGTCATTGCCTACGAACCCATCTGGGCCATTGGTACAGGCAAGACGGCCAGCGCTGAACAGGCTGAGGAGATTCACGCCTACATACGCTCCATCATCGCCGAGAAGTATGGACAGGCTGTGGCCGACGACACCTCTATCCTCTATGGCGGCTCGTGCAAGGCCAGCAATGCCCCCGAGCTGTTTGCCAAGCCCGACATCGACGGTGGACTCATCGGCGGTGCCTCGCTGAAGGCTGCTGACTTCAAGGGTATCATTGATGCCTGGAAGTAGACCTTTTCACTACCCCAAAAAGCAAAAAATGAAGTTACAACAACAACGATTGACGAGGATGGCGGCCATCATGGTCGCCTGCCTCCTCGTCACATTTGCCGCTATGGCACAGACCTTCACCCAGCAGGTGCAACAGCACCGGGGCGGTGAGGGAACTGTCACCATCCACCACGATGCCGACATCGACCGGTTGGTGAATGCCGCTCCGGCAGCCACCACACATGCCACCGCACCCACGAAGTCCTCGGCAAAAGCCACTGCTTCCACCAAGTCTTCGGCCTCCACGGCAAAAGCCGCTACCTCTACCAGGTCTTCGGCTTCCACGGCAAAAGCCACTACCTCTACCAGGTCCTCGGCTTCCACGGCAAAAACCACTACCTCTACCAGGTCCTCGGCTTCCACGGCAAAATCCACAGCACCTGCCAAGGCTTCATCTTCTGCTTCTGTGTCGTCTCGCACCAGCTCTACTTCGAAGTCAGACAAATCCAAGGCTACGTCAAATTCGAAAGTCTCGAAGAAAACTGATAAGTCAAAAACTGAGAACTCGAAAAAGCCCCAGGACGACACCACCAAGACGAACCCCTTGGCTGACACTACCCGTCAAACGGGTAAACCCACCTCTGAGCCCAGTGGCTATCCCGCCACCCCCGTCACGGGCACCTCTGTGCCTACTCCTGTAGAAAACGACACCACCACCATCCCCATTGGACCCCGTCACGGCTTCAAGACCACGGGCTATCGTGTGCAGGCATTTGCTGGTGGAAACACCCGTCGCGACCGCCAGAAGGCAGAGCATACGGGTAATGTTATGCGCCAGCTGTTCCCCGGCGAGGACGTCTACGTGCGTTTTTATTCTCCCAGATGGGTTTGCCGCGTGGGTAATTACCTGACTTATGAGGAGGCTCACGAGAAGATGATAGCCATTCGCAAGCTTGGCTATGAGTCTGCTACCATCGTCAAGGGCAAAATCATCGTTTATACCAACCCTTAGAATAACAACTCATGGATACTCTCGACGAACTATCCTCACACTACCGCCGCATCATAGAGCTGCTTGGCGAAGATCCAGCCCGCGAGGGGCTGCTCAAGACTCCCATGCGTGTGGCGAAAGCCATGCAGGTACTCACCCGAGGCTATGAGATGGATGCCCATAAGGTGCTCACCGATGCGCTCTTCCGCGAGGATTACAGCCAAATGGTCATCGTCAAGGACATAGACTTCTTCTCACTTTGTGAGCACCACATGATTCCCTTCTATGGCAAAGCCCACGTGGCCTACATTCCCAACGGCTATATCACCGGTCTGTCAAAGATTGCCCGTGTGGTGGATATCTACAGCCATCGTCTGCAAGTGCAGGAACGTATGACGCTGCAGATACGCCAGTGCATAGAGGAGACGCTCCACCCGCTCGGAGTGATGGTCGTTGTCGAGGCACGCCACATGTGCATGCAGATGCGTGGCATAGAAAAGCAGAATGCCATCACCACCACCAGTGAGTTCAGCGGAGCTTTTAACCAAGCTAAAACCCGACAAGAATTTATGAATCTCATCAACAGGAATTAACACCATTTACAACATCCACAATATCCAAAAAACGATGAAAAACAACGAATCCCTTTTCCATGCTTTCCGTCACAGTTGTCTGGGACGCCTTATCATTCTGGCTGGCATCCTGGCCGTCCTTTCTGTGATTGCTTACTTTACCTGTCCCACCGAACAGCAGATGCGCACGGAGATGGACGATAATATCCGTCAGTGCATAGAGGAGCGCGACAGCGTCACTGCCGACTGGACTGAAACCGTGGTGAAAAACATACGCTACATGTTCACCAATGCCGACTCCGTCCTCACCCATCCGGAGGATCTGCACGTGTTCTATGAGTACAACACTCTGGCCGTCTACGACCACAGTCTCTTCGAGACAATGTTCATACACAACAGCTTCTACATCGAAGGCAAGCGTTGTGCCATAGGTATTTTCGGACTGGTGATTCCCATCGTCGACTTTAATGAATTCCTCCTGCGCGATGGCCCAATGTTCAAGGAGTACAAGCGTCCGGCTGTCAATTATGATGCCGGTTCCGAGGATTTCTTTGGCGACAATCCCGACCTGGGCGGCGTATTCGAGTATAACGACAACTAAACCATGAAGCATTTTTTTATTTTGCCATTCCTGCTTCTTGCCCTTGTCGCCAATGGTGAAAACAGGAAGCGAGGACTGGTGTTGCCAGGTTATGGCCATGTGGACATAGAGCTGCTGAACAAGAAGATTGACCTCACGCTCAACGTGGAGCAGCTCAACCTGAATGAAGTGCGCGTACTGCGAAATGCCTTCTATGCCCGTCAGGGCTACCCCTTCAAGGACGCTTATCTGCGTGGCGTGTTTGAGTCTACGTCATGGTACGATTCGCTGATGTATGAGTTTGATGCAGAAAGCGGGAACTTTCTCAATCTGGAATGTGGCGAGGACGAGAACTGGCGCGATTTCTACTACCGCAACATCAACCCCAAGACCATCAAGACCACGCCTCAGGAGCAGGCCTTTATCAAGAAGCTACAGGATCGCGAAAAGGAGCTGCTGACGCAGAACTTCACGACCACCGGTGGCGACAAGGTGAACATGGGCAACCTCTACAACGCCATGCAGCTGTCCAACGCTGACCAGCGGTTGCTGACGCGGTTAGGGCAGAATGGATTTGGCATCGTTCCCACGCAGCACAACCAGTTGTTCCAAGTCTACGAGTCGAACGACTACGTCAATTTCCCCAACTTCGTCACCACCGACCTCTTCGTACAGCTTTACCACCTTTATTTCGACTGTGCATTGCGCGACATCGAGGAGCACCGTCTGGACTCCATCCTTTCCCTGCTTTGCACCCGTGCCACGGAGGCTGTCAACGCCCGTATGGCAGCAGAGAATGACAAGCAGCTGCGCGATGCCGCCGAGTGGCTCAGTGCCTATTTTGCCGTGGCCAGCGCGCTACAGGACTCTACGGCACAGATTTCGGACGAGCATCCCATGCTCCAGAGCAGCAAGCTCTCCGCCGTCAAGGGCCGCTATGCCAGCGATGCCCGGGACGAGGTCAGCAAGGTGCTCTTTAGCGAGAACAGCACTTCGCCGTTCTTAGGCTACATCGACGTGCAGTTTGCCTACAGCCTCTTCCGTCCCCGTGGCCATTACACCCGCTCCCCGCGTCTGCAACGATACTTCCGCACGATGATGTGGCTACAGACCGTTCCCTTCGGCACCGACAGCCCCGAACAGCTCGTCCGTGCCCTCCTCCTGGCCGACATCGTGGGTAACGACAGCCGTCTGACGGAGCTTTACCGTCAGATCACCGAGCCAATGACCTTCCTCATGGGACAGCCCGACAATGTGGACATCATGCAGGTCTATCAGGAATTCACCAAGGCCGCCATGCCGCTGAAGCAACTGGTCAACAAGAAGAGTGCCTTAGCCGAAGTGCGCAAACAGATAGAGCTGATTGCCGAGAAGCAGACACGCATCAAGCCCAAGTATCTCCGCACGTCGGTCTACAAGATTAACCTCATGCCACAGCGTTACCAGCCCGATGCCGAGGTGCTGCAGGAGATGGTGGACTATGACAACGATCCCACCCAGCGCCCGAAGCCCAGTGGCCTCGACGTTTTCGCCGCTATGGGTGTGAGCGCAGCCGAGCGCATCCTCATCCAGGAACAGCATGAAGAGAGCCGCTGGAACGGTTTCCTGCCCATGATGGGACGAATGAAGAAACTGATGGGCGAGACCGACTGGCAGAAGACCATCTGTAACCAGTGGATGAAGACCCTGCAGGCCAACGCCGACAAGGACCAACGTGCCCCTTACTTCATGCTTTCACCTGAGTGGGACAAGAAGAATCTCAATGTCATGCTCGCCGGCTGGGCACAACTGAAGCACGACGCCATCCTCTACGCCAAGCAGCCCATGGGAGCTGAGTGCGGAGGCGGCGGACCGCCAGACCCCGTAACGAAAGGCTATGTCGAGCCGAACGTCAGCTTCTGGCAGAAAGCCATCAACCTGCTCAACAGCACTGAGCAGACACTCATCAAGTACAACCTGATGACCGAGAAGATAGCCGAGGCCACCAACGGCATCCGCGAGGAGGCCGAGATGCTGTTGCGCCTGAGCCAGAAGGAGCTGGAAGGCAAGAAACTGAAGGACGAGGAGTACGACCAGATAGCAAAGGTAGGCTCCAACTTCGAATATATCTCGCTTAACCTGATTCGCGAACCCGACCAGTACCTCATGGGCTGGGACGACGTGCAGGGCCCCGACCGCAGCGTTGCCCTCGTGGCCGATGTCTACACCGCCAATGCCGACAACAACCGCGACCAGAAGTGCATCCTCTATGAGGCCATAGGTCAGGCCGACGAGATCTACGTCGTCGTGGAGATTGAAGGCATGCTCTACATCACACGTGGTGCCGTGCTCTCCTACCGTGAGTTCGGCCGACCGTTAGACGAGCAGCGTCTCACCGACGAAGAGTGGCAGGAGTACCTGAAGAGCCATCCACGTTCGGGCGTTCCGCAGTGGATGGAGGAGATTATCGTGCCTCTGGATACCGTCCCGCAGCCCAATGAGGAGTTCTTCTATAGCTCTGGCTGTTAGTTTCCTGTTTTGCCTGTTGCCGCTGAGTGGCAACAAACGGGACGCAGGATTAGCAGACGGTAAAAGCAAAGACGACACACTGACGTTGACTTTCACTGGCGACCTGCTCCTCGACCGCGGTGTGCGCCGGGTGATAGAGAAAAGCCCCCACCCCCAGCCCCTCTCCACGGAGGGGAAGGGAGAGTGGGGGCTTTCTGACAGCCTCCATATTCTGGACGGCCTTTTCTCTTCCTCCATCGACTCGCTTTTCCGCGCCTCGCAGGTGGTCGTGGCCAACTTGGAGTGCCCGGCTACAAAGATCAAGGCCCCTGTTTTCAAGCGTTTTATTTTCCGAGCCGAGCCGGAGTGGCTGCATGCCCTGCGCCATCATGGCATCACCCACCTCAACCTGGCCAACAACCATGCCATAGACCAGGGTCGCCGAGGTCTCATAGACACCCGTCGCAACATCCTTGCTGCCGGAATGATTCCAGTCGGCGCGGGCGCCAATATGCAGGAGGCCGTGCAGCCCGTGCAGTTAGCAGAGCATCCCCGTCGTGTCTGGCTCCTCCCTTCCGTTCGCCTCATGCTTGAGAACTTCGCCTATTTAGAGGACCGTCCCTGCGTGAGTCAGGAGCCGATGGACTCCCTGCTGTTGCGCGTTCAGCGTCTGCGCCAGTCCGATTCCCTGGCGGTCATCATCGTCAGTCTGCACTGGGGTGGCGAGCACACGCTGAAGCCTGTACCCGCACAGCGTCTCGATGCCCACCGCCTGATAGATGCAGGGGCAGATGCCCTTATCTGTCACCATACGCACACCCTGCAGACGGTGGAGACCTATCACGGAAAGCCCATTTACTACAGCATCGGTAATTTTATCTTCGACCAGCAACAGCCGTTGAACAGCCGTGCCTGTCTCGTTCAGCTCACAGTCACTGCCGACACGGTTGCCGCCAAGACCATCCCTATCGTCATTCAACGTTGCAAGCCGATGGTTGAAAGCGGGAATAATCCCGTCACAGCTGAAAAAATCCCGTAACCGCCATTGGAGGCGATTACGGGATTATCGTATTTATTCCTAAGAATCCATTACATCATGCCGCCCATTCCAGGGTTGCCCATAGGCATGGGAGCTTCCTTCTCGGGTTTGTCGCAGATGAGGCACTCGGTGGTGAGGAACATGCCGGCGATGCTGGCAGCGTTCTCCAAGGCTACGCGGGCCACCTTGGCGGGGTCGATGATACCGGCCTTGCGCAGGTCCTCATACTCGTCGGTGCGGGCGTTGTAACCGAAGTCACCTTTGCCCTCGCGCACCTTCTGCACCACGACGGCACCCTCGGCACCACCGTTGACGGCAATCTGGCGCAGCGGCTCCTCAATGGCGCGGCACACGATGTTGATACCGGTCTGCTCGTCGGCGTTGTCACCCTTCAGGGCTGCCAAGGCCTCCTGTGCACGGACGTAGGTCGTACCACCGCCGGCAACCACACCTTCCTCGATGGCGGCGCGGGTAGCACACAGGGCATCGTCCACACGGTCCTTCTTCTCCTTCATCTCCACCTCGCTGTTGGCACCGACGTAGAGCACTGCCACGCCACCTGCCAATTTGGCAAGACGCTCCTGCAGCTTCTCCTTGTCATAGCTGCTGGTGGTCAGTTCTATCTCCTTCTTAATCTGAGCCACACGGTCCTTGATGGTCTGGCTGTTGCCGGCACCATTGACGATGGTGGTATTGTCTTTCGAGACGGTCAGCTTCTCGCAGGTGCCCAGCATGTCGAGCGTAGCCTGCTCCAGCTTCAGACCCTTCTCCTCGCTGATGACGGTACCGCCAGTCAGCACGGCGATGTCCTCGAGCATGGCCTTGCGGCGGTCGCCGAAGCCAGGAGCCTTCACGGCGCAGATCTTCAGACCGCCACGCAGACGGTTGACGACGAGCGTGGTAAGTGCCTCACTGTCAACGTCCTCGGCGATGACCAGCAGTGGGCGACCGCTCTCAGCGGCAGGCTGCAGGATGGGCAGGAAGTCCTTGATGTTGGAGATCTTCTTGTCGTAGATGAGGATGTAGGGGTTGTCCATCACGCACTCCATCTTCTCAGAGTCGGTCACGAAGTAGGCCGACAGATAGCCACGGTCGAACTGCATACCCTCGACCACGCCGATGTGTGTGTCGCGGCTCTTCGACTCCTCGATGGTGATGACGCCGTCCTTCGACACCTTGCGCATGGCCTCGGCCAGCAGCTCGCCAATCTCCTTGTCGTTGTTGGCACTGACGGTAGCCACCTGCTCAATCTTCTCATAATTGTCGCCCACCTGCTCGGCTTCCTTCTTGATATAGTCGACGACGGCGGTAACAGCCTTGTCAATACCGCGCTTCAGGTCCATGGGGTTGGCACCTGCGGTAACATTCTTCAGACCCTCGCTCACGATGGCCTGAGCCAGCAGTGTGGCGGTGGTGGTGCCGTCGCCGGCGTCGTCGCCGGTCTTCGAGGCCACGCTCTTCACCAACTGAGCACCGGTGTTCTCAAAGTGATCCTCCAGCTCGATTTCCTTGGCCACAGTCACACCGTCCTTGGTAATCTGGGGAGCACCGAACTTCTTCTCAATCACTACGT
>ERZ809472.102-NODE-102-length-24097-cov-5.674154_pt1 | contig 24097 bp, 23 predicted proteins | sample MGYA00521274_ERZ809472 | MGnify/ENA primary metagenome ERZ809472 (study PRJEB31581, sample SAMEA3312791) | metagenome | study: EMG produced TPA metagenomics assembly of the PRJEB8939 data set (Metagenomic analyses of Rumen microbiomes reveals... | reverse complement strand
AGAAGAGTCTCGTAACAAATAATTTACTATTTTTGCACCCTCTTTTATAATAAAGAATTTTTATATGATTACACTTAATGATAGAATCACTCTTGAAGACGTCGAGAAAGTCCTTTATTCTGGCGAAAGAATACAGGTTTCTTCGTCATGGATGGATCGCGTAGAGGCATGCTATCGTTTCTTGGAGAAATTCGCAGCAGAGAAAGTCATCTATGGCATCAATACGGGTTTCGGCCCTATGGCACAGTGGCGTGTTGATGACAAGTATCTGACAGATTTACAATATAATATCATCCGTAGTCATTCCACAGGTGCTGGCGAGCCTTTAGGTGACGTCTATGTGAAGTCGGCCATGATTGCCCGTTTGGGAACGGTGCTGCAATGTCGCTCTGGCGTGCATACCGATGTGGTGAAACTGCTTGTGGAGTTCATCAACCATGAAATCTATCCTTTCATCCCCATGCATGGCAGCGTAGGTGCCAGTGGCGACTTGGTGCAATTGGCCCATATCGCCCTGTGCCTTATTGGTGAAGGCGAGGTCCACTACAAAGGTGAGTGGCGCAATGCTGGCGAGGTGATGAAAAAACTCGGCTTGACACCGTTGAAGATGCACATTCGTGAAGGTCTCTCCATCACCAATGGCACTTCCGTGATGACGGGCATCAGCGTGATCAACCAGTTCCATGCCGAGACTTTGCTGGATTGGGCTACCTTGGCAGCAGTATGGATGAACGAAATAGCCGCCTCGTTTGATGACTACATGTCGGAAGGCGAGAACAACTGCCGTCGTCACGAAGGTCAACAGGTGATGGCACGCCGCATGAGAGAACTTTCCGAAGGCTCGCAATGCCTAAAGAAACGCGCCCATGAACTCTACGATTACGGCCACTCTGATGTGAAGGTGTTCGAACACAAAGTGCAGGCCTATTATTCCCTGCGCTGCACGCCGCAAATCCTCGGTCCTATCTATGACACGTTGAAATACACGCGCCAAATCCTTGAAGACGAACTCAACTCGGCTTGTGACAACCCCATCGTCGACCCCGAAACGGAATACGTCTACCATGGCGGCAACTTCCACGGAGACTATATCTCGCTGGAAGAAGACAAGGTGAAGATTGCCCTTGTGCGCCTTTGCATGACGGCAGAGCGTCAGTTGAACTACCTCTTCCACGATCGTATCAACGGCATTCTGCCGCCGTTCCTCAACCTCGGAACGTTGGGACTGAACTACGGCATGCAAGCCTGCCAGTTCACCGCTACTTCGACGACTGCCGAATGTCAGACTTTGGCCATGCCTAACTATGTGCACAGCATCCCGAATAACAACGACAACCAGGACATTGTCAGCATGGGTACCAACACAGCTCTGCTTTGCAAGCAAGTGGTGGAGAACTGCTTCCAGGTGATGGCCATCCAATACATCGCTTTGGCGCAGGCCACCGACTGCCTGAAGATTGCAGACAAGCTGAGTCCCACCTCGCGCAAGGTGTACGACAAGGTACGCGAAATCATCCCGCTGTTTGTTGAGGACACGCCGTTCTACAAGGAAATTGCCGAAGTAGAGAACTATCTGAAAACTAATCCTTTGAAATTAAAATAATGAAATACGCACTTATCACGGGCGCTTCTCGCGGTTTGGGCAAAGCCATTGCCATACGCCTGGCAAAAGATGGTTTTGCCGTTATCATCAACTACCAATCAAACAAAGAAGCCGCAGAAGATACATTAAAACAAGTTCAAGAAAATGGTGGCACAGGCGAGCTATTGCCATTCAATGTTGCCGACCCGCAAGCCATCGAAACGGCCTTGACGTCATGGTCGGAGGCACACCCTGACGACTATATCTCCGTGTTGGTCAATAATGCTGGCATTCGTCAAGACAACTTGATGATTTTCTTGCAGGAAGACCAATGGAAAGGGGTGTTGGATACCACTTTGAACGGTTTCTTCTATATCACACGTCGTGTGATAAAAGACATGATGACACATCGCAATGGCCGTATCATCAACATGGCTTCACTGTCAGGACTGAAAGGTCTGCCTGGCCAAACCAACTATTCCGCTGCCAAAGCCGCTCTTATCGGAGCCACAAAGGCCTTGGCACAGGAAGTGGCAGCCCGAAAGGTGACCGTCAACGCCATAGCACCGGGTTTCATTGCTTCCGATATGACCAAAGGACTTGATGAGGCCGAGCTGAAGAAACTCATCCCGCTGGGACGTTTCGGCAAGCCTGAAGAAGTGGCCGCTTTAACCTCCTTCCTCGCCTCTGATGAGTCGGCATACATCACAGGACAAGTAATCTCCATCAACGGAGGGTTATACACATAAATTTTGAAATATGACTAGAAGAGTTGTAGTTACGGGCATGGGCATTTGGTCCTGCCTTGGAAAAAACAAAGAAGAAGTTGCGGTCTCATTGCGAGAAGGCCGTTCAGGTATCGGCATAGAACCCGAGAGAATTGGATACGGCTATCGTTCCACTTTGGTGGGCTTGGTTGAAAAACCGCAACTGAAAGGTCTTCTTGACCGTAAACTTAGAATGTATTTGGCTGAAGAAGGCGAGTATGCTTTCATGGCCACACGAGAAGCTTTCACACAAGCTGGTGTCGACGATGCTTACCTGCTTGAAAACGAAGTAGGTGTGCTGTTTGGTAACGACTCGTCGGCTAAGGCAACCATCGAATCACATGAGACCATCTTGGAAAGGAAAGATACCACCCTCGTCGGCTCATCGGCCATTTTCCAGTCGATGAACTCCACTGTGACGATGAACCTTTCCACCATATTCCACCTGAAAGGAATTAATATGACCATCAGTGCGGCCTGTGCCAGTGGATCCCACGCCATCGGTTTTGGTGCTATGCTCATCCGTAATGGTTTGCAGGACATGGTATTATGTGGAGGAGCACAGGAAACCAACTACCTCTCTATGGCTAGTTTTGACGGCATCAGCGCCTTCTCGACGCGTATGGATGCGCCGACCAAAGCCTCGCGTCCTTTCGACCGCGACCGCGACGGTCTCGTGCCCAGCGGTGGTGCCGCTGCCTTGGTGCTTGAGGACTACGACCACGCTGTGGCCCGTGGCGCTACCATCTTGGCAGAAGTCTGTGGTTATGGTTTCTCGTCGAATGGCGAAAGCCACATCTCACAACCCAGCGAGGATGGCTGTTATCGTGCCATGACCCGTGCCATGAAAGAAGCAGGTGTAAAGGCTGATGATATCGATTATGTCAACGCCCATGCCACTTCCACGCCACAAGGCGACATGTTTGAGGCTTTGGCGCTGAGAAGACTCTTTGAAACGAACCAGACACCTATTTCCTCGACCAAGTCCATGACGGGTCATGAGTGTTGGATGGCGGGTGCCAGTGAGATTGTGTATAGCATCCTCATGATGCAAGGCGGCTTCATCGCACCGAACATCAACTTTGAAAACCCTGATGAGTACTCAAAAGGACTGAATATCGTCAACACAACGACAAACAAAGAACTGAAAACCATACTTTCCAACTCCTTCGGTTTTGGTGGAACCAATAGTGCACTAGTAATCAAAAAAATCTAAGTTCAACAATAAAAACACACAGCTATGAAACGATTATTCTTAATGGCATTCGTGACCCTGTTTGCTACAGTTGCAATTGCAGGAAACCCTATCAAGGTTATCAGTGGAAATAAGAAGTTCTTCAAAAACGCAGAAGGAAATGTCCTTCTGGAAATCAAGTACGATGGCGCTTCCTTCGATGGTAAGATGCCTTTGACTGAAAAATACCCGGATGTTGATGCCAAGACAATCATTTCATACAATGGTTTTATTGAGGAGTTCAGCGAACGCAATGATGATCTGACATTCGTTAAGAATGAAGCCGAGGCAAATTACAAGATAACCATCCAAGTGACAAAAGTGGATGAGTTTTTCAATGTAATGGGATTTATTCCCGGTCCCTGCATACGTGTTTGGGGCACCTTGACTGTTACCGATGTCAAAACTGGCGAATCCTTGTTGGTCGTTGATATTGATGAAATCGATGGAGGTTCTGCTCCTACGACCGATCGAGCTTTCAACGACACCTTTGGAGAACTAGGAGAAAAAATTGCCAAACTAAAGTAATCTAACTAACAACTATTAAACATGTACCTTACACCTATATTAAAAGAGGCATACAGCAAAGAGCATCTGTCAGCTAGTGAGGCACAAACCAAAGCGGAGTGGATTGCTTGGGGACCTATCGTTTTCCAGGTGAGCCGCTTGATGAAGAAATTCGGTATCTTTGAGATGCTGCGCAACAGCGACGACGGCATGACCGAAGCTGAGTTGGCCCAGAAAGCCAACATCAGCGGCTATGCCGCCAAGGTGTTGCTGGAGGCAAGCTTGTGCATTGGCACGGTGCTGATCGACCCCGAAACGGACCGCTACACGCTGAGCAAGACAGGTTGGTGCTTCATCACAGACCACGCGACCGACGTCAACACTGAGTTCAACCACGACGTGAACTACGAAGGCTGGTTCCATCTTGAGGAAAGCCTGAAAGAGGGCCGTCCTGTCGGTCTTGAACACTTCGGGCCGTGGCCTACCGTGTATGAAGGTCTCTCACAGTTGCCGCCTCAGGTGCAAAAAAGCTGGTTCGGGTTTGACCATTTCTACAGCGACAACTCGTTCCAACAAGCCCTCGAAATCGTGTTTGCCAACAAACCCAAGACCTTGCTCGACGTGGGTGGCAATACTGGCCGTTGGGCTTTGCAGTGTGTAGGGTATGACAAGGACGTTCAGGTGACCATCGTGGATTTGCCTCAACAGCTGGAGATGATGCGTCGTAACACGGCGGACAAACCGGGTGCCGACCGCATCGACGGCTATGGCATGAACCTCTTGGATGCCTCGAAGCCCTTCCCGACGGACAAGCATTATGATGCCATTTGGATGAGCCAGTTCCTCGATTGTTTCGGTGAAGACGAAATCGTCAGTATCGTGAGCCGTGCCGCCAAGATTATGGACGAAAATAGCCGTCTCTATATCATGGAGACCTTATGGGATCGTCAACGTTTTGAAACGGCCGCATTCTGCCTCACAATGACGAGTTTGTATTTCACCGCTATCGCCAACGGCAACAGCAAAATGTACCACAGCGACGACATGACAAGACTGGTTGAAAAGGCTGGTTTACAAGTGGAAACCATTCACGACAACCTTGGCTTAGGCCATAGCATCATGGTTTGCAAGAAGTTAGGAGTATAGCGTTAGAAATAAGGCTGTCACATCGTGGCAGCCGAACAGCAACAAAAGCAACAATTAAGTAAAACGAAGTTAATCAACAATTAAACATTAAACAATTAAAAACCCACACAAATGAACAGACAAGAAATAGAAGCAAAAGTCAAAGAGTTTTTAGTAGACGATCTTGAACTTGATGAAGCAAAAATCAACTCTGATGCCCGTCTGAAAGAAGACATTGGTATCGACAGTCTCGATTTCGTGGATATCGTTGTCATCGTCGAGAAGAAGTTCGGCTTCAAGATCAAGACGGAAGATATGGCTAAGATTAAGACCTTCAGCCAGTTCTGCGAATACATCGAAAGCAAGATCGCCTGATTATTGAATGGCAGATGTCCTGCAACATAACGAGTGGTCAGGAAAAACGGATGGACAGCCATGGATGCAACGCTCGCTCATTGCTATGTTCAGAGTGTTGCCTCTTTGGCTGCTCTATAGCGTAATGGCATTGGTAGTACCTTTCTACATGCTATTCAGCAGGAAAGGCTACCAAGCCATGTATCGTTTTTTCCATGAGAGGATGGGTTATGGTTGTTGGAAGTCGTTTTGGTCGGTGTATGCCAACCATTTTCGCTTTGGCCAGATCATCCTGGACCGTTTCGGTGTTTATGCAGGTAAGAAATACCATTTTGAAATAGAGGGTTTTCCGCTGATAGAAGAATTGGAAATGCATTCCCAGGGTTTCATGATGCTGAGCAGCCACGTAGGCAACTACGAAATTGCAGGTTATTCGTTGAAACCTAAAAGAAAGAAATTTAACGCATTGGTGTATGCTGGGGAGACCGCTACGGTGATGGAGAACCGCCAACGTGTATTGTCGCTCAACAACATTCAACTGATAGCCGTCAAGGAAGACCTCTCACACCTCTTCGCTTTGAATGCCGCCTTGGACAATGGCGATATTGTGAGCATGCCCGCTGACCGCATCTTTGGTTCGCAGAAAAATATTGAATGCCAGTTTTTTGGATCAAAAGCCAAATTCCCTATGGGTGGTTTCGCCATGGCAGTGCAAAAAGAAGTCGCTGTGTTGGCGGTCTTCGTGATGAAAGAAAGCATGAAGACATATCACATGTTTATTAGGGAAATAAAATGCGACCGTCAAGCTAATAAGCGTGAACAGATGGCACAACTTGCTCAGAGTTTCGCTGTGCAGTTGGAAGACATCGTGCGCCGCTATCCGACACAGTGGTTCAACTATTTTGATTTTTGGAAATAATGCAATCTTATAAAGACATACCGATAAAGGAATTGATACCACAACGCCCACCGTTTGTGATGATTGACAAGATGTTGTCGTTCGACAAGAATGTTACAGAGACCCAGTTGGAGATCCGTGCCGACAATATCTTCTGCAAAGACGGCAGGTTGATGGCCGAGGGCTTGATGGAAAACATAGCCCAAACCTGTGCCGCTCGCATAGGTTATGTTAGTCTCTCCAAAAATGAGGCAGTGAAAATCGGTGTCATAGGATCGGTTAGCAACTATGAGGTTTTCCGCTTGCCAAAAGTTGGAGAGGTCATCATCACGTCGGTAGAGGTGATAGAGGAATTGCTCCAAATCACACTAGTGAAGGCCGTCGTCAAATGCGGTGACGAGACACTAGCGCAAGCCACCATGAAAATTGCATTGATGGACGAAGATTCACAAGACTGAACGCCATGGAAAACGAAAAGATATTGTCAATCACAAAGCCTTTTGAGGTCCGCTTCAGCGAGGTGGACTCAATGGGAGTGGTGTGGCACGGCCATTACGCCTTCTATTTCGAGGATGCCCGCGAGGCCTTTGGCGCAAAGTATAATTTAGAATACTTGATGATGTACGACAAGGGTTTTTATGAGCCTATTGTTGAGCTTACGTTCAAGTACAAACAACCTGTGGTTTACGGAATGAAGCCTGAAATTACCATCACCTACTGTCCATGTGATGCGGCAAAAATCATTTTCGACTACGAAATCCGTGACAGTGAGACGGGTGAAGTTATGGTGACGGGCCATTCCGTACAGGTCTTCATGGATGCGAAGAGCCATCGACTTATGTTGACGAGCCCCGACTTCTATGAAGAATGGAAACAAAGATGGGGGGTAAACAGATGATCGTCAAAGTGTCGGACAATATCATTTCGCCTTTGGGCATAAGCTCGACCGACAACTATGCAGCGGTGAAGGCTGGACGTTCCGAGCTGAAGCGTCGCGACGGTCTGTGGCAGCTGCCCGAGCCTTTCACGGCCTCTTTGATGGACCATGAAGCGGTGAATAAAATTGCGGCACAACAACAGATTGACGACACATACACCTTCTTTGAGAAGATGATTATTCTGTCGGCAGCCAAGGCATTGGAACAAACCCCTATAGACCCTGCTTCAGAGAAGGTATTATTCATCCTTTCCACCACCAAAGGCAATGTCTTCCTTTTGGACAAACGTGAGAAAGGTTTCCCTTCAGAGCGCGTGCGTTTGGGCGTTGCGGCAAGGCAGATGAGCGAGTATTTCCATAATCCCAATACACCGATAGTGGTGTCAAATGCGTGCATTTCGGGTGTGTGCGCCCAGATACAAGCTATGCGCGAATTAGAAAACGGCCATTTCGACTATGTCGTGACGGTGGGTGCCGATGTACAGTCGCCCTTCATTGTTTCCGGCTTCCAATCATTCAAGGCCTTGTCGGTGGAACCCTGCAAGCCTTTTGACGCCAACCGCACGGGTCTCAACCTTGGCGATGCCGCTGCGACCATTATTTACACCAAAAAAGACAGCATAACCGATAATGATTGGGTGGCTTGTCGTGGTGCCATCCGCAACGACGCCAACCACATCAGTGGCCCTTCACGTACAGGTGAAGGCAGCTACCGCGCTTTGCGTGCTGTCCTGGGTGACTTGAATCCTGAAAAATTAGCTTTTATCAACACCCACGGCACAGCAACCCCGTATAACGATGAGATGGAATCCTTCGCCATCGAAAGGGCGGGTCTGGCACAAATACCCGTAAATGGTTTGAAAGGCTATTATGGTCACACCATGGGTGCCGCTGGCATCTTGGAGACCATCCTTTCAATGCAAGCTGTTGACGACAATAATATATTGGCTACCAAAGGCTTTGAAACTATCGGTGTCACACATCCTTTGGTGCTTTCCAATGAAAACAAACCCACCGACAAAAAGGCTTTCATCAAGTTGCTGTCGGGTTTTGGTGGCTGCAATGCCGCTTTGCTGATGGCGAAAGGAGGTGTGTCATGATGAGACACGAGGTTCATATTACGCCCAACGAAGTGAGAGTCAATGGCAAAGAGTTAAGCCACAAAGAAACGGGTAATGCTCTTTTGACAGAACTTTATCGTGCCTATGTGGGCGATTATCCGAAGTTCTTCAAGATGGACACGCTGAGCAAGTTGGGTTTTGTGGCTTCCGAGTTGTTGCTACAAGCTGAAGGTGCCCCACGTTTCGAGCCACGTGAGGACCGTGCTGTGGTGTTCTTCAACCGTAGCGCTTCCTTGCAAGCTGATACTGCTTACCAAGAGACCATACAAGACCCGGACAATTTCTATCCCAGCCCTGCGGCCTTCGTTTACACCTTGCCCAACATCGTGACGGGTGAAATCGCCATCCGCAACAAGTATTATGGCGAAACCTCTTTCATCGTCATGGAGCAGGATGACGAAAGCATCATGGCACGGGAATTGCAAAACGCCTTCCTCGACCCGATGACGAAAAGCATCCTTGGTGGCTGGCTCGATTGCACCGACCAGAATCACTTTGAAGCAAAACTTTATATCATCTTTGAATCTTGAATCATTAAATACATTTTTATGGACGAATTGATTTATACTTTGAAACAACAAATCATCGAGGCTTTGAACCTTGAAGACATGACCCCTGAAGACATCGATGAGAACGCTGCGCTGTTTGGTGAGGGCCTCGGCCTCGATTCCATAGACACACTCGAACTCATCGTGTTGATGGAAAAGAACTACGGCATCAAGCTGACTGATCCGTCGCAAGGCAAGGCCATCTTCAAATCCGTGGCTGTGATGGCTGATTTCATCCAGAAGAACCGCACGAAATAAACGATGAAGCCGATTCTGATTACGGGAACGGGAGTTGTTTCAGCGATAGGTTTGGGCAAGGCTGAAACCTTGGAGGCTTTGCTGAATGGTCGTTCTGGTGTGGGTCCGCTGCAATACCTCAAGACGGGGCACAAGGAGTTTCCCGTCGGTGAAGTGAAGCTGACCGATGCCGAGATGCGTTCGCGTCTCGGCATTGCCGACAATGCCATCACCACACGCACCGCGCTGATGGGGATGCTGGCTTTGGAAGAGGCGCTGCAAGATGCAGGACTGACTTCGGAAATGCTTCCCAATGTAGGCTTCATTTCGGGCACCACGGTGGGCGGCATGGACATGACCGAGCAGTTCTATCTTGATTATATCAATAGCGAGGCGCATAAGGAATACATCGCCACTCACGACTGTGGCACCTGCACAGAGATGACGACCAGTCGTTTTGGGAAGTTCGCCTTTGTGACGACTTTATCCACAGCCTGTTCTTCAGCTGCAAATGCCATTATATTGGGTGCCAATATGATACGCTGTGGCGAGGCCGACATCGTTGTGGTGGGTGGCAGTGAGTGCATCACCAAGTTCCACCTCAACGGCTTCAACTCGCTGATGATTCTCGACACAGCCCCTTGTCGTCCCTTTGATGCCACTCGCAATGGCCTCAATTTAGGCGAAGGAGCGGCCTATCTCGTATTGGAATCGGAAGAAAGTGCTCAACGCCGCGGCGTGAAGGCACAAGCCCTGCTCTCGGGCTATGGCAACGCTTGCGACGCTTTCCATCAGACGGCCTCGTCGTCCAATGGCGAAGGCGCCTACCGCGCCATGAAAGAGGCTCTGGAGCTGGCCGGAATACAGCCCTCAGAAATCGACTACATCAATGCGCATGGCACAGGCACGCCCAACAACGATGCCAGCGAAAGTCACGCCATGATACGACTGTTCGGTGAAAACGTACCGCCTGTTTCGTCGACGAAACCTTTCACGGGACACACGACAAGTGCCTCGGGTTCCATAGAGGCGGTATTCTGCATCCTGGCTTTGCAGCAGGGATTCTTGCCTGTCAACTTGAACTGGTCGCAAGCCATGGAAGACGGTATCGTACCGGTGTCGCAACCGACAAAGAAGGAATTGAAGCATGTTTTGTGCAATGCTTTTGGCTTCGGTGGAAACGACTCATCGTTGTTAATTTCAAGTGCCAAGGTCCCTGAGCTCGTCGAAGGGCCGACCATGAATGACGGCGTTTCGACAGGCTCAACGACCTGCTATATTTTGTCCGCCAAGCAAATCTCTCCCCAGCAGCCGCTGAATGAAGACTGGATGCAAGAACCTGTGGTATATGATGCACCCTTTGTCAGGTCTATCGATCCGAGCTATAAAGAATATATCTCGCCTATTGAGGCGCGTCGCTTGGGCAAAATCCTGAAACGTGCCGTGGCGACTTCAAAAGAGGCCTTGAATGCTTCTGGGTTGGACACCGTTGATGCCATTATCACCGGGACGGGCTATGGCTGCCTTGAAAATACCGAGCTTTTCCTTGACGCCTTGTCAAACAATGGTGAGCAACTGCTGAAGCCTACCTATTTCATGCAGTCGACGCACAACACCATCAGCTCGTTGGTAGCCATCCAGAACAAAAACCACAGCTACAATGTCACATACGCCCACAAAGACATCTCCTTCGACAGTGCTTTGCAGGATGCCTGGTTGCAGTTCCGTCTCGGCAAGATAAACTCAGCCTTGGTGGGCGGTCACGACGAGATGACGGAAACCTTCTATCATATCCTGAAAAAAGGCGATGTAATAGGTCAAGACGATGAGCTTTGTGGCGAAGCCGCTGTTGCTGTCACACTGGCTTCTGTCAGTCATTGCGAGGAGTCACAGCGAGGCAATCTGACTGCCGCTTTGCGTCATTGCGAGGAGGAACGACGAAGCAATCCAGAGTTACAACCTCTATGCAAATTATCAGGCTTCCAGATGCTCCATCAGCCTGCAATGAACACCTTAATGGATACCGTCGCAAAGCTGCTGCAATCCGCAGGAAAAAGCCTTGACGATGTGGATTATATCCTTACCGGTATCAGTGGCCACCACAAGCAAGACGAGGCTTATTTGCAAGAAGCCAAGACCCTCTTTGGAGCCAAGCCCTTGCTGAAATTCAAGCATTTGTTTGGTGAGAGCTTCTCTTCGTCCGGCATCGGCTTGTATGTGGCGGCGCATTGCCTGAAGGCAGGTCGTGTGCCAAGCACCTTGTTTGTGGATCCTAAGGAAGTCAGCGACAAGCAGCCCAAGTGCATGTTGCTATACAACCGTTCCGACGGAAAGAATGTATCATTAACCTTATTGGAGGCATAATCATGTGGAGATTGATGGGTTTGGTGGCTTTACAGACGCTCTTCCTCTCGGGAGGCCAGGTGTTGCTCAAATTGGCATTGCAGCAGTTGGGCAAATTTGAATGGACTTGGGCCTATTTCAAAAGCGTGCTCACCGACTGGTGGCTTTTGGCCTGTGGCATCAGCTTCGGTTTTGCAACGGTGCTTTGGCTCTATATCCTCAAAAAGTTCCCTTTCAGCCAAGCCTATCCTTTGACCAGTCTTTCCTTTGTCTTTGGCATGATTGCCGCTTGGCTCGTCTTTGGCGAGAACATTCCCTTCTCGCGTTGGATTGGCCTGGTTCTTGTAGTGTTGGGGTGTTTCCTAATCATGAAATGAGATGAAAAGACTGTGGTTATTCGTTTTGTTTGTGGCCTTAGGCTTGTTCGCCACGGCACAAACGCCGCTTTCTGAAGCACAGAGCAATGAAATAATGGCTTCGCTGACAGAAACAGCCTCTTCCATGCAGACGATGCAATGCCGCTTCGTGCAGAGTAAGACTATGTCCATGCTTGCCGAGCCCTCGGTGTCGGAAGGCAAGATGTATTTCGCCTCGCCCGATCGCCTGCGTTGGGAGTATGTCAAGCCTTATGCTTTTGCTTTGGTGGTCAACGGAGAGCGCATCGTCAAGGTAACGGATGGCCAAGCCGAGGCCATGGACGGCAACTCGGGAAGAATGTACCAAGGTGTCACAAGCATGATCATGGGCAGCGCCTCGGGCAAGAAATTGTTTGATGCCACGACGTTTGACATCGTGCTCTACGACGACGGTGCCTGTTGGAAAGCCGAGATGACCCCCAAGCACCGCGACATGAAACGGATGTTCAGCCAACTAGTGTTCCATTTCGACAAAAAGACCCAAGTCATCGACCATGTGGAGTTTTTGGATCCCAAAGGCGATAACACGGTGATTCGGTTTGAAGAGATTCGGCTGAACGAGAAAATAGGGGAAGAACAGTTCCAGTAAGGTTCAAAAATCAAAAGTTAGTGGTCGGAATCGCACTTTTTTCTTTACCCTTCCTTTAGTGTTCCTTTGGTCTCCTTGCTTAAATTTTTCCATCCACATCATTCACTCGCCTTTCCCAAGGGGATGCCATACTGTTGCCATAGTGTAGCCATACTTTAAGTATGGAAAAAGTATGGATAGAGTATAGCTATAGTATGGGTAGAGTATGGCTACACCTTACCAAGTCCTTGCCAAGTCCTTTCCAACACCTTGGGTAGAACTTGCGAAAACGGGAGGGACGGAGCAAAAAATTGGTTGCAAAATCGGTTTTTGTAGCTTAGGCGTAGCGTAGGCGTAGCATAGGCGAAGCGTAGGCGAAAACAGACAACCGAAATCAGCCGAAAAAATGCCACATAATCGGAGGGCGGCGCTGACCAAAACGGTACACCCATTAGCAGCGGCATAGTCATACAGCGTAGGCAATGCAAAACTGTCAGAGTCGATCTTTTGACAGAGACGATAAGACATAAGCATCCTGTACAAGCGATTGCCAAACAACAATGATGACTTTTTATTACAGGGCCTATAAAAAGCCGGGAGCGGATCTGCAAACAAATAAGTTGGGTTAACTGCTTTCGGCTTTTCTTATTTCAAAAAATGAGTATCTTTGCAAGCAATATGACGCAGGAAAACAAGGACATATTGTTAAGGCTGCTCAAGCAGCATAAGGCGATGGGCATTTCGGATCAAATTGACTTTGAGAAGTCTTATACAGATTCGCTTGTTTCCAATTCTGTAGCTCTTGCTGATTCTGATTATGGCACCGTAATTGACGAGAAAATGGTCGATAAATGGTCGATAAAGCCTTCTTTGGCTGAGAAATTGGTCGATATTTTGGATTTTATAGCCGATAAAGACCAGATTACGACGAAAATCATCGTCACACATTTCGGTGTTAACCCCACCACCGCCAAACGTTACCTTCGTCAGCTTGTCGAGTACGGTTATCTGGAGGCACAAGGGGCTAACAAGAATCGTAGTTATAGCAAGAAGTAATCATAAATCCCAAGCTTTCTCACGCCCCTACGTGGGGGATGACATGCTTCGCGGAGCCTGCGGGAACTTTTTGGTTTTAAAAGTGTCAACTTATTTAGTACACGTCATCTCTCTGTAAACCTAACTGCAACAACTGCAACAAACTGCAACAAAAAGCAACCATTCAATTTGTACACCAATACAAATCAGAGAGTTATGTCATTTTTTAAAAATTCATGAAAAGAATCATCCAAATCATTCGTAAACCGCATTTTCGCGGTTATACTTTTGCGCCGTCAATGCAACCGAGACCCGGTGCTTGACCCCGTTCTTTGACATCTTGAAAGCGAAAAAAAACAAAATTTCTAACTCCTATGTAAGTCCTACCTAAGTCCTACTTTCCTCCCACCCAAAATGGCCCCTAAAATTGCCCAAAAAACAAAATTTCTAACTCTAACCTAACTCTAACCTAACTCTAACCTAACTCTAACCTAACTCTGACCTAACTCTGACCTAACTCTGACCTCCCAATTCTCAATTTTCAATTTTCAATTCTCAATTGACTTCGTCGAATGCTTCGCATTTTTCAATTTTCAATTCTCAATTGTAGTCAACAGAAGCGTTTTTTTGCCGTGTTGGTTTTTTGTGTATTTTTGCAAATTAATTTGTTTACAATAAAGTTTTGCACCCTATCATGAACTTCTTGGATAACCTTTTTATCACACAATCCATAACGGAAACCGAAGACGGCTTTGAGACCGTAGTACGCTGCAACCCGAACCATGATGTCTATAAAGCGCATTTTCCGGGTAATCCTATTACGCCAGGGGCTTGCATGCTGCAAGAGGCGGGCGTGTTGATGCAGGAGAAAAAGGGTCGCCCCTTGTTTCTGAAAATGGCCAAGAACATCAAATACCTTTCCCTGTTGATTCCTGCCGAAGGCAAAGAGGTCAAATTCATTTTTTCCCGTGTTGTGGAAAACGAGACAGAGTGCAAGGCACAAGTTGTCATTGCCGACGAAGACAATGTCTATACCAAGATGTCACTGACATACAGTTATGAAGCCCTTTGATGCCATAGCGACACAAACCCGAATGCAGCAACTGAAAGTCTGTGTGGTGATGCCGACCTACAACAATGGCGGCACGCTGCGCGATGTGGTTGAACGCACGCTTTCTGTTTGTGTCGATGTCATCGTGGTCAACGACGGCTGTACCGACAGCTCAGCTGAAATCTTGGCTTCCTTTGACGAACGCATCACAGTGGTGGATTATGGCAAGAACCGCGGCAAAGGCTATGCTTTGAAACAAGGTTTCAACAAAGCCAAAGCTATGGGCTTCGATTATGCTTTGACCATCGACAGCGATGGACAGCATTTTCCCGAGGACATACCCCTGTTTGTCGAGGTTTTGGAGCAACACCCTGGTGCCTTGATTGTGGGCAGCCGTAACCTGAATCAGGAAAACATGCCTGGCGGCAATACGTTTGCCAACAAGTTTTCCAATTTTTGGTTCAAGGTACAGACAGGCATCAACCTGCCCGACACGCAAACGGGCTACCGGCTGTATCCTTTGAGGAATATGCCCTGCCTCGCCTTGCTCACCTATCGTTATGAGGCGGAGCTGGAGTTGCTCGTCTTCTCTGCCTGGCGCGGCACCGCTTTGATTCCCATCAAAATCAACGTGTTTTACCCGAAAGGTGAAGAGCGTGTGTCGCATTTCCGCCCGTTTTGGGATTTCTTCCGCATCAGCGTGCTGAACACTATTTTGTGCGTGGTGGCGCTGGTCTATGGCTGGCCTTCACGACTCATCCGAAAAGCAAGGAGGCGACATGAATAAGTTCTTCCTTTCCATCTACGACCGCCTCTCGCGCAACAAGCCGTTATCCATTGCTTTAATGCTGGTTATCACGGCTTTGTGCGTGTTTTCGGCCTTACGTTTAGAGTATAAGGAGAACATTGCCGATTTCTTGCCCACCGACCCTGAAAAGGAAAAATACACCTCCGTCTACAACGACCTCAGCGACCAAGGACAAATCACCGTCATCTTTGCTGCCGACACCACGAAACTCGTTGGTGACGAAGCTCTTGACGCGGTGATGAATGCGATGGATGCCTTTGAGACGAACTGGCAAGCGGAAGATACCGCTTTGTTGGTCAGTGACATGCGTTGCAAAGTTGACGACAGCCAAGTGTTTGACGCCATTGATTTCATCCGTGACCACCAAGCCTTGTTCTTGACCGAAGCCGACTATCACCGCATGGATTCATTGCTGGCTGAACCAGATTATGTGGCTACTTGTATGGGCAACATCAAACGGATTTTGTCAATGCCCACGGTCAGCTTTGTGGTGGATGGCGTGAAAGCCGACCCCTTGAACCTTTATTCTCCCTCGTTGCAGCGCCTCAATGCCCTTAATCCTACACAAGGCTATCGCTTGGAGGATGAATATCTCTTCAACGATCGCGGCGACATGGGCTTTGCCTTCTTCTCCTCGCCATTTTCGGGCAGCGACACCAAAGGCAACGCACGGATTGTGGATATCATCAATAAAGTGATAGAGCAAACCGAGGCCACCTCGCCAGATGTGCATATCTCTGCCGTGGGCGCACCCACCATCGCGGTCACCAACGCGCAGCAAATCAAGAAAGACAGCCTGCTTTCCGTTTCCTTGGCCCTCGTGCTGATTTTCGGCATCCTGATGTTCACTATGGCGCGCAAGCGCAACCTGTTTTGGCTCGGCATCTCCATCCTCTTTGGTTGGGTCTTTGCTTTGGCGGTTATCGCTTTGTTCAAGTCGAGCATTTCCATCATTGTGGTGGGCATCGGCTCGGTCATCGTGGGCATCGCGGTCAATTATCCCTTGCATTACCTCGATCACATCAAGCAGGAGCCCGACAAGCGCGAGGCGTTGAAAGATGTTATCCAGCCTTTGGTGATTGGCAACATCACTACGGTGGCGGCCTTCGCCTGCCTCGTCTTCGTGAAAGCCGAAGCTATGCGCGACTTGGGGCTCTTTGGTGCCTTGATGTTGGTAGGTACCATCCTTTTCGTGATGGTGTTTTTGCCCTTGTTTGCCGTAACGCCCAAGAAGACTAAAAAGCTCTTTGTTGACGACGGTAGGGCTCCTTCCGAGACTTGGCGCAAAATCAAATTGTACGCTTTCTGGCCTTTGGTCATCATCACCTTGATACTCAGTTATTACAGCCAAGACACTGCCTTCGATGCCGACCTGCACAACATCAACTACATGACGCAGCAGCAGGAAAAAGACTTGGATTTGTTGAACGGGTCGCTGCAAAAGGAAGGGGAGACGGACTTGATTTATGTCGTTTCGGAAGGTCAGACCCTGCAAGAGGCTTTGGCCAAGAATGAAACGGTGATGGCCGATTGTCGTAGCTTGCTCTCCGATAGTTTCTCTGCCACGATTTCAGGTCCCGATGGCGTGTTGCCTTCCATTGAAAAACAAAAGGAATCCTTGGCGCTTTGGACGGCGTTTTGGGAAAGACATCCCGAAATCGCTGATGAGGTCAAGCGCGAGGCCATACAAGCGGGCTTCACGGAAAACGCCTTTTTGCCGTTTACTGAAGGAATCACAAAACCATACAAGCCTTTGTCTGAGGACGAGATGGCACCTTTGCAGGCCTTGTGCCAGACTTATACTTTGCAACATGATAGCGTTGCTAGGGTGGTCAATTTCGTGCGGGTGCCTATTGCGGCTTCGGAGGCAGTTAAGGAACGGATACGGCAAGTTATTTTGAGCCATTGTGAAGAACAAGGCGTCGCTTTGCGTCATTGCGAGGAACGAAGCAATCCAGAAATATCGGCCCTTCGACAGGCTCAGGGACCTCAGGTTTCTGACGGTTTTGCTTTCAGCATCAGCGATGTGGGCAACAATTTGGTCACGGCGTTGTCCGATGACTTCGACTACATCCTTTATGTGTGCAGCATCGTCGTGTTTTTCTTCCTCTGCCTCTCGTTTGGGCGTTTGGAGTTATCGTTGCTGGCCTTCCTGCCTTTGACGGTGGGCTGGGCTTGGATTTTGGGCATCATGCATTTGGGAAGCATCAAGTTCAACATCGTGAACATCATTTTGGCCACCTTCATTTTCGGTCAGGGCGACGACTACACGATTTTCATCACAGAGGGCTTGCTCTACGAATACACCTACGGCAAGAGGATGTTGAAAAACTACCGCAACAGTGTCATCCTCAGTGGTATACTGATGTTTATCGGCATAGGCACGCTGATCTTTGCCAAGCATCCGGCCATGCGTTCCTTGGCGGAGGTGGCCATCATCGGCATGGCGACAGTGGTCTTCATGGCTTGTTACCTGCCGCCGTTTGTCTTCAGCTGGCTGACCAAGAAAAGAGGCCAATTGCGCCAAGTGCCGCTGACTTTGAAACGGATGCTTTACACCTTCCTGACTTTCTTGGTGTTTTTCATCGTTACTTTCGTCATCGTCACGCCGTTGACATTGATTTACATGCTGTTGGGACCGAACACTGAGAAGAAGCGCTACCGTTATCACCAGATGCTTGCTTGGGCGATGGGTACAGCCTTGAAGATATTGCCTGGCGTGAAGTTCCACTTGAATAACGAAGTGGGAGAAAATTTTGACAAGCCGACTGTCATTATTTCCAACCATCAGTCTCATCTTGATTTGGTTTGCATGATGATGTTGAATCCCAAGGTGGTGCTGCTGACGACTGACTGGGTGTGGAAAAACCCCATTTATGGCATAATCATCCGCTTTGCTGAGTATTATCCCGTTTCCGACGGCTACGACAAGAATGTAGATCGACTGAAAAGATTGGTGGAGCGAGGATACTCCGTTGTCGTCTTCCCCGAAGGCACGCGCTCAGAAACGGGTGAAATCCTACGTTTCCACAAGGGTGCCTTCCAATTGGCGCAGGCGTTGAATGTTGACATCTTGCCTGTGTTCATCCATGGTGCGAGCCATGTGATGCCCAAAAAGGACTTTGTGCTGCGCGAAGGCCAGCTTTATGTGGAAATCGGACAAAGGATGTTGGCAGAAGAAGTGACTTCCTTAGAAACTCGTGCTTTGGCTACGCAGTTCCACAAATACTATCTTGAGCATTTTGAAGAGATGCGTCGACAGCGCGAGGACACCGAATATGTGCTGCCGTTCGTGCGCTACAAATACATTTACAAAGGCAATGAAAATGAACGTGAGTGCCGTCGCAACCTGAAACGCATCCGCACCCATGCCGCAGAAATCGACGCTTTGGATGGCCAAAGCATTTTGGTGAAGAACAGCGGCATCGGTGAGCTGGCTTGGACCATCGCCTTGGTGCACCGCGACATGCAGGTCTATGCCGTGGAAGCCGACGAAGATAGGTATCTGATGGCCTCACACACCAGTTATATTCCTAACAACTTGCATTTTATCCTCGACAGTCAAGAGCTGCCGAGTTGCAATTATATTATTGACAATCAAACATTTTTACAATGAAGACATGCATTATCATTGGAGGTGGTATAGGTGGCTTAGTTACCGGAGCCTTGTTAACCAAGGAAGGTTATCAAGTGACGGTATTGGAGAAAAATACCATCATTGGAGGAGGCTTGCAGACATTCAAAAGACGTGATGCGCGCTTTCCGACAGGTATGCACATTTTTGGTGGCTTCCAGGAAGGTGGAAGTCAGCGCAAGATTTTTGAGTATCTGGGCATTATGGACAAAATTTCACTTCGGGAGATGGATGAGGACGCTTGCGATGTGGTGACGATAGCCGAAGACAATGCCGTCTATCGTTTGCCTAAAGGGAAGGAAAAGTTCATAGCTTATTTATCTTCGGTTTTTCCAGAAGAAAAAGAAGGCATAAGGGCTTATATTAATCGACTGTATGAAATTACCGAAGAAGTGGATTTGTTCTACTTGCACGAAACACAACCTTATGGTTTGACGAATGTTAGTGACGATTTCAACATTCCTTTTGACAAATTGATGGATCGTTATCTCACCAACCCCAAACTAAAAGGCTTGCTGACATATCTGTGCCCCTTGTATGGTGGCGTCAAAGGTGATTCACCTGTTTTCATGCACGCGCTTCTGGCTGTGCTTCACATTAATGGGACCTGTCAGTTTGTTGGCGAAAGTCAGCAAATGGCAAACGCCTTGAAAGATGTGATAGAGGATGCGGGAGGGAAGGTGCTCTCTCATATTGAAGTGGTGAGAATCAAAGTGGAGGATCATCAAGTAACGGGTGTTGTCACCAAAGACGAAGAAACCTATTGTGCAGACTATTATATTTCGGATGTTCATCCTGAGGTGTTATTGCGCCTTGTTGACGATGGTGCGTTCCCAAAGGTGTTCAAACAACGTGTCTCTTCGGTCTCGGAATCCACGTCCAGCTTTAACGTTTTTGTGAAGTTGAAGAGCAAGACTTTCCCTTATCTTAATCAGGGACATTATTATTTTGAAAACTATGCCGAAGGTTTTGATACCAGTAAGGTACAAGAAGAAAAATGGCCGCGTGGTATCTTTTATTTGACGCCTCCGGTTCAACATCAGGATGATTTTGCTGAGACGATGGTCTTTATTGCCCCCATGGATTTTGACTATGTACGACCTTGGGAAGACACACAATTAGGTCATCGTGGGGAAAGTTACAAAATGTGGAAACAAGCTATGACAAACCGGATCCTTGACCGCATGGAGAAGGTTTATCCTAATCTTCGCGACAGTATCGAGTATTGTACGGCTTCGTCACCGCTCACCATCCGCGATTACTATGGCAACAGACGAGGTTCTTGCTATGGTTTCCAAAAGAATAGCGGCGATTTGATGCTTTCGCAGATGTCGGTCTTTACCAAAGTCAAGAATCTTTTCCTGACAGGTCAAAATGTCAATATCCATGGTCTTTGCGGCGTTTCCTTGACCGCCATTGAAACGGCGGAAGCCTTGGTTGGGCAAAATGTGATTGTGCGTAAGATCAACAATTGTTGTGAAAATCATACATAAAATGAAATATAGAACATTGTTTTTCAGCTTACTAATGCTTTTGTGGGGACAACTTGTCGCTCAAGAAAGCGTTTCTTTGTGGAAAGGTTATGACGTCAACCACGGCAAGCAGGTTACTTTGACGCCTTATCTGGCCGAGAACAACGAGTCGGGTATGGCGATCATCGTGTGTCCTGGCGGCAGCTATTGTTGGCTCGACATGGAGACCGAAGGTGAGGGCGTGGCGCGGTGGCTACAAAGCAACGGCATCTCTGCCTTTGTGTTGCGTTACCGTGCCGTAGGCTTCGGTGCCTATTTTTGGCACCATCGCATCGTCTTTCGAGGCAAGCGCCATCCCGATATGATCACCGATGCGCAGCGTGCCCTGCAATGGGTACGCGAACACGCTGAGGAGTATCATATCAACCCCGAGAAAGTAGGCATGATGGGATTCTCTGCTGGTGGCCATCTGGTGATGTCGACAGCGTGTTTCAGTGATGTCGACTTTTTGAAAGACAATGGAATAAAGACAGAAGTCAGTCTTAAACCGACTTTCGTAGCCCCGATTTACCCTGTGGTGACTATGCGGGAACCCTACGTCCACAAGCGTTCGCGTAGGGCCTTGCTCAGCGAGCAGCGCCAGCACAACCCAACGATGAAAGACTCATTATCGCTGGAACGCCACGTTCCCGCTGATTGTCCGCCTGTCTTCTTGGTCAACTGCGTCGACGACCCCACTGTGGAATATCACAATTCCATGTTGCTTGATTCCGCCCTGACGGCCAATCATGTCAACCACCGTTACATCCAATACCAGACAGGAGGCCACGGCTTCGGTGCTAGCGAGGAAAAGGGAACGGCAGAAAGTCGCCAATGGAAAAACGAGTTTCTTAACTGGATAAAAGAACAAGGATTTTAATCCCCAAAAATATTCAACTATGATTGCCAACGACATAGAATACAAATCCGTAGAAGAAATCAAAGCTTATCAAGAAAACCTGCTTCACGAGGCTTTGGCTTATTTGAAAGCCCATTCGCCGTATTACCAGCGGATGTTCGAAAGCTACGGCATCAATATTGACAAAATCCAGCATATCGAGGATTTGGTGAAGATTCCGTTTACGGAAAAGAAAGATCTTCAGCTGTTCAACGACGAATTCCTTTGCTGTCCGAAGGCCAAAATCATCGACTACATTACCACTTCGGGCACGCTTGGCGACCCTGTCACCTTCGGCTGTACCGAGAAAGACCTGCAACGCTTGGCCTACAACGAGAAGAAATCGTTTGAATGCGCTGGCGTGAAGCCTGGCGACGTGGTACAGCTGATGACCACCCTCGACAAGCGTTTCATGGCGGGGATGGCGTATTTCCTTGGTTTGCGTGAACTTGGCGCCGGCGTCATCCGTGTGGGCAACGGCATCCCCGAATTGCAGTGGGACACCATTCGCCGCATCAAGCCCGACACCATCATGTGTGTGCCTTCCTTTATCCTGAGGTTGATAGAGTATGCCGAGGAGCACGGTTTCGATTATAAGAATAGTAGCATCCGCCGTATCATTGGCATTGGAGAGGGCTTGCGCGACCAAAACTTCGATCTCAACCTTTTGGGCAAGAAAATCAAGGAGAAATGGGATGTACAACTCTTTGCCACCTATTCCTCGACGGAGATGGGAGCCACCTTCTCGGAGTGTGAATACGGTATAGGTGGCCATGTCCACCCCGAACTCATCATCGTGGAAATCATTGGCGAGGATGGCCTTCCTGTTCCCGACGGTCAGCCAGGAGAAATCGTGGTGACGACCTTGGGCGTGGAAGCCATGCCGCTATTGCGTTTCCGAACGGGCGACATCGCTGCCAAGATTATGGAGCAATGCAAGTGTGGGCGTAATTCCTACCGCCTCACGCCGCTTGTGGGTCGCAAGAATAACATGATTAAGCTGAAAGGCACAACCCTTTATCCGCCTGCAATCAACGATGTACTCGACAACTCGGACTTTGTGGAAAACTATGTCATAGAAGTGCGTCAAAGTGAAGCTGGCACCGACGATGTGGTGGTGAAGGTTGGTTTGAAGTACCAGCCCGATTTCGACGTGGTCAAGGTGCTGAAGGACAATTTCCGTTCGCGCATCCGTGTGGCTCCCCAAATCGAAGTGCATCCCGTGGAAGAAATCAGGCAAATCAATTTCCCTGCCAAGAGCCGTAAACCCATTAAATTCATAGACTTAAGAAATAAGTAATGGCTAATTTTGACGACATCAGACCTTTTAACGCGGATGAAATTCCCGCTGCGACACAACGCATGGCCGACAGCGAGGTGATTCCCGCCATTGCGCAATATTTTGGCGTTCCTGCCGAGGCGTTTCGTGAACGCATCCGCAGCATAAAGAACCTAAAGGAATTCCAGCTGGGACTGCTCAAAGAGGTAATCGAGACCTTGCTGGAAAAAACTACCACATCTTTCGATTGGTCGGGTTTGGAGAACATCAGCGAGAAGAAGCCTTATCTTTTCGTCTCCAACCACCGCGACATCGTGCTCGATGCCATGTTTTTGCAATATATCCTGAACGAAGCAGGGCAAAATACCTGTCAAATTACCTTCGGCAGCAACCTGATGTGCCATCCTTTTGTCATAGATTTTGGTAAGGTCAACAAGATGTTCCGCACCGAGCGTGGCGGTACGCCCAAAGAGTTTTACAACAGTATGTTACACATGTCTGAATACATGCGTCATGTCATCACCGAGGAGAACGAATCCGTGTGGATTGCCCAACGCAATGGACGTACCAAGGACGGTAACGATGCCACCGACCCTGCCATTATCAAGATGTTTGGCATGAGCCGCCGCGACGACAGAGAGGTATCGTTGGCCGAGTTGAATATAGTGCCTGTAGCGGTGTCGTACGAATGGGAATCCTGCGACAAACTGAAGACTTTGGAGTTGTATCTGACGCGCAAGAATGGACACTATGAGAAAAAACAAGGTGAAGACCTCAACAGCATCCTGACGGGCATCATGCAGCCCAAGGGTCATGTGCATTTCCATACTTGCCCCGTGGTCAGCGAGGCTGACCTGAAAGCCTTGAATGACTGTCCTTCGGGCGAGTTTTACAAGCGTGTAGCCGAGCTGATGGACAGCCGCATCAATCCCCATTTCTATCTCAACCCCAACAATTATATTGCCCATGATTTGCGAAGCGGAACAACGACCTATGCCGACCATTATACTGCCGAGCAAAAGGAAGCCTTCGTAAAATACATGGATTGGATGAATGAGTATCCCGACATGGACCGTAAAGAGTTGGAAAAGATTTTCTTAGGGATTTATGCCAATCCTGTAAACAATCGATAAAAAAACAAAATAAAGCAGTCCATATTCAAAAAAATAATTATCTTTGCAGTGTTATGGAAGTCGATATCTTAAAATTGAAAAAAGAAATAATAGAAGTTCTAAATCACTAGC
>ERZ809472.101-NODE-101-length-24128-cov-15.554896_pt1 | contig 24128 bp, 9 predicted proteins | sample MGYA00521274_ERZ809472 | MGnify/ENA primary metagenome ERZ809472 (study PRJEB31581, sample SAMEA3312791) | metagenome | study: EMG produced TPA metagenomics assembly of the PRJEB8939 data set (Metagenomic analyses of Rumen microbiomes reveals... | reverse complement strand
ATCGGTCTCGGCATTCCTGCTGAACCGCTCTTCCGATCTGCTAGTGGTCAGCATATTATGACTCAACTTCGGATGCAAAGGTAATCATTTCTTCTGAATCTACCAAGACATTTCCACTTTTTCTTGTGAACTTGCAGACTACAAATATTGTTTGCCCAGTGCTGCAGTGCCCAGTGCCGAGTGGCTGCGCATGAAAAAAGACGGGATAGATTTTGGCAATTCAGAAGAAATGACTACCTTTGCAGCAAAATGCAAAATATGGATATGAGAACAGTTTCCTTCAGACGAATGATTGTTGCTGCCCTGCTCTTTGCCGTGGCGGCCAGTACCAGCACCCTCTATGCCCAGAAACGCTCTGCTGACTATGGGGTGTTCAAACATGCGGGAGCCGAGATAGGCTTCGGCACTGAGGGCTTCCGCCTGAGCTTGGGGACGACCATCACGCCTTTCTTTGAGCTGGGCGTGGGTCTGAACTACATGCCCGCGTTCACCCTCAGCGGCAACATGAAGTTCAGGAACACCACCGTGAACATTCCTACTGCCAGCGGCGATATGAACACCTACTACCTGAACACGGTCAAGGTGGAGGGCAAGTTGGACCGCCTCACTTTCGATGCAAACCTCTATGTGTATCCCTTCGGCCCAGGTACTATCTTCTTCGTGGGCGCTGGTGTCTCTGTCGGCGGCGGTAGGGTGGCGAAGCTCAGCGGCCATAGCGACGAGGCGGCGCGCATCTACAATGAGAACAGGGACTATTTTGACAGTGGCCTTGTCCAGTATGAGAGCATGGTAGAAGCAGTGGTGGGCAAAACGGCGCTGAGCTTTGCCAAGACAGGTGACATCATCGGTGAAGTGCGCACGAAGAAAGTGAGACCCTACGTCGGAGCGGGCATCGGTCGGCTGGTGGCCAAGGGCGGCATGGGCATGCGCCTGGAGGCGGGTGTGCAGTTCACGGGAAAACTGAAGCTCTACCAAGGCGACGAGGAGATTCCCTACGACGATATTCTTGAGCGGGCCGACAACCAGTTGGCGAAGCTCATAGACCGCATGAACTTCTACCCTGTAATCCGTCTGACGCTCACAGGTCGTCTGATGTAGCGGCTGGTCTTTATTTATTGACCGTTTTCTTTGGCGGTTTCCGTTTTTATATGTACCTTTGCGCCCGATAACCTAACTAATTACGTTTATCTATGAAAAGAATTTTTACTGCTATCATCGTCTTGGCCGCTGTCACTGCTACGCAGGTTGGAGCCATCACTCTGAAGGTGACCGACACGCGTATGCAGACCATCACTGGCTTTGGTGCGGCTTGCTGTGACGGCGCCATGTGCCCGTTTGGCAAGGACACGATTCCTGTACGTCTGCTCTACGGCCCTCGGTCAAAGATTGGACTGAACATCATGCGCATGGAGATTTCGCCGAATTTCAAGGGCGACATTTCCTATTCTGACATCGGATGGGACACACCCTACGACTGGAACGGCTCCCTGCCCTCGGCAAAGATTGTCAAGCAGCGTGGCGGCATCGTGTTTGGAACTCCTTGGTCGCCTCCTGGCGAATACAAGACCAACGGCACGGCCCAGGGTGGCAATTCCGACAGTCAGGGTAACCAGCGGGGGCAGCTGCGTGAGGACTGTTACGAGAAGTTCTTCCCGTGGCTGAACACTTTCTTGAAGTGGATGAAGGACAAAGGCGTCAATGTCGATGCTGTGTCTATCCAGAACGAACCCGACTGGTGGGTGGACTACTCCGGCTGTCTCTATACGCCCCAGCAGCAGCTCAAATTGGTGAAGAACTATGCGCACATGCTCGACAGGGAAGCATTCCCTGGTGTGCGTCTTATCAGTGCCGAGCCGCTGGGTTTCGACCCCAGTTATTCCAATACGCTGCTGAACGACCCTACGGCCCGTGAACAGATAGACATCATTGCCGGCCACCTCTATGGTCACCCACCCTTGGGGAACATGAAGAGTGCCGCCACCTCGGCATCAAAGTATGGCAAGGAAGTGTGGATGACGGAACACTCGGTGACTGACAACATCAATCGTCTGCCCAACTGGCACGAACAGCTGATTTTCGCTGAGGAGCTGAATGAGTGTATGCTGGCGGGCTGCACGGGATATATCTATTGGTACATGCGTGCCCACTGGGCTTTCGTCGGAACGGGTGAGTCGAAGTACAACCCTGGTAACACGAAGAACACACTGCTGCCCCGTGCTTACGTCATGTCGCACTTCTCGAAGCATGTCACCGGCTCTACTCGTCTAAAGACCTCACGCGACAAGAGCCAGGGAGAGGGTGCTACCCTCGAGCACTCGGCTTACATCAAGGGCGACTCGCTCATCGTCATGGCTATTGACACGATTGAGACGTCATACGATTTGAAGTTGGAGCTGCCTTACCCCGTGAAGAGCGGCAAACATGTGTTGTCGACCGGTAATGCGAGCCAGGAACTTTGCCAGGAATCGGAAATCACTATTGATGAGCCTGCCAACGTGGTTACCGTCAGCCTGCCGGGACGAAGTCTGAACACCTATATCTTCATGATAGACCAAGCCAGCGTGGCCATTGAGGAAGTGAAGCAAAAGGACGACGACGGTCCCAAGACTTATTACGACTTGCAGGGACGCCGACAGGACAACCCCCGTGGAATCTGCGTGGAGCGTAGTGCTAACGGCACTTCCAGGATCGTGAGGTTCTGAGGTTTTTATACTCCGCAGTTTCAACATTGGTGTAGGGCAGGCCCCTGCATAGGTGAAATACCAACAACAAAGCACTGCCACACTCCCAGATTCAGGAGTGTGGCAGTGCTTTGAAGATGAATACCCTTACAGAGGGGGAAATGTTTAGTAGCCCATTTTGCCGTTGCCCCAACGCAGGTACCAGTTCTGGCGGTTGGTGAGATCGATGCCTGCACTGGTGTCCTTTCCGCCGCGACGGTTCACAGCCTCGGTGAGGAACTTGCCAGGATTGTCGGCACGCATGGCGAAACGCATGAGGTCGTAGTAGCGGTAGCCCTCGAAACAGAGCTCTAACGCCTCCTCGTTGAGGATGAGGCTGTCGACCTGCTCTTGCTGACGGGCCTTGATGTTCTGGTAGGCGGTCTCATTGAAGATGAACGTGCTGTCGGGCTGCATGTCTACGGTGAGTGAGTCGCCGAAGTCGAGCTTGTAGTACTGGTTGAGCGGTGACCACCCGGAGCCGCGTGTGTGTATGCCCATCATGTTGCGCAGTCCGTTGAATCCGTTGATGATGTCCTCGGCCTCAAGGGTGGCGTAGTTAATTGCCGGGAATGGGAAGTTAGACTCTATCCATTCGTAGTCTTCGTTATTAGCGTAATAGAGCACATCTTCGTTGATTACCTTGTCGCTGAGACCTCGCTCCAGGATGGCGAAGGCCATACGGGGATATCCAGCCAGGTTGAGTGCCTCGGCGAAGCGGAGGTAGAGGGCCATGCGTCGGTAGATGTGTATGTTGCGCGTCAGGTATTTGTAGATGTACTGAAGTTCCTGGCGTGTGCCGTCCTGGTCTATCTGATAGTCGGTGCTCCACAACATGTTGAGGCGTAGGTCGCCAGTGCGGTGGTTGGAAAGTCCTGTCGGAGCGTATGTGACGTTGATGCCGTTGGCGGCAAGGGCACAGTTCTTCTGCGACTCTGAAATCTCCACCATGCGCTCAGAGGGCGAGATGCTCACCTTGTAGTCGTTTTCTTCGCGTGAGGTGAAGAGGTTGCGTAGCTCGCTGTAGTGGCCCTCGGCGCGAATGGAGTCACCAGGGATGAGGGTTATAATCTCGCTATTGTCATCATAAGACTCATCGGAAAGGTATGACATGTTGAAGTTAAGCGAGAGTGTGCCAGTCCATGTAGAGCTTCCCGGCATCCACATACGGAATGCGAGTCCAGTGGGATAGGCGGTGTTGGTGCCGTTGCGCTGGCTGATGTAATTGTAATAGCAAATGGCTGCCTGCCTGAAATAGCTCTTGCCGGCCTCCTTGCCCATGGTGCTGCCGAGCCAGAGGTAGAGGTCGCCACGCAGCACGTTGAGCGGGAAGAAGAAGAGGTGGGAGTCGTTGTAGCGCACCTGACCGTAGTAGGGGTACTCGTTGTCGTAGCGCACGGGCAGCTTGGCCAGGTCGTCGATGAAGTACTCGCAGATCTGTGCTAACTCGTAGCGCGGATAGTCACGCTCCGACTCCTCCTTGGTGAGGATGGGCTCGGTGATGAACGGCACGGAGCCGTAGTTCAGTGCTAACTGCAGGTAGGTCCATGCGCGGTAGGCCTTCACGGCAGCATACTCCTTCATGAAGATATACTGGTTGCGGTTGCTCTTCAGGGCTGTATCGGCATGGGCGATGTAGTAGTTGCAGTTGTTGATGATGGCGTAGTAGTCGCGCGGCTGGTTGTAGATGTTGTCGTCGTCGACACTGAAGTTTGCCAGCTCGCGCAGGTCGGCAGAGGCATTGGGAGTCAGCGTGACCAGGTCGCCGCGCACCTCTCCGAGCAGGATGGTGCGGTCGGCAATGGCCTGCATCTTACCCAGGATGCCCATGACGGAATAGACGGAGTCAGACCAGTTCGTGAGGTGCTCCTCTCCTGAATAGACGACGCTCTCTGACTCCTGTTCGAAGAAGTCGGAGCAGGAAGAAAGGACCAGGCCAGCAACCAGCAGACTCACCCCCCAGCTCCTCCCTGCGAGGGAGGGGTGTATATAGTTCTGTATTTTCCTTACGATAGTTTTCATGATTGCAAGTATATTTTTGTATATTAATTTAGAATATAATTCTTGGCTTGAAAGTAACCTCTTCCCTCCCTTAGGGAGGGGTTGGGGGAGGGTCTCTTACAAGTTAATCTTCACTCCAGCGACGATGCTGCGACTCTGTGGCAGCTGTCCGAGGTCGATGCCCTGTCCGATGACAGAGCCGGTGCCACTAAATTCGGGGTCGGTGCCGAGGTACTTGGAGAAGGTGACCAGGTTGTTGCCTTGCAGCCACACCTGCATTCCCTGAATGAACTCAGAGTTGATGGGAATGTCGTAAGCCAAGGTCACACTCTTCAGCTTGAGGTAGCTGCCATCCTCTATCCAACGGTCGCTGAAGCGGCTGTTGCCTAAGGGATCCTGGAAGGTGATGCGCGGGATGTCGGTCTGCTGTCCCTCCACCTGCCAGCGGCGGTTCATGGCCGTGGTCTGGTTCATGAAGCGTGAGCCGCCCTCAAGCTGCTGACGCATGTAGTTGAACACGTCATTGCCCAGCGAGTAGTTCATGCGAACATCGAGCGTCAGGCGCTTGTAGGATACGGTGGTGAAGATGTTTCCGTAGATGTCGGGATTGGGGTCGCCGATGATGGTACGGTCGGCGTCGTTGATCTCATGGTTGCCGTCGATGTCAACGAAGCGCATGTCGCCGGCCTTGAAGGCTTTGTGGTCCACACCATTGTCGTCAAGGATGTAAAGGTCGGCGGCTGAGGCCTCCTCCGTGGAGCTGAATACGCCGTCGGTCTTCCATCCGTAGAACAGGTTTGCGGCTTGGCCAACCTGCGTGCGCACGGTAGCTCCGTAGAGGGAGTTGTCTATATACTGTGCACCGTCGGGCAGCTCCTTGATCTTGTTCTTATAGTGGCCCATGCTGGCTCCCACCTGCCACTGAAGGTCTTTCAGGGCAAGTACCTTCACGTTGGCTGAGACATCGAAGCCTGCATTCTGCAACTTACCTCCGTTGCTCCAGTTCTGGTCAATACCGGAGAGGAATCCCACCTTCTGCAGGGTGAGCAGATTGTCGGTGGTGGAACGGAAGAAGTTTGCGGAGAGTGCCAGGCGGTTGTTGAGGAACGAGCCTTCCAGGCCAATGTTGAAGCGGCGTGTGGTCTCCCACTGTATCTTTGTATTGCCGATACCGCCTATGGAGAGCGAGCCGACCTTGTTAAGGAACTGTGTCGACAGGAAATAGCTGTATGCGGCATAATAATAGATGTCGTCATTGCCACTGACGTCGAAGCCAGCGGAGAGACGCAGGTAGTCGATACCATTCACGTTTGAGAGCCAAGGCTCGTTGGTCAGCACCCACGATGCCTGCACGCTGGGGAAGAGGGCCCAAGCGGCATTGAGGATATGGATGCTGCCGGCATCGCGACCATAGCGTGACGATCCGTCCATGGTGAGGTTGGCCTGCAGGTAGTAGCGGCTCTTGTAGTTGTATTCAGCCTGGGCATACATGGTCATGCAGTTCCAGCTCTCACTGGTACCCTGCACATCGACGTTGAGCAGCGAACCGCTCAAGAACGGAGTCTTGTCGGAGCCGGTGTTGTAGCCCACCTGTGAGTTGCTGGTGAAGTCCTCCCAGTTGATGCGAACACCGCCGAAGGCATGGATGAAGTGTGCACCATAGCGGTTGTGCCAGTCAAGGCGGGTATCGCTCTGCACGCTGTTCTGCTTCAGGGCCAGTGAGCGCACCTCGTTCTGGCGGTAATCGCCGATGGAGGCCACGTAGTAGTCGGGCGTTCCGTTGATGGGGATGTAGTACATTTCGTTGGTGTTCACCAGGTTGTAGCTGAAGTGCTCCGCGAGCGAGAGGTTGGCGTTGAACTGCCACTTCGGGGTGACGGTGAGGTTGAGGATAGAGTTCTCGAAACGGTTCTTGTTCTCAGCCTCCGAGTATTCGAGTATGGCAGCGGGGTTGCCTAATTGCCAGTTGTAGCTGTTGTAGGAGTAGAGGGCCTCAGAGAGGTAGCTCTCGGCAGCGGTGTCGTAGTGGTCGGTGGAGAATCGTCCGCGTCCATAGCTGTAGGGGCTGAGGAACGGGCTCTTCACGTAGGCCAAGAAGGCAGGGCTTGAGGGTGTTCCCTCGTCGTAGGTGGCCGGTGCACCGTCGTTGCGCAGGTCACGGGTGAGGTTAGAGAACGAAGCATCGAAACGCACGCCCAGTTGCTTGAGCAGCTGTATGTCGGTGTTGAAACGTATGTTCAAGCGGTCCATGTCGTTCATCTTCAGCGTGCTCTTGGCATTGGTGTAGCCTACGGAGAGGTTGTAGTTGGCCACATCGTCACCACCCTCGACGTTGATACCGTAGTTCTGCGTAATAGCGGTGTGATAGACATACTCTTTCCAGTCGGTGTTCTGGTGGTAGAGGTCGTAGTAGTAGTTTGGCTGTCCATTGTCGGTAACCTTGCGCTCGTCAAGGAACTTGAAGGTGTTCAGACGGGTGTTGGTGCTGCTGAGCAGTTCGGAGGCGTAGCCGCGGTACTGCTCCACACCAAGCATGTCGATGTACTTAGGCTCGAACGTCACTCCAGCCGAGATGTTGGCCGTAATACGCGTTGCCATCGACTTGTTGCGGCGTGTCTGGATGAGGATAACGCCGTTGGCACCCTTGGCACCGTAGAGGGCAGTACCGTTACGTAATACCGTGACTTTCTCAATGTCTGCGGGGTTGATGTTCGACAGCAGGTCGTTGTAGAACCCGTCGTGGAGCAGTGAGCGGCCATACTGCTGGTCGATGATGACATCGTCGACAACCACCAGCGGCTGTGCATTGACGTTCAGCGAGTTCAGACCCTGGATAAACATGGTGCTGCCCACGCCGGGCGTACCGTTGCGTGTCTGGGTGTAAACCTGTGCGCCGAGCTGCTTCTGCATCTCGTCCTTGATATTGATGGATGACGTGTACTTGAAGTTGCTGGCTACGTAGTCGCTGCGTACGTTTGTCTGCTGTGTATATTCGGGCGTAAAGAGCGTGGGATAGAGTGAGACGGTCTTTTGCGTTTCAACCTTCTGCAGTCCGATGCGAACAGTGTTGTAATCGGGCGAGATAATGGTCAGTGCCGTTGCAAATACAGGCACCTTCAGTTCGTAGGTACCGTCATCCTCGGTGAGCACGCTGTAACCATCAATCTCAGCAGCCCGCACGATGGCACCGGCCACAGGTTGCTTGGTTGTGGCATCGAGTACAACACCCTTGACGCTGCGTGTCTCATACTGATGCTGCTTGGGCTGGAATGTCCTGACGCTGGTCTCCGTGCCTTCTTCCTCCTCGTCGTCGATATCGTCCTGGGCCATCAGTCCCAAGGGCAAAGCCGAGAGCAGCATGGTAAGTCCAAATAAGATATATCGTTTCATAAGCGTTTTTGTTTTTCTTTTATTTGTGGAGTTATTGGGAGTTTTCGGGACGACACTTATCTAAGCCTGAGATATTGCCATCTGTTCTGTCCGTGGGGCATCATCAGCACGCCGGGACCACTCTGGGCAGAGCCCATAGTTTGGAGGTCTTCGATGAGCTGAAGCGTGCCATGGGGCACGAGCAGTATGCAGTCAATGCTCGTGGTGCGTTGGTGCGTGCCTCTTGTCACATGGCTGTTAAGTGTGCGGTTGGTCACGGTGAGGGTTATTGAAGGCTCACTCTCGTCGAGACCGAAGGTTGCCGTGGGGAACTTGAAGTCCTCAGCCAGGAGCAGGTAGTCCACTTGGTTGCCAGTGGTTTCAAATACACCGGTGTTGTCGCTCTTGATGATAAGGGGCATGACGCTCTTGTCGCTCTTGAGCGAGGTGCTCACGTTCTTTCCCTTCATATCGGGATAGTTGAGCGTGAATGACAGGCGCGTGGGCAGACTCTGGTTTGCAGTGGCGTTGCTGTCGTTGGCAAGTGCCGGAGCCGTAACGACAAAGATGTCGTAGCCCATGTTGGAGAGCACTCCCGTGATGTTATACGTCAAAGTGTAGGTTGTAGTCACGGTGGGCGTGAACTCCTCATAGCCGTTGCTCCATAAACGGTTGCGGAACTTCACGTTTTGAACACTGCGTGATGTATGCGAGGCCTGCTCTACAAGCTCTCCCTTGCTGTTTGTGGTCTTACCAATCTCCTTAAGGTTCTGTGACTCAGCCTCAAACACCTTCCAGCGGGCGAAGGTCTGCAACTTGTCTATGGGCCAGTTGCTCTGCTTGTACACGGCTCCGTTGCTGCAATCAAGACGGTCGGTACCATTGAACACACCACCTTGGCTCAGCGGGTCGAAGAACTGATAATAGTTAAACGGTGCTCCCCAGTACGACTCACGATAATTGTAGGCGATGATGTAGGGGAAGGCCCTTACTGAGTCCTCAGGTGTGGTCACCTTCTTGGCACCAGATATGATTTCATAGTTGCTGGTCTGGCTGAAGGCTGAACCCTGGAGGATTCCTATACGGGTATTGGTATAAGTCAGGGAGTCAATGTCGCCTTTCTTCAAAAGGTTCTTCACATTCGGTGAATATACGAAATACTGGCTGTACTCCTCGACCAAGTTGCGCCAAGCCTCATTGGTAGGAAGCACCATCCAATAGGTACTGTCCTCAGAGGCTATGCGGCCTACATAATTGTAAAGCTCGTTCGTCTGGTTGAACACGGAGTCGAGATAGACGGTGCGTCCTAATGAGTCCAGACCGCCCTCGACACTGTTGCCAGGCGAGAATACCTTCTTGTAGAACTTCGGGTTGTAAAGGAAGGAACGTACACTGTCGAGATCGGCATCCTTACGTATGTACTCGAAGATGTTTGACGAGTAGTCCACAGGCTTGCCCACAGTGAAGAGCACTCCATTCTCATAGTGCTTGTTGGTTTGGATGAAATTACTGCTGTTGATGCTTCCGTTCTTGAGCACGGCATACTTTTTGTTCATCATCACGATGCTGTCGTTGCTCGAAGAAGCTACACTGTGGTTATAAAGCGCGATGTGATTCTGCACAAACTCCTTGATGACGGTGTTGTCCTCATCGTTCACGGTCTTTTTCTCCTCCTTGTACTGCTCAATGAGCTTGGCAGCCTCCGCAGCGGAGAAATTGTCGTTAGTGGGAGCAAACACGGTGAACACCTGGTTGCTGCCCAGTGACTTGTCGTAGCCTGTGGCTTCGATGACGCTGGCAAAGTTGCTCAGGCTGGCATCGGCCTTGATGGCCTGCCACAAGGAGCCGCTGTTTACATCCTGGGCCGTACCACCATAGTGGTCGTCCCAGGTGTCGGAACAGGAAGTGAAGACAATAACCAATAAACAATAACCAATAACCGTTATTCTACTGGTCAGTCTTTTTATTATTGAAATCTTTTTCATTCTTCACAATATTTATTGTTTGACGTTTATTGTTTATTGTTTAGAGGTCGTTCTCCATGTCGCCTTCACCATCTACGGCATAGACGCTTCTTGGCACCATCTCGAAGAAGTCGAGCATAAACTCGTTGTTGTTACCCTGCTTACCGTCTGAAGCCACACGGAAGCGCAGGTAGTATTCCTTGTCGGCTTCAATTCTCGTCTGGCAGAGTATGCGGCGATAGGTACGGGGATTACCCAAGAAGTAGTACTTCTGGCCGCTGGTGTTGAAGTGGTACTGCGAACGTCCGTCGCGGTATGCACCCAGGTTCTTCATCAGCTTCTGTTCCTCGGCCTTCTCCTCGTCGTCCATGCTCTTGTAGTCACCCAGACTCTCATCGTCCTTGAATCGGTCGCCAATGTAAAGTTCAGAGTCCAGGAACTTGGTCATGTCGAGGGGTATGCCCTGTGGGGTGAGGTTCTTCGGGTCTTCACCGAAGTAGACCTGCATGACGCCTCGTGTCTCCAATGCGCAGAATCCGAGACGCAGCTGCCATTCACCGCTATACGGCACGGGCGGGATACGGAAGGTGAAGTCGTAGTCTCCGAAGAGGTTCCACTCGTCGCCCTGCCACGACCAGAAGTTGATGTGCGGACGGCGCATCACGCAGTAGCAGTTGGTGAAGGTGACACCGTCGAGATAGCCTAAGGGGAAGTAGTAGTTCTTTCCGTTCTTGGGCGTCGATGTGTCATCGGGCGTGGTATTCGAGTCATCAGCAGTGGGTATGCCCTTGAGGCGCATGTCGTTGGTCATCACCTCGGGGAAAATAGCGCTGAAGTCCATACGGATGCGGTCGTTCTGCACTTCCTGCTGCACTTCCTCTGAGAAGGCGACGATGTCATTGACGTAGAAATAATGGCCGTTCAAGGCATCGTGCACAGGTGATGTCTCCACCTCGGAGTCGATAAGTATGCCATGGTAGTTATAGTCGGGAGCGGCATAGCGACGATTGATATACCGCTCGTTCTCGAGGTCGTTACCACGGCAGTCGTTGCCTTTCTCATCGGTGGTCATGGTGAGCTGCTCGAATTTCATCATGGTATGGGGCAGCATGGTCTGGAACCAGTCCACGGGGTTCACTAACTTGGTGTCGAATCCGAAAGCCTCGTGCACGGCACCTACGTTCATTACCAGCGGTGTGAGGTCGCTGGTGCCAGGCACATAGCGGTTCAGGATGTGGTACTGCACGAAACGTTTCAGCGGGTTCACGCTGTCAGTAAGGTTCTCGAAAGAGTGCCCGGCTGCGTTCATATCAGCGGGATATACCTTGTCGTAGATGGAGCAAGCCAACTCGTACATGGCGCGAAGCACACCGTTAGAGGTGCTGCTGATGCCTAACTCCTTGAACTTCTCGTCATAGACGCTGTTAGGCTCGACAAAGACGGTGTAGCCATACTTCCTCGTGTCGGGTACCCAGGCCACCTCGCTCCACGTGTGGCTCTTGTAGTAGTACTTGGGGTAGGACTTGGGATCCCAGTTGGGATCTTCAACGAGCAGGATGGAGTCGCGGACGCCCGTTGCCACAAGTGCCTCGTAGAAATAGCTTATCTTTGGGTTGTCACGAAGGATGTCGGCAATATAGCTGTTCGACTTCTCGATAACCATGTTGATGGGCTGCATGATACCGTTCTCTACGGAGTCGTTCTGCTGCTCATAGTAGATGTATGCCGTGCCTTCAAGTCGTATGACGGGATGCCCGCCAACGGTGTCGGCCGACGTTGCTAAGTAGCGGCCCAGCAAGTTGGCCGTCTGCAGACGGTCTTGGTCCATCTCAAAGGTGGAGTACATGTTTGACACGAGGTGCGTGCGTGCGATGGTGTCGCAGTCGGCATCTGTGAGCTGGTCGATGTTTGTCAGCCCGCGCTCACGGAGGTATGTGCCGATGGCACTGTCAGAGGGCACGAAACAGGTATAGTGGCCGTAGGTGGCAAGCAGGTCCATGAGGTTGGCACGTTCCACGATTTTGGTGAAGCGGCTGTATTCCGGACGGTTCTTCAGATAGTCGCTCATCATCTCACCATTGAAGGTGTAGAAGTATTCGCTATCGGGATCGTCGGAGCAGGAGACCCCCACCCAGCCTCCTCCTGCGAGGGGGAGGAGTATATACACCATAAAGCGGAATAGGCCTCTTATCTTTTCACTGAGATATTTTTTCATAACGTTTTATTATGTTTTTTTATTCTTTCTGTTTGCATTTCTAACCATTTCCCTCCCTCGCAGGGAGGGGTAGGGAGGGCTGCTATTTCGAGATATTCCCCTCTCCCGAGCTGAAGGCCGGATTCTGTGCTGCAGCCAGATTGAGGTTCACCTTTATCTCTTCGTCATTGTATGGCCAGAAGATGGCATGCATGCCTGTGGTCTTGCTTGCGAAGAAGTTCTGCACGTAGCTGGCGTTAATGCCCTCACGGCGTGCCACGGCTTCGCACAGCACGTCGGTGTTTCCGTCACGCATGGAGCGGCGCACCAGGTCGTACCACCGTTTGCCTTCGAACATCAGTTCGCGCTGGCGTTCCTGCATCACCAGGACCTCCATGAGCGACTTCGTGTTGTAGTCGCGAGCACGCAGGGTGTCGACCAGTGTGGCCTCGCAGACAGAGCGCTTGTTCACGGCGTTGACCAGTGAGAAGGCCTGTGCCAGCAGCGGCTGGTTGTAGTCGATGATTTCCTGATCAGAGCCTTCACGCATTAACTGTGTCAGAGCCTCAGCTTTCAGGAGCATGATGTCTGTCAGACGGTAGATAATCCAGTTGCTGCTATTGTAGTGAACTTTATCCCTTGAGTTATAGGAGTAAGCCGCGCCGTAGGCAGCTTTCGGGGAAGTAGTGCTCGAAGCATCCACTTGCATGGTTCTGTAAACAAACTTGCAAATGCCCTCTGTGCTTGTATTGCAGTTTTGGTAAATACGTGCATCAACAAGCTTGTTGCGGTCGGCATAGACGGTGCGCTGTGAAGTCTTGGCTCCGTCCTCGATGACCGTCGATGACGGTGCAAGCAGACCCTTGGCCACTGTGGAGTTACCATAGAGGGCACCCACGGCAGAGTTGGCAAGCATGGTGTTTCCCGCCTCCGAGTTGTCATAGATGAGTTCGAAAATGGTTTCCTGACTGTTACCCGTTACGAAGATGTCGTTATAGGCACTTCCGAAATATGAACCGGACATCAGGTTGCTTACAAGCGGAAAACCGTTGAAGCGGCTGTCGTCTGTTCCAGCACTAAGTGATGAGCTTGAGGAGCTTCCTTTTCCGCGCTGCTCTATGAGATAGTTTTTCTTGTCCTCGATGACCAGGTCGGCATACTTGATACAATTGTTGTAGTCGCCCTTCCAGAGGTACATCTCGCAGAGCATGGCCCAGATGGCACTCTTGGTGATACGTCCCGTCTGATATTTGGGGGCTGTCTCAGGATAGCGAAGCATGGCATTGCCCTGCTGCGCCTCCAAGTCGTTGATAAGACTGTCAAGGATTGCCTCGAAGGGTGTCGGCGGCAGATCCATCTTCTGGTCGTCATCGGTGAAGGCCACCGTCGAGTAGGGAACGTCACGGAAAGTGCGGATGAGGTAGAAATAACAGAGGTCGCGCAGTCCGCTCACCTCGGCAATGGTGGCCTTCAACTCGCCATCGGTATACCCTGGGTCGCTGGCAGCCACTCCGGGAGCGTACTTGATGACGGTGTTGCATCGGTTGATGACATTATACAGGCCGTCCCAATTGGTGTAGGCATTTTTGGTAGTGATGTTCTCCTTCACCACGTTCTCCAGGTTGCCGTCATCGACGATATTCTGTCCGGCAGCAACGTTGTCGGCACGACATTCTCCCCAGACGATGAAGCGGCGAACGACATCGTCGTGCTGCATACGGGAATAGCAGCCGGCCACGATATTGTCCACGTCGGCTTTCTCGCTCCAGAAGTCTTCAAGGATAATCTCGCTCTGGGGCTTGATCTCAAGGAAGTCGGAGCAGGAGAAAAAGCCAATAACCAATAAACAATAACCAATAACCGTTATTTTACTGGTCAGATTTTTTATCATTGATATTTTTTTCATTACTTTCAATGTTTATTGTTTAACGTTATTGTTTATTGACATTAGAAGTCTACTGTCACACCTAATGTGTAAGACCTCGAGCGTGGCGTCTGTGCGCGGTCGATAGCAGGGTCATAGCCAGCCTGCGAAATGTCGGGGTCTACACCAGAGTACTTCGTGATGACGAAGGGGTTGTTGATGGAGGCGTAAAGCGAAATGCGGTTCAAGCCTATCCACTTGAGGTGTTTCTTGTTGATGGCGTATGACAGCTGTGCATAGCTCATGCGGAGGTATGAGCCATCCTCGACATAGCGGTCGGAGACGAGCGAGTTGTAGGCCGTGTTCTTGCCGTGCATGGCACGTGGCACGGTGGTCACGTCGCCTTCCTTGCGCCAGCGGTAGTTCACTGCCTGTGCCTGGTTGTCGTTGCCAATCATCGACTCCAGGTCGAGGCGTGCAAGGTTCAGGATCTTGTTGCCGAAACGGTAGGTGAACTGTGTGGAGAGACGCCACTCGCCGTAGTTGAACGAGAAACCGAAACCACCGGTGAGCGTAGGCAGCGACGAGCCGAGGTAGCAGATGTCGAGGGCGTTAATCTGTCCGTCGTAGTTAGCATCCTCGTAGATGGCGTCACCACCGTTGAAGCGATAGTTCTTTCCCGATGCGTCGTTGGTGTAGTTATACATCATGCGTAGCGGCTGGCCAGTGTTACCATCGCGTACAAGCTCACCCCGCTCGTTGGTCACCACGGGGGCACTGTAGGGCTGCTTGGCCCATCCGTGCTCACGGTACCACTCATCGGGCAGTGTACCCTGCACGAACTGCTGGTACTCAACATCCGTGAGGTTCAGGTTGACGAAGGTGTTGTAGTTGTGCGTATAGACACCCTTGTACTTGAATCCGTAGATGGCACCGAAGGGGTTGTGCAGCTGCACACGGCGCAGGTACTCACCGTTCTCATAACCGTATGTAGAGTTGAGGTTGTTGAGTACGTACTGGTCCATCTCGATAATCTCGTTGCGGTTGTTACCGAAGTTGGCATTCATGTCCATGTAGAACTTGCCCTTCCTGATGAACTTGTTCGTAGAGATGTGGAACTCCCAACCCATGTTGCGCATCTTGCCGGAGTTACGGTAGGGCACCGTAAGGAAACCGGCGTTGGAAGGTATGCGGTAGTTGGGCATAAGCATGTCCGTCACAGTGCTATAGTAGCCCTCAATAGTCAGCTTAATACGGTCGTCGAGGAACGCCAGGTCGATACCGCCGTTGAACTCCGACTTCTTCTGCCACTTCAGGTCGGTAAGACGGATGTTCAGCGGCATCATGGCGGTCATGTCAATGTATTTGTCGGTAGTTCCATACTTTGAGGTATACAGATAGTTCTGGTTGGGCTGGTTACCACCGAGTGCCCAACCCGGACGGATGGCAAACATGGAGAGTACCGGTTTCAGCTTCTGCATCCACGGCTCGTCACTGATAATCCACTTCAGCGACACCGAGGGGAAGTAACCCCAGCGGTGACCAGGGCCGAACTTTGTCGTTCCGTCAACACGGAGGGTGAAGTCTGCCACATAACGCTCTTTATAGGCATAGTGCGTGGAGAAAGTATAATAGAGTGAGCGCCATTGGTTGTACCAGGAACTGGGCTTGGGGTTCAAGCCACCTGCGGAAGGAGACTCCACTCCTGTTGCCAGACCGTTTGCTTCCGTGCTCTGTCCGTTGCTGGAACCGCTGGTAAGCTCAAACTTACCCATGATCATTGCCTGGTGGTCTTTGTTGGCAAAAGCGGGGGTGAAGGTGAGCATCTGCTTGGTATTGAACGATACGCTCTTGCTGGAACCTTTGAAGCTGGTGTTCACACCGTCCTGGAAGAAGATGGGGTTCAGCTCCTCGGGATAGTACTTGTCATCGTATTGGTTGAAGATGTTCATATAGACCGAGCCGCGGTAGTCTAAGCGGTGATGGTCCTCGTCGAGGCCCAGCAGACGGTAGTTGATGACCAGCTCAGGACTCATGTCGTAGGTGCGGCGGTCGTTCTTAGCAAGATGTGCCGATGCCACGGGGTTGACGTAGGTGCGCTGGTCTTTCTCGAACTCGGCCGAGCCAATGTATTCACCTGTACGTGGCATGGTGTAGAACACGTCGGTCTCCTGACCAGTGTCAGGGTCTATCTCGTAGATGCTCATGTTAGGCATCTTGCGCTGTGCTATACCCAGCAGACCCTCGTAGTTCATCTTATTCTTCGTGTAGGTCAGGGCGAAGTTGGTCGACACGCGGATGCGCTCAGAGATATTGTAGTCCAGAGCCACACGGGTGGAGAATCGGTTCAGCTTCTGCTCAATGATGGTACCTGTCTCGTGGTCGAAACCGCCACCGATACGGAACGATGCCTTCTCACCGCCACCCGAGATGGTGACGTAGTGGTTCTGGCGTAGACCCCACTGGGTGACGGCATCGCGCCAGTCGGTATTGGCACGGTACTGACGCCAGTCGGCAAAGCCGCCGGTATCGTCAAGGTAGTTCAACTCTGGAATGTTGGAGGCGTTGTCGTTCTGCGAGGGATTGAAGTAGGCCTCCTTGAGCATCATGGTGTAGTCGTCACCCGTGAGCAGGTCGTAGCCCTTAGGCTGGTAGGTACCTGTAAGGCGCACCTGATAGGAGAGCTTCGGTTTTCCGCGTACACCACGCTTTGTGGTCAGCTCGATGACACCGTTACCACCCTGCGAACCATAGACTGCACACGAGGCGGCATCCTTCAGCACACGGATCTCAGCGATATCCTCCGGGTTGACGTTGAGCAGTTCGGCAAACTTCTCGTTGTTGGCTCCCGCAAGGTCGAAGTTATCAAGATTCACCTCACGGATGTTTCCGTCGACCACGATGAGCGGGTTCGAATCGGTGAGGCTGGAAAGTGAGCTGACACCGCGCAGACGCATGGTGGAGCCGGAACCCAGGTCACCGCTGTTGCCGATGATGTCCAGACCGGCGATACGGCCCTGCAGGGCCTCGTCGACAGAGGTAATACCCAGACCCTCAAACTCCTTCATGGAGATGGTCTGAGTGGCGTATGAGAGCTCGCGCTCGGGGATGGGCAGTCCGTTGCCCTGTGCGCGCTTCTTCGACTTCACGGTGACCTCCTTCAGCGTCGTTGCCGACGTCATCTTGATATTATAGGTGGTCTTGTTGATGGGCAGCACCTGTGTCTTCATTCCTACATAGCTGAAGCGTATCTTGTCCTTGGTGTTCTTCACCTTCATGGTGAAATTACCGTTGAGGTCGGTGACGGCCGAGTTGATGATACGGTCGTTGCCGTCAACCTCGCATACCGTGGCTCCCATCAGTCCGCCCATTTCGTCGCTCACCGTTCCGTGAACCGACGTTATGTCCTGTGCGCTTACTGTAAGTGACAATAGCAGCGCAAGGGTGGTCATTATGATATATCTTAGTTTTTTCATACTATAATTTGCTCTTTAAATAATCTTCCACTACTTCGCGCCAGGGACGCATTGTCTCATAATACAGCGGCTGGTCGATGAGGTGCACGACGGCGTCGCTTCCCATGAAGAGTCGGGACTGGTTGCCCGTACCCTCGAACCAGTATTCGCGGCAGATGTTGTTGTACAGTCCTTCCTGTTTCTTCAATTGCTGCTTGTTGCCCTTGGCGTCGGTGACGGTGAGGTTCTGCTGGTCATAATCGACGATGAGCGGATAGAATCGTCCGGTCTGGGGGTTACGCTTCATCGACTCGTAGCTGTTGCCGGTCATTCCGGCCTCCGGGGCCATGCCAATGGCCACCGAGCGGTCCATGACGTGGTAGCGCACGAAGTCGGACATGATGTTCTGCAGACATGTGTCAACATTCAGCAGCACTGCCTCACGTGCCTCCGTGTCCGAGACCGATCTTGCATAGCGCTCGTACCATCCCTCAGCGTAGCAGAGGCTGTCGATAACACTTGTGTACTCAACGTGCTTAGCCTCGTCAACATGCACGGACTGTCCGTCGGCAAACTCCTTGTCCATCACGTCCCAGGTGGGCAGGAGCTGCTGGTTCTGCAGATCCGTGATGGCTTTCGTGGAGGGCACGAACACAGTATAGTTATAGTTGTCGAAGAGGCGCATGTTCTGGTTGCCGTTCTTCACGTTTGCGGGGTTGTACTTGTTGTTGAGCTTCAGCGAGAGCAGCTTGCCGTAGTTGAGCATCTGCAGGAAGGCATTATACTCCGGGTGCTCCTGAAGGGTCATGTAGAGCGACTTCTGTGAGCCGAGGGGCATCTGCGTCTCGAGCAGGTAGGAGCGTCCGTTACCGTTGCTCTTCTCAAACACCTCCGAGGTCTCCAGCTTCTTGCCGTTGTGCTCTATCTGCCATCCGCCCTCGAAGGCCAGGTTGCCGTTGCTGCCACGGGTGACGCGCAGCAGCGTGCCGCCCTTGGTCTTGAAGAGCGAGTAGCCCTGGTCGACATATTTCTCTAATGACATGCCTTTCTCGGGTATGACGATGATGAGTTGGTCTACAAGATCAGACAGCATCTTCTGATAGACATTAGAGGCTATGGTCTCCTGTGCACGTAAACCTTGGGTGATGTTTCCGTTGGCATCGACGGTGGTGTTGTAGCGGCTGGCCTGCACGCGGTTGCTGATGGTCTTCGTCTTATCGTAGCGGAACACGATCTGCTGCGGAGCCTCAAGGCTGTCGCCCTGCATGCCGCCATACGATGCCGGGTCTATGTAGTTCTCCATGGCCTCGTTGCTGGGCAGCAGCAGGGCGTATGTGCTCTGCATGGACAGCAGGTAAGGTAGGAAGTTGAGCTCGGAGATAGCACCGTCGGCACCGCTCAAAGCCCAGTAGATGATGTTCATGGTCGACTCGTGGGCCAGTGCGGGATAGGCCACCGACGAGTACTCTGCTGGTGTGAAAACTTTGTTCACTAAGTAGACCACACCGTTGCAGCCCATGAAGCAGGAATCGACATCGGCCTTGGTGATGCCGAGCACATCCTTGGCATCATTGAGGATGGTGCCAAACTTCGAGGGCACGGTCTCCGAGAACACGTCGAGCATGTTCACGTTGATGAGCTTGGCCAGTGTGGCATCGGGTATGGAGTCCCACTCCTTATACTCGTCCTGCAGGTCGCGTCCGTCGCCATTCCACCACTCATCAAGTGCCTCGTTCGTCGGTACAATCATGGCACCAGCGTCGTAGTGCAGGTCATAGCCCATGGTGTTGGCATACATGTAGTGGTTCCATCCCGGGTCGAAGCTCAGCTGAGCCGGAGCCTGTGTCGTCCCGTCGGGGAGCATTGAAAGGGCTGTGCCTCCCACGGAGCGCTTGCTGAAGTATCGCATAGAGAACACGGAGTCCTCATTATTATATATACGATTGTACTCGCGCGTAGCCGTAGCATTGTAGTAAGGGGCAGAGAAGCGGCTCACGAGCTGGCTCCAGCGCGACATCTGCGGGTGCTGACGCAGTATCTCAGCCATGTTGGGCGACGATTCTATCACGCCGTCCACCTTCTGCACGTAACCGTTCTTGCAGGTGATGTCACGCTCAATGACCTTCTTTCCGTTCACCCATGCCTCATTGGCCGAAGTGGCCTGTCCGTTGGTGAGAATGGCAAGGTCCTCGCTGGTAATCTTGTTGAACGTCATATAGGCCGGCAGGAAGTGAATCATCGGCGGCGTGGTGGCGTCTTTCATGATGGGCACCTTCTTTCCGCGGTTTTTCAGTTCTGCCCATCCCTTCGTGCCGGGCATCTCAGCTGGCGACATGATGTAGATGGAGTCATAGAGGCTCACGGCCGTCTCGCGGCGCATGGCCATACCCTCGACGGGTGGTGTGCCTGCAACGTTCGACATCAGCTCGATGAGGTAGGCATTGTTGATCATCGAGTTGTTGAGCAGCAGTTTTTTCTGTGCCGTGGTGAGTTGCTCGTAGGCAGTCACTCCCCAGTCGTTGCCCTTGAACCATTCCCGGTAGGCAGAGTCTGAGGCCACAAAGAGCGTTTTCGACCCGGTGTGTCCAAGCACCTCGCGCTGGTTCAGATCGTCGATGAGGCGTAGCACGGTGCTGTACTGGCCCTCCTCCTGTAACCGCTCGTAGATGCTGTTGCCGAGCCAATCCGGCTGGCCTGTGAGCACGTCGTCCTTACACGACTGCATTGAGGCCACCGTGGCACCGAGGAGAAGTGCGCCGGCTACCCTCGCGGCCCACCGCCTCTTCTTCATTACGATAGTTCTTTTTTTCATAGTGTTAGTATTTAGTAGTTATAATAGTTCGGTTAACGAAAAACTTCTATATTGTATATGGTGGAAGCCCTTGTGGGGCTGTTGCTTTCTTTTCCGGTGGACAGCCTGTAAGCCGTCAAAAAATGTCTTTCTGTCGAAAAAAAGACGAAGGGGGTCGGAGACCCCTTTCGATCTCCGATCCCTTCTGTCCAGATAGTTTATCTATGGTTTTTCAAAACCTTGATAATGTTCGTTTCGCTTTTTACGGTGCTTTGGGTTTACTCCGCGCGGCGTGCACGCTGAGCCATGATGCTGATGGTTGCCGAAATGTCGGCCACGTCGACTTCACCGTCGCCATTCACGTCAGCCTTCGGATAACTCTCCTGACCGGCCATGTGGCTGATGATAGCTGAAATGTCGGCTACGTCAACTTCGCCGTCGCCATTCACATCGCCAGTAATGCCTACGAGGTCGAGAGTCATCTCGCTGTTCGTACCGTAGTATGTGAGTTTGAAGTCGTCCATGATCACCCAGTCGGTGTCATTGTTGGTCTCCTTCTTGATACCGAGGCGCAGCTTTCCGCCACTGACCTTGATGTTTATGGTGTTTGCAAACCTTCCTTCACCGAAAGCAGCAACAGAGGACTGCATGTCGTTCACGCTGGTATCTCCGTCATGTGCCTGCAGCTCCTTGGCAAAGTTGCCAGCGCCAGTCTCAGCATAGAGGTATGCGGGAGCTGGTGTCTCAGCCTCAGCGTTCAGACGCTCGAAAGCAAATGCGCTAACCTGATAGTAACCGTCGGGCACGGCATAGATAATCTGGTTCAGGTCGAATGTCTTGTTGTAGAACTCAAGGGCAAGTGCTGCCTTCTGGTTCTCGTCGTTACCAAAGTTGTAACCAACGGCCTCCCAGCCTTCAACAGAGTTAGCACCCTCGCCGTTATCGAAGCTCGGAGTGTCGATGATAAACATTTCAATAGGATTGATGTCACTGGCCTGATCATAGTCGGCAGGCAGACGCAGCTTGGTGCGGAATTCCTTGATCTTGACAATCAGTGCGGGCACGTCGCTGTCCTCATACTTGTGGTCGTCAAGTTCGTCCTGCAGTTTGCCGGCAAATTCACCAGCCTCGCTCACTGCATCAACATTCTCACTGTTATTGAAGAGAGAAATCATGCCTTCCAGGTAAGTAGTCAGCTCAGCAAATACAGCTACAGAAGACTCTACCTCGCTTCTCACGGCGAAGATAGCCTTCAGGGCTTTGAACATGGACGTACCGTCGCTGGCGCTCTTAGCAGCCTCCATAGCAGCCTTGGCCTTGTTAAACACAGACTTACCCATGGGCTTGGAGAGATCGATACTCTCTGCGGCTTCAGCAAGGATAGGAGCGATGACGTCGGCATCATATCCTCTATAGATGAGCTTGAAGTTGTCCCAGCAAATCCAGTTGGCACCGCGGATGTCGCCACCCACGCCGAGACGCATGGTTTCGCCAGCCTCAGCTACCAGACCGTAGGCCTTGTTCATGTAGTACTTACCGTTGTTCTCCTCGTCCTTAATACTGAAAGCGTAGGCAGCACTGGTCATGTCGTTAGGATAGACCTTGCCGTCGTATTCGTTCATCCAGCCGCCAGTCTTTGCTGCTTCATCATCGGAGCCGACCTCGAGACCGTCGTCGAAGATACACTGCAGATGGGTCTTGTTGTCGTTGATGTAAACACCGGCAGAGGTGATCTGCTCACCGTTGAGATATGCATTATGAGAAGCGTCGTCACGGCCCATACGGAAGAATCCTTGCAGCTGCAGCTCATAGACGCCCACCTGCGGGTTATTAACCTCCTGGTACATGTCGAAGTTGGTGTCGTAAGCCTCACAGATGTTCTGGCTGAAAGCAATACCTGGGCGTGAGTCGGTCACGTGGTCTGTCCATCCCTGGTTACCGTTGTTGAAGTCGGCGTTGACAAGATAGATTTCTGTCACGTCGGTGCCTGGCAATACATTATTCTTCAGTTCATCAAGCACGGCTTCCACCATTTCGGCAACCTTCTGAATCTCTGCCTTGATGGCATCGTTGTCCAGATCCTGAAGATACTCAGCCTCGCTGATGTAGTCGCCCAATTCCATTGCAGAGAACAGAGTTGAGTAGTCGCCTTCGGTGTATTTCTGTGCGTTATCTACGGCAGACTGCCACTGTCCCCACAGGGCGATGTTCTCCTTCAGCGCTGCAAGTTCTGGGGCATCCTTCAGGGCGATGAAGGCTGCATTGGCAGAAGTAGCATCCGTGGCGTTAGCCTTCTGGCCTTCGATGGCACCGAGGAATGCCTCCACATACTGTGAAGAACTCTTGGCACCAGTGGCATAGAGCATAGCGGCATTGTCTTCCAGCCATGAAGCGTAGGAGGCAGCACCCTCGTTGCCATAGTACTTCAGACCGAATGTGTCGAACACCGACCAGTCGTTGGTTACGGCTGTCTCCTTCATCACGCCGATGCGTGCTGAGCCATTGGTCACGCCAAATGCTACGGCATTGAAGTAGAATCCCTTCTCGAAGTAGAGGCGTCCGGCCGACGGGTCGTTGGGGATGTAGTAGGTCACACCAGTGTCTTCGTCCTTATGGCTGGCCTCACCGGCATTGGTGCCAAAGTCTGTTGCTCCGGCCATCGGCGTAGTGTTCTGGACCTCCCAGGGGTTAGCGAAAGCATTCTTCTGGGTGTCGTCGCCGCTGGTGGCATAGAGGAATGCGTTCCTACCGGTGCCGTTCACAAAGTCTTCCCACTGTCCGCGATAGAAGGTGTATGCACTCAGTCCATAGACACCGGCGGGCAGACCGTAGAGGTTCTGATAGGTGTCGAAGTTCTTGTTGTAGTGCTCGGCCACGTTGGCAGGACCGTGCGAGCCACTGCCCACCATGTTGGGAGCTGTACCTAACCATCCATCATAACTTGCATCATCAAAGTTAGGATTGCTGATGGCTTCCGTGGCATCGCCGGGATTGGCTGCGGTACCAGAGATCTCCACACCGCTGAGTTCGGCCATAGCCTCGCCAAGGGCGGTGATGGCGGCATTAATCTGGTCAAGCGTGCTGCCTGGGTCCTCATAGACGGAGACTGCTGCACTTACATCAACACCTGCCTCGTCGGCCTGGTTAATAACACTCTTCAGCTCCTGAGCCTTGTTGTAGACCACCATGGCAGCGTCAAGTTCAGCAGTGCTGTAGAATACCCAGTCCACGTTCTCCGAAGTCTTGGGGCTTATGGGCAGCACGGTGCCATACTCACGGCTGGCATCCACATTGTCAGCATCGGCGTAGGCATCGGTGGGACATCCCACGTAGAGACCGTCACTGTGAATGTCGGGGTTGGCATCGGCAGCCTTCAGGCGATAGACATTACTGCCCATGTCCTCAATCTCCCAGTAGAGGTTGGCCTGGCTTCCGCGGTCCACGAACATGGCCACTTCGCTGTCGAAGAAGCACTCGTGCCAGCCATAGTTGTTACTGCGGACGGTGCTGTAGATTTTGAAGATGTAGGTCTTACCGTCCCATGCACCGCCAGAGGGTATATAGGGAGAGAGATACATCTGGTTGGCAAACTGCTGTTCGGGACAGCTGCTAGCCTTGGTGCCCCAGGCACCACCCTGCGAGAAGAACTCCTCCTTGCCCGTGTTGAAGAGGATGTAGTGCTTGTCAGCCTCAAATTTCACGGGGTTAGGACTGATGACCTCTGGACTAGCAGATCGGAAGAGCGTCGTGTAGGGAAAGAGTGTAGATCT
>ERZ809472.100-NODE-100-length-24272-cov-18.999257_pt1 | contig 24272 bp, 38 predicted proteins | sample MGYA00521274_ERZ809472 | MGnify/ENA primary metagenome ERZ809472 (study PRJEB31581, sample SAMEA3312791) | metagenome | study: EMG produced TPA metagenomics assembly of the PRJEB8939 data set (Metagenomic analyses of Rumen microbiomes reveals... | reverse complement strand
GCTAGTCCTGGCGCCGCACCTCGGCCGGGCCGGGTCGGTCCGGAAGGACCCGACCAGGGGGGGGGGTACCCCGGTCATCATCGGACCTCCTCCGCCTCGTGGATCACGCACATATCGGCCAGTCGCCTCACGATCGCCGCTGCGTCGGCGGCATTGATCGCGGAAAGCTTGCGAACGAGTTCTTCTGGCGAAACCTGTGAGGTGATCCATATCTGACCGCCCATCAACCGCCGTCTTCCGTAGCTGCTCCAGCCGAATGTCGGCTGCTCGCTGCCCTGTGCGCGGCGCATCTGGTCCCATCCGATATATCTCCGGTCGACGATGCTGGCGAGCGCGCAGAGCCGCGCCTCGGTCATGTTTGCGATGCCAAGGTCGTCCACGATCAGGAGGTCTGCCGAGTAAATATCGCGCAGTTGTGCTTCTGGGTGCTTGCTCGTTTCGGTCAGTCGCGCCACCAGGTCGAATGCTGGCCAGTAGCGCACGCTTCTGTCACGGATGGCAAGTCGCGCTGCGTTCTGGATCACGCGTGTCTTTCCGAGTCCTGTTCTTCCGTATATCCACACGCTTTGATCCACCGCGCGAACCATCCATGCGGAAAGCGCCACGTTTGCTTCTGCGTGGTGCGGATCGAATCCGAGTTCATAAGTCTGAAGGTTGCTCTCTGCGATCCTTTGTCCGAGGTCCTCGGCGGCCTTCTGTTTGGCGATCATCATTTCGTGTTCGCGTTCGGCTTCTGTGTTTCTCGCGGCCTGTTTCGCCTGGCACTCGGGCGAATCGCAGATCTGCGGGTTCGATTCCAGTGTCTCGCGGATCGTCTCATTGATTGCCTCGGCGGAATGTGTCCGTCCGCAAATCGGGCACGTCATAATCGCGATCAGGGGTTCGGTTCTTGCGTTCGACACCATGCTCAATCCCTCCTCATCTTCCGGGCCAGTTCCACGGCCAGGTCCGCGTTTTCCCGCTGGGTCGCGCTGCAGGGACCTCGTTCCACCGTCCCGCGAACCAGGGAAACGACGCGTCCGGTCTCTTTCTCAAAGTAGCATCCGCTTCCGGCGTCGCGAATTGTCTTCCACCCGCCCATACTGGCGGCGAGAATGCTTTCCGCTCTGCGCTCCTTCGGCACCCTTTTGGCGGCGAGCAGTGCGATCCGGACTTCATCCGAAGACCACGTTCGACCGCCCTCCGTCTGCCGTTTGCGAAGATATAAATAAAAAGCCTCGCGAACGTCCTCTGCTTCGTTTCGGACAGCTTTCCGCAGGCTCGCGGGCCAGGAGCCGCAGACATCGATGTATTCGGATTCCAGCGAATCGGCAGGCAGCTCCGGCTGTTCGCACGTCTTGTTACTGCGCGTACGCGTTTGAATCTCTGTGAGAGATTCTTCTTTTTGAGGGGTGTGGGGCTCTTTTTCTCTTGTTTCGGAATTTCCGCGGTAGCACATAAAAAAATCCGTATGGTAGGTTTTGAGTTCATTTTTCGGAATTTCCGAATCTTCCCCGGAATTTCCGGCGCTCAATTTGTGACACTTTGTCGCTATCTTTTTTGCTGCTGTCGCTGTGCGTTTTCGCTCGCGCTCCGCAAGGGCTTTTCCTTCCTCCGGTGATCGCAGGGTGATGATCGCGCCCGCGTCGGCGCGTTCCAAATACCGCGTGCAAATCGCCGCCAGCGCCCTTTCCGCGGCTTCCGGCGTAACCCGGACCGCTTCCGCGAGTTCCGATATGGTTATAGAGATTTCGGCGGTCTGCATGCCGCGCATGACGGTCCGGAGATAGATCAGGACCCCCGCGGCCTCCGCGCCGATCGTGCGGACGATCTCCTGCCAGTCCTGGCAGCCAATGGAAAGCCGTGTTTGTCTCATCGTACATCCTCCGCGTAGTCTGGGTCGATTCCTTCTCCCGTCGGCTCGCGGAGCGTGCCGACTTCTTCGGTGCAGGTGCTTGCACCTGCCTGGGCGTCGATCACACTGGCCAGCTCGCTCATGGCGAGTGCGCAGGTCCTCAGGTCTCCGGTATCACGGGGTGCCTGGCTCAGGATTCGACCGATGATCTCCTCCAGACTCCTGCGCGTGGCTTCGTAGTCCTCCGGCGCGATCTCCGGCACGGGCGGCGGTTCGGCCGGTTCGTACGGCATGATGCTTGTGGCGATCACGGGGGCGATCGACAGCTGCATGTGGTCATCCATGGTTACGAAAAAGACGCTGCCGTCCGGCGCTTCGTCGCTGATCTGGACGCCGATCACCTCGTGTCCGTTGTAGTCGGTTGCGCGCTGTGTCAATGGGCCCGCATAGACGCCCTGGCTGTATTCTTTAGTGTTGTCGCTCATCGTTGCCTCCTTAAAATAAGCTGACTTCTTCGCTTATGTGGTAGTTTGCCTTGTATTTATCCCGGATGATCTGACCGCTGTGCAGCATCCGGCCCAGTTCTCCGCGGAGCATACTCCGCCTGACTTCGCATTTCAATTCAGGCGCCGCCTTGGCCAGCAGCTGGTCCAGCTGGTCGAACGTCATCCAGTCGCCGGACTGCGCGAGCGTCCGGTAGAGGAAGCTGTTCAGTTCGTGCTCGTTCATGGCTGCGGCCGCTCCGCGTTCCTGGCGGTCCTGTTCTGCCGAAAATACGCGTCGACCGCTTCCCGGACCAGTTCCGCCTTGGTTGTGTTTCGTTTGACCGATTCCGCCGCCAATTTGATGCTCAGCTCTGCGGGCATCCTGACCGTTACGGTCTCGAATTTCACGTCCTGCCATTTCTTTTTCATTGGTTCGCCTCCGTCTGATTGGGCCTATTGGCCCCATTGGTCTTATCCTCCACGCACCGGAGTGCCCGCTGCAGGGTTTTTTGTGCACGGCGCACGGCCCCCTGCGTCAGTTCGCTGCATTTGCGGTTGCCCGCCCCGCGGGCGATGCTGTTGATCTCCGCCACCGCGTCGATCTCTGTGAGGATCTGAACCGCGCGGCCGATCGCCTTGGTCAGCTTGTTGACTTTTTCCGCGTCGGTCATGGCTTCACGCCTTTCGCTTCGTGTTGAAGGCCTTCGATTCGTTCCGCGTCGATCCGGGTCGGATAATAGCGGCAGCAGAAAGTGAATTGTGCATTGAACACCTGAAAAAACATCGCGTTTTTATAATGCGGGCATCCGGTCCAGCATTGGGCGTCGACCTTGTCGCAGTCCAGTCGCGTTTCATCTTTCTTGCCGTAGCAGTAGAAGATCTTTCCGTCCTGCTTGATCTTGATTGTTTCGACCTTGATTTTATATGGCGCGTGGGTCATCATGCCCGGCCCGGCATATCCCCATAATTCAAGCTTTCTGCGGCGGCTTTTTCTTTTGATCCATTCGATCAGTTCTGTGAACATAGTTCTTTCTCCTGTGCAAATGCTTGGTCCAGAAGTCTTCTTGCTTCTGGTTCATTGGATATTACCCCCATGATTGTAGCTCGGAAAAGATGTCCGGTCCGGGCGTTGCCGCTTTGCGACACAAAATCGACCTTGATTTGAAGCGGTCCGACTTTTATTATTTGTCCGCAAACGGGAAGACTTTTGTATGGCAGTCCCATGATTGTCGCCTCGTCTTCGATTTTTATGGTCATCATCCTGCCGCCTCCACGGTTCGTTCGTCCAGATACGCGTTCAGATCGCGCACGCGGATCCGGTAGCTTTTCTCCAGCCGTATGCACGGGATCTTCCGTTCACGGCACATCTGCCGCATCACGGTGATGCTGATATGTAGCTCCTTTGCCGCCTCGTCCAGGGTCAGCGTCGGCTCGACCTGGATGTATTTCCGCATTTCCGCTGCCACGGCGGCGGCAATCTCCGCCGCGGCGCTGGTTGTGATCAGATTAGTCATGGCGCTCATCTTCCTCTGCCGCCTCGCGGATCATGTAGTTATCAATGTAATGTTTATCGTTCAATCCGTCGTCTGTATCATTCAGCAGTCCGGGCTCGATCTTGCCGTCCTGCTCCGCGCTTTGCGCTGCGGCCTCCCGTTCTGCGGACAACACGTTCGCGGAACTGTCGCCGTCCGGTTCGATCACGCCCGCGCGGTAATTGATTTCATTGACGGCAGTGTCAATCGCGTCTGCGGTTTCCGTCCCCTCGTCCATGCTGACAACCATGTCGGTCAGAATGTCTCGAAGTGTTTTTTCCGATATCTTTCCGATCTCGATCTTCTCCTCCTGTTGCCCGCTCTGCGTTGCGTCCTCCCGTTCGGCGGACGGCACGTCCGGCGAACTACCCACGTGCAGAGTCTGCTCTGCCGCCTCCCCGGCGCAAGGGGAGAAAAGCGCGTCCAGCTCCAGGCTGTCGCTTGCCGCTATGGCCTGGTCCCGTTCCGGTTGCGTCAAGTTCCTGGCGATCAGCGTGGCCAGCGCGAAGTCCATGGCTTCCGGCGCCAGGTTCAGCGTCAGCTCCACGCTGGTCTCGGTCACGCAGCACAGCGTCCCGGCGAAGAGATCCTGCCCGGCGTGTTCGCGTTCGGCGGATTCCGTCTCGACCACGCGTCTGCCGCTCGCTCGGTGGACCATCGCCTCGGTCAGCAGCATGGCGATGGGCGATGCGTCCGGGTAGACGATTTTAATATACGGCTTTTTGCTCATGGTCAGTATCCCCTCCGGATGGTCATGGCGAGGAACAGCGCGGCAAATGCCGCCGGGATCGCAAGAAGCGCGGTCGTGATGATGGTTTCAGGTGTCATGCTTGTGTCTCCTTTGTTGGTTTGGTTATTGTAGGGTTGAGGTTATTGCTTGTCGCTCCAGGTATCGGCCAGCACCCGCAGGATCACGCCCAGGATCAGCAGCGCGGCGACGGCGTGGATCATTGATCCTCCGTCAGCGGCGTGCTCCGGCAGTGGGCGGATCGTCCCCGTCCTGCTGTCGTATCCCGCCTCATACCAGCCGTCCACGCCGCGAATGCAGCCGATGATGGTGACCGGATAATCAGTCTCCGGCATGTCGGTCCGCGGCTTGTCTTTGTCGGCAAGCGCAGCTGAGCCGACTGCCGCAGTGGAGGTTATCGCCTCCCGACGCGCCTCCTGTTCGGCCTCGTATTTTTCCAGGTAGTCCATGGATCAGTACTCTTTCCCGTCCGCAAGCGCAGCTGAGCGGAATGCCTCCGTGGAGGGCTCGCCCTCCTCATTTATCTCGATGTTTACCGCGATATCTGGGCGAGGCACAAAGTCAAAGCAGGCCGGAGTCACGGCGTCAACTGTGTGCTCGACAGTCGTGCAGTTGTAATGGGCTTTTCCGTCGAGTGTGTAGCAATCTTCGTGATAAAGGCGGCAATTCCCGCAGGTGAGCTCTCGCTTTTTGGGGTCCCGGCTGTACTGTTTGCATGCCAGGTGCATCATATTCCGCACGCTTTTCCTGATCTTGCAGTCCGCCAGGATGTCTCCAGTTTCCGTCCGGATGATCAGAGCGTTTGTGCAGGTCCCGCAGTGATTCCTGTCTGCCTGGTCCAAGCTGCTCCCTGTGTCATTTTCTTCGTTTTCGAAGCTGACCAGGTGTAGGCGAATGTTTGATCCCAGAAGTCCCAGGTAGAAATAGATATTTGCGATCTCGAAAAGCAGTGGCAGGCAGTATGCCTCGATATCCTCCGCCGCTTCGGCATCATCCAGGGCTTTGTCCAGGATTTCTTTTGCCTGCCGGAGCAGATCTGTGATGTGCTTCTTGGAATCGTATTTTGTGGTCCATTCGTTCATCACTCCGCCCTCCGCAGTAAGATTCCCCACGGCTTCGCATAGAAGGAGTGAGCCTTCAGCGCGGCGGCGATCCGGTCGATCGCGTGTGCATCGATCAGAAAAAACGATGGGTTATAGGCTGATTTCGCGTTCTTCCTGATCTCTTCCCGGACGATCCGCTCCGCGTCTTCCAGTCCGACCGCGAGAATGTTTTCCAGCTCCACATCGGTCGCTTCTTCTTCCGGGACGGCTTCCCATTTCGCGCTCTGGCTCCCCTTCTTGCAGAACCCTTCTGTATTTGCGTGGCAGATCGTTCCGTCCACCCCCGCGCATTCCGTGCAGCGATAAATGCTCATTCCCCGGGCTCCTCTGTTTGTGCCGGAGCGGAGCCCGGCACTGTATCAGTCGAGGGCTTGTCCTTGTTTCCAGGCGGAAAAGCATCCTCTTCCCTGGGCATGCATTGTTCCAGGAGCTGCTGGCTTGCGTGGTCGTGGATCAGCTGTGCCAGTGTCTGGATTTCCTCAAGCATAGCCAGACTTTCAGCCGGTTCTCCTACGCGTATTCTGGAGTTGTCATCAAGATGCTCGACCAGATGTCGCAGCAGTTGGATGCGCTGCTTAGCCATGGCGTGTACCATGTTATTTAATGCAACCGCGTCCCGGCTTGGTTTGTTTTGTTTCTCCTTGCTCATCTCATCTCTCCTTCGTTGGTTTGGTTATTGGTTCGCCGCTGCGCGGCGAATAGCAAAGGCGGCGTTCCGGTTGATCTGTTCTGTATAGTTCAGGACAGCCCTTTGGAGTTCGGGCAGTGTCGCCGCCACATATTTGCTCGGGATATCAAGGCCGCTTCCAGATTTAAGGCGGATCGTGACGCGGCGACCTTTTGACACGACCGTCCCTGTAAAAACGCTCGGCTCGCTGTTGTCCGACAGGCCGGTAATAAACCAGCATGGTTTGCCCGGTTCCAGGCGATCAAAGATTTCCGTCCTGTATTCATCTAGGGTTTTGTTTAAGCTGCTCTCCCCGCTCATCTCATCTCTCCTTCGTTGGTTTGGTTATTGGTTCGCCGCCGCGCGTTTCGTGCGCGTGGCGGTTGCGTTCTGTATACCGAACTCATTCGGTAAAATTTTTTTTGCCGTGGATCGGACGATTGCGCGGATGCAGTCGGCCATCGTTTCGCGCGAATCCGCCTCCATGATGAGGTGCAGCGCCTCCACATCCTGTTCGTTCAGCAGGATGGTGATCGCGGTCTTTCCGTCTTTTCGTGCGCTCATTTTTCGACTCCGTTGTGTTCTGCGGTTTTTGTTCTGTATGGGATAATATATTCTGTATGCCGTATTTTTTCAAGCGAATATATCAAAAAAATTTGAAAAAAAGTTTGTTTGAGGTTAATTTATTCCATGCCGAAGGAACTTTTTTATATTTCACCCGAACAAATACGGAGGTATAAATGAGCCTGTCCGAACAAATCGTTGCCGCTCTGCGAACCCGGAACGCTTCCGGGGAAACGTACAAGAGTATGCACCAGTCTTCCGGGATCACGCAGTCCTATATTCATGGGATCGTGAACCGGAAATATGATCCGATGAAAATGAGCTTGTTTACGTTCGCGGCTCTGTTCCCTCACGCTTTGATCACGCTGGACGGCGCGACCGGCGAGACGGGCGTCTCTGCGGTTGATCTTTCGGACTACGTCCCAAAGTCGGACTACGCTGCGCTCCGGGATCAGTATCAGGACCTCCGGGACCAGTATCAGGACCTCCGCGAACAATATCTGGATCTGAAGTCCGCCCCCCCTTCTCTTGTGCTCGATGGTCCCGCGGCGCGCGCTCCTTACCACGCCCGCCGCACGTCTTCCTCGTCCGGTTCGAAATGATTTGATCTTTTTTTTCTTATTTGTCCTATTTGCCATATAGGTCCTATCCAGGAGGTTTTCTATGTCTTTCACTGTTCGCTGCCCGTTCTGCAAGACTGAAATGGAGTGCTCTGATGATATGCTCGGTCAGGTCGGCGTCTGTCCGGCCTGCAATCGTGAGATCGACCTCGACGATGGTCTCCCGTCCGAATCTCCGGCCGCGCCGCACATCTCCGCCGTCTCTGCTGCGCGCGCTGCCGCGCTTGCCGCCGTGCCGACTACGATGCCGCGCGTCACGTTCTCCTGGGCGTTCGACTTTGTGCTGAAGATCACGATCGCGGCGGCGCTGATCGACGGTTTTCTCGGCGGCATGATTTGGCTGTTTCTTTTTATTTACCGGTCCATGACCGCTCCCGTGCATCATTACTATTAACCGTCTCCGCCTGCCGGCTTTGCGTCTGCATACCGTCGGGCGGACGGCACGTCCGGCCGACTACTCACGTGCAGGGCTTGCCCTGCTGCCCGCCCGGCATGAGGGCAGAAAAAAAATAACCCGTGCGCGAGCGTAGCCGCGCACTACTCAAGTTAAGGCGCTGCCTTATGGCAATCCGAAAACGAGGAAAAAGCGGCTTTTATTCTGCGTGCTTCCGGGGTATTCGGGAGCGCCCGGACGGCTCGCTCGCATGGATTTCGCGGGAGGTGAATCTGCACACGTCCGATCCGGTCACGGCGGCCGCGCTGGATGTCCAGCTGCGCGAACGCGAACGGCGTCATAGCGCCATGCTCCGGGCGCGCGCGTTTGCCCGGCAGCTTATGGATGATTCCCCGGACGCGCCTCCGGTCGCGGCGGTCACGGCGACGGTCGACCATCGGCCACGCCGGTTGCGCCTGGATGCTGCTCTCGATGCCGCGGAGAAATACGCCACGGTCTCGGATACGATGCGCCGCGTCTGGAGCCGTTTCGCGCGATCGATGCCGGTCCGATATGTCGACGAACTGACCGCGCCGATGATCCACAACTATCTTGACCAATACGCGCGGGGTAAGACATATAACAATGTGCGCAGCATCATCGGCCGTGTTTTGAGCTTGACGCGCATGGAGTCCGGACTGGATCGGATTCCGACGGATTTAATTCCGACGCGCCGGTCCGAGTCGCGGCACCAGCGTCCGCTCTCCGTGGATGAGTTTCTTCGTCTGTATGCAGCTGCTGCGGATCCCTGGCGAACAGCGCTCCTGATCGCGTGGCATACCGGGCTCCGACAGAAGGATGTGGCCACGCTTCGCTGGTGCGAGATCCGCTCCGGCGTGATCACGCACACGCCGGGTAAGACGGCGCGGTTCGGGCGTGCGGTGGAGATCCCGGTGCATCCGCAGCTTGCGGCCGCGCTGGACGCCCTTCCCCGCTCCGGCGACTATGTGTTCGGCGCGTGGTGGCCGGACGGCAGGATCCCGGACTCCGGCCGCCGTGCCCTCGCCTTTCTGTTTATGTCCTGCGGGGTCGTCTCGGATTCCTCCGGGATCGTGAATTTTAACAGCCTGCGGGATTCCTTTGTGTCCCGTCTGGATGCGGCGGGGATTCCGCGCCATGCGATCCGCGGTCTTGTCGGGCACACGTCGGACGAGACGACGGACCTGTACAGCCATGATCTGACCACCGCCCGACGGATTCTCGATCTCCCCGCGCCTCCGCTTGATTGCCATTCCGAGAAATGAATCAGCATCTATCTGCTTGCATCTTTCTTTTTCTGCCATCTTATGTTTGGCAAATCTGCGCGGCGCGCACAATTTAACCTCGCCCGTCCGGGTTCGAATCCCATTGGGGATGCCATATTTTTAAGCGTTTCTCCTAATGGCAAGATACAAGCAAATGCATCTGCTTGTATCCGATGTTTGGCAGATATGTTTGGTAGATCGTGGGAACAGGCACAAAAAAGCCCGGCGGAAAGTTGAGGAAATGCCGGGCAAAAGGGGTGTCCGCTGGCGTCAAGGAAAAGGAGGAAACGCCATGCGGGTTGGTCCTGGGTCAGGTTGGCCGCGGGTGGACCGGGTCCGCCGGATATAGCCGGATCACACCTGACCAGGGTGCTGCTTTTGCACGGAGAGAAACGTGCAGCCGCCGGAGTCCGGCACGGCGGCAAGCCTGGTTTTTTGTTTTTTTTATTTGACTTTTCGAAAAAAGCGTGTATAGTATGGTTAATTTCTCCTCTCGGAGATAAAGATCAAATCCCGGAAAGCTGGGACTTGTAGAGTGGCACGGCCGGTTTTCCGGTCGCGCTTTTTTTTATTCGCTGGCGAGAATCTCGTGGATCTGTTCGGCAGTGGCGCCCGCCTCGATAAGATCACGGGCGGCGCCATTGAGCTGACGGCCGATTTTGATGCGGAGCTTCGATCCGGTCTTGACATCCGCAGTGGTCTGTTCCTGGCCGCCTTCCGCGTCGCTGACAAGCTCCAGCTCGATCTTGTCACGCACAGCGAGCGTGACAGCCTCGCCGTAAACAAATCGGACATCCGCTGAGAGATGCTCCGGATCAAAGCCAGCCCGGAAACCAACGCCCTTGTCAAAGACAATGGCATTGTGACCGCACGCACAAAGTGCGCCGCACAGTGCCGCGCTGATCGCGGCGGAACGAATAAGACAAGTTAATCGCATAAAAAGTCCTTTCATGGTTGGTGGTGGAGAATGAGGTAGCGGACGCCCGCGCCGATCATGGTGATCGTGCCCATGACAATTGTCGTCACGATGATCTTGAACGTGATTTTCTTTCCGTCCTTCACGGCTTTTGCGATCGCTCGAAGCGCCGCCGCGGTGTCCGCGTCGATGCCATGCGGACAGACAAGCGGATGCTCCGCCAGGACGGACGTCATGGCCGCTGCGACGATCGCGCCGATATCCTCTTTGTCTTTTTCGGTCATTTTGTTTCTTTTCCTCCGGCGCGCCAGGCGGGACCGCCGAACAGTTTGACGCCCTGATAAGCAAGCCACGCGGACGCGCGCGCGATGCCTTGGACGCAGAGCAGATAATAAAACTCTTTATCAGCGCTCTGTTTGGTCCAGCCCGTTGGGTGCGTCCGATAGATGAAGTCATGCACGAATGCGGCCAGCAGAGCTCGAGGCTCGCCCGGCGGGAAAACGCAGCGCCAAAAAAAACGCGGAACGCTGGCGCCATCGGATTCGAATCCGGCCGGAATCTCCAGTCCGCAATAGATGATGGGCACGGTCAGCGTGTAGACGTTGCCGCGCTCATCTTCTTCGTGGACCTTGACAGATACGGGCGTCATGAGACTGCGCCTCAACCGCGGTTGTCCGCGGCTTCGCTCGCGGACGGGGTGACGTCATCCCAGCACTTGTACCACCAGTCCGGCTGTCCGAACCCCTCTTTCGCGCCCTCGTACTTGCAGAGTTCATTGAGCGCGCTCCACTGGATGGCGAGAGCGTTGCCCTGAACGGGGTTCTGCTGGTACGCTTCGGACGTGGCGAACTCGGTGTATTCATCGAAGCCGCCCTTGAAGTCAGGGTCACTGATGAACGCGCCGATTTGAGCGCAGAGCGTGCGGAACTGAGCGCAAGCCGCCTCGAACGGCGTGGGCTGTCCATCATCATGGATTTCGCCGCCTAACTGTTTGAACAGTTTTTCCGTCATGGGGGAGACCTCCCCTCCCGCCGTTTTCAGCGGGTCGGGGAGCGAAGTGTAGGTTTTTGATTCGAAGTGATAAAGTTTCATTTGTGCCTCCTTTACTCTACAAGTGTTCCATCTTTATTGATGCCGTTGCACGTTCCGGCAGAGCCGTTATTCAGCAGAATGGACGTTCCGGCAGAGTTGACAACGGTGACATTTGCGCCGAATGTAATGCCACCTCCCGGAGCAATCGGCGTGGCGTTCGTGTTGCCGGTGAGGTCGAGGATTGCACCACTGGAAATAGTGACAAGTCCAACGTTCGCGCCAAAAACTGGTTCGACCTTGCTTGTTATTAAGTTCGAGCCTCTGAACTCAATTTTTGGAGTGCTGTCTACGATGGTCGACTCGTTATTATTGTGGACGGCAATATACGAAACTGTATTTCCACCAATTAAAACCATCGTTCCACCGCGCCAAACGCAACTCTTACCGCTGATATTGCAATTCTCAAGTTCAATCATTGCTTTTGCCGTGATATTCGGCGTGTAGCCGCCCGTGTTGTTCTGTGTGGTGACTTCTTTCAGCTTTACGTATCCGCCGCCGTTTGCTTCGATTGCACCCGTAAGAGCTCCGGCTGGATATTCTCCGTTCATAACTGTAACCCCAGTAATACTATAACTCCCACCCCAAACAGGAATAATAGATTGAGATGTAGTACCGAGGTCAATTATACCACCTCCCGACATTTTGCCATTATTTGCAAAAACAAGATCAGAGGTTGTTTGTATTGTTCCATCTAAAACGGCGTTCTCGACACGAATTTTTCCGTTGACGGTCGAGCCGGAGGGAATGTAGGCATCGCCAAACGTCATAACGCCGCCCGTGACCTGAACGTTGTTCAAGCCGAGGTTTGCGACCGTGAATTTGCTCGTGCCGCAGTCCACCGCGCCCGTGAGCGTGGTTTCAGCATAGCCGTTGCCGACAACGTGCTTTTCAGCGGATGCAGTCGAGCCGGAGAGGTCAATCGTCGCGCCGTTCAGCGAAGCGTCAAACGCGACATACTCCTGCGAGGCGGAAGTGATGCCGTATGGAAGCGTTCCAGCCGTGGTCCCAGTCGCGGAGACCACGATGTACCCGGCGATATGGTCTTCGACGGAAACATAGCACATACCATCATGGAACCTCAGCGTACAGTTATTCACGCTGTCCGGTTCAAGCTGGTTCGCGAGGACGATTTTCGACGTGTCGAACACAACGTATCCGACCGATCCGACGAAAATCTCGGCGTGCCCCTCGTACGCCCACTTGTTCGCGGCTGGAGGGTTCGCCGTCACGTTCAATGCCCCGGTTGTCGCATACATCTTATACGCCGTGTCCGGCTGAAGCGTGACGGACGTGCCGGTGACGTTCACGATGTCGGCTTCCGGATTGAAGGCGGCCGTGCCGCCGTTGATCGCGATGCGGCCGGAGCCCGCCATGGTGTTCGTGATCGTAGAGCCCTCGATGCCGATGCCTGTCCCGGCATTGTAAAGAGTCTCGGTGCCGGTGCCACCGCCGATGACGCTGACGGTAAAACCGTCCACCTCCACGTTTGCCCCGGCTTCCGGGCCGTTTACGAGCTTGCGCTGGATGGGATCGAAGTCAAAATTCATAATTCAGCCCTCCGTTTCGGGAGTAGTTTCCGCGGCGGTCTCGGGATCGATGTCCGGAGCGGGCACGGTAGGATGCGTGAGCACGCCGTCGGTCAGCTCGAAATAATCGTTCACGGGGTACCAGGTGTAGGACTCGAGCGTCGCCTCGTCCGTGGTCCAGACGCCCCAGGTGATGCAGATCTGGATCAGGCTGCCGACCTTTTTGATCCGCCAGATCGCACGGGCGGCGGAGCCGGTCTCGAAGAAACACTGGTAGGTCGTCGTCTTGTCCGCCGACTTGAAGGAAAGGTACGGGTCGACCTGGTTGTTGATCGGGTTGATGTAGCCGGCGGGGCGGCCGTAGCGGTCGAATCGCTGAACTGTTGCCATAAGGATGCTCCTTAACTTGAGTTGTGAACTGCTCGGCTGCGCCTCGCGAGTTCACGGGGGTTTTATGTTGCTATACGGAAAAAAGCGAAAGGTTGAAGCTTGCCGCGCCGGACTTGATGACCTCGATCTGATAACCAGCTTTAATTGGGCGGCAGACGGGAATGTCGAAAGGTTGGTTTGCGTTGTAGGAAGATCCGAAGATGCCAGTATCCGAGATCAGGTCGAATGTCCTGACGATGGTGGTGCCGTCAGAGCTGTAGATCTTCAATGTGACGTAGGCAGGGAAACCGGTTGAGCTGGTCTTGTACAGCCCTGCCGTGCCGATGAGCCAGGAATCCGCGGCGACTGGGTAGACCGTCCCGCCGGAAACGGAGACGACCGTCCCGCCGTAGTCCGGAAAAAAAAGGTTCGTGCCTGTGCCGCCGGTCGCGGAGACGACCACCTCGCCGTTGGTGTTTCCGGCGATGTTCACATTCGATCCGGCGACGACGGGGACGGTGGCGGTGGATCCGGAGAGCGCGATGGTGGCGGTCCCTCCGGTGACGGAGACGGAGAGATCCTGAACAGACCCGGATGCGCGCGTGCCGCCGGAGCGGGCGTCCAGCAAATCGACCAGTTTCTTCGTCGGTTTGATCGTGGTGCCGGCGTTCGAGTGAGAGACGGAAAAATACTGGTTATCGCCTCGCAAAACGAGCGAATTGATAAACGAAACCAGGCGCGCGAACCAGCCGCGCGGGATGGGTTGTCTGGAGACGGGAACGGGAAACTTGTCAATGTTTTCGGGTTCTTTGGTAATCATGCAGGCTGTCTCCTCAGCTGCTCGCGAGCTCGTAGATGTCGGTATCCCAGCCCTCCTCCGCGTAGACGTAGGTGGTGGTAACCGCCATGAGGTCGTCGGACGCCATGGCGACGCCGGATGGCTCGCAGAGCCAACAGGTCTGTGTCGCCGGGTAGATGAACGTCTCGGGCGGAGCCTTCAGCTTGCCGCCGTTGATGATGTCCGAGCTTCCGACGCTGCGGGACTTGTAGTAAATGACACTGGTGACGGAGGGACGCGGGATCAGATACGAATCCTGGCTCGGCTTCGTGGCGGGCTGGACTGGGATGTACTCCTTCGCCGGGTCCTGGCTGGGCGGCGGCGTTCGGCTCCAGAGGTAGCCCGCGTGGATCGCGTTCGGGTTCGTATCGGTGGCCGCCCATGCGGGGACGGCGGACGCGGAGCCGCCGAGCGGAACGAGTTCGTAGAGGTTGTACGACCAGAAACACTTGAAGCGCGGGTTCTGTTCGATGGGTCGTTCGTCCATGGTGATCCCGAGTGAATAAACGGGGTTGTAGCGGACAGCTGAGTCCGATGTCGGAACAAGACCCTGTACATTCTGACGGTCGAAAACAAGCGTGATCTCCGCGTAGACCTCCTTCATCTGCACGCCGGAGCGGTCGCGCTGGAACCAGCCCGCGGCCGCGAACCGTTCGTATCCCGTAGCGTTCGATCCAACGAACGAATAAAAAGCGCCGTCCGCGAAGTAATCGAAGATTGTCCGCGCGTCCTCCTTCGCCGAAAAGAAGCGGAACGTGACAAGCGTGCCGGACAGCGATTCGTTGCCGACCGTGGCATAAGCGGTTTTAGAATTGATCAGAGTCGGCATATCAGAACCTCATGATGGATGTGTCGGGATGTGTGAGCGCGGTAGCCTGGAGCAGGTCGCGGATCTGTTCCTGGACGGAAAGCTGTTTGTCAAGGGTGAGTTTTTCCGGGCTGGCGACGGGGTTGGTCACGTTTGCGCCGATCCGCTGGAGGCGGTCGAGCCGGAGCGCGTTCGCGGCGCGCGCCTGTCCGGACGCGGGCGCGGGGGCGAGAAGCGGATCCGCGGCGGCTTCCGGGTGCTGGAGGTCGTATAGTCTGCCGGAAAGCGCGTCCAGATTCGCCTCCATGGCTTCGGAAAGCGGACCGCCGAAACGCTCCTCCGCCTCCAGCCGCTGCCGGAGCAGATAAGCCTCGCGCTGCTTGCCTTCGGAATTCAGCTGCTGGATCTGGAGTTCCTTCTCCAATCCCCGGAGCTGTTTTTCGTACGCTTCGCGGCGTCTCGATGCGGCGTCGGACTCCTCCTTGTTCGCGCGTGCGATCGCATCCAGCTGTGCCTGGCGCTCCTTCTCGATCCGGTCGGCGAGACGCTGCGCCTCGGCCGCGGCGTCGAGGCGGCTTTGCACACCGGACTTCACGCCGGACAGAGCTTCGGAATTCAGCTGCGCCCGTGTGCGTCCGAGCATGGCGTCAGCATTGTATGAAGAGCGTACTTCATCGAACTGCTTCACCATGCCATACAGGCTCTGGTACGCCTGTATCTCCTCCTGGGAATACCCTGCGCCGGACTGCGCGCGCGAGCGGATGGCGTCCACCTGCTCAAAAAGGCTCATCTGGTCCAGGCGGCGCTTTGTGACATCGTTTAGGCCGGACGACTTGATCGTCGCCCGAAGCGTGCGGTCCATGGAGTCCAGATACTGCTGGTACTCGGCGTCGGCCGCGGACATGCGGTCGCGCCGGATGCGCGCCTCCGCCCGGTCGAGTTCATACGGATTTACGCCGCGGGCGGAGATATACTTTGCGTCGATCCCGAGCTGTCCGGAGAGACCGCGGAGCGCGGCCTGTTCGTTTGCAGTGAGGTCGGACTTCTTCGCAAGCTCGTTCAGCTCCCGCACCTGTGAGAGCGTATCCAGCTGCGCGCGGTAGTCCGCGCCGCCCTGCATGAGCCGGTCATACGCGGCGGAGCTGCGCGCCTCGGCCGACGCTTTCAACCGGGCGACACGCGCCTCGGCGTCCGCCATGATCTTCTGGATCGCCATACCGGCGGCGGCGATGGCCGCCGAGATGATCCCGAGCGGGCCCGCGATCACGGCGGAGATGGCGCTGCCGAGCTTGCCGACGATCGGGATGCTGTCGCCGAACGCCGAGGTGATCCCGGCGGCGTCCTGCCCGGCCTTCTTCAGGTTCCGCGAGAGGGCGTCGGTGGCGGTAGATGTCTTTCCCAGCGAACGCGAGGCGGTGTCCGCCATGCGGGAGATGCCGCCGGTGCTGTCCGACGCCGCGGCGTTCGCCTCCTTCGCTGCCTTGCCGAGCTCCTTCTCGGCGGTGACGACCTTCTGGATGTCCTTCACCGCCTGGTTCGGATCGGCTGTGATCGTGATCGAAATATCAGAAGCCATGGATTGTGATCTCCTGCCCTAACGCCGGGCGGGCGGCAGGCTGCGCCTGCACTGTAATAGTCGAGAACGCGGTGCCCGCGTCCTCGACGGACAGGCAGCAGGGCAAGCCCTGCACTGATACTGTCGACGACGCATACTGCGTCGCCGACGTGGCAGACACGCAAAGTGTCAAGCCATAACTCTCGCGAAGCGGGTCTGAATCATCGGCAGCGGCAGGCGGGGCCTCCACTGCGGAAGTCTGCCCGGCTTCGCCTGCGGATGGAACGGGGTAATCGGCGGGGTCGACGGGGCGATGCGTGCGGTCGTACTCCGCGCGGATTTGTGCGAAGAGTTCGATCAGCGCGGGATTCGCCGCCGCCTGGGCGTCGGTCAGGGGAAAGCAGACCGGGTCGGCATACTGCCACGGGTGGAGCTGCCCGGCGAGTTCGCGCGCCTCGGCCTCCGCCATAATGCGTTTGAGCGCGGCGCGGTCCGGCTTGCGCTCGATCCCCTTCACGCCCAGGGATGCCGCGTACTGGACGACCGTGTGTCCGACGAGACAGAGCGGAATCTCTTTCAGCACACGGTCGACCGTGGTCGCCATGAGACGCGCGGCCGGGGCGACGACGGAGCCGACGAAGGCTCCGTCGAACCAGAATTCGCCATGCTGCGGCGGACTGTCCGGGCCCATGTTGAACCCGTAGAACGGAACAATGCGAACCCAGGCGACGATCTCCGCATAGCGGTCCGCGATGGCGGCGCCGAATTTCTCCAGCAAAGCGTCGGCCCGTGCGGAGAGCAGTGCGGGGTCCGCGGTGAGCGCGGCGACGTCCGCGCGGTCCGCCGTGAGGACGACCAGTGCGCGCGCGGCGTCCGCCGGGTCGCACGAATCCGGGTGCAGAAAGAAGGGGCTGGAGATAAGCTCCAGCGCGATCAGGCGCGCGGCGGTCAATGGCTGGAGGACAAGTCCTCCGCTGCGGCAGCCGCAACGCTCTGCGAGGCGACAGGAGCTGCAGGCCCTGTCCGGGCACGCGATCACCAGCGGGAAGCCGAGGATCTGGCGCGCCTCGGCATCGTAGTCGACGTAAGCGCGCGGCACGACGGATACAGGGATTTTGACCTGGATTTTTTTCGTGGTATCAGGCACAAGGATGATCCTTGACTTGGGTTGTGCGCTCAGCTTCGTTTGCGCACAGGTTGACGTTAAAGTGGGCGGGGGGACATCCACGGCGCGCGGACATTCGCCGTGACCGCCCAGGGCAAGCCATGCTGAGGTTGTCTGCTCAGCTGCGCTTGCCGACGGAGAGAGAGATCAGGAGGACGCGGTGCCGCCGGAAACGGGGAACGATTCGACGGTCTCCGAGACGCGCTGATAGTCGGTGTTCTGGCTGGTGAGCGTGGAGTTCGTCATGACGGACGCGCCGGTCTGGCCGTTCGTGGCGCCGCAGATGTAGACGTCGGAGGATCCGAGGTAATACTCGGACTGCTTCGTGGTGTTCTGTCCGAAGGTGGTCTGCTCGACCGGGTTGCCGCCGGTGTCGAGGATCTGCGCTTTGTTGACGGAAGTGTTTTCGGAGACCGACTGCATCTTTTTGCCATCGGCAAGATCTGTTGGAATTCCAAATGCCATGAGGATGCTCCTCAACTGTTATAGTGAACTGCTCGGCTGCGCCTCGCGCGTTCACGGGGTGATTCGTTTTGAACTGCGTTCGGCTATGCCTCGCGCGTTCACGGGGTTTCTGTTTCGTTTTGCCCTGACGCCGAAGCGTCGGCGGGCGGCTGGTGAAGGTTGAGCGAGGGAGCGGTGGATAGCGGCGGAAGCGGGGCGCGGTAGACAAGGCTGGCGCGGTCCGCCCAGGCTCCGTATGCCGCCTCGGCGACGTAGGGGGAGCGGCGGAAACGCTCGATCCTGCGCGGATCCTGCGCGGAGCGCGTCATGTAGATCACGTCCGGCTGGACGTCGACCAGGTACGGCTCCTGATCCAGAACGGCGGAGGGGACGGGCGGATACTCGAACCAAACGCGGTAGATCAGGACCTGCGTCAAGGTGATGTCGCCAGTCGTCTGGGCGAAGTCCGGTGCGCGGCAGGACTGCTCGCGCACGCCGTCGATGCTCATGCCGAGGAACGCCGTGCCCCGCAGCGCGTGCATGACTCTGCGGACGCCATCGCGAAGGCTGGCCAGAATAGACCGGACATCCTCCGCCCAATGGACGCACGCCGTGACGGTGACGGTGGCGGACCAGAGTCCGCCGTCGTGCACAAGCTCCTCGGCGTCCGAGACCGAGACGGAGAGGAACGGGAGAAGCGGTTGCGCGGTGTCGCCCGGCGCGAAGTAGTCGTAGCCCCGGAGCACAGCCGTGACCGAATCGTCGGCCGCCGCGCGGAGCGCGGACTCCACGATGGAGCTGAGCAGCTCGTCGCGATCGATGGTGTCAGAAGGGGAGGTCGAGTTCATCGTCCATATCCTCCATGCCTGTGTAGCTGTTCGTTTCCTTATCGAACGAGACGCCTCCGGCGTCGCGGAACCGCTCCAGCTTCTTTTCGTTCGCCTTCGCCATGCCGGCGATCCTATTCGTGACCGCGGAAAGGATCCGCGGCTCGAAGGCGTCCAGGTACCGGTCGATGCCGCGGACGCTGTTCGTGAGGCGCACGGTGGGCGTCATGGCGTCCAGCCGGACGTTGTTCGACGCGATGCCGGGGACGGACGCGAGGAATTCGACCTTCTGGTAGCCCTTCGGGATCGGTTTGCCGAGCGCGGGGAACTGGCTCCAGAACCCGGCCTTGCCGATGCCGCGGTACGTAATCGCCTGGTGGTCGCGCGCGGCCTGCATGGTCTCAAAGACCCAGACGCGGCGGTCGCCGGACTTGGAGATCGGGCGGCGGTAGCGCGGGCGGTCGATCAGGAAGAGCGGCTTGTCGCCGGGGGCAGACGGGCGGGCTCCGATAGCGAGCTCCTCGACTCCATGCCGGAAGCGCCTCACGGCCTTCGTGATCGTGCGTTTGGCGCGCTTCGCCTGCGGCGTCATCTTCGCCGCGGACTGCAGGACCATTAAGGAGGCGTCGCGCACGGTGGCGTGCGCACTTTTTCGCGTCATGGCCTGGAGTGCGGCGATGTTCCGCCGGAAGGCTTCCGATTCGACTGATATGCCGAGTGCCATGGTGTCACCTCACAGATCCGAGCGGGCGAGTGTGATCCGCAGCGAAACGACGTCGATGCGCTCGACGGAGCTCACGCGGTAGCGGTGTCCGGAGACCCAGAGCACGTCGCCCTCGTTCGGGGCCGGGGAGAGATCCGCCGCGGACACGATGATCTGCGAGGAATCCTCGCCCAGGACGCCGATGGAGGCAAAGCGGACTTCGTCCCGCTGCGAGAGCCAGGCGCACTCGACGGTCTGCGTGTTCTGCGTACGGCCGCACATGACCGGCAGATTGCCGATCAGTTTTCTGAGGTCGTTCGCCATAGTGGATCGCAGATGATTCATCGGATGCGCCTTTCGTCTTCACTGCCCGGATGCGCTCACGCGGAGACGGTGCCGCCGTCGATGGTGACCACGGTGCCGCCGGTGATATTGACCGGGGCGCCGCCGTTGAAGTCGACATTGGTGAGGTCGATGATGCGCTTTGCCATCGGATTGAACTCCTTGATGTCGTTCATGCCGACCGCGGTGTATTTGTTCACCATGCTGTCGAAATCCGGGAAGGACTCGATCTGGTAGGGCTTCATGCCCTCGGCGGGCTGGTAGGTGACGGTGCGGCCGAGCTCGATGTTCGTGGTCTGGAAGCTGTCCTCGGTGACCTCGTTTTCATGCGGGAGGACGGCGACGACCATGACGTCCTCGCCCATGACCGGGGCGTTGCCGGCTGCATTGAGGATCGTGTCGTCGGCCACGAGGACCTCGTCCAGGTGGAACACGGTCTGCATGGAGGAAACGATCTGCTCCGTGCGGTCCTTGTAGGATTCCTGGCGGGTGAGCGGCATGCCTTCGTAGAAGGAACGGACGGCGAAGGAGTCGCCGAAGACGTCCAGGAGCCCCGCGCCCATGATGAGGACGCGGCGGCCGCGGTAGCGGCGGAGTTCCTTCAGCGCATTGAAGATGACCCGGCGGATCGGTGTGCCGGCGGTCGGGGTGACGAGGTTGTAGTTTCCGGAGACCGGGGTGATGAGCGCGGTCAGGCGTTTCTGCTCCAGCGTGCAGTCATAACTGAACACGGATCCGATCGCGCCCTGCATGTCGGACGCGAAGACGCTGCCGGCTGCCTGGACGTCGCGGGCGGTCTTGCCGAAGCGGGCGATCGTCTCGGTGCAGGTGTACTGGACGTTTGCGTTCAGGATCAGGTTCGTGGCCGGGGCCTGTCCGTCGGTGCGGTTCGTGACGGCGGCGGCGTACTGCGGGAGCGTGAGCGCGGTGAGGGTGCCGGCGATCAGCTTCTGATTGGTGCGGGGGTAGATCCTCTCGCCGACGAATCCGATCGGGGGGTTGACGTCAATGGCTTCGAGGTCGGGACGGCGGCCGAAGTCGGTCGCCCAGGAGGTGTCGTTCAGAGCGGGAATGGGCATGATGAGGACTCCTCAACGGCGGATGTGCGCTCAGCTGCGCTTGCGCACGGGTGATGCCGTTGTATGGTTAAAAGGTTTCGGTTTGTTCAGCGGATGGAACCCTTGGCGATCTGGGCTTTCATGTACGCCTTGCGGACCTCGGGATGCTGCTCGGCGGCGGCCTTGAAGCCGAGATCCTTCACGAGCTCCGGCCAGGACTTGGTCGCCTGCGCGGCGGTCTGGGCGGCGGAGGTGGTGACGGCGCGGAACTTCGCCTGCGCGGAGAGCTTCGCGTTTGCCGCTTCGAGCTTGTTCGTCAGCTCCTCGACTTTCTTTTCGAGTTCGCTGATGCGGGTTTCCTTGTCGTCGCCGCCTTCGGTCTTTTCGACCTCCTTTTCGATCTCGACGACTTCTTCATTTTTCTGCGGGGTCCCGCCGCACTCGGCTGCGGGCGTGCTGGTGATTTCGGGTTCTGCTGCCATGGGCGGCGTCTCCTTGTTCTGGGGTTTGGTATCTTTGGGGTGAGAGAAAGATTTTTTCAGACATGCCGCCACGGCGGTGGCTGGATCCAGGATTTCGTCAATCAGGCCGAGCTCGAGCGCGCGGGCGGCGTCGATACTGCCTCCTTCGCCGTTCGGGCCGTCCAGAAGCGAAACGATCTCCTGCTCCGTCCTGCCGGACTTCGCCATGTAGGCGTCGATGAGGACGCGGTCGGCGGCCTCCAGTTCCTCGGTACGCTGCTTCATCTGCGCGGCATTGCCCTCCGCGAACGCCCAGGCATGGTGGAGGAACAGCGTCGAATTGCTGTACATGGCGACGTGGTCGCCCGCCATGGCGATCACGCTGGCGATGCTGGCCGCGATCCCGGAGACAACAACGCCGACCGGACGGGATGCCCGGAGCATGTTGTAGATCGCGATGCCCTCCGTGACGTCGCCGCCGAAGCTGTTCAGGACGACGGTGATGGGTTCTGCAGGATCTTCGGCACGGGCGTCGGCGATCATCTGTCGCGTCTGATTCGCCGAAATGAATCCGGGATACTCGAAGGCGGCGACTTCGCCGGACAAATAAATGTACTTCATGAGGATGCTCCTCAACTGTGGTTGTGCGCTCAGCTTCGCTTGCGCACGGGGTTATGGTTATTCATCGGTCGATGTGGAATCGGGGTTGTCGCGAGGTTCGCCGGCGGGGGCGCCGGAGACGGTCTCCAGGACGGAAAGCGGGAGGTTCAGCGTGCGGGCTAGATCCAGCTCGCGCGCCTGCTGGCGGAACTGTTCGTCCCAGTCGGAGCCCAGCTCCTGCTTGTAAGTGGTGAGGCCCGACTTCAGGCGGGCGGCGGTGGCGTCGGCCGCAGTCTTCTCGTCGATCGCGGGCATGACCGGCATATCCCATGAGACGAGATCCTGCCACGGCTCCGCAGGCGGGATCGGTATTTCTCCGAGCTCGATGCCGCGGGCGATGACCTTCTCCGCAAGCCAGTCGAGGAGCTCGCGCTCCAGGTTCTTCTGGCGGTCGTAGATAGCAGCCCAGGTCAAAAGCGATTCGCCGCGGTGGGCGGTGTAGGAATTCGTGACCGCCATCTCTGCGTAGCCGCGTGCGAGGCCGAGCGCGGCGGCGGCGTCGGCATTCCTGGCGCGGTAGAATTCGTCCACGTGGAGATTCGGACGCGTCGGCGTCTGGATATCCAGCTTATCCTTGCCGTCCAGGTAGGTGACGATGGCGGAGTCCTGATCGTCGATGCTGGAATAGTGCGGGCGCTCCGGGGGCTGGTGGACGTTCGCCGCGGCGTCTGGGTCGATGATCTGGCCGGTCGCAGGGTCGAGGTTGCCCGCTGCCTCCTGCGCCTCGAAGGCGTTGGCAAGCTCGTTGTCCGCCATGGCGTTCGATGTGGCCTCGCCCGCGGAAATAGTGGCGAAGGTCTTCGCGCCGAGCTTGCTCGTCAGGAGCTCGCTTTTCACCATCTCGTCGGCGTCGTCGAGGCAGATGCTCACGGGGAGCATCTCCGGCACACCGCGGATCTGGCCGGGGCGGTAGCGGGAAGCAAGCAGAACGGCCTGGTCTGTGGTGTACACGAGGCACTTGTCCGCCGGAAGCACGGAAAGCGTATTCGGGCGGATCTGCATGTCGTCCCGAACGCGGACGGCGCTCGTAATATACCCGTAGATCGCGCCGACGTCATCCAGGATCACGCCCGCCTCCTGCCGGAATCCGGCAGGGTATAGTCTCTCGAAATCGGCGGCGGCCATGCCGACCAGCTGGTCCGCCTCGTAGGTCAGGAGCTTGCCGGAGTCGCGCGCAAAGCCGTCATCGAAAACGACCAGTACGTCGCCCTCGCGGATCAGCGAGGAAACGAGCTGCTGGCAGAGTTCGGAGAGGTGGGTGCGCGGGACCGTGAGAAGGCAGTCCTTCGCAAAGACTTTGTTGAAGTAATGCTCGGCGGCGGCGTTCCACGCGCGGTCCGAGGTATTCACCTGGCACTTGACGGTGCCGGCCGTCATGCGCGCAATCTGGCGCTCCAATGCCACATAGCGCGCCTGATTTCTGTGCATATCCCTGCCGAGCGAAATGGCGTACATGCGGTCGTAGATCCGGAACTCGGACTCCTCGCTGCCACGGTCCATGAGGCGGCGGTGGCGGTTGCCGGTAAACCGGACGGCATCATAGCGAGCAAGGATCTGGCCGAGGCGATACGCCTGCCTGTCAGGCTGCGCCTGAACTTGGGAAGTCCGCACGCTCCGCGAGCGGACGGAAGGCTTGCCGCCGCGTAAGATATTGAGAATGCCACTCAAGCCGGGCAGGCTCCAGGCTGTGCCTGGACTGCGGTTGTCGGACGGGACGGTATCGCGGACCGGTTTTTTGTTGTACGGCATGGGGTGTCACCTCAATGGAATTTCGTCGGCTCGCGGCGGAGCGGCTGATAAGGACGGCGGGTGAGCAGCGCGGCGAGCTGCGATTTTTTCGCGGAGATCTCCGACTCGATGTCGGCGATGTCCGCGCGGGTGACGGCGTGGGAGTTGCTGAGCGTGTAGGACTTGCCGGTGGTCAGGACAGCAGTCTTCGCCTGTTCCAGCTCGGAGATCTCCGCCTGGAGCTGCTGGATGCGCTGACCGCGGTAGGTCGTCGCGCCGCTGACGGTGACAGATGTGGTATCGGACATAAGGCAAATAGGGCAAATAAGACGAATAAAAAAACAGTTTCACAGAAAGCGCGCGACGGTCTAAAAAAAAGCCCCGGAACCATGGCGGTCCGGGGCGCGCGGCGCGTGTATCTTATCTAATGGCGTTTGACGGTCTAAAATCGGGGGATTTTTCTCTTTGTCCTCGCGCCGGACGGGCGGCAGGCGGAGCCACTAGCAGATCGGAAGAGCGTCGTGTAGGGAAAGAGTGGAGATCTCGGTGG
>ERZ809472.98-NODE-98-length-24358-cov-11.839032_pt1 | contig 24358 bp, 16 predicted proteins | sample MGYA00521274_ERZ809472 | MGnify/ENA primary metagenome ERZ809472 (study PRJEB31581, sample SAMEA3312791) | metagenome | study: EMG produced TPA metagenomics assembly of the PRJEB8939 data set (Metagenomic analyses of Rumen microbiomes reveals... | reverse complement strand
TGACTATAGTCGATAGACCTGTTGACTATAGTCGACAGGTGAGGGGGGCCGTACCTGACCAAAAGCCCGCCGTCAGACGCCATTAGAATTGCCAAGTTTCGCACGTATGGCATCGCCTACGCAATGCTCACAAAAGTTGAATAAAAGAAAAAACAACAACGGGAAAATGGAAAGTTTACGTTTTATTTGGCTGTTACCCTGTTTTTTAGTAATTTTGCAGCCAAAATCAAGATTTATAATAATGGCAGAGACTACCAACAGTATTTTAGAGAAGCTCGACGGCCTGGAGAGCCGTTTTGAAGAGGTGTCGACACTTATCACCGACCCCAATGTCATCGGCGACCAGCAACGGTTCGTAAAGCTGACGAAGGAGTATAAGGACCTGAGCGACATCATGGATGCCCGTAAACGCTACATCGCCTGCCTGAACGGCATACGCGAAGCGAAGGACATACTGGCCAACGAGGACGACCCAGAGATGAAGGAGATGGCACGTGAGGAGCTGGCCGCCAACGAGGCCCTGCAACCACAGTTAGAGGAGGAAATCAAAATTGCCCTCATTCCCAAGGACCCTGAGGACGCCAAGAACGTGCAGATGGAGATTCGTGCAGGAACGGGTGGCGACGAGGCTTGTCTCTTCGCTGGAGACTTGTTCAAAATGTATAAGAGCTTCTGCGATTCGAAAGGCTGGCAGCTGTCAGTGACCGACTTCAACGAAGGCACCGTGGGCGGTTACAAGGAAATAGACTTCGCCGTCTCGGGCGTCGATGTCTACGGCACGCTGAAATATGAGAGTGGCGTGCATCGCGTGCAGCGCGTCCCAGCTACGGAGACGCAGGGACGTATGCACACCTCGGCTGCCACCGTGGCCGTGCTTCCTGAGGCCGACAAGTTTGAGGTGCATATCAACGAGGGCGAAATCAAGTGGGACACATTCCGCTCCAGCGGTGCTGGTGGACAGAACGTGAATAAGGTGGAATCGGGTGTCCGTCTGCGCTACATGTGGAAGAATCCCAACACGGGTGAGACCGAGGAAATCCTCATCGAGTGTACTGAAACGCGCGACCAGCCGAAGAACAAGGAACGGGCTCTCTCGCGCCTGTATACATTTATATATGATAAGGAGCACCAGAAGTATGTCGACGACATCGCCTCGCGTCGCAAGACGCTCGTGTCCACTGGCGACCGCTCGGCCAAGATTCGCACCTACAACTTCCCCCAGGGCCGCGTCACCGACCATCGCATCGGCTTCACTACCCACGACCTGCAGGGATTCCTCGGAGGCGACATACAGCCCATGATTGACGCCCTCACCGTGGCCGAGAATGCAGAAAGAATGAAGGAAAGCGAACTCTAATTGAGTTCACAGTTCATAGTTCACAATTTAGAGTTATGAGTTAATAGATATGAGTTCACAATTATGAACAGACAAGAATTAATAGCACAGATTAAGCAGAAGGAGACCTTCCTTTGCGTAGGTCTTGACACCGATCCGAAAAAGATGCCACATTGCGTCTTCGACCTGCACGATCCCGTCTTTGAGTTCAACAAGGCCATTATCGATGCTACGGCTCCTTATTGCGTGGCCTACAAACCCAATCTGGCCTTCTACGAGGCATACGGACTCAGCGGCATGGAGTCGTTTGTAAAGACCGTCGGATATATCAAGGAGCACTATCCACAACACCTCATCATTGCCGATGCCAAGCGGGGAGACATTGGCAATACCAGCCAGATGTACGCCCGCACTTTCTTTGAGGAATACGATGTGGATGCGCTGACCGTGGCCCCCTATATGGGTGAGGACTCTGTGACGCCCTTCCTGCAGTATGAAGGCAAGTGGGTCATCCTGCTCGCTCTGACAAGCAACAAGGGAAGCCAAGATTTTCAGCAGTTCAGAGTTTACAGTTCAGACTCCGAAGTCCAAAGTCCGCATTATCGGCTGTTCGAGCAGGTTATCCTTAAGAGCCAACAATGGGGAACGGAGGAAAACATGATGTACGTCGTAGGTGCCACTCAGGGACGAATGTTTGAGGACATACGCCGTGTTGCCCCTCATCACTTCCTGCTCGTCCCTGGCGTGGGCGCACAGGGCGGAAGCTTGGAAGAGGTGTGCCGCTACGGCATGAACAGCGACTGCGGACTGTTGGTCAACTCGTCGCGAGGCATCATCTACGCCTCGGCCGATGAGAACTTCGCCCAGGTAGCAGCAGAAAAAGCGAAAGAACTACAAGAACAAATGGCCAGACAGCTGAGTCTTAAATAGAAAAACGGCGCATCCCAGTTGAAGGATGCGCCGTTTTACATTAGAGTCCTTATTCAAAGTTACTCCTCATCCAGCAGAATTTTCATCATCTCTACGGCGGCCTTGGCAACTGAGGTGCCAGGACCGAAGATGGCAGCGACACCAGCCTTGTAGAGGAAGTCGTAGTCCTGGGCAGGAATAACACCGCCGGCAATGACCATGATGTCCTCACGACCCAGCTTCTTCAGCTCCTCAATGAGCTGTGGAATAAGTGTCTTGTGACCTGCGGCCAATGACGAGGCACCCACCACGTGGACATCGTTCTCAACAGCCTCGCGGGCAGCCTCGGCAGGCGTCTGGAACAGCGGTCCCATATCGACGTCGAAGCCACAGTCTGCATAGCCTGTTGCTACAACCTTTGCACCACGGTCGTGACCGTCCTGACCCATCTTGGCAATGAAGATACGTGGGCGGCGACCCTCCTTCTGTGCGAACTCGTCGGTCAACTTCTTGGCCAACTCGAAGTCGCTGTCGTTCTTACTTTCTGATGAATACACGCCTGAAATAGTTCTGATTACTGCTTTATAACGGCCTACGATTTCTTCGCAGGCATCGGAAATCTCACCCAAGGTACAGCGCAGCTGGGCAGCCTTGACGGCGAGGTCAAGAAGGTTGTTCTCACTCTTACGGCCCTCGTTGAAATCGCGGACACAATCTGTGATGGCCTTAAGGGCAGCCTGACAGGCGGCCTCGTCGCGAGTAGAGCGAACCTGAGCGAGGCTCTCCTCCTGCTGCTTACGTACGGCAGTGTTGTCCACCTCGAGGATGTCGATGGGATCCTCGTGCTCCAGACGATACTTGTTGGTGCCGACGATGGTCTGAACGCCAGAGTCGATACGTGCCTGAGTACGGGCAGCAGCTTCCTCAATACGCATCTTTGGCAGACCAGTCTCGATAGCCTTGGCCATACCGCCGAGTTTCTCAATCTCCTGAATGTGCTCCCAAGCCTTATGTACCAGCTCGTTGGTCAGGGTCTCCACGTAGTAGGAACCAGCCCAGGGGTCAATCTGCTTGCAGACCTTCGTCTCGTTCTGGATGTAGATCTGCGTGTTACGGGCAATACGAGCCGAGAAGTCGGTAGGCAGGGCGATAGCCTCGTCGAGGGCGTTGGTATGCAGAGACTGGGTGTGACCCAGCACAGCTGCCATAGCCTCAATACAGGTACGGCCTACGTTGTTGAAGGGATCCTGCTCAGTCAGCGACCAACCAGAGGTCTGCGAGTGAGTACGCAAAGCCAGCGACTTAGGATTCTTGGCGCCAAAGCTCTTCACAATCTTTGCCCAAAGCAGACGACCTGCACGCATCTTGGCAATCTCCATGAAGTGATTCATGCCGATAGCCCAGAAGAAGCTGAGTCGAGGAGCGAAGGCATCCACATCGATACCAGCATTAACACCCGTACGCAGGTAGTCCATACCGTCGGCAAGGGTGTAAGCCAGCTCGATGTCAGCGGTAGCACCAGCCTCCTGCATGTGATAACCAGAGATAGAAATGCTGTTGAACTTCGGCATCTTCTGTGAAGTATATTCGAAGATGTCGGCGATGATCTTCATCGAGAATGCAGGCGGATAAATATAGGTATTACGAACCATGAACTCCTTTAGAATATCATTCTGGATAGTTCCAGCCATTTCTTCCAACTGAGCGCCCTGCTCCAGACCTGCCACAATGTAGAAGGCAAGGATAGGCAGCACGGCACCATTCATGGTCATCGACACAGACATCTTGTTCAAGGGGATGCCGCCAAAAAGCACCTTCATGTTCTCCTCATTGCAGATGCTCACGCCAGCCTTACCCACGTCACCCACCACACGGGCGTTGTCTGGGTCGTAGCCGCGATGGGTAGGAAGGTCGAAGGCGACGGAAAGTCCCTTCTGACCAGAAGCCAGGTTACGACGATAGAAAGCATTCGACTCTTCAGCCGTAGAGAATCCAGCATACTGGCGGATGGTCCAGGGCTTGAAGGGGTACATCATGGAGTACGGGCCTCTCAGATAAGGGGGAATACCAGCCGTGAAGTCGAGGTGCTCCATGCCCTCAAGATCCTCCTTCGTATAGACAGGACGCACTTCAATGTGCTCTGGAGTCTTCCAGTTTTCTACAATACCATTGTCTTTAATCCACTTGGCACCATCCTGAGCCTTGATGCCTGCATAGATATCAATATCTTTAAATTGTTTACGCATAATTCAAGTCTCCTATTCTTTTAAATACCAAGTTTCTGATTATATTCTTTCAAAGTCTCCAGCACATTGCACTTCACGTGGATATAGTTCTCGATGCCAGCGGCCTTCAGGTCTTCCATGCAAGCAGGAGCACCAGCGACGACGAACATCGCACGACCGTTCAAATACTGGAAGGCAGGAATAGCATACTCAGCATACTCATCATCAGACGAGCAGATGACCACGATGTCGGCATCGGCCTTGAGAGCGGCGTCGACACCTTCCTCTACTGTCTTGAAGCCGAGGTTGTCGATAACCTTGTAGCCAGCGCAAGCAAGGAAGTTGCATGAGAACTGTGCACGTGCCTGACGCATGGCGAGGTTGCCGATGGTCAGCATGAAGGCGACGGGCACCTTTGCGGCCTTCTCAGTAGTCAGACGCAGGGTTTCAAAGTCAGAAGCCAGACGGCTGACCTTGAGTGCAGGTACATCGGCATCGTCAGTGTGCTTGCAGGCACATTCACATGCCAACGGCTCTTTACCCTCACTCTTCTCAGTGAAGTTGGGGAACTGGTTGGTGCCGAGGATGAATTCCTTGCGCTTGGCGGCATCGCCGTGACGCTTCACGTTTGTGGCATTAATGTCGGCCTGAACAGTTCCAGCCTTGACAGCCTCGAGGAAACCACCCTCGTCCTCAATCTTGAGGAAGAGCTTCCAGGCCTCCTGAGCCAGTGCATCGGTCAGGTGCTCAATGTAGTACGAACCTGCAGAGGGGTCGACGATACGGTCGAAGTGGCTCTCCTCCTTGATGAGCAGCTGCTGGTTGCGGGCGATGCGCTCGCTGAAGTCAGTAGCCTTCTCGTAGGGAGCATCAAACGGCGTGACTACCATCGAGTGAACACCACCGAGGGCAGCACTCATGGCCTCCGTCTGTGAGCGGAGCAGATTGACGTAAGAGTCAAATACCGTCTGGTTGTACGTTGATGTAGAGGCATTTATAATCATCTTGCAAGCGCAGTCGCACTTCGGCTCATACTGCTTTACAATCTGAGCCCAGAGCAGACGGGCAGCACGGAACTTGGCAATCTCCATGAAGTAGTTCTCAGAGATACCCATGTAGAACTTGATGCTCTTGGCGGCAAGGTCAACGTCGACGCCAGCATCGACCAGCTGTTGCAGGTACTCATTACCCCATGCCAGCGCGTAACCCAGCTCCTGAGTGATGTAGGCACCACTGTTGTTCAGCAGGTCGCTGTGTACCATCACGCAACGCAGGTTGGGATAGTCCTTCAACTTCTCCACCAGCTTAGGCATATCAGACAGGAGCATGGTGCTGTCCTTGCCCTTCATCAACATGCGCTCGATGGGGTCGAAGCCCACGCCACCTACAATCTTCTCCTTGTCGTAGCCCATCTTCTCGAAGTAGGCCACCAGCAGGTCGGCAAGTTGAAGCGCATGGCGCATGCAGGCACGATAGCTCACCTCCACGATGTCGAGGCGGATGTCCTTCAGCAGCGTCTCAATGAACTCAGCGCTCAGTTCTGCGTGACCCAGCTTGAAACCGATGCTGTCGATACCCTTGTTCAGGATGTCGAGTGCCTTCTTGTTGGCCTCGGCAGGATCAGTCACGACGATGTTCTGACGAACATACCATTCGTTTGTGTCTTTCTTGTTGCCGCGTACGAACGGAAATTCGCCTGGCAGTGCGTCAGGAGTCTTCAGATCTTTCAAATCCTCGAGGCGGTAGAAAGGCTGTACGTTAAAACCTTCGTTTGTTCTCCACACGAGGCGCTTCTGGAAGTCGGCCCCTTTTAAGTCTACCTCGATTTTGTCCAACCACTCTTGTTTGGTAGGCGCGGTAAACTCAGTGAAGAGTTTCTCTTTAATGTTTGACATAGTTTGTTAATTAGTGTATTATTATAATAAGGTGATTATACTTGTCTGCAAAGGTACTTAAATTTACCATTACCACAAAATAAATATCAAAATATTTATATTCATTCACTTTTCTTGAAGTTAGTTTGGCTTCTTTCAGCATAAAGGAACAGAGAACCCTGACGGACATTATTACAACCTTTATATAATAGAACCAGCACTTCCCTCTGAGAAAAAGCCGTTCTTTCTATGAGAAAAAGCCGTTCTTTCCGAGAGAAAAAGCCGCTTTTTCTGGTGGAAAAAGCCGTTCTTTCTGGAAGAGAAGCGACGGCTGTCCTTGAGATAAATGGCCGTATTCTCTAAATTTAGTTTAATTTTTCGTTTTTTGTGCCGCTTTTGGGACAAAAATTTGTACTTTTGCAGCCTAAATGGCAGGAAGTAACAAGCGCATAGCAAAGAATACATTGTTTCTATACATTAGGATGTTCTTCGTCCTCGCTGTATCGTTGTATACATCGAGGGTTATATTGCGTACCCTTGGCATCAGCGACTATGGTGTCTACAATGTCGTAGCAGGCTTCGTGTCCATGTTTGGTTTCCTGAACGTGACGCTGGCAGCCAGTATGCAGCGCTTCTATAATTACGAGGGCACTACTGACGAGCGTTACGGCTATCAGAAAGTCTACACTACAGGACTGGCCATCCACATAGCCATCGCCTTCTGCCTGTTGGTGCTCATGGAGACCGTGGGCTGGTGGTATGTCAACAATGTAATGGTGGTGCCACCAGAGCGACTTCTTGCTGCAAACGTGGCCTTTCAGATGGCTGTAGGTTCATTGTTGCTTGTGGTTCTCGAAATACCGTTTACAGCCGCCATCATGGCTCGCGAGCATTTTGACTACTACGCAATGGTGGGTGTGCTGGAGGTGACGCTGCGTCTCTTAGCCGTCATCGCCCTGCCTTGGCTACCCTATGACAAGGTGATGGCCTTGGCAACTATCACGTTGATTATCTCAGTCGTAAGGTTCCTGCTTTACTTCATCTATGCCAATCGTAAGATACTGAAAAACAGTAAATCCAGTCTGTCTGACAAAAGTAATGGTATTACGTCTGTAACTTCCGTTGACCGTAAGCTTATGCGTCAGATGCTGTCGTTCTCAGGCTGGAACCTGCTGGGCACGTTCTCCCAGCTTTTCAAGGGTCAGGGTGTGAACATGCTACTCAACGTGTTCTTTGGAACGGTGGTCAATGCTGCCCGTGCTGTGGCTTACCAAGTGAATGCTGCCATCACGAGCTTCTCCAACAACGTGGCGATGTCGTTTCAGGCGCAGATTGTGAACAGCTATGCCGCTCGCGAACATTCACGACTGATGAATCTCTTCTATGCTGAGTCACGCATCTGCTTTGTGCTCATGGCCTTTCTCATCACGCCCCTCCTGCTGGAAATGGACTATGTGCTCTACCTCTGGCTTGGCGACAGTGTGCCACCACAGACACGTGCCTTTGCAAGTCTTGTGCTCATCGACTCCATGATATGCACGCTGGAAATGCCCTGTACGCAGGTGGCCTACGCCGTAGGTCGTATACGCGACTACAAGGTGATACCGTCGTTGGTGGGCCTCATGCTGCTGCCTACGGCATGGTTTGGCCTGAAGATGGGCATGAGTGCCGTTTCGGTCTTTATGATGACCATCGTGTTCTCCACGCTCCAGCTCATCACCAGCATGACCATGCTACACCGCATATTCAGCTACAGCCTAACGAGTTATGCGCGCCGCGTGCTGCTTCCCTGCCTGCTGTTCGTAGGACTCAACCTTGTGGGACCTATGTTAGTACGCAATTCCATGAACGTGTCGTGGATGAGACTGGGCAGCGTCTGCGTGACAGAGGTTGTCTTAGGAGGTCTGCTAGCCTACTTTGTGGTGATGGGCAAACAGGAGAAAAACATGTTAAATGGCTATGTCCATAAGCTGCTACGACGATGAGACCAAGACGACTGCTGCTCTATTACCTGATGCTGATATTGATCATGGCATCGTGGACCAACGTCGTTGCGTCTCCGCCAATGCCAGTGCGCATACTCTTTCTTATTGCCGTCCTCTATCCTGGCCTTAACGATGTCCGTGGCCTGATTGTGGCCGCCCTGACATGCTTCTGGAGCATCGCCTCGACGGGCTATGCCTATTCCTATATGCCCACCATGCCTTACATCTATGTTGTGGCACTAACGGTGGCCCTATGGATGTTCTGGGATCGTCATAAGCAGATTACCAGTAAACTGTTAGGAGGCGACAACACCCTGGTGTTCTTCTTCCTCATCTATGTATGGCTTAACGATGCCTACACAGAGTCATCGATGGGATACACGGCCTATACACTGCTCACGATGACCATGCTCGCGCCTTTCGTACCAGTGGTAAACAAACGCACGGTAACCTATTTCTCTATGGCGTTCATGACCATCACTATCGTGCTGTCCTACTACCTCATAGCCACTCGCGACATCTTCTCCTTTGGCTCTACAGGTTATACACCTGAGCTGGACCGCATAGGCTGGACCGACCAGAACTATCTGGGTATGGTGGTAGGTATGGGTGCTACGGTGGCCATCACCTGCCTGATGCACGCCCGACTCTACAGAAAGATTTTTCTCACCTACTGCATCATATCTATTGTTTTATGCGTTCCAGTGATGCTCATGCTTGGCTCCCGTGGAGCGCTGATGTGCCTGCTGGCGAGCATCATACTTCAGTTGATGTTCACCAAGACGAAGAGGAAATGGAAGTTCCTGATGGTCGTAGCAGGCATCGTGTTTACCATCTATCTCTACACGAACGATTATTTCGACCTGATGGAGGCCCGCCTTGAGGCCGACGACGGCACAGGTTCAAACCGTTTCCTCATCTGGGATAGAAAGACCAAGGAGTTCTTTACTGACAACAGCTTCTTCGATCTGATATTCGGCGCAGGTAAAGACAGGGGCATCGGCTTTGGAGGACGCACAGGAATGGAGAATATCGGTTTCCACAACGACTTCCTTGGTTTCTTAATATGTTATGGTGTCGTTGGCCTGGTCTTCTTCGAGGCCATGCTGTTCCGACCACTATTTAAGTGCCACCGTGATACGCCTTACCGCGTCGCAATATGGGGAAACCTGATGTATATGTTTATCGGAAGCATGACGCTTGAGCCTTTCCTGATGGACATGTTCCCGCTATATGCCTTCTTGTTCTACACGCTGCTGCTGACTAAAGTGAAAAAAGAGGATGCCTGAACCATCTCCAAGTTGATTGTAGTATGAATAGACTCTATAAAATATATGTGGACCTCAAGAGCCGTGTCAACGCCTGGCGCAGCCGTTTCCCTTGGCAGGACGGCATGCTCATGGACGGACGCTGCTACGTGTGGGAACCCAATTTCCTGCTGCGCCACCTAAAAGGGCAGCATCGAGGGAAGATTGAGGTAGGTCGCAGGTTTAAATGTATTAACCGATTCACTACCAATACCATAGGGTTGATACAGCCATGTCTGTTCACCGTTTTTCCTGAAGGCGTCATCCATATTGGCGACAACGTGGGCATCAGTGGTTCTACGCTACGCTGCAGCGCATCAATCAGTATTGGAAACAACGTGATGATAGGCTCCGGATGCCTTATTGCCGACACTGACGACCACCCGCTGAATGCAGGACAGCGGCAGGAAGAGCACTTCTATCGTCACACCGTGAACCGTCCTATTGTCATCGCCGATGATGTATTCATCGGTGCCCGCAGCATCATCCTCAAAGGTGTGACCATCGGCCAGGGAGCTGTCGTTGGAGCCGGCTCAGTGGTGACGAAAGACGTGCCGCCATTTACAATCGTGGCAGGAAACCCTGCGAAGGTAGTCAAAAAGATTGAATCAGGTGAAAATGATGGTTAGAATTGCTGTACTGATGACTTGCCATAACCGTAGGGCAAAAACCCTGCGGTGCCTGGATTCGTTGCAAAATGCAGCGTCAAGGCATCATGACCTTGCCCTCCACCTGTTTCTGACTGACGACGGATGTACTGACGGTACAGCTGAAGCCGTAACTTCGCTGGGAGACTCCCCATCGGGTGAAGGTTGGTGGGAACTTCACATCATCCAAGGCGACGGCAACCTCTACTGGGCTGGCGGCATGCGCCTTGCCTGGCGCGAGGCCCTTAAATGGGAACAAAGTCATCCCAACCAGCCTTGGGATTATTTTCTTCTGCTCAACGATGACACAGTGCTCCATGAAGAAGCCTTTACCACGCTTTTGTACTCTGAGCAGTATTGCCAGGAAAATTTCGGCCGAAAGGGTATCGTCTCAGGCATGACATGCGACCCTGACAACCCTGAGCACATCACTTACGGTGGAGAGGTGTTCATTAGCCGCCTTACCTGTCATCGACGTATGCTTGGCCCATCCAGCAAGCCACAGCTCTGCGACTGGACCCATGCCAACATCCTGCTTGTCCCTCGTGAGGTGGTAAAGCAGCAAGGTATCCTCTACGAAGGCTACCGTCACGGCCAGGCCGACCTGGATTATGGCTATCGCACACGTCAGGCAGGAATACCTGTAGTGGTGACGCCAAGCGTCTGCGGCACCTGTGCCTTCGACCACCCCAACATCCAAGGCATCGAGGAACGGCTCTGTGCCATGACGCTCAGTGAGCGCCGCGCATACCTGAACCATCCGCTGCACAGCGATGCCGACTACCTCACGATGATTCGCCGATGCATGCCCGCGAAGTATCCCATCACGTGGCTCTTTAGGAAGATTAACCTCTATGCACCAAGGTTTTATTTCTGGCTGAACAAACAAAGATGAACATTGAAGACAGAATGAAAAAAGACATTAACTGGATCAACGCCGTGAAGGCCATCTGTATGCTGATGGTCTACGTGGTCCATTGCGAGTCGTACTACGGTCAGTGGCTGGGCCACGTGAACATTTTCCTTCATCCCGTCTACGTCAATGCCTTTTTCTTTGTAAGCGGTTATCTGCTCTTCCGCAAACAGCTGTCGCAGCCCGTTATCGATGAGCCATACAGCAAATATATAGCTTTTGGAGGTTCTGGTCGTAAGATGTTGTCCAACATTGTGTTCCGTCTTTGGATTCCAGCTTTGCTTTTCTCTATTATCTGCTTCCTGCCCAACATGTTGCTCAAGGGAGGAAACTCGCTGGCAGACAGTTTCCTATTCAAGACCATCGGCGGAGGAACTTACTGGTTTGTCAGTGCGCTCCTTGTTTGTCAGCTGTTCATCCTTGCCCTGCTGCTTACGCGGCAACGTTCTGTTTGGTTCTACGTCGTGGTGCTCGGTCTGGTGGCTGTGGCAGGTACCGCTGCCCTACCCTATTATGGTTCTATACCCAACTATTATGCTTTTCAGCTGGCTCCATTGTGCATGAGTTTCCTTGCCTTAGGCGCGCTCTATTGGCGCTATGAGCCACTTCTTACACCCAAACGTTCTGCCCTCGTATCCAACCTTACACTCCTGGGCCTAGCTTTAGTCTACGTGGCCTATTTCATCGTCTTACGCTATGATGCCCAGGCACTTATCAGCATGGGCCTGTTTAATCTTCCAGGTTTCGTGGGCAGTGCCCTTGGCTGCCTGCTTATGGTTGCTGTGTGCAGGCGGTTGCCACGCATCGGCTTCCTCACGTTCATAGGTCAGAACAGCATCGTGTTCTACCTGTTGAGCGGTGCCGTGCCTGTGGTTGTGAACATGGCGTTCAAGCGCGTTATCCCCATGCCTGGCATTATCGACCTGCTGGCCTACATTACCGTCTGCGTGGCTCTCGCAGCTGCCATCACTTTCGTTATCGTGCGCTATCTGCCTTTCCTAACCGACATAAGAAAAAGATGAAAGTAGGTCTTATCCTCCCTGGTTCCCTTTGGTACGCACCCTACATGCGCATCTACACCCACCTTCTCGACGGGTTGGGCATCAGCTATGGCATCACCTCTTGGAACCGTGAGGGCGACGACCACACAGAGGGGTTCCAGTATCAAGTGTCCTGTCCGCAGGGCCACGGATCTGCCAGTCTCAGTTCCTACCGAGGCTATATCAGCTTCATTCGTCGCACAATACGTGAACAGGGATTCGACCGTCTCATCGTCTTTGGGCCGCAGATGACCTGTCTGCTCTCGCCCCTGCTGCTGTCACACTTCCGCCACCGCTACATTATTGACTACCGCGACCTCAGCATCGAGCAGCGTCCAGGCTTCCGACAGCTCTTCACCCTCATGTTGCACTTCAGTTGCGCCAACGTGGTGTCCTCGCCAGGTTTCCTGCCATATCTGCCTAAAGCGGAGTACTTGCTGTCGCATAACTTTGTAAGAGATAGTCATTCGGAGTCACCCCTTCCAACGCCCAACGACCAACGCCCAACGCCCATAAACGTTCTTACCATCGGCGCCATCCGCGACCCAAAAGCCAACATGGAAGTAGTAAAGGCACTTGCCAACCGAGAAGGCTTCGCCATGCAGTTCGTGGGTAAGGGGCATGCCGCACCGATGATAGAGACCTACTGTAAGGAGCACAATATCAGAAACGTGTCATTTACTGGCTTCTATGAAAAAGAGCAGGAAGTTGCATACGTAGAACAATGTACGGTAATGAACATCTTCTATCCTCGTGTCATCACTCACGATACGGCACTCTCCAACCGTTTCTACCTCTCGCTACAGCACCATAAGCCCATGATTGTCACGCGAGGCACCACACAGGGTGACTATGCCGAGCGCTACGGTCTGGGCGTTGCCTTAGATGACTGCCACGACCTCGCCGAGCGTCTGCGTGACTTTCTCAGTCAAGACCGCTCAGCCTACGAGCAGCGTTGCGATGACTTAATGGCCATCTTCATGGAAGATCAGAAACGCTTCGAGGCCGCGGTGGAAGAATTTGTTGGAAAAAGACAGACCTAATCATCATAAAAAACAATAATAATACGACTATGTTTTCAGCACTGAAAGAATACCTGTTCCGCTATAAGCGCGGACTCTACATTTTCTACCACCGCTACTTCGGATTCCGAAAGAAGGATTTCGGCTATTACGGCGAGCACGTTTCACTCATCCCGCCACTCACCATCACCAACCCTCATAACGTGTACCTCTATGGCTACAACGGTATCTTTGACGCACGTATCCTGTCGCCAAAGGCACGCTTTATCATGAAGCAGCATAGTGGTGCAGCTCAAGGACTTAACGTTGTTACTGGCGGTCACCCCTACTTGCCTGGGCAGTTCTTTGACATGATCAAAAAAGATGCCTCCGATACCAGCTATGACCGTGATGTAATAGTCGAAGAAGATGTGTGGATAGGTGTTAACGTGACGTTGCTCTCAGGTGTCACCGTAGGACGAGGTTCTATCATCGGTGCTGGAGCCGTGGTAAGCAAGGACGTGCCACCCTACAGCATCGTGGGCGGCGTGCCGGCACGGTTTATCAAGTTCAAATGGACCATCGACGAGATATTGGATCACGAACAAGCCATCTACCCAGAGGATGAACGGCTGTCGAGAGAAACGCTCGAAGATGTGTTCAGAAAGTATGCCAGCCGTTAAACCTGTTATTTCCTTCTGAAAAAACTGTAAAATCCAAGCTTTTTCGTAAAGAAATGGGTGCTGTCTCAATTCTTTTTCGTACTTTTGCAGCCTAAAATTACAAAACAACGCAAAATAAAACGAAAAAGTAATAGAGAAAAATGAACAAAAACACACTTACGGGCTTCATTCTTATTGCCATTGTACTCATCGGTTTCAGCTGGTGGAACCAACCCTCACAGGAGGAGATTGATGAATATTACCGTCAGCAGGACAGCATTGCTGCTGCCCAGGCCAAAGTTGAGCAACAAAAGGCCGAGGCTCGCATGCTAAGCGAACAACAGGCCGAGGCAGCCGCTCAAGGCGACACCACGGCCCTTTTCTATGCTGCCCTCAACGGCACCGACCAGCCCTTGACATTAAAGAACGACAAGGTGGAGCTGACCGTTAATACCAAGGGCGGCACCATCAGCAGCGCACGTATGAAGGGATTCCTCAATCGTGACAACTCCGACGACGTGATGCTCTTCACACAAGACGGACAGCAGATGAACTTTATCCTTGAGGCCAAGGACGATAACATTATCACCCGCGACCTCTTCTTTACACCTTCGGAGGCCACCGACAGCACCCTCACACTGACTGCCAAGGCCAGCAACGGCGGTGAGCTACAGATGCGCTACCGACTGGGACCTGACTATATGCTCCACTTCTCTTTGCAGACCATCGGAATGGACAAGCTCTTCAGCCCTACCCGCAAGACGATGGCCATAGAGTGGCAGGACTCTTGCCGCCAGCAGGAAAAGGGCTTCACGTTTGAGAACCAGCGCTCGGCACTGACCTACAAGATGCGCAGTGGAGGCACTGACTACTTTACCGAGACCAGCGACAAGCGTGAGACTGTGGAGGAGGCCCTCGACTGGGTAGCTTTCAAGAATCAATACTTCTCGGCTGTACTTATCGCCAAGGACAGTTTCGAGCCAGGAGCCGCGCTCACCAGCACTCCGCAGGACAAGAGCACACACATCCTGAAGTACTACGAAGCACGCCTCACCACAGCCTTCGACCCCACAGGACAGCAACCCTCAGAGTTTGAGATGTACCTCGGCCCCAACAACTTCCGTCTTTTGCAGGACGTCGAGGAGCAGAGCGAGTTCGGAAAAGATCTTGAAATGGAACAGCTTGTCTATTTAGGATGGCCTCTCTTCCGCTACATCAACCGTTGGTTCACGCTCTACGTCTTCGACTGGCTCACCAGCTTTGGCTTCAACATGGGCATTGTGCTCATCCTTATCACCCTCCTTTTGAAAGCCATCACCTTCCCCATGGTGAAGAAAAGTTATATGTCATCAGCTAAGATGCGTGTACTGAAGCCGAAACTCGAGGAAGCCACCAAGCAGTATGACAAGCCAGAGGACGCCATGCAGAAGCAACAGGCCATGATGCAGCTCTACTCACAGTATGGCGTCTCGCCCTTAGGCGGCTGCCTGCCTATGCTCATTCAGATGCCTATCTGGATTGCCATGTTCAACTTCGTGCCTAACGCCATCCAGTTGCGCCGCGTGTCGTTCCTCTGGATGGACGACCTCTCCACCTACGACCCCATTCCCGTTATAGGCCAGTGGAGTCAGGAACTGTGGCTCATCGGCGACCACCTCTCGCTGACCTGTGTCCTCTTCTGTGTCAGCAACTTGCTCTACAGTTACATGACCATGCGTCAGCAACGCGACCAGATGGTGGGCCAGCAAGCCGAGCAGATGAAGATGATGCAATATATGATGTACGTCATGCCGCTGATGTTCTTCTTCATCTTCAACGACTACGGCTCAGGCCTTAACTTCTATTACTTCATCTCGCTCTTCTTCTCTGCAGCCATCATGTGGATTCTGCGCAAGACCACCGACGATGCCAAGCTCCTCGCCATCCTTGAGGCCCGCTATAAGGAGAACAAGAACAACCCGAAGAAAATGGGCGGACTGGCCGCACGTCTGGAAGAAATGCAGAAACGCGCCGCTGAGATACAACAGCAGCAGCGTAACGCTCGCAAATAGAAGAAACGATTCTCCTCAGGGTCGGGCTCCCCCCGACCTTCACCTCAAAAACACTAACCATGAAACGACTACTAACTGCAATTGCGGCATTGGCACTCTGCCTCCTGCAATCTTTCGGTCAGGCTTTCGACAACCTGCCCGACCCTATCGATGACGGTAACAAGGTGATTGACAACACCCCTGACTCCATCGCCAAGGCCCTTATGTCACGCCCACAGCCTGGCAGCAGCCGCAAGGGTGATAATCCCGTGCTATTCCTCGTCGGAAACAGCACCATGCGCAATGGCACAAAAGGCAACGGCAGCAACGGACAATGGGGCTGGGGATTCTTTGCAAACAAATACTTTGACGAAAAGAAGATAACCGTTGAGAACCAGGCGCTTGGTGGAATGAGCACACGCACGTTCTATACCGACCTTTGGCCAGCCGTCCGCCAAGCACTTAAACCTGGCGACTGGGTTATTGTCTCCATAGGCCACAACGATAGCGCTGACTTCTTCGATGCCCGACGGGCCCGAGGAGTCATTCCTGGCGTTAATCCCGATACGATGCTCGTAGGCTTCAACGATCGAACACAGCGGCAAGACACCGTCTATAGCTACGGTCACTATCTGAACAATTACATCCATGAAATCAGGGCCAAGGGTGCCAATCCTATTCTCATGTCATTAACACCACGCGATGCCCGAGACGAAAATACCGGCAAGATTATTCGCAAGCCGCAAACGGAGTGGGCAGCATATATTGCCGCCACCGAGGGCGTGCCCTTCGTTGACCTGAACGAGCGTAGTGGAGCAAAGTTGGACAGCTATAGTGAATGGAAGCAGCATTACCATTTTCTGGGCGACAAGATTCACACCTCGAAGTTTGGAGCAGAGATGAACGCGCTTTCTGCCGCAGAGGGTCTCTGGGAGAGTCCAAATCCGCTGCTTACGCCTCTAAAGGCCATGATGCAGAATGTGCCGGCGAAGGCAAAGACCGTGAAGCGCGAAGAGGGCAAGCCCGTCGTGTTTTTCACTGGCGACTCCACCGTCAAGAACGCCGATAAAGACGACGACGGTATGTGGGGCTGGGCATCGCAGGCCTTGACCATCTTCGATGAGAGCAAGATTACACTCTTCAATGCCGCCCGTGCTGGACGCTCCACCCGCAGCTTCATCCGCGAAGGGCTTTGGGACGAGGTCTATAACTCCCTGCAGCCTGGCGACTTCGTCACCATCCAATTCGGCCATAACGACATTTGCCCCATCACTGACCAGAAAGCACGTGGTGTCATCGCCGAGTCGAAGGACACGCTTCACGTCTACCACATGGACAACGATACCTACGAAGTGGTCTACTCTTTCGGCTGGTATCTCCGCAAGATGATTGATGACGTTCGCGAGAAGGGTGCCACACCCATTCTGGTTTCACTCACCCCTCGCAACGAGTGGCCAGGCGGTAAGATTGAACGCCGCGCCGAAACCTACGGCAAATGGTACCTCGAAGTGGTAGAGCAGACACGTGTGGAGTTCATCGATATGCACAATATCTCCGCAGACTTCCTCGACAAGAAGTTCGCAGTGAAGCGCCTCTCGCCCGACAAGGAAAAGGCCAAAGCCGAGGTGGCCGCTATCAAGAAGAAGGCTGGCGATACCTATTTCAAGACAGACCACACCCACACCTCCAAGCTTGGCGCACAGATGAACGCCCAGAGCTTTGCCAAGGGACTGCGACAGAACGGTTCCGAACTGGCTAAATACCTCAAATAACCACCTACTACCCAACATCCACCCCTAACCCCCAACACACAAATGAAAAGAATCCTTTTATCCCTGACGATGCTCATCGTGACCATCGCAGCCGTAGCCCAGAGTGCCGACAAGCTCTACGACGAGGGCAAGAAACTCTACGACGAGAAGAAATACGAACAAGCCTTCCCCTTGCTGAAGAAGGCTGCCGAGAAAGGCCACAAGAAGGCCCAGTACCGTTTAGGCCGCTGTTACGACAAAGGTCACGGCGTGGAGGAGGACAACAAGGCCGCCTTCGTTTGGTATGAAAAGGCCGCCAAGCAGGAGCATGCCAAGTCCCAGTACCAGCTTGCCCGCTATTACCTGAAGGGCAAGGGTGGTGTCACCGTAGACACAGAGAAAGCTGCCAAACTGCTGAAGAAAGCAATAAAAGGCGGCAAGAGCGGAAAAGAAATAGAGGCAGAACTAAAAGCCGATGCCGCCAAGGGTGAGGAGGAGGCAATAAAGCTTTTAGAACTGCTGAAGTGATTTCCAATTATTGTAGTGCCGCCCTGGTCCGCTGGACTATTTGCCGAACTTTTGGTTCTTTTCAATGGTCCATCCCTGCCGTTTCGAGATCAGGCAATTCTTTCCTTTGAACATCTTTGCGGCTTTCTTGTCGCCCTTCAGTTGCCATTGCAACCAGGCAAGAGCCACTACAGAGAACTCGCCGCCATGAGGCTCGCGATAGGTTCCGCCGTGACCTACGGGGAAGTTTGTGGCACATGCGGGCACGTGGCTGATACGATGGAAGTCGTCCATGCCGTTGCCGTATGCAATGTCCGTCTCGCCTCCAAGGATGTAGATGATGGGCGTGTGAATCTCATTCAACTTGTCTTTTGTGGGCATAGGCATGCCTCCCACGGCCTGTCCCCTATTCTGTTGGTTGAACAGTCCGCTGTTGCATACCATGAGTGTCGTGATACGTGGGTCGGCGCAGTTGTAGAGCGTCTGTAGTCCGCCGCACGACATGCCGGCCACACAGATATTTTTCACGTCAATCTTCTGGTAATAGGGCGAGGCAGGGTCTGCGTTCTGCGCCTCTACCCAGTCCATGGACTCTATCTGCTGCTCGGTCGTAGACATGGGACCACGGTAGGGTTTCTCCTCCATAGGGATATGACCCGTTGCCACGACAATGAATCCGTGACTGGCAATCTCGTTGAGAAACTTATAGTGTTCCCAGGGCGAGTCAGTACAGGCACCGTTGCCCCAGACCAGCACGGGAAGCGGGTTCTTACTGTTGAATACAGAGAGATCTTGCGGAACGAATACTGTGTGTGCCCATAGCGTCGGTTCCTGCTTCATCACGGCCTTGTAGGGGCCTGTGCCGCCGTCCTCTACGATGCGCTGTTTGGGCTGTCCAATGACACCCTCCACCTTGTAACCTGCCTGACGAAGGAGGTTAAGCACGCCTTTCTGTCCTGGCAGATGACCAGCTCCTACGGCAAACAACGTAGGTTTCTGAGCCATGAGTGCCGGCATCTTCTTTACCCACTCGGCATTGCGGTTGTCGATGAGTGCGGCATCCTCTTCTGGCCGAGAGTCGCATGAGTTCTTCATTTTCCTGTCCATGGCCTCCTTGATGGCGTTGATGTCCTGTGCGTAGAAGGCACGGACAACATCGTCTGTCAGCTTATCCATAAACTCAGTATTGTCCACCATGCACATCAAGAGTTCCTTCTGGCGCTCCAATGTCTGCCCTCCGAATACGGTCTTGATCTGGAAAGCCATCGTCTCCAGTCCGCCCACGTTCTTGCCGTTGGCAACAGCATCCTTCTGGAAATATTGGTCAAAACCGTTCTGAACGTCCAGTTTGCCACTCTTCTTGGCATAGTTGAGCAAGGAGAACGTTGTGGTCAATGCCGACGGAATCAACCTTCCCATCTGTTGAGCCAACTGCGGACTGGTCATGTCCACGCCGAGCAGTCCTCTCATATAGGCGTTCAGGCGGTTCATCTCGTCGGCATTAAGCAGGCTGTCGAGCGTCATCCCTTCGGGCAGCATCATGGCCTGCTGCATGAGGGCGAGGCTATCGGGTGCAAACAACTCGTCCATCATCAGCTCTCCATAGACCTGTTGGCAGTCGGCCATGGCCTGGCGCATACCAGGAATGGAGTCAACAAACGAAACATCGGCCAGGTGATAGGTGCCCACGATGTAGGAAGGCGACGAAAGTCCCTTGCCACTAATCTTGTAAAGAAGTTGTGCATGTGCCGACAGCATAGCAGCCATGAGCACAAAGGAAAACAGAAGTCTTTTCATATTCATATCCTATTTATTTACCAACTTATATAATAATACACGTATAATCAATTTACGATTTATTGCTTGAACCGAACTTTTAAACCAACGACCAGCATGCGGCCAGGGGAATAGAGGGCATATTTACGGGTGGAAGAGTCGATGCGACGATCCACTTTGTCGAAAAGATTGTCGATGCCGATGCTGGGTTCCACAAATGCCCATTTCGTGCAATCGAAGGTGTGGGTGGTGTGGATGTTCCAGATACCATAGCCAGGCGCATCCTCGTAAGTGCCTGTATAATAGGTCTTGGACTGTAGACGCCCATTCAGATTGATGTTCATACCATAACGGCCCCATGTATGGTGGTAGTTGGCGGTGATGGTAGCGGCGTGGCGTATGCTACGCTCCAAGGGTTGCCAGGTCGCCACCACCCCTTGCCCCTCCTCCCCGGAGAAGGGGAGTGGAGAGAGGGCGCGGGCGTAAGTATATACATAATTGGCAGAGAGGTTGAAGCCTTGGAAGATATTAGCAGAGACATTGAGCTGAACGCCTTTTACGTCACCTTTGTCGCTGTTCTGATAGTGGGCATACTGTTCTAACTTGTTTGCCTGATCGTCTGTCATCTCAGGGAACTCCTTCCTGAGCATCACCAATGAGACCTCATCAACAGGTACGTTTTGTTTCACCACCATATCGTTGATATGGTTCAAATAACCTGTCAAACTCACGGCTATCACGTTGTCGCGATATTCGGCATTCAGCGAAACATAATGGCTCTTCTCTGGCTTTAGGTTCTGATTGCCAAAGCTGATTTGCGGCTTACCACGATTCACCGCGAAATAATGATAATAAAGTTCGTCGAGACCCGGTGCGCGGAAACCGGCAGAGTATGTAGCACGGAGGTTCACAGAGCCAATGCTGTACATAAGGGTCGCCTTGGGCGTGAAGTGATTTGAGAAAGTCTGGTGATGGGTGAGACGGGCACCGAAGGTGGCCGTGGCAAAACCACGCCCCACACTAAACTGCTGCTCGTGCTGGGCGTATGCGGCAAGTGTATAGACGTTCTGCTCGATGTTGCCAGAGGTAGCCGTAAGATAGTCCTTGCGCCAGTCGGCACCGAAAATGGTGGTAGAAGCCCCCCTCTTATCCCCCCAAAGGGAGGGAAGATCGAGGATGGCTTTCAGTCCGCCCTCCATCATCCGCTGTTTCTTTGACTGAACATAGTCGCCAATGGCATTGGTCTTGGTTTCCACATCATACTCCTTGCCATAGCGGAAACGGTCTACGGTAAAGTCGGCCTGCAGGCTGTTGCGGCTCGTAAACTTATAAATACCTCCTACGTTCCAACGCAATCCTTTATAGCGCATCTCGTAGTCTGTGCCACCTGTGATGTCTGAGCGGGTCTCAGGGCGGTTGGTGATTTTATATGAATAGTCCAACCCCGCATTCAGCGCCAGATGCTGATTGGGGTTGTAGGTGAATTTCTGTCCGAAGATGTTCGAGCGATAGCCCGTAAAGAGGGGAGCTATCGTCTGTTGGGTTTGTGTATCAGAGCCTTTGATGTATTCAAGGTCTGTCGTCTGATAGCTGTCGGCACGGTCGTGGATAAAAGATGTGTACGAGCCGAAGCCGTTTTTATAGATGTCGAGGCTGACGGCCTCTGTCAATACACCATGACCACTGACATGGGTATCGCTGGTGATGCCGACGAGCTGCTGTGTGGGCTGGTCGGTGATGATATTGATGACGCCTGCGATGGCGTCGGAGCCATAAAGCGACGAAGCGGCGCCATCGAGCACCTCGATGCGTTTCACTCGGCTCATATTGATACGGTTCAGATCGACATTATTCGAGATGTCGCCTGAGAGTTTCTGACCGTTGATGAGGATAAGGATGTATTTATTGCCCAGTCCGTTCAGACGCAGGAAGGTACCCATCGAGTTGGGTGCCATCGAGACCTGCGGCATCATCCGCGTCAGCGCGGCATCGAAGGTGCTGATGCCCTGTTCGCGAATCTCTTGCGAAGAAAGCACATGGACTGGCGTAGCAGTCGATTTCAGACGCTGGTGATGGCCTGAGCCTGTGACTACCACAGGGTTGAGATTATAGGAACGATCCACTACCGATGAGTCTTTGCGAGTCATCGTGTGGATTTGTGGAAAAGCGGCACTCCCCGAAAGGAGTGCCACCGTTAATACAATTAACTGTTTTGTCATTTCGTGCATTCTTTTCATACTACAAATTGGTTTATTACGTGATAGAATTACTGATTTTCGGCTGCAAAAGTAGCTAAAATCAGCGTTCCCACCAAATATTATACGGTCTATTATACGGACTTTTTTCCCATTTTAACTATTATTGGTTCATAAAAAGCCGCCAAGCCACTGAAGTAAACGTTTGTCGGTTGGAAAGTTTGGTCCAGCGTAAAGTTGATGGAGGCAGGGGGAAAATAGGAGAATGCTACGTTCTCTCTATGAGAGAGGCAGAAGGTAAAGTTAAAACAACGTCATTGTTTGTTAAAACAAAGACAATGAATGATAAAACAAAGGCATTGTTTGTTAAAACAAAGACATTGTTTTAACTTTTTTGAACCCTGGGTATATGTACGGAGAGAGCAGTATGCAGGAAAATGATTAATTTTCCAGGATTTGTTTGGCTATTCAGGGATTTTATTGTAATTTTGTCGGCAAATTGCTAACTAAAGCAGCGGAGACGTGGCCAGGGAGGCCGACATTGCCACCATCTTCGACATCATGGCGGCAGGAAAGTAACAATGATTGACAGGGCAACAGTAGACAAGATTATAGACGCGGCACGCATCGTCGATGTCGTGAGCGACTTCGTCACGCTGCGCAAGGCCGGTGTGAACTACAAGGGTCTGTGTCCTTTCCACGACGACCGCAACCCGTCGTTCATGGTTTCGCCGGCGAAGAACATCTGTCACTGCTTTGTCTGCGGCAAGGGAGGTACGCCAGCGAAGTTCCTCATGGAGCATGAGCAGATAACCTATCCAGAGGCCTTGCGCTGGCTTGCCCGCAAGTATAATATAGAAGTTGTAGAGAAGGAGCTGACCGACGAGGAGCGTGCCCAGCAGAACGAACGCGAGTCGATGTTCGTGGTCAACGAGTGGGCTTGCAACTGGTTCCACGACACGTTGAAGAACGACCCTGACGGCATCGCCATCGGCAAGCAATATTTCCGCAGCCGAGGCATCCGTGACGACATCATCGAGAAGTTCCAGTTGGGTTATTCGCCCCAGCAGCGCGATGCTTTTGCCCAGGCAGCCCTAAAGAAAGGCTTTAAGGAAGAGTTCTTAGTGAAGACGGGACTGTGCTACTGCCACGCCCCCAACCCCTCCCGCGAGGGGGAGGGGAGTGTATACGCTCAAGACCAAAAAGCTGTTGATGGACAGGCGCAAAATGTAACTACTCCACTTCCCCCCACAGGAGGGGCTGAGAGGGGGGCCTTAATCGACCGCTACCGTGGTCGCGCCATCTTCCCTTGGCTCAACGTCAGCGGCAAGGTGGTGGCTTTCGGAGGCCGTGTACTCGACTCGCGTACAAAAGGCGTGGCACAGAAATATGTCAACTCCCCAGACTCGGAGATTTACCACAAGGAGCGCGAGCTTTATGGCATCTATCAGGCCAAGAAGGCCATCGTAAAGGAAGACCGCGTGTTTATGGTCGAAGGCTATACCGATGTTATCGCCATGCACCAGGCCGACATAGAGAATGTGGTGGCCAACAGTGGAACGGCCCTCAGCATCTATCAGATACGTATGCTACGTCGCTTCACCTCAAACATCACCCTACTTTACGACGGCGACGAGGCCGGCATCCATGCTGCCATGCGCGGAACTGATATGCTGTTAGCCGAAGGCATGAACATCAAGGTGCTGCTGCTGCCCGACGGCGACGACCCCGACTCCTTCGCCCGTAAGCACTCGACGGAGGAACTGAAGAAGTATATCGACGAGAACCAGACGGACTTCATCACCTTCAAGACGCGCCTCACCGTACAGAACATCAACGACCCCGTGAAACGCTCGCAGGGCATCGGCGGCATCGTGAAGAGCATCTCCGTCATTCCCGACCAGATTCTCCGCTCCACCTACATTGCAGACTTTGCCCAGCGTATCGGTTTGAAGGAGCAGACCCTTGTGGCCGAGATGAACAAATACATCCGTGCTGATATTGAGGAAAAGGCAAAGGAACGTGAGCGCGAAGAGAGGAGGGAAAATCCAAACATCCCAAACAGCCCTACCCCCGACCCCACCCGCGAGGGGGAGGGAAATATATACCCTCAAAACCAAAAGCCTGTTGATAGACAGTCGCAAAATGTAATTACTCCCCTCCCCCTCGCGGGAGGGGTTGGGGGGGGGGCTTCTGTGGC
>ERZ809472.96-NODE-96-length-24857-cov-7.266954_pt1 | contig 24857 bp, 51 predicted proteins | sample MGYA00521274_ERZ809472 | MGnify/ENA primary metagenome ERZ809472 (study PRJEB31581, sample SAMEA3312791) | metagenome | study: EMG produced TPA metagenomics assembly of the PRJEB8939 data set (Metagenomic analyses of Rumen microbiomes reveals... | reverse complement strand
AGCCACAAGCCACAGAAAAGCCTTCAAAGGACAAAGACATAGATTTATCCGTCTACGCTCTTAAATCGGACGTAGAAACCGTTTTAGGGCTTATAGAGGGCGTACAGAATGACATAGCAAAGCTGAAAGAAAAATACAGAAAAAGAATACTGAAAGAGGTAGAGGATGATGAATAATCAGATGATGAATATGCTCAACCAACTTCGGCAGAACCCGATGCAGATATTATCAAAGAAATTTAATCTTCCACAGAACTTACCCAACAATCCGCAAGAGATCATACAGTATTTGCTTAACACAAAGCAGATAAGTCAGGATCAGTTAAACAACACTATGCAGATGAAAAAACAGTTTTTCGGCAATTAAAACTCAGTATATGCACTTTTTGTGCAAAAATGGCAATTAAAATGCCAAAATCAACAATGAAATAGAGGTAGCGCACCTTTATATAACGGACTATCTAACGCGTGGATAGCCCCTGACTTCAATCAATTAGGAGGAAAGAACTATGGCACTTGATGAAAGTAATGGAACATCCGTAGTTATGCCTGTATCGCCTATGGGTAACGGTGGTTTTGGCGGATTTGGCGGGGATAACGGATGGTGGCTTATCCTGCTGCTCTTATGTTGCGGCGGTGGCTTTGGCGGCTTCGGCGGCTTTGGCGGTGACGGAATGTACCCGTGGCTGATGACAGGACAGCAGAACATCAACGCCAATACCAACAGCGGATTCCGTGATGCAATGCTCAATGACGGAATCAACGGTATTCAGAATACCATAACAAGCGGCTTTGGCGATATTCAGACCGCCCTTTGCGGTGGCTTTGCCGGAGTTACGGCAGCTGTGAATGGTTCACAGAACGCTATCGCACAACAGCTTTACGCTAATCAGATCGCAGACCTTGAAAGATCGTTTGCGGCTCAATCCGCAAATACACAGGCTCTCAATGCTCTCCAGTCACAGATGGCAAGTTGCTGCTGTGAAAACAGATTGCAGACGGTTGAGACAAGGAACGCTGTCGCTGTTGAGGGTGCGGCTACAAGGCTTGCTATCGAAAATCAGACACAGGCGATCCTTGACAAGATGTGTCAGCAGGAAATTGACAACCTCAAAGCGCAGAACCTTGCATTACAGAATCAGGTTAATATGCAGGCTCTTGCCGCTTCACAGGCTACGCAGACGGCGGCTCTTATCGCTGACAATACTGCACAGACACAGTACATTGTCAATCGTGTTGCGCCTTATCCTATCCCGGCTTATACCGTGGCTAACCCTATTACACCCGCTATTACGGTTTGATAAGGGGGTGCGGATATGGATAAATTCAGACAGTTAAAGGATATGCTGGAAGATGAACTGAAACACATCGAAAGCAAAGGCGATCTCAACACAGGCACGCTCGCACAGGCTGACACAATTTCCCACACCCTGAAATGCCTTGCAACCTATGAGGCTATGGAGGACAAGGGAGATTATTCGGAACGCTATTACCCTTATTCGCGTGGTTACGATGATGGCGGTGCTTCTTATGCAAGGGGCAGAGGAAGATACGCTAAACGTGACAGTATGGGTAGGTATTCTTCTGATGACGGTGAAAGCATGGACTACGGCAGAAGGTATTGATTCAAAAGGGCGCACTCTTAAGGGGGTGCGCTCTATTTTTTCTGGGTATAATTTGGGTATAATGGGTATAAATAAACCCCTAAAAACGCCTATAAATTCGAACAAAATTTCGAAAAATGAGGGTTAAAAAATGGCAATAAAAAACCCCGCAAACGCTGTGTTTACGGGGTACGGAGTGGGTGGGATTCGAACCCACGAGACGTTGCCGCCTACCTGATTTCGAGTCAATAAGAAATGCTGTAATATCAATACTTGTATGAATTGTATGGGTATAAGACGGGCATAATATTTAGAAATTCAGTTTATTGACTTCCACTCGCAAAGTTTGTTCAGTTTTCTCGATATGCGTATATACTTCTAATACCATCTTGGTACACGAATGTCCCATAAGGTATTGGCACGTTTTAATATCAATTTTATCCATAACACATTGCGTACAGTAATTATGACGCATCATATACGGCGTTATGTCTTTCAGGTTTAGTTTGTGTATTATAACATCGAATATATTTCTATATGCGCTTCTCGTTCTTAAATCGCCGTTTTCTGCCCCGAAAATAGTTTCTGTTGGTAAATGTACCCCTACAGACTTAAAAGCCAAAAGAGAGGCTATTACGAAGTCGGGAACGGGTATTGTACGAATACTCTTATCTGTTTTAGGCAATCCGACACTTGCTAATCTGCTTGCGGTAAATTGGAGTGCCTTATTTATTGTTACAGTATGGTTATCAAAGTCGATATCAGACCAACACAAAGCAAACATTTCTGCCGGACGCATACCGCTACCGTAAAGCAAATGAATGTAGGCTCTTTGCATTTCAGATAATCCTTTTGCTTCTTTGATCGCTTTCTTTTCGGTTTCGGTTAATGCTCTTTTTTCTTCCCGAACATGGCGAGGCAGTTCTATATTACGGCAAGGACTTTTTAAAATTAGATCATCATTTAATGCCATTTCAAATATCTGCCGTAAAGTAAGTACAATCTGTTCACAAATACGGGGATGAATATAATTATTTGTTATCAGTAATTGAATATCCGATTGCCGTATCATATCAAGGGGCGTATCGTAAAGCGATTCTAAATGTTTATTAATGATATTCTCATACATTTCATAGGTCTTAATTGACCGCTGTTCCTTTGTGGCAAGCCATTTTTCGGCATAATCCTTGAATAATACCGATTCGGTTTCAACGGGTGTGCCTACTTTATGACGGAGTTTGTATTTATAGTCTTGTACTTTCTTTTCAAGATCGGCTGACGATTTGGAACTTGAAAGACGAACAGTAATCAGTTTTCCGTTCTCATCATATTTCCCGGTACTAATCATCGTTCGCCAACGTCCGTCCTTGCCTTGTTTATAGCGTGATTTAGGCATTAAAATCACCGCCTTCTGGTAAACCTAAAGCAAAATTTATAACTTTCTTTGTTCTTTCATCGGAATTACGATATGCAAGTATTAATTCTTTTTCGTCATCCGAAACATAGAAATTATCAGCGTTCATTTCTTTTTCGGCTTGCTCTTCCAGATATTCAATAAATCCTGCGACACGCGGATCACGAAGACCTGCTGCTTGCAGAGCATCTACCCAGTCAGATTCGGCATTTTCACAAAATACAGTCATAGGAACTCTAAACAATTTGGAATATCCTAATAATATACGAGGCGATACATTCTGAATCTGACCGCTTTCATAACGCGACACTGTAGCTTCGGATATCTGTAAACGAGCCGCTACATCAGATAATCTCAAGCCATTGTCCTTGCGTAGCTGTTTAATCACATTGCTATCTATCTTCATATCGTACACCTCCTTAACGCCATTCAATTGTATAACATATATCGTCACTTATCAACCAAAAAATTACGCGCATACAAAAAAAATAAAAAAATACTTGCATATAAGTTACGAGTATGTTAATATACGTTCGTGTAAGGTAATATGCAATTCAATAGAAAGGAGGGAAACGATGAGAAGGGTTGACGTAAAAGAGTTTAAAAAAGCAATGATCGAGGCAGACTATGACAGCTTTGTGGCGCTCGAAACTGCAACGGGGATAGATCGCGCGTCCCTGTCAGCTATTGCCCGTGGTGACAGAAACCCGTCTTGGGATACGATGGCATCGATATCAGATGCCCTGCATTTATCATATGACGGTATCGGGCGCGTATTTTTTTGTCAAGAACTTACGTGAGTGCAATTCAAAACGTAAAAATGGAGCGAATGAAATGACTGAGATGTATTTATTGATAATTGTTTTGCTGGCAATCGGGGCAGAAGTAAATATGCTCATGTATTTCAAAAACAAATCTCCGCGCCTGCGGCAACAGGACACGGAGAAAAAAAGAAGTACCAAAACAAGATAAGTATAGGCTTATCGGAAAGGAATGTCAATGGGAGGACACGACAGGATCATAACAATGTCGGAATTAATTGCTGATGGCTTCTGTAAGGAATTTCTTTATCGGGTGGCGCACATGAAAGATACCCCGTTTTTCAGAACAAGCAAGCGCGGCAAATTCTACGTGTTGGAAAGCAAGTTTAGAGAGTTCATAAGTACACGGAGGGTTGGTCGATGAACGATTGTGATAACGGAGAAATTTACAGCGAATATTTAGATAACCTAACATTGCTCGACATTGATAAGTTAGTGGCACAGGGTTACAAGATCGTTACAAGTAACGGTCACATTATCGGGATAATTCCGCAAGGATGGAGTATGAGAAGGGCATATATCGCGCCTGATGATTAAGAAGGGAGAAATAATGGAAGATTACGAAAAGAGTTTCTATGAAGAAGGATTCGTTATTGATAACGATGTGAAGTGCAATTGGGCGGTAAAGAAAATCAAAGAAGCTACCGCCGAGGCTGTCAGATTAAAAGCGATTATCGCAGCAGAGCGTGAGGAATTAGATGCAAAGGAACAGGCGATTGATGACAAGTTGGAGAATGATACCAAATACTTGAAGTCCTTGCTTTACGGCTATTTTCAGACCGTAGAACACAAGCAGAGCAAGACACAGGAAAGCTACAAAGTTCTTGACGGAACGTTGGTATTCAAGAAACCCGCATTAAAGATTGTTAAGCCAGAAGAAGATACGGCGGTACTGATCTATTGCGAAACCAATGCCCCTGAATATGTTGAAACAAAGAAATCTGTTAAGTGGGGAGATTTTAAGAAGAATTTAGTCATTACGGATGACGGACTTGTAGTTGATAAGAATACAGGCGAACAGCTTACATTCATTCAGGCAGAAGAAAGCGAGGCGGCGTTCGATGTACGATTATGAGGGTGATATGGAGTTCTACCAGAAACAGCTTATGGCGGTAGGTATAACGAAAGAAATGTTTGATATGGATAACTATGTCGGACTTACCGCAAAAGAATTACAGGGCGTTGTTGACAGTGTTAAAGCTGCTTATGCGGCGAAGAAGATAGCACAGGGGGAGTGAAATGAATGAGATTTGGAAAGATATTCCCGGATATGAAGGTCATTACCAAATAAGTAATAAGGGGAATGTCCGATCATTTGTTAATCGCTTGAAATCCAAACCTTGTATTATTCGTAAACCTGTTCCTGATAGGCGGGGTTATTTAACGGTAATGTTATGGAAAAACAATCATAACCGTTGTCTTAAAATCCATAGATTAGTTGCAGAGGTATTTTTAGATAATCCTATGAATTTGCCGCAAGTAAATCATAAGGATGAAGATAAAACAAATAACAATGTTGAGAATTTAGAATGGTGTGATAACCAATACAACAATACTTATCGTGATATACACAAACGCAAAGCTATACCCGTTATTCAATATGATTTAGATGGTAACGAAATAGCGAGGTATTATGGATTATTTGAAGCGGAAAGACAAACGGGTATTTTACATTGCGAAATTAGTAAAGTTGCAAAACATAAACGTAAAACAGCAGGAGGATATAAATGGGAATTCCAGTATTAGTTATAGGTAAGTCAGGTGCAGGAAAATCCTGTTCGCTTATGAATTTTAATGAAGATGAAGTTGGCATTTTAAATGTTGCTTCAAAACCGTTGCCGTTTAGAAAGAAACTAAAGATTGTAGATGGTGCAAACTACAACACTATATACAAAGCATTAGAAAATCCCAAACTTAAAAGTTATGTTATAGATGACAGTCAATATCTGATGGCATTTGAGAGTTTTGCTAAAGCTAAAGAAACTGGGTATGGCAAGTTTACTGATATGGCGTTGAATTTTTATAATTTGATTCAATATGTAATCCGTAAAGTTCCGGCAGATGTAATTGTGTATTTTTTACATCATGCAGAAGTAACTGATGATGGCAAGATCAAAGCTAAAACACTTGGTAAGATGCTGGATAATCAGCTTACAGTTGAAGGGTTGTTTTCTATTGTTTTGTTAGCTGATGTTGAGGGAACAGAACATTTCTTTATAACTAATTCTGACGGCAGTAATACCGCTAAATCCCCGATAGATATGTTTGAATTTCGCATTCCAAATGACTTAAAAGCCGTAGATTCTACTATTCGTAGTTATTATGGTTTTGAAGAAGATAAAAACAAAAAAGAGAAGGAGAAATAATTATGAAAGATTTTGGTTACGATCGCAACAATGCAGCGAAGGACTTTGAAACACTCCCGAAGGGTGCATACGTTCTGAAAATCATCAATGTCAAGTACGAGGAAGGCAAGAACGGCAATTCCGATAGATTGCGTCTGATGGTAGACATTAACGAGGGTGAATACAAGGACTATTACAAGAAACAGTATGATGCTGATACCCGTGAGGATAAGAAGTGGCGCGGTGTTGTAGAGATATGGTGTCCAAAGAATGACGGATCGGAAAAAGACGGTTGGACAAAGAAAACCTTTGATACCTGTTTTGCGGCTATTGAGGATAGCAATCCCGGATTCCGTTTTGACGGAGTACATGAGGAAACATTAAAGGGCAAGCTGGTAGGCGGCATTATCTATCGTGAAGATTACGAGAAAGACGGTGTAGTTCATACCGCGTATAAGTTCGCAAAACGTCTGATTACGGTAGATGCGGCGAAGAACGGGACGTATAAAGCACCGAAAGACAAGATCATTGAAAAGAAAGATACAACAGGTGAATCTGATGGCGGTAATTATATGACACCTGTTAATGATACCGTCAGCGATGAAGAATTACCGTTCTGATGTAAGGGGGATAAAGAGTGCATCCGACAGAGATTGAAAGTTGTCTTGAACGTATGGTAGTTCTTACAGATTCAAGGGAACACGATACCGAGAAGTTTCATAGGCGTATGGACGAGTTCGGATTGTGGGAACGTACTACACTGTATTACGGCGATTATACCGCGAAAACAAGCCGCAATGATGGGAGTGAAATATCCCTTGTCGGAAAAGTCCATGTTGAACGTAAATCAGGACTATCAGAGATTATCGGTAATTTCTGTGAATCTGCTCTTGATAGTCCTTACGTTCAGGAATGGAACAAGGAACATCCGACAGAAAAGATACGCAATCGGTTTGAATGGGAATTAAAACGGGCGCAGCTTGCCGGGGCGAAGATGTATCTTGTCATAGAAAATGCGAGTTGGGAACACATTTACGGACATAGATACGAAAGTCGTATGAATGAGAAAGCTGTGATAGCAACTATTCTGGCATATATGGCAAGATACAATCTTACGGTGCTATTCATTAATGATCGTATGACAGGTCATTTTATACGGGATATATTCAAGTACGAAATGAGAGAGGAACTAAAGAAATATGAGTAATGGTAACTTTGTTCCGTATTCAAGAGCGAGTATTCCTGATACAACGTGGTTTACAAACAAGAACAAAACATTAAGTTTTCTAATGTTTGTATTGCTACTTGACGCGCACTACAAAAAAGGTGCATGGTACGGTATTCCGATAAATCGTGGAGAAGTGGTATTTGGCTGTCAGAGGTATGCTGAACGATTAGGAATGAACGAAAAAACACTGATATATTCCCTGAAACAGCTTGAAAAATTAGGCGAGATAAAAGTCGAAACCAAAACAGGTTTTAACGGATATACAAAGGTATCAATTCTGAAATATGACAATTATGTTCCAAAACTTGAATACGGGGAAAAACCGAAAAAACAGGAAGATGAGGGCGATGGTGTAGATCATTATTTCGATGACGCAATACAATACTAACCCTCTATGCGGGGTAAGATATGGACTACTATAACTTCAAAGCGGAAGATGCTTATGATTTTGCGCGTTATGTCGGTGCTAAAGCAAAACCGCGAGGATGTGAATTAGTTTTTGAAATCTGCCCGTATTGCAAAGACAGAAACGATAAATGGAAATTTGCTATCAATCTTAACACAGGTGCTTTTAACTGTTTGAGAGCATCATGTAATCATAAAGGTAATATGTTAACGCTGGCAAAGGACTTCGATTTTCCATTGCCGGATGTGCAAGCCTATCTTGGTACGGATAGAAAGTATCGGCATTTTAGTATAAAGCATATTGAAGTCCGTGATCCCGCTGTGAAGTATCTGCAAAGTCGCGGAATATCCGAAGAAACGTGCCGCAAATATGAAATCACTACGCAGAAGGATAAAGACAATATACTTGTAATTCCATTTAAGGATGAAAACGGAGAAGTTCAGTGCATTAAGTACAGAAAAACGGACTTTGACAAAACCGTAGATAAGAACAAAGAGTGGTTTCAGGTGGGCGGTAAAGCTATTTTGTTCGGAATGAATCATTGTGATATGGAACATAAAACGCTCATTCTTACGGAAGGTCAGTTAGATGCTTTATCGCTTGCAACAGTGGGTATTCTAAATGCTGTGAGTGTGCCTACAGGACAGATGGGTACAACGTGGATTCCGCATTGTTGGGATTTCATGTTGAACTTCAACACATTGATTGTATTCGGGGATAATGAACACGGACATATAACGCTTGTGGATATGGTTCGGGATCGCTTTCCGAATATGCAAGTAAAGGTTGTCAGGGCAGAAGATTATTGCGGCTGTAAAGATGCAAATGAAATTTTGCGGAAAGTTGGTATAGATCAGCTATTCAAATGCGTTATGGAGGCGCAACCATTACCGATAGCACAGCTTATAGATGTATTCGATGTTGAACATATAAACGTGCTGAAAATGGAGGCGTTACCTACAAGAATATCTGGACTTGATGATGTATTGACAAGGGGATTGTATTACGGACAAGTGATACTTCTTACCGGGCAGCGTGGCGATGGTAAATCAACCTTTATGCAACAGATTATCTGTAATGCTTTAGATCAAAACGTAAAGACTTTTCTTTACAGTGGTGAGTTACCGAATTATGTTGTGCGGAATTTTACGGACACGATGCTTGCTGGGGTGCATGAAAATGAACTTTCGCAAGATATGATAAACGCCATGAACGAACAGTATCACGGAATGTTGTATCTGTACGATTTCAATGTTGTTGAGCATGAAGAACAGCAAGATGTGTTACGGATTGCGGAACAGGCGATTAAGCAATATGGATGCCGTTTGATATGTCTTGACAACCTGATGACATTAGTAACCTCCGCAAGCAATGACGGATTGTATCAGGCGCAGAAGGAATTTGTTGATAGATTAGTCCGTATGGCAAAGCTGTATAACGTGATAATAATGCTTGTGGCACATCCGAGAAAGCGTGGGCGTGAAGATACAAACACCTTTACAAATGATGATATTGCCGGAAGTGGCGATGTTGCAAACAGGGTTGATGTTATTATGTCGTATCAGCGTTATAAGCAGAAAAACGGTGATGAAGATGATAGTAAAAGGGTGATATGGGTAAGTAAAAACCGTCTGACAGGGCGGTTAGCAATGGGCGATAAAGCCATAAAGGTTAAGTATGAACCGAGAACAAGGCGCATTGTAGATGAACAAGGCTCGTTTAACTATGATTGCGCGTGGGTTAAGGATTTTAAGGGTGAATATAAGAAACAGGATTTAGACGTACAAGTATCTGCGGCAAGTCCGAAAGAAATACCTTTTTAGGGGGTTACATGAAAGAAGAAAAGTTAGAAAAAGTCATAAAGATAATTGTGACGATCATATCAGTTTTGTTTGCTATTCTGCTTTTGATGGTATGCAGAGATGAAATTAATGTTAAAGCCGGGATAATTACGGGTGACATACCACTTGCCGGGGTAAGTAAGCTGATAAACGATGTGATAGAAAAACAGGGCGAGATTATCAATCACGAAGATTTAGAATTGCTTTCCGAAGTGATGTATTACGAGAACTACAGTAACGGTTATGAAGTAATGCTTTATACGGGATCAGTAGTCTTGAACAGGGTAAAACGTAAAGATTTTCCTAACTCCATAAGAGAAGTACTTTACCAGAAAGGACAGTACATCACAACATCAAAGTTCTTTACGAAAGAAATTCCGCAAGAGGTAAGGGATATAGCGATGCATTTATTACTTTGTGGAAGTCAAGTTCCCGAAACGGTCATATATCAGAGTACACATAAAGAGTTCGGAAGTGGCGTATGGAAATGTATCAAAGGTGAGTATTTCAATTATGAATAGGGGGTTGCGTGATGATATGTCCTGATTGCGGAAACCGTATGAAATGCTTTGATACGGGATATGACAAGGAAAATATGCGGGTTGCAAGGCGGTATAAATGCCCGGTGTGCTACAACAAGATTCATACAATGGAAACGTGCAGCAACAAGAATGAAGTCAATTACGTTCTGTCAATGAAGTGGCGAAATAATGAAAGAGAGGTAAAAGATGGGGTGGAGTAAACATTTTGACGCACATCTGTACCGTGGTAATTCACTTGTGGCAGAAAAGATTTATTACGATGTGAACAAGATCAAGGTAAACAGGGAATTGAAAACGCTTGAACTGTTCTTTGATGACGGAACAAGCGTAACCGTAAATCCTGACAGATATACGGTGGAAATAAGAACAAGGGATAAATGGGGGTTTTAAGAATGAAACGCATAGACAAGATTAAAACAATGACCGCCGAGGAATTAGGGCGGGTGCTGTGTGACAAGATGGAAGATACGAAAGATATAGATGTATGTAGTATCTGCCCCGTAGCTGATATATGCAAGAAGGGTTCTAACGGTTTTATAGCGTGGCTGAATGAGGAAGTGAGGGATGACGAATGAGCGAGAAATGCACGGCGGTTAAGCTGGAAGGTAAGCGGTTTAATCGCATAACGGTTATACGCAGAGCCGACAAGGGTTCTGATGGTCATACACGGTGGTTGTGCAGATGCGATTGCGGAAATGAGTTTTTCGCAAGTTCAAGCAATATCCCGAAACAGATTGAGTGTTGGGAATGTTCGTATCGCACAAGGGCGCAGAAAGCCGTATTACGGAGAGGTCATACACGGCATCAGGAAATGATCTATATCCCCGCTGCCGGAAAGAGAATGTTAGACGCTATCAACGCAAAGAATTTATCGTATGCGGTGCTGTCACAGGTAACGGGCATAACAAGAAGCTGTATGTGGAATTTCATCTACAACGGCGGTGATATGTCAAGTGCGAGGTTAGCAAGGTTATGTCGGGCGGTTGGTGTATCGGCTGATTACATTCTGGGATTGAAGGAGGCGTGATATGAAACTTGTGATTGATATTAGCAAAGAACGCTATCAGGACATACAGAGAATAGCCGAGGTGCAGACGGAAAAACGGATGCTGACCTGTGAGCAGATAATTGCAAACGGCACTCCAATTCCCGAACACTACGGAAGATTGATTGATTATGGGTACGTTGTAGATGCAATAGATGATTGGATAAATACAGAAGAATACAGATATACAAATGCAACCGACTATTTGAGAAACCGCATTAAAAATGTACCCACAATTATCCCAGCAATGAATGAAAGAGGGTGACGAGAATGACCATACAAGAACGGTTAGAAGATACTGAAACCGCTTTGCATATCGCACAGGTTGAACGGGATAAATGGAAAGCGAGAGCATGCAAGTTAGCAAAGTTTTTAGGGATCAGGGATTGCGACATTGATGATTTTGATTTAGACAACGCCACTAACGGCGATGTGATAAAGGCGTTGTTTCCCCAATATTATCAAAACATTTTATCGTATCTTGACAATACAAGATGGTGGGATTCGCCGTACAAGAAAGAAAGTGAGGACAAGGAATGACAGACAAAACCGACATACAGTGGTTGATCGAGTTATATCAAGACGAAATCGACCAGCTGGAAGAAGAACGCAGAACGAACAAGGGTATCGGGTTCGGTGATGCGATGAATTGCGGAAAGATAGGGGCGTATGCAAGGGTAGTTGAGGACTTGAAAGAGTTGTTGGAGGAAGATGATGAGTAAAAGAATGTATTTAAGTTGCTTGCGGTGCAAGAAATCATACGACTACTCAATGCCAACATTCGAAGAAATGGAATACACGAAGTACTCATATTGTGAGGAATGTTTGAGAGCTGGATTGAAGCTGTTACGAGATCAGGACAACGGAAATATTGAACCTACGTTCATACAGAATGGGGATAACAACATTCATATAAATCATGTGGAGGTATTGAATATATGAGAGAGTACGAAGAACGCCGAGAAATAGAGAATTTCTACGAAAAGGCAAAGAAACGGATCAAGGAACAAATTGAGGCAAAGGGTGTTTCTTGCAAAGGGAGTGCCAAAGGTCAGGCATTGTCCGAAATTATATCCGTTTTGGACAAGGAACTTGAAATCGGCATAGCGGAAGAGCTTGTTACGGCAAATAGAGCATTAAGAGCCTATTACCGCAAATACAAGGAGGTCGAAAGCCTTGAAAGAAAACAATACGAATTGGAACAGAAAATAAAGGCTCAAGAGGCAGTTGCCGGAATAGTATCACTCTTGACCGATGAAACACTTAAAAACGCAATCATAGCGTACAATGCCATAAATGACAATCGAGGCGGAATATACGGGAGTAAAGAGGATGCTAAAGCAATCGCAATAGCATATATCACGGCAAAGGGCAGAGAAGATTTGAAGGATGTGCTGGAGGTCAACAATGCTGACGAATGATCGAGAACGTAGTATCTGCCACATACACACCGAGGTATCGCGTGACCTTTTGGGTTATATCGCTTGTTCTGTATGTCCATTACGGAAAGGCACTGACAAGTACGATTTCCGCTGTAAAGCTAACAGCCACTACAACCGCAAAACGCGAGAATGGGAGTATGACGAGGAAAGTAAGGGAGGGGTGAGCGAATGACAACGAAAGAAGCGCTCGAACGAGTACAGGCGATGCTTACCTATATGGAAACGCTTGATGCCGATGAAGAAGAACAGAAGGATATAGAAGGATATAGAATGGCAATCGAAGCATTACAGAAACAGATACCTCAACAGCCTACAATCGAACGCGGTTTTGTAAAATGTCCGGCTTGCAAGTTGTATATCCGATTCCCAATTATGGATCATTACAATAACTGTCCTGAATGTGGACAGGCGTTGAAATGGAGAGGTGACGAGGAATGACAAGAGAAGAAGCAATTTTTACCATAAAACATAGAAACGGAATCATGAACTATGGCGAAACGGGACAGTTAGCAGCAGCCCTCGACATAGCAATTGCCGCCATGAAAGCCGAGCCTTGCGAGGATGCTATCAGTAGAAAATCCATAAAACAGAAGTTACAAGAACATCACGACTTTTTTGTTAATGCTTATGGTGGCTTTAGTAATTTACCCCAGAACGACAAATCAAGAGTTGATGAAATTACAAACTGTATCGCAATGGTAGTAAATGAACCGCCTGTCACTCCGAAACCTACAGAGTGCGAGGATGCGGTGAGCAGAGAAGCAGTGCTTAATATGGTATACCGTTCATTATCCGGCAGAAATGTAGTAGATTTTGATGATATAAAAGATTTACCGCCCGTCACTCCGAAGCAGAGGACGGGGAAGTGGATAAAGACACCTAAAGCAGTAATGGGCGAGGGATATATGTGGTATTGCGATAAGTGTGAACATCAAGTATATCAAGATAGTTCAAGAGATTATCCGTCTGAAAAGTATTGCCCGAACTGCGGGAGCTATAACGGGGGTGATAGTAATGTCAATGAATAAATACGGTGGTGTAAATGATATGCCCGATGGATTCACAAATACTGCATTAGGGAAGCGTATTTATGCTCTTTGGTTTGATATGCTTCGAAGATGCTACGATGTAAACCAGCTTGGACGAAACCGTGGCAAGTCATACGCTAATGTTATTGTTTGTGACAGATGGTTTTATCTTAAAAACTTCGTTGAAGATATTAAATCTTTAGAGGGTTATTCGGAATGGGTCACAAATGATTCAATGTCGCTCGACAAAGATATTTATGCACAGGAAGTGACTAAAATCTATAGTCCACGAACCTGTAAATTTGTAACCAATAAAGAGAATATTCAAGAAATGAACAAACGATGCAACACCGTTGTATATGCACAGGAATCAAATAAAACTATATATATTCTGTTCAAAGGAGACGAATATCGTGTATTTGACTCCGAAAAAGAGGCTTGTAATTATTTGGAAGTGAGCAAATGCACCGTTGCCAGTTCATATAGACGAAAATGTAAGTGCAAGGGGTGGAATATCATTAGACTTGATAAAAGTGCGAAGATGGGAGAGAGCGAATGAAAACAATACCTGACAGTAATGAGCAGTGGCTACTTGACGGGATATGCCGAGAGTGCCGGAGAAAAGATTATTGTTCAACGCCGTGCAAGAGAAATAAAGTACGCATAGAGCGTGAAACAAATGTATATATCCGTGAAAAAACAGGGTTGAATGTAATGAATGTGGTACTTGACGCTTTTATTACGGAAGGAGAGAGCGAATGAGTGACTGGATTCCGATAAAGACAAGACCAATGACAGACGAAGAAGTCACATATTATAGGGATTGGGCGGAATACGAAGCAGAAATATTTGATTGTCCTTTGCCCGAAGATGGACAGGAAGTGCTTGTATCGTGGGGCAATAATGTGAGTGTGGATGTATTTGTACGCGATACCAACGGTTGCTATTTTGAAGATCGAGACATTGATGAAGTAACCGCATGGATGCCGTTACCAGAGCCGTACAAGGCAGAAAGTGAGGATAAAGAATGAAAGAAACAATAGCAATTTTTATTCTTGCATTAGCGGGTGTGTTGACTATAGGCTACCTTGTAATCAGACCGCTTATCGCAATAGGCGATATCCCCGGTGAAATTAGGAAGTTGAGAGAATCTATTGATGATCTGTCAAAGATAATTGAAAAAAGGGGTGAACAGAAATGAGCATACACGCAGAAAGTGAGGACAAATGATGACATATTTTATATTGGGCTGTATTTGCGGAGGGTTGTTTACCCTGATCTTTATGGCGGTATTTCAGGCTACGAAAAAGGAGGATGACAGATGAATGATGATTTAAGCAAATTCGGGCGAGAAATGACGCAGAACGAAGCTGGGGGCAAGCAACATACAAGCCCCTATCGGATGCAAGCATTACCGCCGAAAGCGATCCTTGAAGTAGGAAAGGTAAGACGCGAAGGGCATGACATTCACGGTTACGATGATGAAAACTACAAGCTGATTGACAAGAAAGAACACGTTGGCAGAGCGTTAGGACACCTTTTCAAGTGGCTGGACGGTGATAAGAGCAACGATCATTTAAGCCATGCAGCTTGCCGGATTCTGATGGCGTTAGAGGAAGAACTGACAGAGCAGAAAGAACACCCAGACGATAAAGCCGACAGGCTGAAAAAGATCGCAGAAAGCGGAGAAGAATCAGCAGAAAATTGCGAGAAGTGCAAACACCATTGTTTGTTGGAGTGGGAAATAAAGGACGGTAAACGTGTTGAACGCTTGGCTTGCGACAGCTATAATTGTATATTTGAACCGAAAGAGGGTGATTGAATGACCGATACAAGAGGGATGACTGTACAGCAGTTTAAAGACATTATAGCAGATATGAAAAAGGTTTATCCGTTCAAAGACAATGAAGCCCGGTTAGGAAATATGCTTGAAATGAAAAGCTTTGAAATAAATCATGTGGAAGTGCATACAGAAGATAAAGCAACGGGCGTATATATTGTTATGCAGAAAGGGGCTGATTTAGATAATGACTGATTCATTTACATTTCATTTGAACAGCCCCTTGACAGAAGATGATTGGAACAAGATACGGGATGTAGAACTTGAACATACAGAACGCATTTGGTATTCAACTCCGAGTGGGCGTAAGGTTGATTTTATCAATGCTAATGTGCTTGACAGGATTAAGGAAGAAATCATTAAAGAGGCTGATTGGTGGTTTCAGCAAGGTTGCAATTTAAGAGGGCAAGCCGTATCAGGTGTTTTGCTCATTATCGACAAGTACAGAGCGAAAGAGGGTGATTGAGTGACTTATGCAGACTTGAAACCTTGCCCTTTATGCGGTGGTGTGCCGTGGGTGCAATTACAGCACGGATTTACCGAGATCAAATGCGAAAATAAAGGTCATTCGGTTTGCGTCAATGATTATTCCGAAGAAGGTGCTTTAAGGCGTTGGAATGATGGTCTTATCAGAATGAAAGTAGATGTAAAGCCGTGCATAATTATTTATCCGCAGAAAGAGGGTGATTAAGTGGCAAAACCGCAGAAAGAACCAAAGCTACCCGGCACTAACCGCAGAACGCTACTCAACGCAATGGAGGCGTTAAAGCATCCGAGGGTAGATGTGAAAGACACGAAAGCGATTGAGCAGCGCATAACAGACTATTTGCAATTCTGCGTTGAGAAAGATGTAGCGCCTTCTGTACCGGGTTGTGCTAATTGGTTAGGTGTTTCCGTACAAACATTGCAAGCGTGGTATCAGGGCGCGACAGCTACACCCGAACATCAGCTTGTGGCGGCGAAGTTCTACGCAATAATGCAAGATGTTTGGTCACAGGATATGCACGAGGGCGATATAAACAACATCGCCGGAATATTTGTCGGTAAGGCTATGTTTGGATATAAGGACACGCAAGAAATTGTTGTCACGAATCGCGTTACAAATGAACTCACCGCGGCTGATCTAATCGCAGAAAGCAAGATGTTACCGGGCGGTGCAGATTTAATCATTGACGGTACAGGAAAGATGCTCGATGATAGTCCGACAGAAAGTGAGCAGAAAGAGCCTGTTGAGCAGAAAGAGCAGAAAAAAAAACTCCACAGGAGGAACTCCGAGAAGAATTAACGTATCTCGATGACGATCAATACAAGAAAGCCGTAGAAAGACAAATTAAGAAATTAGACAAGCACGATGAAGTTTTGGCTTATGCGCCGATAAAGAAAGCAAAGAAAAAGGAATACCTGAAACGGTATTACAAGGAACATGAGCAAGAATATCTGGACAGAAACAGTAAACCAGAGTATCAAGAGTATTTAAGGGAATACTTGAAGGGCGATAAGTTCAAAGCATACCGCAAGGAATGGGCGAAAAAGAAACAGGCAGAAAGAAAGGCGCAGAAAGAAGCGCAGAAAGCCGCAGAAAGCAAGAGCAAACCGAAAAAAAGTCGCAGAAAGAGCGCAGAAAGGGCGCAGAAAGACGCGCCGGGTGAGGATAGCTGATCTGACTTTCTCATTGTATACACCTTCGTTCACGCGTTAAGGCAAGTTTGGGAGTGATCCCGGCTTGCCTTTTCGCGTTTTGTTGTCGGATGTTGTGCGCGGCTTTTCTTGTTATAGTCTTGTATCGCGTTAAAACGTTCCGTAAATCGTTTTTAATACCAAACATATATATTTATATACCCTTGCATATAAAAGCGAATTAAAAGCCGTTTTGGAGTGATTAAAAGGAATATGTTATAATGTGCGGTATTCTATCAGGATGTAAAGCCGTAAAAAAGATAATAACCCCGTAAAAGCATTAAAACGGCTCTTAAAGGGTTATCTATAGCAAAGATATATATTTGTATAGGTTAGTGTTATAACGTGCCTTATTTTTGATTATTTCGCGATTGTCGGCTTTTCTGTGAATGATCGTTATCAAGCAATACAGGCAGACAAAAAAAAGACCGGGTTTATATTCCCGGTCAAGTGGTTTATTAATATTGATTTTATTCAGCTTGTACATCAATCCAGCCGCCGCGCTCGTCAATGTGCCATTCTTCAGCGGCTTTATTATACATTTCTTGCTCGTTTTCCGCGCTGTCGCGGTACTCGTTTATGATCGCACCATCATTATCGCGAACAATAATTCTATACATCATAATTTTATACCTCCGTTAATAATATACTATATTTTGTATTGAGTGTCAAACGCGGCGTTTTAACCGCCTGAAATAGTTTTTAATGGGGTGCTGCTTTTCCCAAAATTTCACAATGTTTTCTATTTCTGCATCACGTTTCATTTTGATTTCAATCATATATTTTTCAATATTCTTTTGAACGATCGCCAGCCCGTGCGGCGGTAATTCCTCCGCGCCATTTGTGCCGATGATCTGCCTTGATTCTATTGGACTGTTGCACCGCAGAGCAACGCGACAATTCATATTTAGCACGATTTCAGGCTTTAGTATTTTTCTATTCGGTGCTTGCGTCGCTATCACATAATAAACGCCAGCGGCGCGAGCTATGCTGATGCTGTCAACCAATATCCGCATAATATTTTTACTGTTTCGAGCTTCTACGAGGTCAACGAGTTCATCAATGAACACGTAAACCGGGCAGCCGTCATAGGTGCGAAGCCTCCGCCGCTTCATATCTCGCAGCCGTTCATCTATCAGCAACCGCACATTATAAAGCGCGGTTTCGGTACTTTCGGGGGTGTCTGCATACATCCATGTATGTGGTAGACCCCTATATATCTCTAATTCAACTAATTTCGGATCGATGAAAACAAACTGACACCCGCGACCGCTGGCAGCGTTGCCGGGGTAATGCGTACAGAGCAAGCCATAAATGATGGCGTTCTCTAATACGGACTTGCCCGCGCCCGTTGCGCCAGCTATAAGCGTGTGATTTCCTTCGATCAGGTCGAGCAAATACGGGGCATACATAAGCCCGCTGGGCGTTCTATATCTCATGTTTTGAACCTCCTTAAAGATATATGCTTTTGTTGATGGTGTCGCGGGGTGATTCGTTCCGAAAGTCCGACACGGTAATTATTTTACGGGTTCTTACTTTATCGCCGTTGGTGGCTGCAAAATCTCCATTCATAGCGATATTTAACACTTTTTCAAGCATCATCGGGGCGTTTCCGTGAGTGCCGCCTAAATCATCAATCAAACGATTGACTGATCGCCGAATCTCTAACAATCTGTTGCGGTATTCATCAAAAGTCATGTTTTCACCCTTTCCGGGGCGGTCTATGCCGCCCCTGTTGTTATTGTCTTATGCTATAAACTGCTTTAGATACTGCGCAAACCTCACAATGTCATTTGATACATCAGGGATATCTTTTTTATGTCCGAATTGATCATGTGTCAAGTACCATTTTCCAAAGTTCTCTATATGAGCAATTAACCCGCCGTCACGATCTCCGAGATCATACCGCCCGTTATAGGTGCTTTCTTTGCCTGTTTCGGGGTCGTTGTATCTGATAACAAAATCGGTCTTGAAATATCCTTTTCCGGCAACATCCATCATATCAAAGTGGTATAAAACAAGGTCGGCAGCCGTGACAGATAATAACAGTTTGTCAGCGGGTTTTAGAACTTCCGTTTCTTTGGTGGTTGTTCCGTCTGCGTTAAGTGTAAGGGTTGTTTTTGTTCTGTCTTCCGAAGTAGTCCAGCTATAAAAGGCGGGATCTTCTGAAAAAGGAATTTCAACAACTGGCTCACCGTCTTTGATAGGGTGAATCTTTGCTATTTCTTCGATAAATCTCCGACCCGTTGCGCGGCGGTTTAACACTCTTTCACGCTCTGCAAGTTCTGCTTCGTGTTCCTGTCTGCGTCTTTCGTTCTCGGCTTCCTGTCTTGCTCTGTCGATCTGTTCGAGGTCTTCCGCGGTGGGCTGTCCGGGGTCGATTTCGTTCTTAAAGGTTTCAATTATCTTTTGCGCTTCTTCGATGTTTTTGCGCCTTGAATCAAGAAAACCTTTCCAAACTTCGCCGCGCTGCATTTCCTTTTCATTATATTTGATTGTGCGCTCTGCGTCCTTTGCGCGGGCTTTCAAGGCGTTATATCTCGCATATTTAAATAACGGGTGATCGGGTGTTAGTTTGGTGCTGTCGTTGTCGAAATAATCCGTGTAGAGGTCTGTCTCATTCTCTACATTGAAAATATCGCGGGGAAGGTTCTTGTAATCTCTCGCGCTGATTGTCACGCTGTCGGGCTGTTTGGGGTTGATGTAATAATATACTTTCAGAAGCTCGCCGCCGTCAATCTTTAAGCCGTTATAATAAAATTTGATGTGATTCTGTGTGTGTTCGGTCTTCTCTGCCTTCGGTGTTGTCTCTGCGGTGATCTGCTCACCCTGTAACACCTTCTCTACGGTTTCGCGGTCTGCGTAGCCGTACCAGACTTTTTTTACTCCGTGCCAGCGAAATTTAAGGGCTTTCAGGGCTTCGCGGATAGCTTCGGCGGGTTTCTCATTGAATGAAATTTCAAGGCTGTTAAAAGCCTCGTTTGATGTGATTGTGTATGCTGACATAGTCTTTAGTCCTCCTTTTTATTATCTGTTGTTGTGGGTTCAATGGGTCTTTTCTGATAATCTGCGATTTTCTTCTCGAACTCCGCATACTTGCCGCGGATCGCTTCGATTTCTTCCGGGGTGATCTCTCCGAACCACCCCGGAACGGCTACGCGCTTTTTCATTGTTTCCACCTTTCCGCCCGTCTGGGCTGCTGTGCTTTGTTTTTTGTTTCTGTATATAAGATACACTATCCACGGATAGATTGCAATAGGCATAATACCCAAATTTACTGCATTTCTTTTGTGCAATGTGTCTATCCGTGCATATAATATTAACTATATCCGTGCATAGTTGTTAAATCTATCCAATGATAGGCGGTCTTTTTTGTGCAATATGTCTATTCACGGATATATTGAATTTTGGTATTATATAAGAAAGATTATGAAAGGAGGTTCGAAGCATGGCTAAATATACCCCGGCACAAGGCGCAGCCGCTAAAAAATACAAGTCCAAGTTTACCAAGATCGAAGTCAGGCTAACACCGGACGAAAAGACAACTATTGAAGGATTCGCCGCCGCTCGTGGTCTTTCCGCATCTCAATATGTCAAAGAGTGCGCATTATCCGCCGGAACTATTCCCGCATACACTCCGCCCACGATCAGCACCCAAGACAAACCACAGCCACCCGAAGACATAGCCAAGCAGGGCGGCAACGCTCTCATTATGTGGTTACTTAATGCGGGTTATTCTGATGAAGAGATACGCACCATTGTCGGCGGCTCTTGATCTTCTCCAATTCTCACAGCCTCGGACGCTTTCCGGGGCTTTTTCTCTGTCTGTCATTCCGTAATATATAGAGATAGACTTGTATTGCGTCAGAATCGATTTTAAGCCCTGTTTTGCATTGTCCTTGATACTTTATTAGGGTATGAGCGAAGACGGACTTATTTTTGATTATTTGATATAATCAATTCGTTATGTGGGTATAAGTAATACATTATAGTTTAACACGCTGACAGTCTGACCTTATAAACACGCGGTTTTTTGTTCGGTCTGATAAGGTCAGATTTTGCCGTGATGATCCCGCCGCCGTTCCTGATAACCTTTTCCGGGTTTGTCTGCCTGTGATAGCTGTATTATTTCGCTAAAACCGAGTTTGACGAAATGAACAAAAGTTCGATTAAAACCCTGTAAACCGCTATTTATAAGCCTTTTCGGCTTTTCGCGGTCTGCTTGTCTGCCTGTCTGATGATCGTTAGCGGCGTTTTTCCGTCCCCGGCGCACACTCCCGGACGCATCCCCGCGGGGAAAAAGGGCAGCCCCGGACGGGGTAGGGTTAACCCCTCACCCAAAAATTTCCAAAAAGACCCCTTCTGCCTCCCGACTTCCGTATAACGAAAACATTATACCGCTGTTCTTCATCGATTTGCGGCACGTAGACGGGGCATAAAGAGCATATCAGGGTGCAGATGGTATAAAAGTACACTAAGGGTATAAGTGGTCTTAAAAGCGGGGATAGCGAGGGGGTATTTGGGAAAAATAAAAAATACAAAAAGGCTACTTTGTTAGCAAAATCATTGACAACGTATTTAAAAAGTGATACAATAAAGGCATAACACAAGGAAAGGTGGTTGAGAGGAATGGGAATGTTGTTGAGCGTGAAAGAGGCGTTGAAGTTTGTAGTTATGCGGAGCGGTAAAACGCTTACAAAGATCGGAGAGGAATTTGGGTATAAGCAGAGGGCGAGTTTAAGCAAGATGATAAACAAGGAGAGTATCAGATTAGATATGGCTGCATCGTTGGTGAAGGCTTGCGGATATAAGCTGGTAATAATCCCGGATGACGTTGAGGTCGATGATGTGGGCGGCGTAGAGATTAAAGGGAGGATAGAAGATGTATCGAACAAAGGTAACTGAAAGCAGAAGGGAAAGAGTATATAAAATGTTTAATGGCAGATGTGCTTATTGTGGATGCGAAATGGATAAGTACGATGATTTTGAGGTAGATCATATTGTTCCGTATGTCAAGGGCGGTAAAACTAAAAATAACCTGTTTCCGGCGTGTAAGATATGCAACAATGCTAAGGGAACGCAAAGCATAGAAGAATTTCGAAAGTACCTTATGGGTAAAGCATTTTTGAAACCGGGAATAAGTTTAATATTAAGATATTATGACATTGAGCCGAAGGATATAGTATTTCACTTTGAGGAAGTGGGTTTTGATATTAACAGTATGACTACGGAATGAGTACACGCCACACATACGGTATCAGTGGATTGATTTACCCCACATGTAAAGGTTTTGTTCTGTTATTGTTATTGTTATGTTATTGTTATGTTATACATCGAGTTTAGTGCAAGAATGTGATAGGGTATCAGTGGATTGTACTCAAAGGAGGAAAAAATGAGTTATTCAAACAGTCGAAAGGATAGTATATTAAGCATTACGGGGTGTCGGTGCTATTATTGTGGATGTAAATTAGACGCTAAAAAGTTCTGCGTAGATCATTTCAAGGTAGAGGAAGATAAACCGGGTGAGAGGTTAGTACCCGCCTGTCCTGAATGTAATAAGGCAAAAAGCTATATGACGGTAGAGCAATTCCGAGAGAGATTACAAGATACGGTTTTTAAGAGCCTTTACGGTAGGTTAACGAGCAACTATATCGGTGTCGCTGTACCCGAACGAGTAACATTCTACTTTGAGAGGGAGGGGTTATAATGACCAACGAACGCAGCATAGAAATACTCCGTGACCTGCTTGTTACGATAGACAACGGGGGAGTGATGTACTTTGAGAGGGAACTGAAGGAGTTAAGAGAGGCGGTAGGGGTAGCGATTAAGTCTTTAGAACCAATAGATATTCATTCAAAGGACTTAATCAGTAGACCGTGCCAAAAGTGTGAGCATTATGATTCAATCTATATCTGCGAGAATTGTTGTTATAACTATGATTCAAGATATGAAATTAAGAGGGATGCCGAATGACCGAACTTGAAGAACTAAAACAAGCGTATCAATCCTACACGCATAACCGCCTCTTTCCGAAAGCGATACAGTGTGCGGAGTTTATCTATAAACAGGATCGCACTTTGGGGCGCACCTTGCATCAAGACTTCCGTAAGAGGATGGTATATGAGATACAGACGGGGAATAACGGGAAAGAGTGTATGGAACTATCCCGTAGATCGTATTTCGGTACGGCTGCGGATAGCTTTGATGACTTTATGATCGCTATGGAGTGGGAGAGGAATCCGAACAGTAGGTTCTGGTTGCCCCGCCGTAAGATTTTGGAGGATAGGTTCAAGGTCTGTACGGCTATTGAGAACTTTATGAGTGAGGAAAAGGGAAAGAAACTTACGCTTTCCTGTCCTCCGGGATGTGGGAAAAGCACCCTGATTAAGTTCCTAATGTGCTATATCATGGGCAAATATCCCGACAGTAAGAATATCTATGCGTCCTATTCTGACGGAATGGTTAAGCTCATGATGGACGCTCTTGTAGACATGACTTCCGGCGATGAATACAACTTCAACGAGATATTCCACCGTGGGAAACCCGAAAAGAGCGCGGAGTATAACACTATCGGCTATCGTAGGCGCGGTGATGCGCAAACCTTTAACCTCTGCTCTATCGGCGGTAGTATCACAGGACGAACGAGGGCAGACCTGTTTATGATTACGGATGACCTTGTAAAGAACGCGGAAGAAGCGCGCAGTCCTGAAAGACTTGAAACGCTCTATGCAAACTATACCGACACTATCAGTACCCGTCAGATAGGCAATAAGGTCAAAGAGATAATGCTGGGAACGATTTGGTCTATCTACGATCCTATCAGCCGTGAAAAGATACGGTATGAGGGTGAGCCGGGGTATCATTTCCTGTCCTTCCCGGTATGTGATGAAGAAGGACATAGCAATTTCCACTACGATTGTGATGATTGCTATACGGACGAAAAGATACAGCAGATCAGGGAGAAACTTGATCCCGTAACATTTAGCTGTCTATACCTTCAGCGTGGTATTCAGAAGGAGGGGATGCCGTTCACCGCTGAACAGCTTACGTGGTATGATGGCATCTTGCCTGACGGTGAACCCGACAATGTGTTTGCTTTCTGTGATGTGGCGTTTGGCGGGGGCGATTCCCTTTCAATGCCGATTGCGTACAAGTACGGAAGTGACCTCTTTATTCATGACGTTGTATTCAGCCGTAAAGACAAGTCAGTGACCGTACCCATAGTAGCACATAGGTTAGCGCAGAATAAGGTCAGGAAAGTGCGTTTTGAGGCGAATGTGGGCGGTCAATCGTATGCCGATGAAGTGAGCGAGGCTATCAAGGCGATTCCGTATAGCTGTAACGTCACATCGAAACGCGCACCGAATACTATGAGCAAAATGAGTAAGATTGAACAATTCCAACAGGACATACGCAATATCCATTTCCGTAGAGATAAGGCAAGGGGCAGAGAGTATGATCTGTTCATCAATGAGTTACAGACATTCTCATTCACCCAGAAGAATTTGCACGATGACGCTGCGGATAGTCTTGCCGGACTATGCGATATGGATATAAACGGCGTAGTAAAGATCGAAGTACTAGCAGATCGGAAGAGCGTCGTGTAGGGAAAGAGTGTAGATCTC
>ERZ809472.95-NODE-95-length-24886-cov-11.438766_pt1 | contig 24886 bp, 22 predicted proteins | sample MGYA00521274_ERZ809472 | MGnify/ENA primary metagenome ERZ809472 (study PRJEB31581, sample SAMEA3312791) | metagenome | study: EMG produced TPA metagenomics assembly of the PRJEB8939 data set (Metagenomic analyses of Rumen microbiomes reveals... | reverse complement strand
GCAAATTTCAGACGAGTTATGTGTGAAACGAGGTTTTCGGAGTGGACTCATGAATAAGAAAGATTATATGAAGCCCTCACTGAAGGTTGTACAGTTGCAGCACAGTCAGCACATCCTCGCCGATTCATACGCAGGCATTCAGTCTAAGAATAGCACCGACGATGACAACCCCGACTACGACGGCAACAGCAGCGGCAGCATCAGCATCTGGGATGCAAACTAAAGGGAGCGGACAGCAATAAACATTCATTCACCTACTATCATTCGGGGACGAAGCACTTTTGTATGCTTCGTCCCCGAAATTTTACATCAAATCCAGTATATCCCTAAAGAAAGCCTCGACAGTCCGTTGCATTAATGGCTCGTCATCTAAAAACTATCCGCATAAGCAATAATAACGCCCCCCAAAATCTGCACTTTCTCATCCATTTTGTGCTGTATCTACTCAGCACCCCTATAATAAGGTCGGCCTTTGGCCTCAAAATCTCACAAAATCTATGCTAAAATTGATCAAAATGCAGAAAGATGAAAGATTTTATATGAGATTTTGAACTTTCCGATTAAGCGAGAGCAGAGCCAAACTTGTTTGAGCTATGCCGAGCGTGAGGAAAGTCAACGAAGTTAAAGATTTTGAGCGTAGCGACCCAAAAGGTGCAGTTTCAAAGAGGGGGTGCTGAGTAGTTACGAAACGAGCATGATATTTGAAAAGAAAATAAAAGAGCCCGGAGACGAGCGAAATAAAGAATGATGCTATCGCTTACGTTCAAAACGAAATTGAGTATATAGAGCATCGGAGATAGAACTCATAGAATGTCAACGAATATACCCTTCCGTAAAAATGTAACATCAAAAAGGATGCTCAGCAATGGGTCTTAGTTCTCTTTTTAGACTTTTTATAGATAGCAATCACATTTATCTGCGGAAAAGTTAGTACCTTTGCCGCGGTTTATGAAGACGACTGACAAAAAAGACAGTATTCGTCAAGCTGTTGAGCACATTCTGGATAACTATCTTGCGATGAACAATCACCGCAAAACGCCAGAGCGCTATGCCATTTTGCGTGCCGTTTACGACACCAACGGGCATTTTACGCTTGAGGAGCTGGGCGACAAACTGGCCGTGGACTACAAGTTTCCCGTGTCGAGAGCCACACTCTACAACACGCTCAACCTGTTCATGGAACTGCGTCTCGTCATACGGCACCGGTTCCAGGGCACCACAAAATATGAAGCCTGCTATGCCGACAACAACCACTGCCACCAGATATGCACTGTGTGCGGAAAGGTCACCGAGGTGAAATCGCCGGAGATAGCCGAGGCGATAGAGGCCATGAAACTGAAACGGTTCAGGAAGGATGGGTTCTCACTCTATATCTACGGCATCTGCTCTACATGCCAGGCTGCCATCACAAGACAAAAAAACAACCAAAAAACTAAATAAAAAAGATGAATAAAGGAAAAGTAGACGTCCTGCTCGGTCTGCAGTGGGGCGATGAAGGTAAAGGCAAGGTGGTCGACGTGCTCACCCCACGCTACGACGTGGTGGCCCGCTTCCAAGGCGGTCCTAACGCTGGCCACACGCTGGAGTTCAACGGTGAGAAATACGTGCTGCGCAGTATTCCATCAGGTATTTTCCAAGGGGGAAAGGTCAACATCATCGGCAACGGCGTGGTGCTCGCCCCCGACCTCTTCATGGACGAGGCCAAGGCACTGGAGCAGAGTGGGCATCCGCTGCGCGAGCGGCTGCACATATCGAAGAAGGCCCACCTCATCATGCCCACCCACCGCGTGCTCGACGCTGCCTATGAGGCCCAGAAGGGCAAGAACAAGGTGGGCACGACAGGAAAGGGCATCGGCCCCACATACACCGACAAGGTGTCGCGCACAGGTCTGCGCGTGGGCGACATACTCGAAGGATTTGAGGAGAAATATGCCGCCGCCAAGGCACGCCACGAGGCCATCCTGCGCTCACTGAACTTCGACTATAATATAGAAGAGGTAGAAAAGAAATGGATGGAGGGTGTGGAATACCTGCGACAGTTCCCCATCGTGGACTCGGAGCACGAGATCAATGGCTATCTGCGACAGGATAAGTCCGTGCTCTGCGAGGGTGCCCAGGGAACGATGCTCGACGTGGACTTCGGCTCCTATCCCTTCGTAACCTCATCGAACACTATCTGTGCAGGAGCCTGCACGGGTCTGGGTATCGGACCGAACAAGATTGGCGAGGTGTACGGCATCATGAAAGCCTACTGCACCCGCGTGGGTGCCGGCCCGTTCCCCACAGAGCTCTTCGACGAGACAGGCAAGAAAATACGAGACTTAGGACATGAGTACGGAGCCGTCACAGGGCGTGAGCGTCGCTGCGGATGGATTGACCTCGTGGCGCTGCGCTACTCAATCATGGTCAACGGCGTGACACAGCTCATTATGATGAAGAGCGACGTGCTCGACGGCTTCGAGACCATCAAGGCCTGCACCGCCTATCGTGTCAATGGACAGCTGACTCGCGACTTCCCCTACGACATCGAGCACGGCATTGAGCCCGTCTACGAGGAACTGCCAGGATGGCGGACCGACATGACCCGCTTCACCAGCGAAGAGCAGTTCCCACAGCAGTTCCGCGACTACATCGCCTTCTTAGAAAAGGAACTGGAAACGCCCATCACCATCATTTCCATCGGTCCTGACCGCGAACAAACAATCATCAGAAATGGCAAATAAACCAAGCATACCCAAAGGAACACGTGACTTCGGCCCTGTGGAGATGGCCAAGCGCAACTATATCTTTAACACCATACGGCAGGTGTATGAGCTGTATGGCTTCCAGCAGATAGAGACCCCTGCCCAAGAGACGCTGCAGACGCTCATGGGCAAGTATGGCGAGGAGGGCGACAAGCTGCTCTTCAAAATCCTGAACAGCGGTGACTATCTCTCGAAGATCACCGACGAGCAGCTGACCTGTCGCAATACACTGCGACTGGCATCGTGCATCTGTGAGAAAGGTCTGCGCTACGACCTCACCGTGCCCTTCGCCCGCTACGTGGTCATGCACCGCGAGGAGCTACAGCTGCCTTTCAAGCGCTATCAGGTACAGCCCGTGTGGCGCGCCGACCGTCCGCAGAAAGGCCGCTACCGCGAGTTCTACCAGTTCGACGGCGACGTGGTGGGCAGTGACTCGCTGCTCAACGAGGTGGAACTGATGCAAATCGTCGACACCGTATTCACCCGTTTAGGCGTGCGCGTACAGATTAAAATTAATAACCGTAAGATTCTCACCGGCATTGCCGAGGTCATCGGAGCCGCCGACAAGATCGTGGACATCACGGTGGCCATCGACAAGCTCGACAAGATAGGCATCGATGCCGTGAACGACGAACTGCGCAACGACGGTCTCACCGACGAACAGATAGAACGTCTGCAGCCCATTATCCTCCTTGAGGGCACCAACGAGCAGAAGCTCGACACCATCGCCGAAGTGCTGAAAGAAAGCGAGGCCGGCCTGAAAGGTGTCGAGGAGACCCGCTTCATTCTCTCCACCCTTGGTTCTGTAGGCTGCGCTAATGGCGCAGCAAACTCAACGGCACTGAAGAACGAACTGCAACTCGACCTCACTTTGGCTCGCGGCCTGAGCTACTACACCGGTGCCATCTTTGAGGTGAAGGCCCTCGACACACCTATGGGCAGCATTTCAGGCGGTGGCCGCTACGACAACCTCACAGGCATCTTCGGCATGCCCGGCCTTTCGGGTGTGGGCATCTCCTTCGGCGTAGACCGCATCTACGACGTGCTCGATGCCCTCGACCTCTACCCCAAGGACTCGCTGCAGACCACACAAGTGCTCTTCATCAACTTCGGCGAGAAGGAGACGGCCTACTGTCTCCCCACCGTGGCACGCCTTCGTCAGGCTGGCATCCGCACCGAGTACTACCCCGATGCAGCCAAGATGAAGAAGCAGATGGGATATGCCAACGCAAAGCAAATTCCTTTCGTGGTGCTGGCCGGAGAAAGTGAAATGGCCGAGGGAAAACTGACGCTGAAAGACATGAACACTGGCGAACAGCAAATGCTGACTCCAGACGAGCTTATTGAAAAAAGTCTTAAATGCTGACAAGTTTTTGAAAATATATTCATCTGTTTGGCAGAAAATATGTAATTTTGCACTTTCAAGCATGAGCAGATGGTGCAACATAAGGTATATGCAAGTCCATAGACTGCTGATGGTGATAACGACGGTTATCACCTTTCAGTTAATACCCCCTGCCGCCGTCGCTCAGATTGTGGTCCTTGACACACTGCCCAATATCAAGACAAAAGTCGTAACTGACATGCTGCCCGATACGATTCCCGACCTTGTGCCTGACATCATCACGGACCTGGAGGAGGAACTGAAGGAGTTCGTGCAGCAGCAGGACACAACGGTCAAGATTGACATCGACGAACAGGGAGCAACGTTCATGGCCGAGCAGGCGAAACCCGTGAAGGAAAAGCGCGACTGGAGCAAATGGTCGCCCGACCCAAAGCGCGCCCTGTGGCTGGCACTCGTCATACCCGGCGGCGGACAAATCTACAACCGCAAATACTGGAAGCTGCCCATCGTCTACGGAGGGTTCCTGGGGTGCATCTATGCCATGACCTGGAACAACAACATGTATAAGAGCTACTCACAGGCTTACCTCGACCTCATGGACAATGACCCTGGGACTGCCAGCTACAACCAGTTCATGCACCTGGGACGTGTCATCGACTCATCGAACGAGGAACGCTACAAAGATCTTTTCAAGAAGCGAAAAGACAAATATCGCCGATGGCGAGACCTCAGTTTCTTCGTCATGATTGGCATATACGCCTTCTCCGTCATCGATGCCTATGTAGATGCAGAACTGTCACAGTTTGACATCTCAAAGGACCTCAGCCTGAAAGTGTCGCCCACGGTCATCAACAACGGAATGTCGAAAAATCCGATCTATGCGACGGCTGTAGGGGTAAACTGCAGCATCAACTTCTGAGAAGTTCGAGGAGCTGATATAATAAAAGATGTAGAGGTACAGGCGTATGCCGGCCTGTGAAAGTTTGGATTGTTGAAGTATATAGAAAAGCCTGGAATTATGAAGAATAGGGATTATAATGGTGGTTTATTTCGCATAGCTATGATGCTGTTGGCATTGTGGCTGTCGGTGGGTGGCGTTCAGGCTCAGATAGAGACGGACGTCGATGAAGAGAGCGAAGTGACAGACGAAGAAAGCAAGCAGGACATCGGTGAGAACCAGCAGGACGATGAAGAGCTGGTTTTCCCTGAAGCCATGAGCGACTATCTCGATAGTCTCCTGACGCTCTATATGACCAAGACCCACCTCTCGCCGGAGAGTGACTGCCAGACGGCCATAGAGGATCCTATATTTACCAAGGAGCAATACATAGACCGGCTCTACCGCATGCCTACCATCATCGAGATGCCATGGAACGAGGTCGTGCAGACGTGCATTGACCGCTACACCAAGAAGTCGCGCAATCAGGTGAGCTATCTGCTGGGAGCCTGCAATTTCTACATGCCTTTCTTCGAGGAGGCGCTCGAAGCCTATCAGCTGCCGATGGAGCTGAAGTACCTGCCCATCATTGAGTCGGCACTTAACCCACAGGCTGTTTCCCATGCAGGGGCAGCAGGTCTGTGGCAGTTCATGCCATCGGCGGCTAAGACCTACAACCTGGATATAAACTCGCTCGTCGACGAACGCCGTGACATCGTGAAGAGCAGTTGGGCAGCAGCACGCTTCCTGCGTGACCTCTACCGGCTCTTTGACGACTGGAACCTGGCCATTGCCGGCTACAACTGTGGGCCGGAGAACATCAACAAGGCCATCCACCGTGCCGGCGGTGAGCGCGACTACTGGAAAATCAGTCCCTACCTTCCACGTGAGACGCGCGGCTATGTGCCCGCCTTCATTGCCGCCAACTATGTGATGAACTACTACTGCGACCACAACATCTGCCCCATGCAGGCACAGCTACCCGTAAAGACCGACACGGTGATGCTTAATCGCAATGTCACCTTCAGCCAAGTGGCTTCGGTGCTCGGCGTAAGTATTGACATGCTGCGCTCACTCAACCCGCAATACCGCCGCGATATCATACCTGGCGCCACGACTCCCTCAGCCTTACGCCTGCCCGTGGCCGACGCCGTGCGGTTCATCGACCTGCAAGACTCAGTATTCGCCTCTACCGAAGGGGCTTTCAACAAACGAATGGAAGTGGCGATAGACCAGAACATCTACACGCCTAAGACAAAGCGTAGCAAGGGTCGCCGCGGAAAAGCTTCGACCAGTTCGAAAGGCAGCACAACGATAACGGTGAAACGAGGAGACACGCTCTCGACCATTGCCAAACGCAACGGCACCACCGTGCAAAAGCTGAGACAACTGAACGGCATAAAGGGAAACAACATACAGGCTGGAAAGAAACTGAAAGTGAAGTGAGAATTTTAGAAAAGACAAGGTATAGAAGATAGTTAAGTAAAGGTAAAGAGTAAAATAAAAAGAAGTAAAGTAAAGGAGGTAAAACTATGGATGACGAGATGATGCGCCGCGAGGCTGCAGACGACAAGATGATTACCGAGGCCTACGACAGGCTGATTGACAGTTACATGCATTCGTGTCACCGGAAGAAGGTAGACATCATAGGGAAAGCTTTCAATTTCGCACGCCAGGCACATAGAGGCGTACGACGCCTTTCCGGGGAGCCTTACATCATGCACCCTATAGCCGTGGCTCAGATTGTTTCTGAGGAAATAGGACTTGGCTCCACGAGCATCTGCTCCGCCCTGCTCCACGATGTCGTGGAGGATACGGAGTATACCGTTGAAGACATTGAGAACATGTTTGGCCCGAAGGTGGCGCAGATTGTTGACGGTCTGACGAAAATCTCGGGTGGCATCTTTGGCGAGCAGGCTTCGGCCCAAGCTGAGAATTTCAAAAAGCTGCTGCTCACCATGAGTGAGGACATCCGTGTCATCCTCATCAAGATTGCAGACCGACTGCACAACATGCGCACGCTGGAGAGCCAGCCGGCCAACAAACAGTATAAGATAGCCGGCGAGACACTCTATCTCTACGCTCCGTTAGCCCACCGCCTGGGCCTCTACCGCATTAAGTCGGAGCTGGAGAACCTCAGTTTCCGTTTCGAACATCCAGAGGAGTATGCCGCCATAGAACAACGCCTGGAGGACACGAAAATATCACGTCAGGAGTCGTTCGACCAGTTTACGAAGCCCATTGAGAAGGCACTGAAGGCCATGGGCTTAAAATACCAGATCAAGCAGCGGGTCAAGACCCCCTACTCCATCTGGAACAAGATGCAGAACAAACACGTCTCCTTCGATGAAATCTACGACATCCTGGCCGTCCGAGTCATTTTCACCCCCAGCGAACGAAAGGAAGAGGCAAACGAGTGCTTCGACATCTACGTCGCACTCACCAAGATCTACCGCAGCCACCCCGACCGCATACGCGACTGGGTGAACCACCCCAAGGCCAATGGCTACCAGGCACTGCACGTGACGCTCATGTCGAAGCAGGGCCACTGGATTGAGGTGCAGATACGCAGCGATCGCATGAACGAGATTGCCGAGCAGGGACTGGCAGCCCACTGGAAGTACAAAGAGGGCGGCGAGTACCAGGAGGACGATGGCGAGCTGAACCAATGGCTGCGAACCATCAAGGAAATCCTCGATGACCCGCAGCCCGATGCCATGGACTTCCTTGACGCCATCAAGCTGAACCTCTTTGCCAGCGAAATATTCGTATTCACGCCAAAGGGTGAAATCAAGACCATGCCCGCAGGATGTACTGTCCTCGACTTCGCTTTCTCCATACACACTTTCTTAGGAAGCCACTGCATTGGGGCAAAGGTGAACCATAAACTTGTACCGTTGAGCCACAAGCTAAACAGCGGTGACCAGGTGGAAATCCTCACCTCAAAGTCGCAGCATGTGCAGCCGGCATGGATTAATTTCGCTAACACCGCCAAGGCTAAGGCGAAGGTGCAGGCTCAGCTGAAACGTGCGCAGCGCGAGGTACAGAAGAAAGGCGAGGACATGCTCACCGAGTGGCTGGCAGCAAAAGGCTTCGAGGCCACACAGGCCAACATAGACCAGCTGACCAACTATCACGACTGCAAAAACCGTGATGAACTGTTCCTCGCCATCGGCGAAAAGAAAGTCATCCTGGGCGAGAAAGACGAGGATGAACTGAAAGGAAAGAACAAGAAGGGCGACGGAAGCAGTGGCGGTTGGCGCAAATACGTACCCTTCGTGAAAGCCAAGAAACAAGAGGAGGAGAAACAGCCCGAACTGTTCATCGTGCCTGAGAAGTTCAACCGCAAGAAGCCCATCTTCATCAATGAGGACAACATCGCGCAGTACATCTTCCCCGACTGCTGCCACCCCATACCAGGCGATGACACACTGGGATACATCGACAATCATAACCGCATTGAGATACACAAGCGTAAGTGTCCTGTGGCAAACAAGCTGAAGGCCAACTACGGTAACCGGCTGCTTGACGTGAAGTGGGACATGCACCGGCAGCTCTTCTTCGATGCCACCATACGTTTGGGAGGCATAGACCGCCGTGGACTGGTCAATGAGGTGACGCGCATCATCTCCGATCAGATGTCTGTAGACATACGCGGACTGCAGTTCACCACGAAAGACGGTATTTTCGACGGTACGATAGACCTCCGTGTTCACGACCGCGATGAAGTGAAGGACATCATAGACAAGCTTAAGGAGGTCTACGACCTGAAGAATATCTCACAGATCATGTAGCGACTTGCCGTCGCTTCATGCGCTCAATAGCACCGTCTCACTAACGGTGCTATTATTTTTGGCACGAGTCCTTCAATAGCCTCCCCAGCTTTCACTCGCTGCCTTATCTCTGTACTGCTTACAGGTAAGAGTTCCGCATCAACAAGGCTCACTCCTTCTGGCATTTCCCCAACAACAAGTGACTCATCACCTCCCCTGGGATAGACCATCACCTGGTGCTCCCGCAATATGTCGGCAGAACGATACCATCTTGGGAAAAGTTTCCAGTTGTCGCCACCTATAAGCAACATGAAGGAATAGTCTGGATAGTCAGCCTTAAGATGCTGCAGGGTGTTCCAAGTGTAGCTGGGACGTGGCAGATGCAGTTCGTAGTCACTGGCAATAAGTCCCCGTTCACCATGCAGCGCTATGCGGACCATCGCATAGCGCAGAACATCGTCAAGCAGGTCGCTACGTCCTTGCTTCAGCGGATTCTGCGGCGACACCATCATCCACACCTCGTCCAAACCGCCAAGCCTGAGCAGCTGTCTGGCCAGGACAATGTGCCCGTTGTGAATGGGATTGAAACTACCCCCGAAGATTCCAATTTTCTTTTTCATGGCTTTGTTCTGTATGTTACGACTCAGTCGCAACACACTGGACGCTAACAGTTGAGGAAGGTGCCGACCAACTCCAGCGTTTCGGCTTCGGCAACGGCCAGGTCGTCGTTCACCACGATGTGGTCAAACTGGGGAGCAAAGGTCAGTTCATACTCCGCCTTTGCCAATCGGTTCGCTATGGCCTCAGGACTATCCGTGCCACGGCCTTCAAGGCGACGGCGTAGCTCTTCGACCGACGGCGGCTGAATGAAAATGCTCATGGCCAGGTCGCCGTAGAACCGCTTGATATTCAAGCCTCCTTTTACGTCAACGTCGAACACCACGTTCTGCCCAGCCTCCAATTGCCGTTCCACCTGCGCCTTCAGCGTGCCGTAGAAGCGATCCTGATAGACCTCCTCATACTCCAGGAACTCATTGTTATCGATGCGTTGGCGGAACTCTTCCGGCGTAAGGAAAAAATATTCCACTCCGTGCTGCTCCGTGCCACGAGGTGGGCGCGATGTGGCCGAAATGGAGAAATACAGCCGCAGTTCGGGATGCTCGGACATCAGCCACTGCACGATTGTTGACTTACCGCTACCCGAAGGGGCAGAAAAAATCAGAAGTTTTCCCTTTTCCATATTTTTTGCTTTAGGGGTGGACTGCGGTGATACCGCAGTTTACGAAACACGTGGTTGAAGATTTCCGTATTACAGTGCATTGAGCACCTGCTCCTTTATCTGCTCAAGCTCGTCCTTCATCTGAACGACGATATTCTGCATCTCGGCTAGGTTAGACTTGGAACCAGTGGTATTGATCTCGCGCCCCATCTCCTGGGCAATGAATCCAAGTTTCTTTCCCTGTCCGTGACCGTCAGCCATAGTCTCGCGGAAATAACGCAGATGGTTAGCCAACCGCTGTTTTTCTTCACTGATGTCAAGTTTCTCGATGTAATAGATAAGTTCCTGCTCCAGCCGGTTCTTGTCGTATTCCACGCCAGGAATCTGAAGCAGTCCCTCCACGATACGACCACGAATCTTCTCCACACGCAGCCGCTCGTAGGGTTCTATCTCGGCCATGAGCCGCTCGATGTTGTCTATCTTCTCTGCGAACTTACGCTCCAGCGCGGCACCCTCCTGCTGCCGGAAGCTCACAAGGGCATCAATGGCCTCAACCACAGCGCGCCGGGCTGCCTGCCACTCATCATCGGTGAGCAATTCGGTTTCGGTGCGTGTCAGCACGTCGGGCATGCGTGTCAATGTGTACATCCAGTCCTGCGGTTCAGGTATTCCCGTGTGTGCAGAAATTTCCTTCAGCTGACGGTAGTAGTTATACATCAGCGATTCGTTCACAGGCGTGGGGTCTATGCCCTCTTCCTTCTCTATCCATAGGGCGAAGTCCACCTTGCCGCGCTCCAGACGTGTGGAAATCATCTGACGTATCTCCATTTCCTTTTCACGGTAAAGCGGAGCGATACGGGTGAGCAGGTCCAGCTGTTTGGAATTGAGCGATTTTATCTCGGCGTTGATTTTCTTTCCTTTGTATGCTACGACCGCCTTGCCGTAGCCTGTCATTGATTGAATCATTATTGTCTTATTTGTTTAAATTTGACTGCAAAAATAATCATTTTTGTCCGATTAACAGCCATTCCCGTACAATATTTATAAAACTTTAGGTATACAGCGGCGTCGCCGGCATCCTTTTCAGAAGAAAATTTGGTGGTGACGAAAAATATGCGTAACTTTGCACCTCGGATAAGCATAACAGATTCTATCCAAAAGAAATACACATAACAACAAGACCTATGAAACTGAACGAATTACTATCAGGCAATTTCAATGCCGCAGAGTGGGAAGCCAAGGGCTATGAACTTCCCAAGTTTGACATCCGTGCCGTGCGTGAAAAGACCGCCAAGGAACCCACGTGGGTACACTTCGGCGGAGGCAACATCTTCCGTGCCTTCCCCGCCGCCATCCTTAACGATGCACTGAACACCGGCCAGTATGACCGTGGCGTCATCGTGGCCGAGACTTTCGACTTTGAAGTCATCGACAAGGCCTACGCGCCCTACAACAACCTCTCGCTGCTGGTCTCGCTACAGTCGACGGGCACCATTGAGAAGAAAGTTATCGCCAGCGTCACTGAGGCCCTGAAGGCCGACCCGCAGTTCCCAGACTGGCAACGTCTGGTTGAGGTATTCCGCAATCCGAGCCTCCAGATGATTTCGTTTACCATCACTGAGAAAGGCTACACCTATAATGAGGCCGACCTCGCCCGCGGCTTGAGCCCCTTATTTGCCATGGGCAAAGTCTGCGCCCTGCTGCTGGAGAGATGGAAAGCTGGAAATCTGCCCCTCACCGTGCAGTCGATGGACAACTGTTCGCACAACGGCGACAAGGTGAAAAACGGCGTCTTTGCCTACGCCGAACGCTGGGTGAAGGATGGACTGGTGCCAGCTGCCTTCCTCGACTACCTGAAGGATGAGACGAAGATCACCTTCCCCTGGTCGATGATTGACAAGATTACCCCGCGTCCACACGAGAAGGTGAAGGAGCTGTTAGCAGCCGACGGCTTTGAGGACAACGATTATATTGAGACAGAGAAGCACACCTTCACGGCTCCCTTCGTCAACGCCGAGGAAGTGCAGTACCTCGTCATCGAGGACAACTACACCAATGGCCGTCCCCCACTCAACCTCGGCGGTGCCCTCTATACTACCCGCGAAACCGTCGACAAGGTTGAAACCATGAAGGTAACTACCTGCCTGAACCCGCTTCACACGGCCATGTCCATCTACGGCTGCATGCTGGGCTACACGCTCATCAGTGCCGAGATGGCCGACGAGGACCTTCGTCCGTTCATCCAGAAAATCGGCTATATGGAGGCCATGCCCGTAGTCGTCGACCCAGGCGTGCTGAACCCCTACGAGTTTATCGGCGCCGTCATCAACCGTCGCTTACCCAATCCCTTCATGCCCGATGCTCCACAGCGCATCGCGATGGACACCAGTCAGAAGCTGCCCATCCGTTTCGGCGAGACCATAAAGAAATATGTTGCCCGCGGCCTTGACATGTCGAACCTCGTGCTGATTCCGCTGACATTGGCCGGCTACGCCCGCTATCTGAAGGGTATCAAGGACGACGGCACGCCCTTCGAACCATCGCCCGACCCCATGCTGGCCGAGATGCAGGCCATCGTCTCCCCGCTCGAAATCGGCAAGGCTGACCAGGACTGGAGCTGTCTGAAGAATCTCTACAGCCGCAAGGATGTGTTTGGTATCGACCTTTACGAAGCTGGCTTAGGCGAACAGATAGAAGGCATGGTGAAAGAACTGTATGCCGGTAACGGTGCCGTGCGGGCCACACTCCACAAGTATGTCTCCGCAAGATAATCCCAACCAGCCTTTAGGGCTACTGAAATGATAACCAGCACTTTTCCCAGAAAGATACTGCTGGGCATTGCAAAAAAATAGTGGGGTCGCGCAGACCCCACTATTTTTGAATTAACAACACTATCACTTGTAATGCGAAGTCGAAAAATACAATCTTTGCATTTGCATTCTGACCGATATCGCGGTTGGCACGGTTGGCCAGATCGTAGAGCTGGAGGACATTGCCCTCGCCGATAAAACGAGCGAAGTTCCGGGCAAAATCCTCCTCCTTTTGCGTCATGTAGCAGAGGTCGGTCTGCTCGAAATTGTAAACGAAGTTCTCCCTGACCATCCGAAGAAAGAACTCCAGGAAGCGTTTCTGCTTCTCGCGTCCGAAGGCAGCCATTGTGTCGCTCCACTTGCGCAGTTCCTTCACCTTGCGCTGGTATGCCAACCGCATAAGGTTGATGAAGAGGTCAAGGAACTGCTCGTTTTCCGTGCCCACCTGCAGTTCCTCCAGTGCCTTCAGCCACGAACCGTTAGCCAGGCGCGCTATGCGCATGGCCTGATTCTCGTCTACACCGCGCCGCTCAACCAGTGCCTGGGCGATAGTCTCCACAGGTAGCAGTTTCACGTCGATGCGCTGCACGCGGCTGCGGATGGTCTCCAGCAGGCGGTCGGGCTGTTCACACACCATGAGGAACACGGTCTGCGAGGGCGGTTCCTCAATGAGCTTCAGCAACTTGTTGGCACAGGCGATATTCATTCGCTCAGGCAGCCAGACGATACTCACCTTGTAGCCTCCCTGGCTCGACTTCAGCGACAGCTTGCGCACCAGGTCGTCGCTCTCGCCGGCAGTGATGATAGCCTGCTGGTTCTCAGCACCGATGGCCGTCATCCACTCGTCCATGGAGAAGTAAGGGCCACGCATCATCAGCTCGTGCCACTCGCGGGCGAAGTCGTCGCTCACGGGCATGTGATCACTGCCCATCGACGGCAGTTTGATTGTGGGATAGGTGAAATGCAGGTCGGGGTGCTCCAGTTTCTTCAGCATCGGATGCTCACTGGTAGCATCTTGAAACGATGGAATACTGGGAGCGCGGACATCCCCGTCCGCATCCTGCAGCAGACTGGGGGCGGACGAGGACTTACGCGCTCCCAACAGGTAGCAACCGAAGGCCGTGGCCAGTGCTTTCTTACCCACGCCCGTAGGACCGCAGAGCATGATGGCATGTGGCAGACGGCCCTCGGTGACCATCTGCACAAGCCTGTCGCGCACCTCCTCCTGTCCTATAACTTCATGGAATGTCATTATAAAGCAATGTCAGGTTATGTGTCCGAAGTGGTATGAGCCGTCCAAACTAAGGGTTACTCTGAGCCTTGAAATCGGCCAGCTTTTTGGTCCAGTAGGCGCGCAAGTCGTCCCAACGGTAATAGGGGTGCTGCGTGGTGGGTACAGGCAGCGACATCTCACGCTCGTTAAGCAAGGCTTTCACCAGTATATCGACTTTGCCTTTCGCTTTCTTCGGCTTATAAAATATAAGTTGTATATTGCAGCCCATGGGGAATATCTTGTAGTTCTGCCAGTAGTGGTCCAGTTCGTCAAGGTTTTCAACGGCCACTCCACAGTTGCCAAGTTCCATAAGACAGGCCAGCGGCAACACGCACACCTCATGGCCGAAGCGCATCGTGGCCTGTGTCTTGCCCAGGCTGACGCAGGTGTCGGCGGTCTCAATGATGTTCGTCAAGAGATTGTACTGGCTGAAAGGCATCAGCTTTCCACTCTGAGGTGCAGCACCATAGTTGAGATACCAGCCGACGTTTGCGATACGCCACTGGTCATAGATTTCCTCCTCGGTAAAGAGATTCAACAATTCTTCAGGAGCACCGTCGTGGCTCTGCATGTTGATGACCACTTCAAAAAGGTTGCGCATGAAGCTCTTCGTCCTGATGCTGTCCTGTGCCCACCGCTGGTCGTTGAAGAGCACGGTCATCAGCCGTTCTGGATGGGTATTCTTTTCGCTGAACTCGTTGCGTGCCTTTCCTGTCTTGTCGCCGTTTTCCTTCACACGGCCTTCCCAGTCCTGGTTCAGGTAGTACTGCAATGCGTCACTCACGTCGTTGTGTATACGCGCCGTGGGATTGGCAGCCATCAGTTCCTCACACTCGGCCACCATGGAGAGGATGCAGCGGTTCACCGTTGTGGAGCGAGCGTCGATGGACACACCTTTTGTTTTGACGAAAATCTCAGGGAAGTGTTGGGCTATACGGCGGCCGATGCCGTGGTGCTGGCGCTCGCCGACAGTGGTGAGGTCGCCCAGTCGACGGTCGGTGGTCTTGTTGAATATTTCAAGTTTGCGCAGCACCTCCTCGCCCTCACGTGTCAGTTTGCCCTGTTCACGGGCCTTGCGCAATGGGCGTATTACACGGCGGTAGTCATCGTTGCCGATGAGCCAGCGCGAACCGTGACGGCCATAATGGGAGAAATAGAAGGGAACATAGCCCTTTGGAGCCTTCGTGTAGTTGAAGTCGGGCAACTGACGGTCGTAGTCCAAATAATTAGAGCCAGCCAGCCAGTGGTTCTGCCGTATTTCTTCGCGGGCCGTCTGGGCGGTTGAGGTAACAAGCGAAAAATGAAAACCGAAAAAGGATATTAAGATAAGGAGTCTTTTCATAAGGCCAACAGTATTAGAGATAAATGGTAGCTAAGAGCTTCCACGTGCGGGCACGGGTGTCGTCGTCGTAAGTGTTCTTATCGGTCAGCTTGCTCCATGTAATTTCACCGGTATCGCCCAGCTCAATGTTGTAAGCCAGGCCCACCTCTAAGTGCTTGGCCAGGAAAACACCGGCACCGAAGTTAAGACTGAACATCGATTTCTTCAGCTGGAAAGTCTTCTCGTATGACTCACGGTCTTTCCAGTGAAACTCCTTGTCGCCCACGTTGAAGGAGAATTGCGGACCGGCAGCCAGGTATATGCCAGTACCTGGAGCTATCGTGGCGTTGAAGCGGGCGTTGACGGGAATGCTCACCTGCTTGATTTTGACGACCTGTTCGTTGAAAAGCTTCACCTCGCGCTGGTCGAAGAGGGCGGCAGCGTCGACGCCAATCAGAGGTAGATTAACCTTAATCGCCGGGCCGATGAACCATCCGTAGTGGCCCTTGCCGAAAAACTTCTCATCATCGAACTTAAGCTTCGCACGGGTGGTTCCACCCCTGACACCAAAATCGATTTGTGAGCTGGCTGGAACAACGGCCAGACATAGTAAAACTGCTAATGTTCCAAGAAACTTTTTCATATTTGCTGTTTTTGGGTTAATAATTGTTATTTGACAAGAAATAGATAGTCAGAAGTATTGCCATCATGGTGGCTACAAATACGGCAATGTAGAGCAACAATGTCGTGAAGAGGGCTGTGTCTGCCGTTGCCCCACCTATGATTAATCCCCAGAAGAGCATGGTACCAGTGACCAGCAGCGGACGCGACAACCGCCTGAACTGGGGAACAAGACTGGCCCGCAAGGCACGGCGAATGCTGGGCGTCAGTGACTCCAGCAATGACGCGCCATTGGCCAGCAGGAAGTAGCGGTGGGCCTGTGTATTTTTGTAACTACGGATATAAGTTTGAAGCGAACAACCAAGGGTCTCGTAAAGACCTGCCGCCAGAACCGCTGCAACAGGAAGAATCAGTCTGAAAGGAGCACTTGCCAAGAGGAGTCCGCTCACTACGGCCACCGAGAGAGCCACAGCGGCTGCAACATACAGGGATAGGCGCCACGGGAGACGCGCTTTCTTTGAAGCTTGGTATCCAACGGAAAAAGACAACAGCAAAAACCAGAGAACGTAGACCCACCACCGATTGGCAGTCATCACCAGCCATACATAGAACCCCACTGCCACCAGCTGAATCAGGACCAGACCAAACATTCGAATGAGGGTCAAAAAAAGTCTACGGTCGAACATCCAGAACAAGGCCAATGCCGCGACCAAGAGCAACAGCAAGGGAACTATGCACCAGGGGGACATATCAAACAATGAATGCATATTCATAACGTTTCTGATGAAAATAAATCATTTGTTGGTGCAAATGTACGAATAATCAGCGATATGAAAAAAAGAAATGCGTTAATGTAACAAAAAATACTTCGCTGTTTCAGCATTATTTCGTAATTTTGCAGCCCGAAAAGACAATCAAAGCATGAAGAAAACATCAATATGCACCATTCTTATGCTGGCCGTGGCTCTGATGGCCAGTGCCCAGACAGGCACAAAGTCACCCTACAGTCAGTATGGATTGGGAGCACTGCGCGACCAGTCGCAGAGCTTCAGCAGGGGAATGAACGGCGTGGGCCTGGCATTGCGCCGGGGAAACATTTCCAACACACTGAATCCCGCATCTTACTCCGCCATCGACTCTTTGACCATGCTCTTTGACGTGGCCATGGCCGGACAAATCACCAACTACAAAGAGCATGGAAACAGCGTCAACGTCAAGGGAGCAACTTTTGATTATTTCGTAGGCACCTTCCGTCTGCGCAAGAATCTGGGCATGACTTTTGGCATCATCCCCTACTCATCCATTGATTATGAGTACAGCACGAGCCAGTTCCTTGACAACACCAATGGAACCATCGTTGAAAACTATACCGGCTCGGGCGGACTGCACCAAGCCATACTCGGTGCGGGATGGCGAATCATCGCACCGCTGTCAATAGGTGTAAACATGGCATACCTCTGGGGCAAGCAAAACAAGACCGTGACGTCGAGCAGCACCACATACATTAACTCGTTGTCGAAAAACTACAACACACTCATTAACAGTTACAACATCCAAGTCGGTGCACAGTGGGAACAGCCGCTGAACAAGAAGGATAAGCTCACCATTGGAGCCACCATGAACATCGGGCACACGCTGAACGCGAATGCCAATTGCCTGATTATCAACACCAACTCGACCACCAGCACTCGCGACACCACTACCTTCGTCGTAGATAACGGTTTTGCCATTCCTTGGACCTACGGTCTGGGACTGGGCTACACACACGGGGAAAAGCTGTTTGTGGGGGCAGACTTCACCCTGCAGAAATGGGGCAGCATTGACTATCCCGACTACGACATGACACAGGGCCTCTACGTAAAGAAGAGCGGACTCCTCAAGGACAGCTACAAGGTGAACTTAGGTGCCGACTTCGTGCCCAACCCTGCGAGCCGCAAATACTTTGACCGCATACACTACCGCTTGGGAGCCGGATTTAACACCTCCTATTATAAAGTCAACGGCCAGAACGGCCCCAATGAACTGAGCATCAGCGCAGGTTTCGGACTGCCTCTGCAAAACTCCTGGAACATACGCGGCAACATGCGACCCGTGCTCAACATCAGTGCACAGTGGGCACGGTCGGCTGCCACAGACCTCATCACAGAGAATACCTTCCGCATCAACATCGGCCTTACATTCAACGAAAGATGGTTTGCAAAGTGGAAAGTAAACTAATCGTATTCTTTTGCTTCTTATCCTTTTGCTTCGCGTGTACCGAGCCACACGAACACACGGCTCGCGCCATCAACCCCGAAGACTCGGCCAGCGTCATGGTGAGCTACGGCGTGAACACGCTCATCAGCGACTCAGGCGTCATCAAATACCGAATCGTGACTGAGCGGTGGGAAGTGAACACCGTGCGCCAACCGTCACGATGGGAGTTTATGAAGGGCATCTTCTTTGAACAGTTCGACGAGCAATTCCACGTACAAGGATATATTCAGGCCGACACAGCCTGGTACTACGATCAGAAACGACTGTGGAAACTGCGCGGACGTGTGAACCTGCGAAACGTCAACGGTCTGATTTACAACAGCGAGGAACTTTACTGGGACGGTCTTAGCCATGAATTCTATTCCACCGTGTTCTCAAGAGTCGTCACCCCCGAACGCACAATGGAAGGTACTTACTTCCGCAGTGACGAGCAGATGAACCACTACATTGTGACCAACTCGAAAGGTTCGTTCATTGCCAGCGACTTTGACCCGGAGCCGGAACCTGCCGACACAGCCGTTATCGTCAATGCAGTGCCAACCGTGCCGGTCGATTCCTCCCGGACCGCCACAAAAGACTCCGTACAATAGCCATGGAATCACTCATTATATGCCTCATCATTTCCATGCTCTTCTCCGCCTTCTTCTCTGGCATGGAGATAGCTTTCGTGAGCAGCAACCGTCTGCTTGCCGAAGTGTCGCGGGAGAAAAATGGTCTGGCACAACGGGCCATCGCCCTTTTCTACCGGCATCCCAACAATTTCGTCTCAACCATGCTCGTGGGCAACAACATTGCCCTGGTGGTCTACGGCATCCTTTTCGCCAAAATATTTGACGCAACACTTTTCCACGGTCTTGACCCTGCCACCCGCGTCACCGCCGACACACTGCTCTCAACGCTTGTAGTGCTCTTCACCGGCGAGTTCCTGCCCAAGACCATCTTCAAGAGTAACCCCAACACCATGCTCACCCTCTTCGCACTGCCCGCATGGGTGTGCTACGTGGTGCTCTATCCCTTTTCACGCTTTGCCACGCTGCTTTCCAAGGGTCTGCTACGGCTCTTCGGCGTTCACATGGACAAGACCTCCGACGACCATGAGTTCACCAAGGTAGACCTCGACTACCTCGTGCAGACGAGCATCGACAACGCCCGCGACGAAGATGACATCGAGGAGGAGGTGAAGATCTTCCAGAACGCGCTGGACTTCAGCGATACGAAAGTACGTGACTGCATGGTGCCCCGCACCGAGATTGACGCCATCGAAGACGATGCCACCATCGACGAGCTGAAACAGAAATTTGTGGAGAGCGGACACTCTAAGATTGTGGTCTACCATGAGGACATCGACCACATCATCGGGTATGTCCATTCCTCGGAAATGTTCCGATTAGCCAATGGAAAGGGGAAGAATGAACGTGTCACGTTTGCCTCCACGCCGAACACCACAGTGACAACAACGCTCTCATCGCTGCACGAATCCATTATACAGAAGACCATTTTCGTTCCCGAGACCATGCTGGCCTCGAAACTGATGCGCCAGCTCATGCAGCAGAAACGATCACTGGCTGTGGTCGTCGACGAGTTCGGCGGTACCAGCGGACTGGTGGCCTTAGAGGACATCGTGGAGGAAATATTCGGCGACATCGAGGACGAGCACGACTCTACAAACTATGTGGCCAAGCAGCTCGACAATGGCGAGTATCTGCTCTCTGCACGCTTAGAAATAGAGAAGGTGAACGAAATGTTCGACCTGTCACTGCCAGAGAGCGACGACTACATGACCGTTGGCGGCCTCATCCTTCACGAATACCAAAGCTTCCCAAAGCTCAACGAAGTGGTACACATCGGCGAGAGCTTCGATTTCAAAATCATAAAGAGTAGCGCGACGAAGATTGAACTGGTACGCCTGAAAATCCGTTGATTTATTTTCCTTTGTATTCTCCGAGAATCTTCAAGTCGCGCGTCAGCGGTATAATGGCATCGATGGACTGACGATAGCGTGTCAGACTGTTGTAGGTCACATCGACATAGAACAGGTATTCCCATTCCCTGCCGATGATGGGAAGCGACTGAATCTTTGTGAGATTGATCTTGTAGAACGACAGGATGGCGAGCACGGCAGACAGGCTACCCTCCTCGTGGGGCAGCGAGAACACGATGCTCGACTTGTTGGTCTCTACCAGCGGACGCAGCATATCAGCTTTCTGCGGCATGGAGCACACTAAGAAGCGGGTGTAGTTATGCTTGTTGTCCTCAATGCCATCCTCCAGCACCTGCAGACCGTAGAGGCGTGCCGCATCGGCATGGCAGATGGCTGCCCATCCACGGTGCTGTCCTTCTGCTATCATCTTTGCCGAACCGGCTGTATCGTCGGCCTCCACAATACGCAGGTTAGGATGGTGCTCCAGATAGTGTCGTGTCTGCATGAGTGCCACAGGATGAGAGTGTACCTCGGTGATGGTCTCCCAAGAGTCGCCGGGCAGACAGCAGATGCAATGGGTGATATGCAGCTTGTGCTCACCCACGACCGTCGTTCCGGAGTCGCGCAGCAACTCATAGTTATGGAGCAGCGAGCCCGCGATGGTGTTCTCAATAGCCGCCATGCCTATCACGGTGGGGTCTTGGCGTATACATTCATACACTTGTTCAAACGTCTGGCAGCACAGTAACTGCAACTGCTCATTCTGGAAATACTGGTGGGCGGCGATGTCGTGGAAAGAGCCGATTTCGCCCTGAATAGCTATTCGCTTCATTTCAAAAAAGGATATTAAGTCGTTTAGTTTTTATTTCATGGAAAGAGCTATGCGATGACGACGCAGGTCTACGTCGACCACCTTCACCTCCACATGCTGGTGCAGCTTCACCACGTCGGTGGGATGGTTAATCCGCTTGTTGGCCATCTGTGAAATATGCACAAGTCCGTCTTGGTGAACGCCGATGTCCACGAAGGCCCCAAAGTTGGTGATGTTGGTGACGATGCCAGGCAGAACCATTCCAGGAGTGAGGTCCTCGATGTCGTGTACGCGGCTATCGAAGCTGAACTCCTCAAGCTGCTCACGCGGATCACGGCCAGGCTTCTCCAGCTCCTTCATAATGTCCTGAAGGGTGGGCAGACCTACGGTATCGGTGGTATATCTCTTGATGTCAATATGCGAGCGCAGTTCCTTGTTGCTGATGAGGTCGGCCACGGTACACTGCTGGTCGCGGGCCATCTGCTCGACGATGGCGTATGACTCCGGGTGTACGGCACTGTTGTCCAACGGGTTCCTGGCCCCTGGTATACGCAGGAAGCCGGCACACTGCTGATAAGCCGTAGGCCCCAGTCGCGGCACCTTCTTCAGCTGGGCACGCGAGGCGAAGGGGCCATTCTCGCGGCGGAAATCAACGATATTCTTCGCCAGGGCGGGTCCCAGTCCGCTGACGTACTGCAGCAGGTGACTGGAGGCGGTGTTGAGGTTTACGCCCACCTGGTTGACACAACTCTCCACGGTCTGGTCCAGCTGGTGCTTCAGCTTTGTCTGGTCTACGTCGTGCTGGTACTGGCCCACGCCGATGCTCTTGGGATCGATCTTCACTAACTCGGCCAGGGGGTCCATGAGTCTGCGGCCAATGGAGACGGCTCCGCGCACAGTGACATCCTCGTCAGGAAACTCATCGCGGGCCACCTTCGAGGCAGAGTAGACGGAGGCTCCGTCCTCGCTGACTACAAATAGCTGAGGAGACTCTTTAGCCAGTGCATCTTCCACAAAAGCCCGTGTCTCACGACTGGCGGTTCCGTTGCCGATGGCGATGGCCTCTATCTGGTAGTCGGCAACCATCTGTTGCAAGTGAACGGTGGCCTGCATACGCTTGTTGATGGGCGGATGGGGGAAGATGGCCTCATGGTGGAGCAGGTTGCCCTGCGCGTCGAGGCACACCACCTTACAGCCGGTACGGAAACCGGGGTCGATGCCCATGACGCGCTTCTGGCCCAACGGTGCTCCGAGGAGCAGCTGGCGCAGGTTCTCGGCAAAAACGCCGATGGCCTCCTCGTCGGCCTTCTGCTTGCTCAGGGCGGCAAACTCGGTCTCAATGGACGGTTTCAGCAGACGCTTGTAACTGTCGTCGACGGCCTCGGCAACGAGCCGTGAGCAGGCATTGTTACCACGTACATAGTAGTCTTTCAGTTTATCGGTACACTCCTGGTCATCTACGGGGTCGATACTCAGGCGCAGGATGCCCTCGCTCTCGCCCCGTCGCATGGCCAGCAGGCGGTGGCTGGAACAGCGGCGCAGCGGTTCGTGCCAGTCGAAATAATCGCTGTACTTGGCTGCCTCGTCGCTCTCGGCCTTGGCCTTCACCACCTTCGAGCTGATGATAGCCGTGCGGCGGAAGAAGCCGCGTATCTGCTGACGGGAGCGCTCGTTCTCACTGATGTTCTCGGCAATGATGTCCTGGGCACCGCGAAGGGCTGTTGCAACGTCAGAGACGTCGCCTACACAGAAACGCTCCGCTGCCTGTTCAGGGTCACGCTCACGCTGGAGCAGGATGATTTCTGCCAACGGCTCCAGACCCTGCTCACGGGCTATCTGGGCACGGGTACGGCGGCGCGGCTTGAAGGGCAGGTAGATGTCCTCAAGTGCTGTGCTGTCCCAACATTCATCGATGCGGCGTTGCAGTTCTGGCGTCATCTTCTCCTGCTCGGTGATGGTCTTGACGATGGTTTCCTTGCGTTTGGCAATATCGTTCAGCCGCTGGTTCTGGTCGCTGATGGCTGCTATCTGCACCTCGTCGAGACCGCCTGTACGCTCCTTGCGATAGCGCGATATGAAGGGAATGGTGCAACCCTCTTCAAGCAGTGTCAGCGTGTTGGCCACTGCCTCGAGGCTGAGGCCCAAGTCCTGGGCAATCAGTTTTGCGATTATTTTGTTTTCCATAATTATTTTAGGGGAGTGAAAGGGGAGTGAAAGGGGAGTGAAAGAGGAGTGAAGGGGAAGTGAAAGGGAAGTAAACTTGCTTCGCTCATGGGAGTGAAAGGGACATTACCAAAAGTAACGTCCCTTTCACTTCCTCTTCACTCCCCTTTCACTCCCCCTTCACTCCTTAATTAGTAAGTACCAGCGACTGGCGGGGCTTCAGAACGAGGGGTTTCGAGAGGTCGTAGTAGCGGCCTGTGGGAACATCCTTCCAGCGGGCAACACCCTTGATAATTTCCTCATAACGCTTGGGATTCAGAGTGGCCGACTTCGACGTACCGTTGAGAACGGTAATCGATGTCTGCGCGCCCAGTCTGCGGGCAATGACGTAGATGCCGTCGTAGGGAATGAACTGCGTCATCGTGCCACGACTAACGAGATTGGTAGACTTGCGCCAATGGAGCAGACGTGAGAGCCAGTTGAACATATTGTTCTCGGCCTTGGTGCGTCCCTCCTTGGTGAAAGCGCTGTGGTCATCGCCAGGGAATCCGCCAGGGAAGTCCTTGCGCACATAGCCGTCGGTGACCTCCTTCGTGCCGTTCATCATAATCTCCGTACCGTAGTAGAGCTGCGGTATGCGGTTCACGGTGAGCAGCAGTGCCAAGGCCTGCTTCAGCATCAGCGAGTCCTGTCCGTTGGCAAGGAACCGCTCCGTGTCGTGGTTGTCGATAAACGCCATCACGCTGCTGGGGTTGGGATAGAGATAGTCATAGACAAACGAATTGTAGATTCGGTTCAGGCCTCGCCACCACGCATCGGTCTCCTCATAGCGGCAGGAGTCGAGCGCCTCCTGGAAAGAGAAGTCCATGACGGTCTTGAGGTAGGAGTTCTTGTCCGAGAGCTTGGAGTCCTTCTGCCACGTGGCGGTATAGGCGGGCACGGTGACCCACGTCTCGCCGACGGTGTTAAAGTTGGGATATTCCTGTTCCAGCTCTTTCATCCACTGTGCCATCGGCTCGCGGAAGGCGTATGGATAAGTGTCCATACGGATGCCGTCGATGCCGGCAGTCTCAATCCACCAGATGCTGTTCTGTATGAGGTAGCGCATGAGGTGCGGGTTGTGCTGGTTCAGGTCGGGCATGGTCGACACAAACCATCCCTCCTGGGTCTCACGCTTGTCCACCTCGCTGGCGTAGGGGTCGAGTACGGGGGTGAGCTTATAGCTGGTCTGCAGGAAGCTGATTGACAAGATTGACAAGCTGATGGAGGACAACGGCAAGGCAATGATGCAGAAAGTCGCAGAGGACAAAAATCTGGAGACCAGAGTAAAACGCATTGCCACTGTCAAAGGAATCGGGGAACCGACTATTGTGTGCGTCATTGCTGAGACACAGGGATTCCACCTCATTGAGAACCGCAAGCAACTCGTAAGTTACTCAGGTCTCGACGTGAAGGCAAGGCAGTCGGGGAATGATGATCCCAGGCATGTGATTTCAAAGAAGGGCAACGCCCATATACGGGCCGCTCTATATATGCCTGCACTGACAGCAGTCCGCCATAACCCGCAGATAAAGGCCGCCTATGGAAGAATCTGCCAGAAGCATCCCAGTGAGAAGATGATTGGTGTCACTGCCGCCATGCGACGTCTCTTACTTCTTATTTACACTCTATGGAAAAACGGGGAGGACTAGC
>ERZ809472.94-NODE-94-length-24999-cov-13.631775_pt1 | contig 24999 bp, 15 predicted proteins | sample MGYA00521274_ERZ809472 | MGnify/ENA primary metagenome ERZ809472 (study PRJEB31581, sample SAMEA3312791) | metagenome | study: EMG produced TPA metagenomics assembly of the PRJEB8939 data set (Metagenomic analyses of Rumen microbiomes reveals... | reverse complement strand
GTCTATCGACTATAGTCAACAGGTCTGTCGACTATAGTCAACAGGTAAGGGGGGTGCGGCCTCCCAAATCGCCTACTTTTACATAAGCTATCAACAGGCTTGCCGTCCGTAAGTTTCTTCTTAGACCTGCCTGATTCAGAGCTATGAAACCGTTCAGGTTTTGCAATCGCTCAAAAACTCCTAACCTCCTAACCAAACCTCTCGAAAGCCTTTCTACAAAGAACTTTCACGAGGTTAGGAGTTGTCTGAACTCCTAACCAACACCTAACCTATTCCTGATTCATTTTCCTCATTAGCTTTGTCGGGCTTCGGGTTAGGAGTTGGTTAGGAGAAGGTTAGGAGTTCAGACAACTCCTAACCGCCCGCATCCCCTTTATACATGGGCCTTTCAATAGATATGGTTAGGAGTTGCCCAGAATTGCAATACTTTCTGTTGCAAGTTTCTGCTCAGGCTTATAGATGACTTCTCCTTGCCCCATATCCTTATAGAATTCTGTCGTAGTTCGTAGCAAAAGCACATTTTCGTTGATGTCGCAATCTATTCGCTGATTTGTTGAGACACATGAACCTAATTCATATTGCATCCATGCGACTCCCTCTTCTATAACAGGGAACACACCCGTCACTTCATAATAGTTGCTAATCTTGTGATTTACAACAGGAGCAAAGTACTTGATGCTGTTGACATTGATCTTATCATGAGTATTCCATAATGAACGGAATATTATTGCCTTACCTGACTCATAGTTCTCCTGGCTCTCTGTTATCTTATGTCTGCCATCTGGAATCGATGCTATCATGAAAAATCCCTCCACAGGCTGCTTTTCCTCAGCATAATGTAATCCTCGCTGAGGCTTTGCTTCTCTGATTTGCTCAATCTTCGTCTTCTTCATCAGGACATCCTCAAGATGTTCCTTCAACAACGTATTCTCTTCATTGGGCAATAAAGGAAAAGCACCAATATTTACTTGCCCAATACTCTTCCAGTAATAACGATCCTTCACCCGTTCATTGTTCCCTCTTCCTGGAAACAGGATGTATCCGCCTATCACTTCTTTGGCAATATGCTCCTGATAGCTGCTACCATAATAGATGGCATCCCTATAGCGGTGCATCTGGTTGATGGCATCAGGCACAGGGTAATCTGCTAACTGGTCAGAATCGTTGTCTTTGTCGAAATCATCTGCTACTCGATATTTGGCATCATAGAGATAAGTCAATGTGATTTGCTCGTCAGGACGCTCAATATTCAGGACAATGTCTGGACGTTGTTCTGTGGTTGCGGTATGCTGCTCGTCTTTGTGACGGTTGTAGGTGTGCTGATAATGAAGTGTGACGTATGGCCCCAGATGATTAGAACCAGGATAGTAGTATTTCACGATATGCTCCACTTTACTGCTGGTAAACGGATTCAAAAGCGTGTCTTTATTCTCTTCGATATCTTCATCCTCACACTTCATAACCTCCTTCACCAGTCGTTTCATCTTTACGAAGCACCATAGTTCATAGATTTCCCAAATCTGAAGTGTTCCGATATTGGCCACACCATTATAGAGGTCGATACCACGTTTCAAGAGAATCCAACTTTTATATACTTGTACATAACCTGTACGATTCTGCAGCACTAAACTCTCCTGCTTCAGCCCCTCAAAGCGTCCGACTGTCTTGAAGAAAGCATGGTTTCTCAGTTGTCTAAGCCGTTGTAAGTATTCCCTAAGTTTCTGTCTCTTGGAGTCCGATAGTTGGTCATTGTTGTTTTGTGCAGGGTCTTTACGGCTGGGATTGCTGAGAATCTTTGTGAGAACCATTTCCAAACGTTCACCAATTTTCTCAAGCGTATATTTCACAAAACGGTTCTCCAGCGTGTTTATAGTTGTCTCCTGCTCCTTATAGGCAAAGAAATGCCGCTCCAGTTTGTCCCTTCCCAAAGCTTCTATTTCTTTGTATTCCTCGCACATCTGCGGTGTCCATCGCTTCACACGGTCTGCATGCTGCCAAGCCGTATATTCCTGACTTTTGAAATGGGGCTTATGAACAATTATTGCTACAGCCTTGATGTATTGGTCTACGATGTCCTCAAAACGCTGAATCCATATTTCATCGCTATTTACCTTGCCTCGTTCCTGTAGTTGCTGAAAGGTTGTGGCAAGATAGCGGAAGATAATGTTTTCGTATTCCTCGTTGACCTCTGCGAGAATCTTTTTATAGTCTCGCTTGGTGTCGAGTTTGGGTGATACGATGTCGAAGGTGAACGCAGTATGATGGCTCTGACCTTGACGCATATATTCAAATTCCAATTTGAATGTACCTGGCTCATTCAGGAAGTTCACTTCGCCTGTTAACTTACCACCTTTGCCACCTCCTGCATCCTTGTCGAAGAAGAAAAAGTCTTCCACCTCCTTCTTCCTGTGAATCACCTTTGGTGTACCTTCCACTTCTGGAAATACAATAGTAATCTGGTATTTGTTGGTTTCAAAGATAACAGGTGGCAAATGCTTCCATTCCTTGCCCTCAGCGATAGGGCCGCTACAATTTATCAGCGTCAAAGTTCCTTCATCCGTACTGCTATAGTCACAATAGCGCATGGAAGCCTGGTCGCCTTGCAGGTCTATCCGACTCTGAAAGCGTCGCCAAGAGTGGTCTATGCTGTCCGTTCTTATAAGGATAACATAGTCTTCCTGTTTATGTTGAAACCTCAGTACGTCCACCTTATTTTATAATATTAGGGCCAAAAGCGAGTAAAGCGCGTTCTGTCCAAACGTTCTTTCATTTCCGTCAGTTTCTTATGCGATGCTGATTCTGGAGCAAACAGGCTCTGCAAATGGACAAGCACATTCTGACCTCCTCGAATAAACATATCCTCATCGCCCTCAATACGAGGCAGAATCTTCATTAGCGTAATCTGGTCGAAGGCTTTAGCAGCAATCAGTTCGAATTCTATTTCTTCTCCCTTTGCCTTTGCCTCATCGAGTAACACACCCGTATATACTACCAATTCATTCAGTACACGATACGACACTTGGAAAGGAGTGTATTCCAGCATCTTGTTCAACTCTTCTATCTTTTGGGGCAGAAGCTCCTTTATCCTATTTTCATGATCAGGATGTGATTCCACTACTTCATCTGCATTCAGATAGCGAGCCTTAAAAGCAGAAAGCCCAATCGGGTCTGCTCTGTATTGCAGATTCTTACTATTGCCGAACATATTTTTCAGTTCCCCTCCATTCATCTCGATAGTCATGGCGCGGTCTATTACCTTGCGTGAGAACTGATAGGTAGTGTCATCCATGTTAACCGTACCGATTATCATCAGGTTGGGTGGTAAAGTGAGACCATTATTAACAATATGTTCACGTACTTTGATAGCACATTCGCCAGTCGCTTCGTCAAGGCCTAAGTCTTTGACCATCTTTGAACTGTCATCAAAGTATTTCGCTTCAATAAGCGCTCCAGATGTTATATCACCTTCGTTATCTCTCGAACGGGTTTCCAACACACTTAAGAACTCTGCAAAGTATTGCTCTACTGGTGCCAGATTCATTTCATCGAGGCAAACGAAGAAAGGAGTCTTAGGATTCAGCCATGCTTTCACCACGAATCTGTCGAATTTGGTGAACATATATTCCTTGTTCATAGCACTATAGTATCCCAACAATTCTGTTGAGTCGTGCCAATTGGGTTTCACCTCAATCATACAGTAGTTACCAGGTGTTGTCCCATCCTCATCCTGCAATTCCTTCGAACAGGTCATATAGGCGAACTCCCTGACTATCCTCGATTTCCCTGTACCTGAGATTCCTGCAAGAATCATAAAGGGCTTGGAACGGAGGGCTATTGTATAGGGTTTATTATTGTCGTTAATATTGTCTAAATCTATTTCTAATATATCATTTATTTGGAATTCATTCCTGTTCAACGACAAACTTGAATACAGATCTGTGATGTTTATGGAATAAGGGAAATAAAATAAATCATAATGGTTCCCCTCTCTTTGTCTCAACGCAAAATAATCATCTCCGTTCTTTTCTATTGTTAGATGAAGAGTTTTTAAAAAGAAATCTTTTAAGTTCGGTTTCCCATTACTGTTCTGGTAGATTTTGTAATCTCCCCTTGCAGGACTTAAAGAAAGACCTGATTCAATTACGTTTTTTTCTTTTCCATTCGCATCAATATAGTGGCAAACAATTGTTTCTCTATCATTGAGGAAATGAAAAAAATCTTTGGAAACAGCAGTATTAAATTCAATCTGTTTTCCTGCAGATGGATTTAAGTCATTTGCTCTGAATTTGAAAATCTTAATCATACTCATTCTATGTTACCCCATTGTTCTGCAAGAGCTTCTGCAAATCCTGGGAAGGTTTTACTTCTAAGTTTTCTTCTCTCTTCTGTGGATATCCTTGTATTGAATGAATCAGAATACCATTTGGGTAAAGAACGGCCGCTTGACAGAACGACACGCGGCCCTTCTTCTACCATGTTCGTTGGCTTCAATAGTGGAAGATTATGTAGCCAAAGACAAGTTTTTTTCGAAGCATGATCACCAAACCAAAATGGTTGAACTATTTGGTCTGGCTTTCGGTATTCAGAGTTCATACATCCTACAGGATTTTCTATTGCCCAATGCTTTATGTCTGTCTTTGTAAACTCCATAAAAAATTCAATAGCTTCCTGTTTCATTTTTCTTCTTCCGAGATGATGAGGATGCTCTCTTCTTTGTTCTATGGGTAAATCAGCGTCATCAGGATGATAAAGCCATCTTGCCCCACTAACAGACAAATATGTACAAGGGGGATGAGCGATCATCAAATCCCATTTTTCACCTTCTGGCAGATAGTATTCTGTACCATTCTCTAAAAATCCACCATGATTGGGAATTACTTGTAAAACATCCTGTTTGAAATGCCATTCAGGATGTCCTCCGCTACACTCCAATATATCACAGCTGTATGCATTATGTCCTCTTGCTCGAAAGGCTTTGCAAACTGCCTGACTTTCTTCACATGCTACTAATACGTTCATTTCTTTTTGTCTAAAGATTTATATAGTGCTGTTGCTATTGCTTTCGCAAAGTTCACAGGAACAGCATTTCCAATCATTTTATAGTTGTAAGGGGTACTTCCAAGAAATTGATAATCCATCGGAAATGTCATGAGGCAAGCAGCTTCTCGAATGGTAATACTTCGCTGTTGTTCTGGGTCAGGATGGATAAACATGTATCCGTCTTTGCATAAATGCGCAACCACAGTATGAGAAGGCCTATCCCATTCTAGACTTTTGTATTTTTGATACAGAGTCTTGTGCCCTGTTTTCTCAAAGTAGTAATCAATCATTGTCTGGTGGCTAATGTGATTCATGTTGTTTTCTACCCACTCCCTGAAGATGGCTCTTTCACGAGGTCCATGATTCCTAGCTTCATGTTGAGTTACCGTTTGGTCAGGATTCTTTTGATGTGATCTTGTATATCGGCCCTCTTTTACTTGCTGCGGCAATGGGTACAAAGATGGTAATTGGCTTAACGCATCTTTTACAGTTAACTTTGTCTTTAGATTCTTTTCTTTGTCTATTGCCACATAGAGGTCATCAAGATTCAGCTTGACTTCATTACGAATACCCAAAATAATTACTCGTGGACGATGTTGCGGAACATTAAAGTCAACTGCGTCATACAAGGCTGTTGACATCTCTTCTGGTGTCCGTATTTTATATCCAATTTGAGTAAAAGCATCATAGATTCTTTTTCTCACAGGTATGCCGCCTGGCTTAGCACTAAGTAGTCCACCAACATTTTCGAAAACAAACAAATCAGGACGGAATGCATCAACCACTTTACAAAAACTCTCAAACAAGTAATTGCGATAATCATTTTGCATTGAGTTTTTATCAGTAGCTCGGCCATGTATTGAATAAGCCTGACAGGGAGGGCCACCAATTATCAAATCAACATGACGTTTGCCAACTATACCTTTTAATCCTTCAGTCTTAACATCATCAGCATTGTAAAAGCCATATTGCTGATTTGATTCGTCAGACCAAAATCCGTTAATAAGCTCGTCTGTTTTCTGAATGTCGAAAAGAATAACTTTTCTTTTTGCTTCCTTTACGGATTCGCCCCATCTCTCTACTAATCGATTTCGTAGAGTTTCCACCATGGGCTTTTCCCATTCCACATGAGCCAAAGCATTGAAACGCCCTGTTTGCAGGAATCCTTCAGATAGTCCTCCGCATCCTGCAAACAAATCAATGAATGTAAATTTCTTCTTTGACATGAAAAAGCCCTCTCTTCGTTGTCGAAAAGGGGGCGTGGAGGCAGATGTGTTTAACCAAGGCTTACGACGGCCCACATCAGACAACAATCCAACTGTCCACGCCCGTATGAGCGTAAACATCCAATTGCTTGTCTAACTGATGTGTTCCCTGAGGTCGTAATTTTGGTTAATCAGTCAACCAAGGATGTCAAAGACTCAGAGTTTCCTTATTCGTTCATTTCTTTTGTTTTCTCTTTGTACGTATTTAGCCGTTACGATTAAGAGTTGTCCGCAAACACCCTGTGCGAACGGGTTCAACAACTATGGCTAACTACAAAAAGAAAAAGCGTGGGTGCTTACATCTGCCTGTTCGACTTTCGTGGCCTACCACAGCCTCAGAGAAAAACAGACAGAGAAACACCCACGTTGGAGTATAAAGATACACCGTAAAGTGTGCGTTGAGGCTACACGAGCCTCGCAGCACACTACGGAGTCTGATATACATACCCCGTGGCAGTCACCCCTGCAATGTTTTTGTTCTCTGTTCGATTGTGGTAGTTTCGAAAGTCCAAAAACAAAGCGTCAGTAACGCCTTTCAATAAGTAGTGCTCCCCCCATCAGCTGTTCCCTCGCTTTGGACAGCGTGCGGACTTAGACGAGCTAAAGTCCTTACATGTGGACGGATGCGGTTGCAAAGGTACGAAGTTTTTCTAAAAGAAAAGAAAAAAGGTAAGTATTTTTGTGTACTTACCTTTTTATTCAATTGTTTCTCCCTCGTTTTCTCGAAGGGATTCTGTAAAAGAAGTAGGCTAACCGAGGACTTCGCAGGCGCGGCGGGTGCGGCGAAGCGTCTCTTCCTTGCCGAGGAAGGCGGAGATGTCGAACATGCCAGGACCTTTGCCCTCGCCGACAAGGGCGAGGCGCCAGGCGTTCATCACGTTACCCAGCTTATACTCTTTCTGCTCTATCCAGGCGTGGACGATGCGCTCCTGGTTCTCTAAGGAGAAGTCGTCGAGCGGCTCCAGTACCTCGTCGCAGAGGGCGGTGAGCACCTGGGCGGAGTCCTCCTTCCAGCGTTTCTTCGCCGTTTTCTCGTCGTACTCCGTGGGAGCCTCGAAGAAGAAGGAGCAGAGGGGCCACAGCTCCTTGACAAACGAGACGCGATCCTTCATCATGGCGACGACCTGGGTGATGCGCTCCATCGAGTCCTTCACGCCATGCTCGCGGCACTCCGGTTCCCAGAGGGCGGCAATCTCCTCGGCACTCTTGCGCAGGATATATTCGTGGTTGAACCAGATGCCCTTCTCGTAGGCGAACTTCGCGCCGGCCTTCGAGCACTTGCTGATGTCGAAGAGGGGCACCAACTCGTCGAGCAGGTACATCTCACGCTCGCCACCAGGGTTCCAGCCCAGCAGGGCGAGGAAGTTGATGACGGCCTCAGGGAAGTAGCCTTGCTCGCGGTAGCCCTTGGCAGTGACGGCCCCTGTCTCGTCCTTCCAGTCGAGGGGGAACACGGGGAATCCCAGCCGGTCACCGTCGCGCTTCGACAGCTTGCCCTTGCCGTCGGGCTTCAACAGCAGCGGCAGATGGGCGAAGCGCGGCATGGTGTCCTGCCAGCCGAAAGCTTGGTAGAGCAGCACGTGGAGTGGGGCAGAAGGCAGCCACTCCTCGCCACGGATGACATGGGAGATCTCCATCAGATGGTCGTCCACGATGTTGGCCAGATGGTACGTCGGCAGCTGGTCGGCACTCTTGTAGAGCACCTTGTCGTCGAGTGTGTCGCTCTTCACATGTACCTCGCCGCGAATCATGTCGTCGACGAGCACCTCCTGTCCGGCATCAATCTTGAAGCGCACGACATACTGCCTGCCCTCGGCGATGAGCTGCTCCACCTCCTCCTTGGGCAGCGTCAGCGAGTTGCGCATCATGGAGCGTGTAGAGTTGTCGTACTGGAAGTTCTGAATCTCCTGACGTTTCTGCTCCAGCTCCTCGGGCGTGTCGAAGGCGATGTATGCCTTGCCCTCTTGAAGCAGCTGGTCGACGTATGTCTTGTAGATGTCTCGGCGCTCGCTCTGACGGTAGGGGCCATAGTTGCCGCCGAAGGAGACTCCCTCGTCAAACTTGATGCCTAACCAGTTGAAGGCCTCGATGATGTAAGCCTCGGCACCTGGCACAAAGCGCGTGGAGTCGGTGTCCTCAATGCGGAAAACGAGGTCGCCGCCATGCTGGCGGGCGAAAAGATAGTTGTAGAGTGCGGTGCGCACACCGCCGATATGAAGTGGTCCTGTGGGACTGGGTGCGAAGCGCACCCTTACACGTCTGTCTGACATAAAAGAAAAGAATTAATTGTGAACTATAAACTAAAAACTGTGAACTATGCACTGTGAACTGTGCACTAAATTGCCTGCAAAGGTACGTAAAATCTTTAGGTTGGACAAATTAATTAAGCATTATTCAAGGTTCGAGGCATCTATCCTGCTTATTATTTGCACAATTCACGTAATTGTTATATCTTTGCAGCGTATTTTGTGAACGCGGACATCCCGTCCAGCTCAGAACTGTGAACTATGAACTCAGAACAGAATATGAAGATTCTTATTACCGGAGCCAGTGGTTTCATTGGTTCGTTTATCGTCGAAGAGGCCCTGCGACGCGGTTTCGACACATGGGCTGCCATGCGTCGCAGCAGCAAGAAAGACTTTCTCACTGACCCCCGTACGCACTTCATTGAGCTTGACCTCTCCTCCGAGGAACGGCTGAAGGAACAGCTGCGCGGCCATCGTTTCGACTACGTGGTACATGCCGCCGGCGTGACGAAATGTCTCGACCCGCAGGATTTCTACCGCATCAACACCGAGGGTACGAAGAACTTAGTGCGCGCACTCATCGCTCTGCAGATACCGCTGAAGCGTTTCGTCTACGTCAGTTCGCTGAGCATCTTCGGTGCCATCCGCGAGAAGCAGCCTTACGAGGAGATTCGTGAGACCGACACGCCGCAGCCCAATACCCACTACGGCCGCAGCAAACTGCAGGCTGAACAGTGGCTCGACAACCTCTCCTCCTCTCAGGAGGGGGTGGCTTTTCCTTACGTCGTGCTCCGTCCCACGGGCGTCTACGGCCCTCGTGAGCGTGACTATTTCCTCATGGCGCAGAGCATCAAGCAGCACACCGACTTCGCCGTGGGCTACCGTCGTCAGGACATCACCTTCGTCTATGTGCAGGACGTGGTGCAGGCCGTGTTCTTAGCCTGTGAGCGTGGCGTGACGGGCCGTAAGTATTTCCTCAGTGACGGACAGGTCTATCAGTCGTCGACCTTCTCCGACCTCATCCGCCGCGAACTGGGCAATCCTTGGTGGATCCGTGTGAAGGCTCCTATCTGGGTGCTCCGCATCATCACCTTCTTTGGCGACAAGATGGGCCACCTCACCGGCAAGATTACCGCCCTGAACAATGACAAGTATCACATCCTGCGTCAGCGCAACTGGCGCTGCGACATCCAGCCCGCCATCGACGAGTTAGGCTACCGTCCGCAATACACGCTGGAGCAGGGCGTGCCCATCACCATCAAGTGGTACCGTGACAACGGGTGGCTGTGATCGTATTCTGTAGTTTTAGAAGCGGAAGTCGAACTGCGCGTCCACGAAGTTGTAGTTGTGCTTATCAGGGTTTGCTATGGTGCGGTCGTTGACGCGCGCATATTCTACGTTCAGCTGTAGGTTTTTGGTAAAGAAGTAGTTAAGGCCCACCTCGTACATGGTCTTGGCACGGTTCCACTCCTTATTGTCCCGATAGGTCTGGTAGCGGGCCTTGGCGTGGAGCTTGCTCTTGACCACGGGCACGATGCCGAGAGCATACCATCCGTCGGCCTTGTCGCCGAGCGTCGCGTCGGCTCCCATGCCTTGGCTGTGCAGGTACTCGGCGCGGAAAGTGTACTCGTCTTTGATGTACTCGGCGGAGAGAGCGTAACGTTTTTTCCGGCCTACGTCATAGCGTGAGCCTGTCCACCCGAAGGCACCAAGGCGCATACCCTTGACCGGCATCACCCACAGGCCGCCGATGATGTCCTTATGGTTGTCCTTGTCCTTACTGTTGATGCCCTCGCCGTTGTAGACACCCACCTGGTAGTGCAGCAGGTCGCGTCCGGAAGGGCTTTTCAGCAGGTCGCCCTGGAGCTGAATACCGATGTCACGGCCACAACTCGATTTCTCGCCTGTACGGTCGCCGAACCCTGCCAGGCTGTTGATGGCCATCGCGTAGGCATACCAGCCCTGCGTAATGGGGTGGTAGGGGTTCTCGAAGGTGAAGGCACGCTTGAACTGTCCCACCTTGATGCGTGCGGCTTTATATTTCACCCACTCGGCGAAGAGGTCGACGAGCATCACCGTCGACTCGCCAGGGCCCTTGGCGTTGCTGCCCTGTATCTGTACGCGCCAGTCGAAGTCGCTGATCTTCCCGTCGAGGCTCAGGCGCAGCAGGCGCAGGTTGAACTCATTGTGCTTGGCATCTTCCTTGTCTACCGCCTGATACTGTACCATGCCGTAGCCGCTGAACTTGATGTTGTCGTACCACTTTGCCGGACGGCTGCTGCTTACCGTTGTAGCCTCCTGCGCATTCGTTACCCACGCGAGAGCAATAAAGACCGCTGTTAATAATATCCTTTTCATAACCGTCAACTATGAACTTATAACTGTGAACTTATAACTATGAACTATGAACTTATAACTGTGAACTATAGCTCCCCCTTTTCTTTTTCGGCTTTTGCCATGCTCTTCCACTTGAAGTATCCGGCAATGGCGATGGCGATGTAGAGGCCGTAGAGGATGGCTTTGAAGGGGATGCCCTTCTGCACGTAGAGCCAGCAGCAGACGACATCGACGACCATCCAGAAGAACCACTGCTCCAAGTACTTGCGTGCCAGCGCCCACAAACCGACGAAGGACAGGGCGTTGGTGAACGAGTCGAGGACAGGCACGGTGCTGTTGGTCCACGTCACCAATATATAATAGATGGCGGCCCAGGCCGTGAAAAAGAACACGGCGGTGGGCAGGTACTTGCCTATTGGCATGTTGGTGATGGGCAGTGGCTGCTTTTTCTTCGTCTTGCAAAATTTCCAAACGAAAAAACCATAGATGGCGGCCAGGGTGTAGTAGCACGCCATGCCTGCGTCGCCATAGAGTCCGTGGCTCCAGTAGAGTATGATGTCGAGGGCAGGCATAACGATGCCCACCACCCACAGCCAGATGCTGGCACGATACTCTAACCAGATGTAAATCAGGCCAAGAACAGTGGTGAAGAGGTCGAGATAGTCCATGTTTTGGAGGGAGTGAAGGGGGAGTGAAAGGGACGATACTTTTGGAATTGGAAGGGGAGTGAAAGGGACGATACTTTTGGAATTGGAGGGGGATTGGGGGGTAAGGGGATGTTACTTTTGGAATTGGAAGGGGAGTACAGAAGTAATGTCACTTTCACTCCCCCTTCACTCCTCTTTCACTCCCCCTTCACTCCATTTTTAGAAGTTAACCGACAGGTGTGCCATGACGTTGAACGGTGCGGAGGGAGCGAAGCCGACGGACTGTCCGCCAGTGGAGTCACGTCCGTCGCGCACATCCCACTCATTGACGGCGGTGACGCTGCCGTCGGCCTCGGCCTTATACTGTGGTGCTGCCCAGCCGTTATTGTCGAACTTGGCCGAGAACAGGTTGTAGAGCGTCACGCCCACCGTGGCCTCCTTTATGTGGAGGGTTTTCAGCGGGAAGGTGTACGACAGGTCAAGATTGGTCACGAAGTGGCTCTTCAGCAGGAGGGTGGAACTGTAGTCGTTGCCTTTGGCATCCTTACAGGCAATTTCCTTGAAGCCCGTGTTGGTGAGGTACTGGTCGCTGACGTACTGCATCTGCGTCTGTGCGCGCATACCCTTATAATTAAAGGTAAGGACGTTGTTCAGGATGAAGTCGGGTGAGAACGCCAAGGGCGTGTCGCCCAGGTTGCGCACGGTCTTGCCATCGTTGAGGGTGACGGTCATGTCCTTCACGCGGTTGCGGCTCCAGGTGGCGTTTGCATCCCATCGAAGGCCCACTTCCGACCCCTCCCTATGGTAGGGGAGAATCTCCCAAGCAGCCTCTAATTCCAGTCCTAAACGATAGCTCTTAGGCACATTCTGTGTCTTGCCCTCGCCGTTGTAGTTCAGCTCGCCAGTGAGCACAAACTGGTCTTTGTAGTTCATCCAGTAGAGGTTGGCTCCAGCAGAGAAGCGTCGGCTTTGGAACTTGTAGCCGGCCTCGAGGTCGTTCAGCCGCTCGCTCCTGATTTCCTCTATGGGCAGCTCCTCGAAGTTGTTGGTCACAGGCTCCTTGTGGGCGATGGCGTAGGAGGCGTAGAGACGATGGTTGGAAGTGATGTCGTAATTCACGCCAAACTTGGGATTGAAATAGTTATACTTCTCGTCGATGACATAGTCCGTGCTGCGGTTGGCCACGTAGTCGTTGGACGGATCCTGCATCGTGATGCCCACATGGCGGTACTGCAGGTCAACAAAGGCACTGAGGCCAGGCAGGAAAGTGTAATTGGTCTTGCCATAGACATTGAAGTCGGTCTTTTTGGCGCGGTGGCGGTAATACTCGAAGTCGGGCGTGGTGGCCACTACAGGGTTCTTCACCCATTTCACCTCACCGTAATGGTCGCACACATACTTGTTCCAGCCGCCGCCGAAAGTGGCCTCCACGTTCTTTTGATTGTTGAAGATGAGCGAGGCCACGGCGCCGTAGAAGTCACTCTTAACGCATTTCTGCTGCACCAGGTCGCTGCGGTTGCCCTGTCCGTCGTCAAGGCCGTAGTTCTTCAGCTTGCGGTTGCGCTTGTATTGCTCGTAGTAGCCGTCGCCGTTGGTGTAGTGCAGGCCCACGTTGAGGTTCAGCTCAGGAGCAAAGCGCTCGTTCCACAGCAACTGGTAGTGCTGCTGGTGGTAGTTGTCAGTCTGGTTGCGGTAGTAGCCTGTGGGGATGCCGTTGGCGTCGTAACCCATTACGCCACACGAGTTGAAGCGCCGGCCCAGCAGTTCCTGCTCATATTTCGACGTGTAGTTCCAAGCGTGGTAGGTCTGCTCTGTGCCGTTGAAGGTGACCAGCTTCACTACGCGGTTGTCACCGAAGTAGCCGCCTTGCAGGAAGTAGCTGTTCAGCTTGGCCGAGGCGCGGTCGAGATAGCCTTTGGTACCAATGTTCGACAGGCGTCCCTGCACGCCCCAGTGACCGTCTAAGATTCCTGTGCCGAAGCGCACGGTCTCCTTGTGCGAGTAGTAGGAACCGCCACTCATGTCTATGCCTACGAAGGGCTGCATGCCGATGTTCTCCGTCTGCATGTTGAGCGTGGCGCCGAAGGCTCCGGCACCGTTGGTCGAGGTGCCTACGCCGCGCTGGATTTGCATGGACTGCACGCTGGAGGCGAAATCTCCCACGTTTACCCAGAACACGGTGGAGCTCTCGGCATCGTTCATCGGAATGCCGTTGGCGGTGATGTTGATGCGCGAGGGATCGGTGCCTCGGATGCGTAGCGATGTGTAGCCGATGCCGTTGCCGGCGTCGCTCGTCATTGTCACCGAGGGCATCAGTGACAGCAAGTAGGGCACGTCCTGGCCGTGGTTAAGGGTTTTCAACTGCCTCGCGTCCATGTTGGTAAAGGCCACGGGAGTGTTCTTCGTCGCACGAGTCGACACCACCTGAACGTCCTGAAGGCTGTAGAGCTTCAGCGTGTCGATGGTTTCGGCCTGGGTAGCTACAGTGGCAGCCACGGCCGACAGAAAAATAAGTCTTTTCATTGTGTTAGTTTTTTTCATCCCTTCGTCGGTATTATCCGCATCAGGTACGTTTGAGGGTATTATCTCAGCCCGCCCAAAAGAGTGGACACCCCTTGAATATCGGGTGCAAAGGTAGTTAAAAATTATTACCCCTCCAAACTTTCAACCGTATTTTTGGCCATTTCGCAATTTATTTGTACCTTTGCGCCCGAAAAAGTGATAAAACACAACTTATGAGACAATTAATTGTATCACTCCTGTCGTTGTCATGCCTCGTAGCGCTGGTGGCGTGCAACGACTATGAGACCTACGGCGAGAAGAAGGATAAAGAGCGTGACGCCATTAACCAATTCATTTCCGACTCTGCCATTGTGGTGATAAATGAAGCGCAGTTTCACAGTCAGGACAACACGACCAATCTGGAGCGCAACGAGTTCGTCTATCTGGACAACAGTGGCGTTTACATGCAGATTGTGCGTAAAGGCTGTGGCACGCCCCTGGCCGACGGCGAGAGCACGGTGCTGCTGGTGCGCTTCTTAGAGCGTTGCTTGCAGGACACGCTGGCCGTCTACAACGACGCGACTCCCTGGGCACCCGACTACATGAGTATCACTCGCAGTGGCTCCACCTACAGCGCTACGTTCACCTCCGGACAGTGGCACAATGTATATGCCAGCTCCTACAACGGAACGGCTACGGTGCCCAACGGACTGCTCGTGCCCTTCCCTTATATCAAAGTGGGGCGTCCAAGAACGGCTGACGATGAAATAGCCAAGGTGCGCCTCATCGTGCCCCACTCACAGGGACACACCATGGCCTCCAGCTATGTCTACGCTTACTATTATGAAATAACTTATGAAAGACTGATAGACTTATGACACTCATTAAATCAATTTCCGGCATACGCGGAACCATCGGCGGTCGCACGGGCGATACGCTTAATCCTCTTGACATTGTAAAGTTCACTACGGCATACGCCACATTCATTTCCAAGGCATCGGGTAAATCTGGGAAAATTGTCGTAGGACGTGATGGCCGTATCAGTGGCCCTATGGTACGCGACGTGGTATGTGGCACGCTCGTGGGCATGGGCTATGAAGTGATTGACATCGGCCTGGCTACCACACCCACCACCGAGCTGGCTGTGCGCTGGCACGAGGCCGACGGTGGTATCATCATCACCGCCAGCCATAACCCCACACAGTGGAATGCACTGAAGCTGCTCAACAGCGAAGGAGAGTTCTTGACAGCTGCCGACGGTGCCGAGGTGCTGCGCATCGCCGAGGCAGAGGAGTTTGACTATGCTCCCGTGGAGAAGCTGGGACATGTCGTGAAGGACGATACCATGAACCGCCGTCACGTGGAGTCCGTGCTGGGCTTGCGCCTGGCCGACGTTGAGGCAATACGCAAACGTAAGTTCCGCGTCTGTGCCGACACCATCAACAGTGTGGGCGGTATCATCCTGCCAGAGCTGTTCGAGGCTCTGGGCGTGGACTACGAAATCCTGAACAGCGACTGCACTGGACAGTTCGCTCACAATCCTGAACCGTTGGAGAAGAACCTGCAAGGCATCATGGACAAGATGAGGCAGGGCGGCTTCGACCTGGGCATCGTCGTTGACCCCGACGTAGACCGTCTGGCATTCATCTGCGAGGACGGACGCATGTTTGGCGAGGAATATACGCTGGTCAGCGTGGCCGACTATGTGCTGGCCCACACGGCAGGCAACACCGTCTCCAACCTCAGCAGTACTCGTGCCTTGCGCGATGTTACGGAGCGTCACGGCGGGAAGTATGCCGCAGCTGCCGTGGGCGAGGTCAATGTCACTACGAAGATGAAAGAAGTGGGCGCCATCATCGGCGGCGAAGGCAACGGCGGTGTCATCTACCCTGAGAGCCACTATGGCCGCGATGCTCTGGTAGGTATTGCTCTCTTCCTCTCAAGCCTGGCACAGAAGGGATGCACGGCCAGCGAGCTGCGTGCAACATTCCCTGATTACCAGATTGCCAAGAACCGTATTGATCTCACGCCTGAGACCGATGTCGACGCCATCCTCGTGAAGGTGAAGGAAATGTTTGCCGCCGACCCGGAGGCTACTGTGAACGACATCGACGGCGTGAAGATAGACTTCCCGACGATGTGGGTACACCTGCGTAAGTCGAACACCGAACCCATCATCCGCGTCTACAGTGAGGCTCAGACCATGGAGGAGGCCGACAAACTGGGCAAACGGCTGATGCAGGTGGTTTACGATTTTCAGTAATCTTGCAAGGTATAGAATGTAGTCCCAAGTTATTATTTGTAAAAGATGAAAGAACTGGCATTGAAGTACGGATGCAATCCGAACCAGAAGCCGTCGCGTGTATACATGGCCGACGGCTCAGAACTGCCCATCGAAGTGCTGGGCGGACGACCCGGTTATATCAATCTGCTTGACGCGCTCAACTCCTGGCAGCTGGTGCGCGAGCTGCGACAGGCAACGGGACTGCCCGCTGCTGCGTCGTTCAAGCATGTGAGCCCTGCAGGAGCCGCCGTTGGTCTGCCGCTGAGCGACACGCTGAAGCACATCTGCTTCGTGGCCGACATAGAGGGTCTCGACGAGAGTCCTATTGCCTGTGCCTATGCTCGGGCACGTGGTGCCGACCGTATGTCGAGCTACGGCGACTTTATCGCCCTGAGCGATACGTGTGACAAGACCACGGCACTTATCATCAAGCGAGAGGTGTCTGACGGAATCATCGCCCCCGCCTATACCGACGAGGCTCTTGAGATACTGCGGGAGAAGCGCAAGGGTACCTACTGCATTCTGCGCATGAGTGAGGACTATCGTCCTGCATCACTGGAGACGAAGCAGGTCTATGGCATCAGCTTCGAGCAGGGACGCAATGAGATACGCCTCGATGACCCCGCCCTGCTGGAGAATATCCCCACTCAGAACAAGACGTTCACCCCTGAGGCCCGCCGCGACCTGATGATTGCCCTCATAACCTTGAAGTACACGCAGTCGAATTCCGTGTGCTACGTCAAGGACGGTCAGGCCATCGGCATCGGTGCCGGTCAGCAGAGTCGTATTCATTGCACGCGTCTGGCCGGACAGAAGGCCGACATCTGGTGGCTGCGCCAGCACCCGAAGGTGCTCAGCCTGCCCTTCTTGCCTGGCATACGCCGTGCCGACCGTGACAACACCATCGACGTGTATCTCTCCGAGGAGGAGCACGATGACGTGTTGCGCGACGGGGCTTGGCAGCAGTTCTTCACCCGCCAGCCCGACGTGCTCACAATGCAGGAAAAACATGAATGGATTGCCCAGAACAGGGAGGTTAGCCTGGGCAGCGATGCCTTCTTCCCCTTCGGCGACAACATTGAGCGGGCCCATAAGAGTGGCGTGCAGTACATCGCCCAGGCCGGTGGCTCCGTGCGCGACGACCATGTCATTATGACTTGCGACAAGTACGGCATCGCCATGGCTTTCACAGGCGTCAGGCTGTTCCACCACTAATTCTCGCTCAGACGACGAACAGCTAATATCAAAATTCAGGCCCTGCAACACATTGTTTGCAGGGCCTGAAACGTATTTGAGCGTTATCGCTTAGTTTGCCATGATGGAGATGACGGAGGAAATGTCTGCCACGTCTACCTCACCGTCGCCGTTGACATCAGCTTTCTTGTAGGTACCCTGTCCAGCCATGTGGCTGATGATAGCCGAGATGTCGGCCACGTCTACCTCACCGTCTTCATTGACATCGCCTGCTAAACCGCCTTCGCTTGGCTTGCCTTCCTCGACTCTCAGCGTCCATCCCTGGTAGATGTCCTTGCCGCCAGCGAAGGTCATGGTGAAGAGAATGTTGTGGGGTCTGTCTTCCTCTTCAAACGAGATGCCGATGTTGGTGCCGCCACCCTCTGCTACGTCTTCCTCCAGCCAGTTGTTGGGGTCATCAAAAGAAAGTCCCTCTGTGTCCATGCCGATATAAGCCGAGCTGTTGATCATAATCTTGAAACGGTAGAAATATTCAATCGTCTCAAGTTCTTCGTCAGACAGAGAGAGGTTGAAGGTGTACTTGACATTCTTCTCCACCTCGGTGAAGAGCTGTGCCAGACCGTTCCATTCGTTGAGGTCGGAAAGAAGAGCCACACTTTGAATCTCCACGTCGGGAATCTCCACGCCGAAGTCCTCGGTGATGTCGGTATATTTATCCTCACCGTTGTAGGTGAAGTAACGGTCGGAGGCAATGTCAGAGATGTTGCCTGTCTGCTTCTTGTTAATGCCGTCCAGTCCGTTGTTGAAGATAATGTTGAACGAAGAGGTCTGTGCAAAGTCGAAAGTCTGGCACCAAAATTCAATATCCTCACCTTCCTTGTTTTTCTTTGTGACAGTCTCGGTCATTTTTTTTCCGGGCCAGGCACCGTTGATTTTGGTCTCTATTCCGTTGATGGTGTACCATCCGTAGAGGAAAGGTGCCTCATCGGCCTGCACATAGACGGTTGCAGTGACGGCTTTTGCCGTGATGGCGGCCAAAACCAGTAAAAGTGTAAAGAATGTTTTTTTCATAGTGAATCAGTTTTATTAGGATTTGTTATTTTATATTTGTCTTGTTAGGAAATAGGGAGGGTTACGGGTTTCCGCAACCCTCCGTTTCATTATTATTTTCCAGCCATGATGGAAATGACGCTGGAGATATCTGCAACGTCAACTTCTTTGTCTTCGTTGACATCAGCGTTGGGATATTTACCTTGTCCAGCCATGACGCTGATGATAGCCGAGATGTCGGCCACATCGACGACACCGTCATTGTTCACGTCACCCTTCTTGCCCTTGATGACATTGCCGAGCAGTCCGGTAGCATCGTAGTAACCTCCGTTCTCGAACTTGAAGTCGTCGGTCTTGGGATCGCCGTTGTTGCTGAAGAGAATTCCTTCGGGGAAGAGTGCCGGGTCGGGGGTGTAGGTGTCGAAGAGATCGACGAAGTCACCGCCGTCCCAGAGCCATACGAGGTGTCCCTGTCCGTCGTCACCGACACGTGTCAGCTTTGCACCAGGCCACTCGCCGCAGAAGTTCTTGTCGCCGAGCCATGCCCATGCGCGAGGTGAGTCGTAGTCCTTATTGCCCTGGAAGTAGCAGAAGAGGTGGTTCTCAATGGGCTTTGCACATGCGGGCAGCTGGATGGGATCAGGTGTAAAGTAGTTGGTGGTGATGTTGGTCCAGTTGGTTGCCTTGTCGGGATTCGTCGGGTCGAAGGTGAAGTAGCTGTCGTGTGTCAGGCCGGTGATGTTTTCCGTCTGCACAGCGTTGTTGCCCGTTGCGATGGTCTCTTCGTCGTCGTTGGTCTGCTTGTCACCACCGTCGTTGATGATGATGTTGACGGGAGCGGTTGAGAAGGTACGTGCCCAGAACGTCTTGCCGTCTTCCTTGGTGACGGTAGTGGTGAGCTGGGTGCCGGGCCATGTGCCGTTGGTGGGCTGGCCGCTACCGTTCCATGCGTAGATGTATGGAGCCTCTTCGGTCTCTACGTAGATAGTCAACTCCTTGGCCTCTTCGTCGTCGTTGCCTTCCTGCAGTCCCTCGACGGTGACATTGTCACTGACGAAGTATGCGTAGTTCGTACCGCTGGAGATAAGTGTGAAGCCAGTGGTGTCGTAGTCGATGAATCCAGCGATGCAAAGCACGGTGCCATTTGTTCCTTGAACCTTGATGTAGTAACCTCCGTCAACGCCCTTTGACTCAGTGATGGGACTCTGGTTAGTGATTCCTGCGGCCTTACGGGCGAGAATCATGTTGCCGATGGCGATGGGGTAGCGCTGCCAGTGCTTCAGGAAGACGCAGGGCGTTCCGGGCATGGCGAGCATGAAGGCGTTGGCGGGAAGCACATTGTTCACCAGTCGGCCTTCGTTCTCGTAGGTGTCGTGGTTGTCGATGAAGGTCACGGCGTAGCGCTGCCAGTAAGAGTCGCCACAGATGCCCTTATAGTCGAGTGCGCTCCAGTTACCGCTGCCGAACGCATCCTTCACCTGGTACTTGAAGGGGAAGTCGAAGGCGGCACTGGTGTTGCCTGTGCCAGAAATCCAGTTGGTGATAGCATCCTGACCATCCCAGTACTCTCCGACGCAGAATTCCGGCTGTGTGGCCTCGTTGTAGATTCGGGTGTAGTAGGCTGAGTAGCCCTTCACCATGTCGAGACGGTAGCCGCTGTAGCCCAGCTCCTTCTGCAGGAAGTTGAGGTAGGTGATACAGTTCTTCTGTACGTTGGCACCCGTGTGGTCAAGGTCACGACCGCCAGAGAAGTCGTCTCCCGTGTCGTTAGCACCAGTACACTCCCATCCTCCGTTGATGGCCACCATGGCGGGGTCGGCACCCATCTCGTTGGTGTAGCCACCGTCGTCGTTACGGCAGATGTCGGCCGGTGTCCAGTTGATTTCCTCGGTGATGCCGTCGTGCGTCCACTTCTCGTTGACGAAGTCCACCCACGAGTCGTTGGCACCCTTCGGGGCCTTATGGTTGAGCACCACGTCCTCGATGACCTTTGTGCCCTTTTCGTTGAAGGCCTTGATAAGTTTCTTCAGCGTAGCTTGGCGACCGAAATTGCTGTTGTGGTTCAGCCAGTAGACGGGCAGGTAACCCATGCCCTGACCTCCGGTGGCACCGGTGTTGGGCAGCCATACGAGGTCGAAGTACTTCGAGATATCTTCTACCTGCTTTTGCAGTTCGGTGAGCTTGGTGTCCTCGAAGGAGTTCCAGTAGAATCCCTGCAGCATGACACCGCCGTAGTTGGCAGGCCATCCCTCACCCTTAGGTGTGTAAATCACTTCCACACCGTCCTTCATCAGTTTCGATGCAGGTGTGTCTTTCTCGTTGTAAGTGAAGATGAGGTCATAGGTGTCATCCTCGGGTACGTATACTATGAGGTTGTTTCCCTCTCCGTCGGGAATCCATGAAGAACCGTTCTGCACCACTTTCCACTCTATCTGTCCAGCGGTGAGGTTTACGTCCTTGTATTCCTTTGTCCAGATGCCGCTGGCATCTTTCGTCATCTTGTTAGCCTCGGCCGAGCCGTCCCAAGTGGTGCCGAAGAGGTTTTCATTGTTACCAGCGACCACGAATACACTCTCTACGTCGCTCTCACCCTTCTTCTCTGCGTCGCAGTTCACTTCCTTTGTGGAGGCATTGAAGGTGATGGTGATGTCATAGGTACCGGCCTCTTCGATGTTTTTCACAAAGTTGTTGGAGGGATAAGACTGTCCCCACGAATGGTCCACAACGACCTTGAACTCAATTTTCGATTTGGCGGGCAGTTCCACGCCACTGGCTTTCCACCAATAGAGTCCGTTGTTAAGCGTCATGTCGGTTTCGGTGCTGGTCTCGGCCCATGATGCACCGAAAACGGAAGCGGGTGAGCCTGCAATGCTGTAAGTGTGGGTCACCTCGCCAGCTGTGCCGGTCTTGGTGGTTGCTTCAGAGACATCATGTGTTTCTGCGTTGAAACTGTAAACCACGGTGTAGATGGCGGTTTCGGAAACGGTAAATGTCTTGTTGGAGCCGGGGTATGCCTCAGTCCAGGCGTGGTTCTTTACCACCTTGTACTGATAGGTGACTCCCTTTTCCAATGTGCAGTTCGTTACGGTAAGCGTGTAGTTCGTACCGTCTGCAGAGGTCATGTCGTTTTCTGCATTAGTGGGAGCCCAGTCTGTGGTACCGTTAAGTGCAGCAGCCGTACCCGCCACTGTCCATGTGTCTTGTGCCCAGCTCATGGCCGTTGAAATCATGAGGAGCATCATGAGTGATAGAAGTTTTTTCATATTCTTGAAGTTTTTAGTTAATAAATGTCACATTTCGTGGCAAAATTAAGAAAATTACTTTTGGCGTGTTTCTTGCGCACGCGTTAAACTTGGCTGTTTTCAGTGCAAACGTTTACATGGGGTGGCCTCCCTCCTTTCAATTCTTTAGTTCTTAATCACTTTCGTCGTGCGGGTGTTGCCGTCGCTGGTGGTCTCCTTCATCAGGTAGACCTCCATGGGCTGCATCTTCGTGACGCGCTTGCCGTCGAGGGTGAAGAACTCACGGCTGACGATATCGCGGGCAGTTATCGGGTCTGCTCCTACGATGCCCACAGTTTCGGCTTTGCCGGTGATGGCTATGCCGAAGCGCTGGGTGAAGGTGGTCTCACCATCAGTGCAGGTGACGTTGAACACGCCGATGGTCTCTGTGTCGGGCATCGTGGCACTGACGGTAAGTGTTGTGCCATTGATGTTGGGGGCAAATGTGCCGGTGGCGATGTCCTTATCGAGTGAGAAGGTGGGTGTGACGGTTTTTCCATTCTGTCCGAAGAACCCTGCAAAGTGCTCCTTCAGGTCGATGGTGCCGCTGCCATTGGGAGTAATGATGATATAGGGATGTGCCATGAACTCCAGATAATCCTCCAGCAGGGTATAGCCGTCGCGGTCGGGGTCGTCATTGTTATTGGCGGTGAGCGGGTCGCTGCCTGTGCAACGTTCCCACCAGTCGGGCATGCCGTCCTGGTCGGAGTCCCAGTCGCCATCGCGGGTCTCCTCAGGCCATTCCTCCCAGCCGCCATTGGCAGCGTCGGCGATGTCGGCCTCGTTGTCTATCTCGCCTCGGATGCCGCTCTTGCTGCCCTTATAGGTCCAGGTGCCGTCAAGTGTTTCGCGTATTACGCGCTGGTGTTGCTCGTCGCGCACAGGCATGGTGGCACCGCCATAGCTGGTGACAATCTTCATGGCGTCCTTGGCCGTGTGGATGGTGGCAAAGCTCTCGAAAAGCGGTTCGCTGACCATGTATTCATAGTCAGTGGGAACATATCCTGTTGCAGTATAAGTATCTCCCTTTTTATCGTTAGTCAGCGTGTGGTTCTTGTTCTCACGGATGTTGCCGTTGATGTATGCCGTGTTGGTGCGATTGTCAGCAACATCGGTGGCCAGTTCAAACTGCATGATGAAAAGCTGGGTACGCTTCGTGTCGGTGCCCATCTTATAATAGTTGTTTACGAAGTTCACCTCGTGACAATTACCGTCAGTGGTTCTGTTGTGCCAGTTGTAGCACACGTTGTTGAAGAGGTCGAGTCCGCCGATGGGTCGGTTCTGCCCGTCCATTCCTCCACCCATGCTCCAGTTGCGTCCTTCGCAGTTCAGCAGCAGGTTGTGGTGCCAGGAGCCGCGCTGTCCGTCGATGGTGGCAGCATAGCCGTGGTTCGTACCGTCGCTGTAGTTCTTATGGCCGGTGATGCCCAGTGCCTCGAAGATACCGCTGTACTGGAACGTGATGTTCTTGGCACCTCGGCCAGAGACGGTTTCATCAGTGCCCCAGGCGGCCGTGCAGTGGTCCACGATGGAATGGTCGGCGCCACTCATGCCCATGGCGTTGCCGGTGTCCTCGCCATAGGTGCCCAGTCCGCGCTTGAAGCGCACGAAACGGGCGATGTTGTCGCTTCCGATATTGATGTTCGATGCCTTCAGACAGATGCCTTTGCCAGGAGCTGTCTGTGCGGCAATGGTGATGTTGGGTTTGGTGAAGATGGCCTCAAAGCCCAGGTCGATGATGCCGGAGACGTCGAACACGATGGTGTGTGGCTCGTCGAGCAGCAGTCCGTACTTCAGCGTGCCGGGGACGTTCTCACTCGAGAGGCTCGTCACGTGATAGACGCTTCCGCCGCGTCCGCCCAGTGCAAAACGTCCGTAGCCCTCGGCCTCCGGGAAGGCCAGCTGGCGGGGCTTGAACTTCCAGACAGCACCTTCACTGACGGTGCCCTTGTCGTCCACCTCGTCCACGCGCCAGTAGTACGTGTTGCCGCTGTAGAGGTCGTTGACAGTGTGGCTTGTCTCAGTGACGGTGGTGAGCAGCGTCAGTTTGTCCTCGCTGTTGCCGAAATAGAGGCGGTGCTCCTTCACCTTGTCGTTTGCCGGCATCCAGCTCAGCGTCACGCTTCCGCCGTCGCAGTCGGCGTGCATGTCATTGTTGGCTGGGTAGGGCTCTTTAGCCTGCACGGTGATGTCGGCGGTGTTCAGCTCGAATCCGTTCAGCAGTGGGGCTGTGAACTCATTCGTAGCGGCAGAACCGCTCGGCACACTGCCTGGATTGCTGGCCGAAGTGATGAACTCCAGCTCTATGGCGTCGCCGTCGTTCTCGATGGTGAAGGGTGTTACGAGCAGTGTGGCGTTGGCGGCCACGGCCTGCAGGAACGAGGGTTGCACGTTCTCATGCACCACGGCACCGTTTAACTTGACGGTCATCGGTGCGGCATAGAAGGCGGTGGGGTTCTCCCAACAGTTATGATAGGTCTGGATGGTATGCTGTCCAACGGGCAGCCCCTCTATGCGCAGCGAGAACGAGCCGTAGGTGCGTGGGTCGAGGCTGATACCGTCGAAGGTCAGACGGCCGTTCTGTCCCTTGTACGTGGCGTTCTGGATGAAGGTCTTGCTCCAGCCCGTGCGAATCTCGTAGTCGGCATCGGTGGGGCAAGAGAGCGTACACGTGATGCCGTCGACCTCTATCGACGTGCTCTTGCCCTGCGGCACCTGCCACAGCGTGTAATCGGGTTCTTGCACCTCTTGGGCCTGACGGTTGGTGATGCTGATGTCCACTTTCAACTGCTGGGCCACGGCATCGGTGGCCATGGTCATAAGGGCAAAAGCAGCCAATGAGGCCGATACCCTGCGTAACGTAATTTTTTGTTTCATGTTTTGGTTAGTGTTTGTTAAGTAACTATGCTAAATAATCTTCTAAAGAGATAGCGCTGGTTATGTTTAGTATTAGTTCAGTTGTAATGTGGGTGCAAAGTTACAAAATATATTGATATGTCAGCGCATGAAGGGCGAAAAAATGAAAATAAAATCAATATTTGCCACGTAGCGGTTTTTCACGGAGACCCTCAGAGACTTGCCTTACGGCTAACTGTAGGCGTAACTACTCAGTCATTATCACAGCCTCAGTAGTTAGCTGTTGGAATGAAAGTC
>ERZ809472.93-NODE-93-length-25007-cov-12.556549_pt1 | contig 25007 bp, 15 predicted proteins | sample MGYA00521274_ERZ809472 | MGnify/ENA primary metagenome ERZ809472 (study PRJEB31581, sample SAMEA3312791) | metagenome | study: EMG produced TPA metagenomics assembly of the PRJEB8939 data set (Metagenomic analyses of Rumen microbiomes reveals... | reverse complement strand
TGACTTTCATTCCAACAGCTAACTACTGAGGCTGTGATAATGACTGAGTAGTTACAAAACTTGTATGGATATGTTAAAAATAATTCATTAGCATATATAGATCCGTGGGGATTATATATAATTGTAATAAATGATTGTAAAGAGGGAGATTTGAGTAAGGGCGTGGAAAAATGGACTCCTGATATTTTATACACCGCTGATATGATTATATTAGATGATAATAGGAAAGAGATTGATAGAGCTGAAAATGTCGCAAGTACTTTCCCAAATTCAACAAACGGAGCAATCCCTCTTAATACAGGTACATATCATTATACAAATAGATATGGACACCATAAAGGGAAAGATCTTGGCTTAAATTTAGTAACACCAGAGAATATTGACAAAGGATGGAAAAAGCATCGAACAGTAGATGGCGGTAAACAGTTCAGAAATATACATTCTGGTGACAGACCTGATAATAGAGGTTCAGAGGGTTGTATCACAATTAGACCTGATCAATGGCATAATTTTACAAATTATTTCTTTGTTTTTGGAAAAGGAGGTCCTACTATAGGTGGGCAAGAATATTTGTTGAACGAGGGTACTATTGAATTACATAGGGATAAAGAATGTAAAAAACAATGCGATTCTAATCCATAATAGGATAAAATAAGCCAAAAGTACTACACAAAAAGCCCAAAAATGTATTATTTCCACTTTCTGAATTTCCAATGATAAGAAAACAAATAATTTGACACCATTGAGAACTCCAGCGAGAAGGAAAACAGCATTCCGACGCTGCCGGGAACTCTGGCGAGTAGATAAACAGCATTTCGACGCTGTCCGAGCAGTCCGATAAGAAGAAAAACAGCTTTTCGACACTGTCTGAGCACTCCGACAAGAAGAAAACGGCATTTCGATGCTGTGGGCTACTCCAACAAGAAGAAAAAACAATTTTAGAACAAAAAAGTAAAAGATATGAAAAGATTATTATTGTTTTGGTCTATGCTATTATGTCTATCGACAGGATATGCACAGGATGATAATCCATGTAAACAAGGGGATGATACACCACTTGAGCAGAATGATTCTATCAAAATTCCAACTGATAGTCTCACCTCACAGAGCCAGATTTCCTACGACCCGAACGAAATCATCGGCCCCGAGGGCTACGACTCCGTGCGGTGGGTGAGCATCAACGATCTGCTGAACTACACCATCCTGTTCGAGAACGACCCGGAGTTTGCCACGGCGGCAGCGCAGAAAGTCGATGTACGGTTCGACTTCCCCAATAAGGCATGGATGAAGGGCTTCGGCATCGGCGGTTATAGCTTCGCCAATATGTCGTTTCCAGTGGCCAAACCCTCTAATGCCTATCAGCAGCGCATCGACCTGCGCGATTCTTTAGGCTATTACGTCGATTTGATTGGCGGTCTCGATGTGGCCCGTCAGCAAGGCTTCTGGACTTTTACTACCATCGACCCCGAAACGGGCTATGCCCCCTGGCAAGCCGAGATGGGCCTGCTGCCCGTGAACGACTCGACCCACGTGGGCGAGGGTGCTGTCACCTTCCAGCTGAAGCCCTACGAGGGCTTGCATACCGGCGACACCATCAGCATCCAAGCTAAGATCGTCTTCGACCAGAACGACACCATCCCCACCAATCGATGGACAAACAAGATTGATGCGGGAATGCCCACCAGCCACATAGCCCCCCTCTCATCCCCCCTTGGGGGGACGGCAGATAGTGCCTACGAACTGACTTTTACAGCCAAGGATGACGAAGGTGGGTCTGGCGTTAAGCATCTGTTGCTTTATATGGCTAACCATAATGGTATCTATGAAGAGATTGATACCGTTTCTGTTGACACGGTATTGGTTTTCCCTGTTGAGGCGGGCAAACAGTACAAACTATATACGATTGCTGTTGACAACACTGGCAACCGCGAACCCGCTAAGATGGAACCCGACGTGATCCTGAACTTCAACCAGGCCCCGACAGACATCGCCCTTAGCGACACCATCTTCCAAGATGACCTCGCCGCCAGTGGTTTTATCGGCAAACTGACCTCCGTTGACTCTGAGGACGAAAAGACCTTCACATATGCTTTGGCCGATGGCGACGGAGCCATTCACAACGACCTCTTCCAAATCACCGACGACCAACTGCAGGTGAAGAACTCGTTCAAGTGCGCCGATGAAGATGTCTATAAAATCCGTATCAGCACCACCGACAATGGCGGTCTCTCTTTCAGCAAGTCCTTTGTGCTGCATCTGCAAAACGTTTTAGAGAAGCCGAAACCCGACACCCTCGCTGTGACCATCTGTGAAGGTGAGACCTTCTTATATCATGGCAAAGAATACGACAAGACAGGCTTCCACACCTATACCCAGAGCAACGACTATATGTGTGACAGCATCTATGTCCTCAACCTCTCGGTTGTACCTCCTCTTGACATGCCCCTCGTCACCGTGGAAGGCACCCACACCCTCGTCTCTTCTGCCGCGAAAGGCAACCAATGGTTCCGCGAGGACGGCACCCCTATTGAGGGAGCCACCGAACAGAAGTTCACCCCAGAGGAGGACGGCATCTACTATGTAGCCGCCTCGAATGGTTCCTGCTTCTCTGCCCCCTCACAGAAGTTCCGTGTTCAACTAACCGACCATCTCGACTTGACGCTTGACTTAGCAAAGGGCTGGAACTGGATTTCATCGCCTTTGGATGGTGCAGACCAGCAGAACGCCAAGCAGTTCCTGACGCCCATTCAGGAGCAGACTATACAGTTGGTTGGTACGGAGGGCACGCTTACCACCGATGGCTGGCAAGGCACGCTCACCACCATCAACCCAAAGAGCAGTTACAAACTTCAGATGGACGAAGGAGCCCAGCATGTATGGCAGGGTGTCACCGTGCGCCCGGAAGAGAATGTTATTTCCCTTGAACACGGTTGGAACAACCTTGGCTATCTGTTAACGGGCGAAAAACCTTTGTCGGAAGTCTTGTCGGCCCTCCAGCCTGCAGAGAACGATATCATCAAGACGCAGGATGCCTTTGCCATTTGCCACAACGGTCAATGGATAGGCACATTAGAGCGCATGAAGCCTGGCGAGGGATATATGTACTTCTCTGGGCAATCCGCCCAACTGACCTATCCCGTCACCCGTGTGTTCCCCATCAACAATGAGCCGTCTGCCTCCCGCAAGTCATCTGCTGCACCATGGACTTACAATGCCCATCAGTATGCCGACAACATGACAGTCGTAGCCCGTCTGTTAGTCAATGATGCCCAGACCGTAGAGGGTGCCTATACTGTAGGCGTATTCAGCGACAATGAGTGTCGCGGCATTGGACAGACAGTGGATGGCCTCATCTTCCTGACTGTCCACGGTTCGCTTGATAACACCGAGACATTGACCCTAAAAGCATACGAAAACGCCATAGGTGAAGAATTCCTCATCGAAGAGACCATAGATTTCAATGGGCAACACGAAGGAACGATTACGGCCCCATTGATACTACATGCTTCTGACAATATTACAGGAATTGAAAACATCACCACCCTTTTCACCATTTATCCCAAGCCCTTACACAACCGTTTATTCATAAATGGTGCCACTGACAACATCAAGGCTATAAGGATTCTTGCCACCAATAGCCAGAAGGTGTTGGAGGCAGAGAAGTATGATGCGGAAGGCATTGATGTTGGAACACTGCCCACAGGAGTCTATGTCGTGGCCATCATCACCACCGAAAAAAAGGTTTACTATGAGAAGGTCTTGAAGATAACTGATTAGACCGTCTATCCGTTATGTTAGGGTGAGCCAAAATTTGAGTAAGCCTGTCTTTTGCTGCACTTTTTCGTTAATCTTCCCAAAAACAAGATGCTAAAGTCGGCAATATTTAGTAATTTTGCAGCCAAAAATCAAATTTGGTTGCAAATATGGAACAGAAACAGTACAAACGCTACACCGTCACCTCGGCGCTGCCCTACGCCAACGGCGGTGTTCATATCGGACATCTGGCTGGGGTATATGTGCCGGCCGACATCTACGTGCGCTATCTCAGGGCAAAGAAACGCGAGGTAATGTTCATCGGCGGCTCAGACGAGCACGGAGTACCTATTACTATACGCGCACGCAAGGAGGGTATCACCCCGCAGGACGTAGTAGACCGCTACCATGCCATGATTCGCGACTCGTTCGACGAGTTCGGCATCTCGTTCGATGTCTATAGTCGCACAACGAGCAAGATACATCATCAGTTTGCCGCCGAGTGGTTTCGCAAGCTCTACGACGAGGGCAAGTTGACCGAAGAAACCACCACGCAACTCTATGACGAGGAGGCCAAGCAGTTCTTAGCCGACCGCTACGTCACGGGCGAGTGCCCCCACTGCCACAACCAGGGAGCCTACGGCGACCAGTGCGAGAAGTGCGGAAGAGACTTGAGTCCCACGGAGTTGATTAACCCCAAGTCGACCATCAGTGGCTCCACGCCCGTGCTGAAAGAGACGAAGAACTGGTACTTGCCCCTGAATGAGTATCAGGAGTGGCTGAAGCAGTGGATACTGGAAGAGCACAAGGAGTGGCGTCCCAACGTCTATGGCCAGTGTAAATCCTGGCTCGATATGGACCTGCAGCCTCGCGCCATGACGCGCGACCTGGACTGGGGCATCCCCGTACCCGTAGAGGGAGCCGACGGCAAAGTGCTCTACGTGTGGTTTGACGCGCCCATCGGCTACGTATCGAACACGAAGGAACTTTGCGAACGCGAACCTGAGCGCTGGGGCACGTGGCAGAAGTGGTGGCAGGACGAGGACACACGGCTCGTTCACTTCATCGGCAAGGACAACATCGTGTTCCACTGCATCATCTTCCCCGTTATGATGAAGGCCCACGGCAAGTACATCATGCCTGACAACGTGCCCGCCAACGAGTTCCTGAACTTAGAGAACGATAAGATTTCTACCTCGCGCAACTGGGCTGTATGGCTGCACGAATACCTCGTGGACTTCCCTGGCAAACAGGACGTGCTGCGCTATGTGCTCACGGCCAACGCTCCAGAGACAAAGGACAACAACTTCACCTGGAAGGACTTCCAAGACCGTAACAACAACGAGTTGGTGGCCGTCTATGGCAACTTTGTCAACCGCGCACTCCAGCTGACGCAGAAATACTGGCAGGGCGTAGTACCTGCATGTGGCGAATTGCTCGACGTGGACAAGGCTGCCATCGAAGAATTCAAGGACGTGAAGGAGAAGGTGGAGACGTTGCTGGAGCAGTTCAAGTTCCGCGACGCTCAGTTCGAGGCCATGAACCTCGCCCGCATCGGCAACCGCTACATCACCGAGTGCGAGCCATGGAAGGTGTGGAAGACCGATCCGAAGCGTTGCGAGACCATCCTCAACATCTGTTTGCAGATAGTGGCCAACCTCTCGATAGCCTTCGACCCGTTCCTGCCATTCTCAAGCAACCGTCTGCGCTCGCTCATCAACACCAACGACCTCGACTGGGAACAGCTGGGAAGCATAGACCTGCTGCCTGCTGGTCATCAGCTCAACGAGCCACAACTGCTCTTCGAGAAGATTGACGACGAGACCATTCAGAAACAACTTGATAAACTGGAAGCAACGAAGAAGCAGAACGAGGCTGCCCAGTGGCAACCTGCCGCCATCAAGGATACCGTATCTTTTGAGGATTTCGAGAAGCTCGACATCCGTGTAGGTCTGGTGAAAGACTGTCAGGCCGTGAAGAAGTCGAAGAAACTCCTTCAGTTTACCATCGACGACGGTACTGGCACCGATCGCACCATCTGCTCGGGCATCGCCCAGTTCTACGAGAACCCTGCCGAACTGATAGGCAAGCGCATCCTCTTCGTAGCCAACTTCGCACCACGCAAGATGATGGGCATAGAGAGTCAGGGTATGATTCTCTCTGCCGTAGACAGCGACGAAAGTCTCAGCGTGGTCACTACGACCAAGGACGTCAAGCCTGGCAGTCAAGTGGGATGACATGGATTTGAGAATTGAGATTTGAGGATATTATTATTAAATAATGTATGATAAAGAAGATGTTATATACGGTGATGATAACCGTTACCGCAACAATGGCTATATCAGCGTGCAAGAGTAATAATACACAACCCGCTTCCGACGGAAGTGGTGACTCCAAATCTCAAATCTCAAATCTTAATACTCCAGAGTTCTGTGCCGACTCTGCCTATGCCTTCTGTCAACGGCAATGTGACTTTGGGCCTCGAACGATGAACAGCGAGGCCCATGAGCAGTGCGGGCAGTGGATTGCACAGAAGTTTGCGAGCTACGGCCTCAATGTCACTGAGCAGCGGGCAACCCTGAAGGGTTTCGACGGCACTCCCCTACTCTCTAACAACATCATCGCCAGCTACCATCCTGAGTTACGGGAGCGCATACTCATCTGTGCCCACTGGGACAGCCGCCCCTGGGCCGACAACGACCCTGAAGAAGCCAACTGGACGAAGCCTGTCTTGGCCGCCAACGACGGAGCAAGCGGTGTAGCCGTGATGCTGGAGATTGCCAGGCTGATTTCCTCAGACTACAGAACTGATACTACGAACCTCGGACCTCAGACTTCGTCAACTGCTTTACCTTCTATCGGCATCGACTTCATCTGCTTCGATGCTGAGGACTGGGGCAGTGATAACGTCAGCGACTCATGGGCTTTGGGTGCACAGTACTGGGCTGCCCATCCTCACCGTGACGGCTACACCGCCAGCTATGGCATTCTACTCGACATGGTGGGTGGCCAAGGAGCACGTTTCTTCCGCGAAGGCTTCTCGACCTACTACGCCCCAAAGATTGTGGAGAAGGTTTGGCGAACAGCCGAGACGCTGGGCTATGGCTCCTTCTTCCCGCAAACAGACGGTGGTACCATCACCGATGACCACGGGCCAGTAAACACGGTGGCAGGAATACCGTGCATAGACATTATACCATACTATCCCGACTGTGATGCAAGCAGTTTTGGCCCGACTTGGCACACCGTCAACGATGACATGCAACACATAGACAAGAGCACATTGAAGGCCGTAGGACAGACTCTTGTGCAGGTTATATACTCGGAAGTCGATAAAAAAAATTAAATTATTTGGCGTTTACGCCACTTATTAGTACCTTTGCAGCCAAATATAGCGTTATATAAAGTCTTTTTATGAAAGGAATAGTTTTGGCCGGTGGAAGCGGAACACGCCTCTACCCGATTACTAAAGGAGTGAGCAAGCAACTTATTCCCATATTCGACAAGCCAATGATCTATTATCCCATTTCTGCGCTGATGCTCGCAGGAATCAGGGATATATTGGTGATTTCCACCCCTTACGACCTACCTGCATTCAAGCGTCTGCTTGGTGACGGAGCTGAATTGGGCGTACACTTCGAATATGCTGAGCAGCCATCGCCTGATGGACTGGCTCAAGCTTTTATCATTGGTGAAAAGTTTATTGGCAACGATTGCGCCTGTCTGGTACTGGGCGACAACATCTTCTATGGTTCAGGGTTCACTGGGCTGCTGCGCCAGAGCGTGGAGAATGCGGAGAAACACGGATTAGCCACGGTATTTGGCTATTATGTCAATGACCCCGAGCGATACGGCGTAGCTGAATTTGACGACAATGGCAATTGTCTGAGCATTGAGGAGAAACCTGAGAAGCCGCGTTCGAACTATGCCGTTGTGGGACTCTACTTCTACCCCAACAGCGTAGTGAACATTGCCAAGAACATCAAGCCCAGCGCACGAGGGGAATTAGAGATAACAACCGTCAATCAGGAATACCTCGCCCAGCACAAGCTGAAGGTACAGACCCTGCAACGAGGATTCGCATGGCTCGACACTGGTACCCATGACTCTTTGGCTGAGGCTTCGACATTCATAGAAGTTATTGAAACGCGACAGGGACTGAAGGTGGCCTGCCTCGAGGAAATCGCCTTTAAGAAAGGATGGATTAACAAGGAGCAGCTGAAGCAGATAGCAGAACCCATGAAGAAAAATGACTACGGGAAATACTTGTTACAACTGGCAGAAGACTAAGCAAAAATAGAGTTAGAAAAATAAAAATAGAATTATATGGAAGAGAACAAAAAGTACAATGCAGTACAGGAAGAACTTGAATTAAGAAACCAGAAGGAAGAAGAGTCCTCATTTGACATCAGGACCATCTTCACCTTAGTGATACTCAACTGGCAGTGGTTTGTGCTGTCAATGTTTATTTTCGTGTGTGGCTCCCTCATCTACCTGCGTTATGCCGACCCCGTATATCAGGCATCCGTCAAGATGCTTATCAAGGATGAGCAGCAGAACAGGGGAAGATCAGGACAGATGTTGGCGAACATGACCGACTTGGGATTTGTAACCAACTCCACAGGTATTGACAACGAGATTGAAATCCTGAAGTCGCGAATACTTGCATTGGAGGCCGTCAAGGACCTCAAGCTCTATGTGGAGTACCGTGCAGAAGGAAGAATCAAGAAAGTACTCATATACAAGTATCAGCCCATCAACGTTGATCTTGATGCCGAGCACCTCAACTCCCTTGACAAGAACTTCCGCTCATTACAGTTCAAGCTGATAAAGAACAGCGATGGCTACGTAGTGGAAGGTTCCGACTTCAAAGGATCTTTCAAGACCTTGCCTGCAGCCCTGAAAACGCCCCATGGCACGCTTACTTTCACCAAGAACATGGCCTATGAACAGTTATTGGCTGACAAGAAGCTTGACATGACAGAAGATCAGGTCAACGATTTAAGGGAACAAGCAAACGGCACATACACCATCACTATCATGTCGCCCACAGCCGTCGCCCAGGGATATGCTGCCGCCATCAGCATTGAGCCTACTTCAAAGGTCACGTCCATCGCACAGCTGACCATCAAGGACAAGCACCAAGAGCGGGCTATCGACTACCTCAAGCAGCTGGCACTATGCTACAACCGTCAGGCCAATGCCGACAAGAATGAGATAGCCTACAAGACCGAGGAGTTTATCAACTCTCGTCTGGAGAAGATCAACGCCGAACTGGGAGCTACCGAGAGCGAGCTGGAGTCGTACAAGCGAAACAACAACCTTGTGCAGATGCGTATTGACGCTACGCAGACCATGACACAGGCCAACCAGTACTACGGACAGCTCATGCAAGCCAACACCCAGTTGCAGATTCTCGACGAGCTGCGCCGCCATATAGACAATCCGGCAAACCGCTACCAGATTATCCCGTCTAACGTAGGTCTCAGCGACGGAGCCTCTTCGTCACTTATCGCACAGTACAACAAGACCGTGCTCGACCGCAACCGTCTGCTTGCAGCAGCTTCAGAGAACTCTCCCCTCGTGATGGCACAGACAAGCACCCTCGACCAGCTCGAAATAAGTATCCAGGAGGCTCTTCGCCAAGCTCGCCGCACTGCCGACATTCAGCAGCAGAGCATCCAGAGGCAGTACAACGAGTTCCAGAGTCGTATTGCCAACACGCCTGAGCAGGAGCGTATTCTGACACAGATTGGACGTCAACAGGAAGTGAAGTCTGGTCTTTACCTGATGCTGTTGCAGAAGCGCGAAGAGAACAGTATCTCCCTGGCTGCCACAGCCGATAAGGGTAAGCTGATTGACGAACCGACCTACGGCGGAAAGATAAGTCCTAAAAGTTCCGTCATCATGCTCGCAGCCATCGTGCTCGGTTTTGCCATCCCCCTGCTCATCGTCTACATCTTACAACTTCTCCGCTATAAGATTGAAGGTCATGAAGATGTGGCAAAGATTACCACCCTGCCTATTATCGCTGACGTGGCTGTGGCCAGTGAATCAGTGAAGGATGCCTCCAGCATCGTAGTCCACGAGAACCAGAACAACCAGATAGACGAGATATTCCGCTCGATGCGTACCAACATCCAGTTCATGATGAACGAAGGTCAGAAGATCATTCTCTTCACCTCTGCCACATCAGGAGAAGGTAAGACATTCAATGCTGCCAACCTCGCCGTCAGCTTCGCTCTCCTGGGTAAGAAGGTCATCCTCCTCGGTCTCGACATACGTAAACCAGCCCTCGGTCGTCTGTTCAACATCACTGACCGCCAGGCAGGTATCACCACGCTTCTTGTCAAGGATCACGTCACTGAGGCCGACCTGAATTCACAAATTCGTGAGTCGGGTGCTAACAAGAACCTCGACCTTCTGCTCGCTGGTCCCGTTCCCCCCAACCCCACCGAGTTGCTTGCTCGCTCAAACGTGAAGGACATCCTCGAATTGCTCAAGCTGCAATACGACTACATCATCCTCGACACTGCTCCTATCGGCCTTGTTACCGATACTTTGCAGATTGGCAAGTACGCTGACGTCACCTGCTTCGTCTGCCGTGCCGACTACACGCCGAAGGCCAGCCTGGCTATTGTCAACACTCTCTATGCTGAAAAGAAACTGCCTAACATCGGTATCGTCATCAACGGTATCGACATGTCGAAGAAGAAATACGGCTACTACTACGGCTACGGCAAGTATGGCAAGTACGCCCGTTACGGATACGGCCGCTATTCCAATTACGGCAACTATGGTAACTATGGCAGCTATGGCAATTATGCCAACAGTCATTACGGCAAGAAAGACGATAACTCTATCAAGCACTAATCATTCACAGCTTACCACTGAACGCAAATGACCATTGCCATAGATTTTGATGGTACAATCGTTGAGCATCGCTATCCGGAGATAGGCGAGGAAAAGCCTTTTGCCATCGAAACGTTAAAGATGCTCATCAAGGAACGCCACAAGCTCATCTTATGGACCGTAAGAACGGGCGACCTGCTTGACGAAGCCATAGAATGGTGTCGTCAGCGGGGAGTGGAGTTCTATGCCACAAACAAAGACTATCCGGAGGAACGGCCAGACAACAATCCTCATTACAGTCGCAAGCTGAATACCATCGACTATTTCATCGACGACCGTAACATCGGCGGACTTCCCGACTGGGGAACTATCTACCGCATGATTACCAGGAAAAAGACATGGTACGACATTATGAATGAGGAAATGAGAAACGACTCCTTCACGTCCACCTATGAGGACACGAAGAAGAAGAAACCCTGGTGGAAGATTTAGACAACACCGCGAAAACTGGCAGTTAATCCAATTTATTGAATGAAGAAAGGCATCCTCAGCGGGATGCCTTTCTTTCTCTTTTATGAAGTGTTACCACTTCAGCTTATGGGTGAGGCGTGAAATGTCGTTTGCGCTGGTGGTCATACGGGCTGTGATGTCGGAGACCTCTTCGGCAGAAAGACTGTGAAGGCTCGCTGCGAGGACTTGGGTAAAGCCGCCGATGACATTGAGTGGGGTACGGATTTCATGGTACATGTCCTGAATGAAAGCAGTCTTGCGGCGGTTAGTCTCGAGCTTGAGCTGGGTAGCTGTGGCCAGCTCGTCATTGTGCTGCTCAAGTTCAGAGTTGACGCGGCGAATGTCGCTAACCGACTGAGCCAGTGACTGCTGCATGCTGATAAAACTGTTCTGCAGACGACCTATGCTGTCGCTGCGGGTACTCGCGGGCAGGGGTTCGTCGAAGTGGCCCTCGGCTATGCGCTTGGCCTGCTCGTCAAGTTGTCGCAGGGGCTGTACTGCACGGCGCACTGTCTGATAACAGAAAAGCAGAAGCAACATGAGACCGATGCCAATGATGACCCAGACATTGACAAGCATACGGTTATAGCGGGCAAATACGTCGCTCTCAGGACAGACAATGGCGATGCTCCAGCCAGTGCGCTGCAGTGGACGATAAAAGATGAAGGCGGGACGGCCGTCGACGATGGTCTCGGTCATGCCACTGCGTCCAGCTATCATTGAACGGCCCAAGGTCTCGATGTCGCGACGAGCCTCAGGGGCAGCATCGCTGAAGATGGTCTCACAGAAAAGCTTTGCGGTATCAGGATGTACGAGATAGGTTCCGTCACGGCCTATCATAATGGCCGACGAATTGGGAAAGGGCTTCAGGGCTGTAACGGCATGTGAGAGCCATTTCAGAGTGAGGCTGGCAGTGATTGAGCCAACATAGCGACCGTCGGCATCTCGCATGGGACAGCAGTAGGACGTCATGATGTCTGGCGAGGAGAGCGTGCCCTCGTTATAGTCGTCGAAAGCATCAACCCAGCAGGCGGTGCCAAGCGTGCGCGGAGTCTTGTACCAGACCGCATCGAAATACTCAAAAGGCCCTTCGCGCACCGTAGTAATGCTGTCAGGGACGGACGAGGCATCCACGTCTCCCGAGGGTCGATGGCGCAGGGAGTAGGCCGAGAAGTATCGGCCCATTTCTGGGAAGAAGTAAGGTTCCATAGAAATGGCGAAGCCCGTGAGAAAAGCGTTCTCCTTAACCGTGCGGCGCGAGAATGCCAAAAGCGAGTCGGGCTTCAGGTGGCGCGGCGTGGTGGCAGCCATGAAATTGGTCACCAGCTCCGTCTCACCCATGATGCCGTTGATGCGTTCGGCAGTGTTGTCAAGCAACTGCGTGGCACGGTCGATAGCGGCATGCTGAATGTAACGCTTGCAGCGGTAGAAGAGGAAGTCGAAGAGCAGCGAGAACATCACCGTGATGATGAGCACGATGAGAAGGCCAAGGCGGAGCGAAAGGCGCTGCTGGATGTATTGGAATAGTCGTTTCATGAGCCGGCAGGGTCTTTGATGAGTTGGTCAAGCAGTTGAATGATAGTCTCGCTACCCTTCATGATGTCGGCCTGCAGGACAGCCATATCAGTCTCCGAGAGGTTGGTATAGTCGTGGCAAATGACATCGGTGCTGCGACATAGCAGTTCGACGGGCGCAGCCATACGTTCGGTCATGTCGTGAAGGAACTTCATTTTCTTCTGCTCATAGGCCTGTGCCTCGTCGTAAGCAGCCTGTAGTTCTGCGCGCTGAAGGTTCAGCATGTCCTGCTTCAGCTGCATCTCAGCCATGTAGGCAGCCAGTCGGCGCTGCATCAACGACAGACTGTTCTGAAGGCGGCCCGTCTCGTCCTGATGTTTCGTGTCGGCAATCGGTGTGTCGAGGTCTCCCTGGGCAATGGCTTGTGCTGAGTCGGCCAAGAGGTGGAGGGGGTGCAAATGGTAGCCGATGACGAAATATAGGATATAGAGAAGTATGAGCAAGGTGGCTATGCCCCACGAAAGCAGAAGCCACTGCATGCGTGAATATTTGCCATAGATATCCTCCGAAGGAGAGACCGCGACGAGGCAGAAAGGTCGGTTGCCCAGAGGCTGTGAGAAGATGTAGATTTCCTTGTCGTCGTACATCAGCTGGCGATAACCGCTCTCGCCGCCAGTGATGAAGGAGTCAAACTGGCTGCTGTCACGGCGCGTCACGTAGAGCTGCGCATTGGGCAGCGTCTTCCTGAGCGATGCCTGCAAGTCATTCTCGCCAATGAACCTTTCAATGCGTGAGCGGTTTAGGCGCAGCCGCTGGTGCTCCAGGCGAGCTGACATCTCTCTCTGGCGCAGGGTGTTGTCGATGCGCAGCGCCATGTTCTCCATGACCTGCATTGTTGTGTCGATGGTCTCATGACGGATGACATCCTGCGAGAAGCTGGCAAGCAAGTAGATGACCACGCCCGATGTCACCAAGACAAAACCCGCCACCCAGAGCGACAACTGTGTGGTAAACGAGGTGCGTATCTTCTGCAACGGGGTCATAGGCTCAAACGTCTCAGGTCTTGGTTTGGTAGATAAGCGCAACGGCGTAGGCAGCGATACCCTCCTGTCGGCCAGTAAATCCAAGGCGCTCAGTGGTGGTGGCCTTAATGGAGACCTGGCCGGGCTGACAGCCAATGACATCGGCAAGGCATTGCTGCATCTGCGGTATATGGGGATTGAGCTTCGGGCGCTCAGCACACACGGTGGCATCGATGTTACCCAGCTCATAGCCTTTATCGCGCAGGAGCTGCATGGTCTTGCGGAGAAGAATTTTGCTGTCGATACCGTCGGTCTCGGCAGCAGTGTCAGGGAAATGATAGCCTATGTCACGCATTGCGGCAGCGCCAAGGAGTGCGTCGCAGATAGCGTGTATGAGTACGTCGGCATCGCTATGGCCAAGAAGGCCGAGGGTATGCGCCAGCCTGATGCCGCCCAGCCATAGCTCACGCCCCTCCACGAGCTGGTGGACATCGTAACCGAAACCTATACGGAACCCACACCCTCCCAAGGGGAAGGGAGATTGGTTACACTGGGATGAAAAGCCATTTCCGTCATTCATATCTTAAACGCTATCTTAAGTAACTATGCAATATTATCTATTCCCCCATGATGGGGACAAGATTGGATTACTTTCTGAACAAATCCTTGATGCCGTCCATGTCGAAGGCAAGCGTGAAACGGAGCGTCTGGTCGAGGGGATTGCTCTGAGCGGTGGAGATGACATAGCCGACATCGAGGGAGAAAACGCTCATGCGGAATCCGCCACCAACAGTGAAGTATTTGCGGTTACCCTTCGACTCGCTCTCATGGTGGTAGCCGGCGCGAATGGAGAACTGGTCGTGATAGACGTACTCTGCACCAATGCTCCACTGTACCTCTTCCAGTTCTTCTTTGAAGCCTCCAGGAGCATCGCTGAAACTGGTAAAGATACCCTTGATGCTGGACATATCGCTGTACTCACGGCGCACACGGTCCTGATAGTCTGAATTGGACTCGTCGACCTCCTGACGAGGGACGGTGGGTACAAGGAGCTTGTTGGCATCGGCAGCGATAGAGAAACGGTTGTAGTCGTCGACAGGAATCATAAGCGAGGCTCCCAGTCGGAGATTGGCAGGTATGAACTGGCTCTCCTCATCACCGTAATAGGAAATCTTACTACCAATGTTGCTAATGACAGCACCAAGGCCGAGCTGGCACTCACGCGAGCCGAGCATGATGTAGTTGTTGTAGTACATGGCAATGTCGGCGGCAAAAGCTGAGGCGGGCTTGGAGTCCTCGGAGTAGTCGTAGCGCAAGTCACTGTAAATCCAACGCAGTCCGACGCCGAGTGAGAACTTCTCACTGAGCATACGGGAATAAGCCGCATCGATAGCCATCTCATAGGGCTTGACAGTCATGTCGGAACCGTCGCTGGTATAGACCTCACCAAGTGAGAAATAACGCAGTGAGCCAGAAAGGGCACCGTAGTCGCCAACACGATAATATCCGGCAACGTAAGCGAGGTCGATGTCGTTGACGAGCTGTCGCAACCAGGGCGTGTAGTTGAGGGACACTCCTGCACGACTAATACAAAAGGGATATTTTGCAAGGTTCCAGGCCTGGGAGTTGACATCAGGGTCGGTGGCAGCTCCGATGTCGCCCATACCAGCAGCACGGGCGTCAGGAGCAATGGTCTGGGAGATGACGGCATGCTCCACAGGGTTGAAGGTGGTGGTCTTGTAATCTTCGGCTGTGGCGACCGTGCTGATAGCGCAGCTTACGAGGAAGAGGGGGAGTTTTTTCATTAACTGGAAATTAAAATAGAAGTTATGCGCTTCGCGCAGGGAGTTATAGGAGTTAATATTGGAATTATGCGTTTCGCACAGGGTTATTGCCCAGCTGTAATCATCTTCCTGACATTTCCATGACTGTCACGCTTCAGGATGATTTGCTTGCGGGCATTGCTATTGCCTATACGGCGTCCCTGCAGGTCGTAGGACTCGTTAAATGATGTTGGGTCTTGGGCGTATTCTACGTCATCGATGGCAGCGATGCCACGGTCGGCAACTACAAAATTACATTGGAGCGTAGATGAGTTGTTCAAGACATCCCATGCCTTAAGTACAAGGTGGTGTGAACCAACGGCGAGCATAGGCAGGGTGAAATTGACTGTTCCTGTGGTATAGTCGCCAAAGCTGTACTTGAAATAAGGATTGAGGTTATAGGTGAAGGACGTCTTTCCGTCGATGGAAAGCTCAATATTGTGTCCAATGCTTGCATCGGAGGTGTTGATGCCCTCGTTGTCGGAAATCATGGCATAGAAATAAGGTTCTCTTCCTACGATGCCTCCGTTGGTAAAGGTCTCATTCTCCAAGTATCCATACATGATGGGACCTTGACCATCGGTGGTAAGGTTATCATTGCTCGTCATGGTGAAATGGCGACATTCACCATGTGCGAGAAGCGAACGGTCCTCAGTATAGCCGAAGAGGAGAATCTGCCCTTCTGAATCATCATAGCTAATGTCCTTGGGCACGGTGAAGGAGAACTGGAAGTGACCGTCTTTCACGCTGTTGGTACCAGCAAAGAGGGTGTAGAGCCTGTCTTTGTAAACCATGGCTGTGTCAGTAGACGCTGGATCATTACGCTGGCATTTAATGGTTCTCTCAGTGTCCTTGACCATAAAGGATATCTCTCCGTTGAAATCGTCGTGTCCCTCAATATGTCCACTGACGGTCACCTTCTGGCCGACCTGCAGTTTGACGGTCTGCTCACCAGATACAGGAACCCCATTGATTTCATCGACAACAGCTTGGAGGGTGGGTGCCGCCAAGGTAATGGCAGGGTCGCCGAGAAGGGTATACTGCTGCTTGTTGATGATCATGTCTCTGCTGGAGCCGACGGAGAATTCATTCTTGGCCTTCATGGCAGCCTGTCCGATGGTATAGCGCTTACCTTCAGAGGAGCCCAGCACATAATTGACGAACGAAAGGTTGAGCGGTCTGTTCCACGCTGCATAGACAGTGCGGGTGGTTCCGAAGAATGCGATGGCACCGCCGTTAGGATTAAACATGGCAGCATCGCCCAGGTTTTTCTCTTGTCCGTCAAAAGGCGTGATATCACACGAAGCCGTAATCCACAATGGCATACGCATTGACGTGGGAGCCTCGAAATCATCAATATTGAGGACCTTTTCATGAGAGAGTACTTCGGGACCGCCATGACCAGAATAATCCATAATGAGCGCGCCTATCTGCATCTGCTCCTTGATGAGTGTTGTGATTTCAGGATATCGGTCTGCTGATGCCGACTTACTTATATTGAAGGCATCCCATAGGATTTTCTTCACGTTGAAACTGCCATAATTGTTGTTAATCATATTAGCTACGCGCTCGGCATCGTCCATGTGGCGGTTCTTGTCTCCATCGTCGCCCATGATGCAGATGGTATTCTGCCAAGCACCAGCATCGGCGTTGATGACGTAGCTGTAAGCCTTGTTGACAAGCGTAATAGCATCTTCCAGATTACGTGCAGGGAAACGGCCCACGGCCGCGTCAATCTTATCAGTTACAAGGTCTGCGCCCTCATTGTCGTCCAAAAGACAGAAGTAGTCATCACTGACATAGCATTTCGTTTCGCTGAAGGAGTTTTCACTCTCGTAGCAGAGGAGGAAGTCGTCGGGCGATTTAGACACCCACTTCTCACTACACATGCGGTTGTCCCATGCGCCATCACCAAAAAGTAAAAGGAATTTGGGCCTGTCGGAAACATTGTCACCGGCACGGTCATAGAGCATTTTCATGTAGCGACGGTAAGCATTGGCATCGGGCGTACCACTGGAGAACTCATTGAATAACTGATCGGCGGCGACGATATTCACCTTCAACCCGTCATAGTTCTCATGCAGTTGCTTCAAGCGCTCTGCCTGTTCTGTAAAGGCTCTGTTTGTCGGTATGATGATGACCATGTCTGCAAACGGGTCTGCGTGGAGATCCTGGTTGTAAACCCTTTCCACAACTTCAGGCACAGGGAATTTATCGACAGATAACCACGGGCATGGCTTGGGCGAAATGCTGGTCAGCGAGAGATAATCAAGACGCATTTTCCCACCAAAAGTCTGACGCAATGTAATGATGTTATTTTCCTTCAGACCTGTCTTGACGTTAAACACCCAGAAGTCTACCGTGGCATCGCTGTAATCATCGGGCAGTGACTTGAGCTTCTTATTGGTTTTGCTGGCAGTGGAACTGTTTACGAGCACCTGGCCCACCTTTATTCCATTAACAAACACATCAACATTGCAATAGCCCTCGTAGGTTATCATCACAGTCAGCCTTCCCGTTTCGGAATAGGCCGGCAGCTCATAGTTAATATCCTCATCAATGCTGAGCGTCTGCTTTTCGTAGAGATTTCGCCCACCATGATACCAGCTGTATTCCTCCTTCTCATGGATGGAGTGGTAATCTGCTGGCGTGGGATAGTTCAAGTCGACAAACGCAGCACTGTCGAGCACCAAAGGCGTATCATCGTTTTCTGTGAGGAAATAGTAACCGTAATTGGAGTATGAGTTTCGTGTGCGCAGGGTGTCACGCGGCGTGTTCCAGGTAACAGGTCCTACGGCATGGAACAGACGTCGCTCCCCTATGATACAAGTAGGCACTTCCTGAAGGTCGTCAGTACTCGTGATATAGGAGGCAGTGATTCGCTCGGGCTGCAAAGCTCCGCCATAACCATATACCTTGACCTGCGACGGATTGGAAAAACCAGCTTCGCGTAGCAGTTCGTCGGTGAGCATGTAGAAACCGGTTTCAGGCACGCGGATTTTCACCCAGTGGCCTGAGGCCAAAACGGAATGATCGGCATAGCGACTCTGGCTGATGGCTGGCAGGGTTGACAGGACTGTCAGCGTGAGTGCGGCAAGCGCAGTGATTATGATTTTTTTCATATCAGGAAATGATTTGGTTTTACTTTACTTGATCTTCTGAAATTAATTTACTTATAGAGCACGATGAGCTTTTTTGCCTCCGAGGCAGCCATATTGCCACCCTCACCCACCAGCACACGGTAGAGGTAAACACCTGTGTGCAGTCTGTTGCCAGAGCTTATAGTAAGGTCCCAGTTGAGGGTATAGGAACTTGAAGTGGAGACTCCCTTCTCAGCATGTTCCCACAATTGCCGCCCAGACATGTCGAACACCTGCAGCACGACATTGATGGCACTGCCGGCACGGTCATGACTGACGATAAACGATGTCGACGTGGTGGCAGGATTGCGCGTGCAATCCACGCTGAAACAATTCGGCGACAATCCTTTCACGACGTTGAACTTCAGTTCGGCCAGCGAGGAGTTGTTCAGCACGTCCCAGGCACGGAAAGTCAACGTATGCTCGCCTTCCGGCAGTTCTGGCAGACTGTAGCCCACGCTGCCTTTGCGATAGTCGCCGAAGTCGTAAGTGAAAAAGTCGTTCAGACTATAGGTGAACTCCATCTTTCCGTCGATGGACAGTTCCATCTCGTGGCCCATGGCGTTTCCTGCGGCATTGATACCATCCTTGTCTGATAGTTCAGCATAGAAATAGGGTGTAGTGTTCACATTATCTCCATTGGTGAACGAACTGCTGTTAAGATAGCAATAGATGGATGGCCCGACACCGTCGCCGATATTATCCAGACGGTCAGTTACGGCCAGCTTATCACACTGTCCGTGGGCCTCTTTCTTCTTGTCACTGCTCACCCCGTATGCTATCAGCAGGTCTTCCTTGTCGCTATAGCTCAGGTCTATGGGCAGGGAGAAGGTCATGGAAAAACGTCCGTTGGTGATACTGTCATTGCCATTGAACAAAACGGTCGGACGGTCGACATACTCATAAGCCACCTCGGCACCGTCCGTCTTATCATTGTTGAGACGACATTTCATGTTCGTCAACACGTCTTTCATCACCAGTTGCACCACTCCATTGAAAAGCGGATCACCCTCCACGTGTCCCTTCACCGTCACATTGCGTCCGACAGTGAGCTGGGTCACCCCTTCGGAGGTTGCCATGCCGTTGATGCTGTCAATGACGATTTGCTGTTGTGGAGCGGCCAGGGTAAGTGCGGGGTCGCCAAGCAGGCTGTAGTGCAATTTGTTGTAGGCCGTATAACCGGAGCCCCATACCTCCGCCTTTGTCAGCCTGACGGCATCACCTAAGGTATTGCGCCGCCCGTCAACAGTGGCCAGCACATGTTTAATGAACTTGCAGTTCATGTCTTTATTGGCCCCAGTATAGACCGTTCGCGTAGTACCATAGAAAGCGATACATCCGCCATTCTCATTACCCAAGGCCGTCTCACCGATATTTGAATCGCGCGAATCATACGGCATGATGTCACACGATGCCGTCACCCACAAAGGTAGTCGCAAGGATGTCTGAGTGGCAAAGTCATCAAGCAAGAGCACCTTCTCATGGGAGATGCTGTAGGCGGCACCGTGGCCACAATAATCCATAATGAGTGCTCCTTTTGCCATCTGGTTCTTGACCAGATCGGCAACCTCCGGATAATAATAGCCCGTAGCGGTAGCCTTGCGTGTGTATGCATCCCAGAAGATGCGCTTCACGTTGAAGCCAGGATAGGTCTCCTCCACAAGTGTGGCAGCCTCATTTGCCTCGCGCATGTGGACATTTCCGTTGCCGTCATCACCCATGAAACAGAGCAGGTTCTGCCAGTCGCCGGCCATCTCGTTATTGGCATAGCTCACAATCTTGTCTACAAACACCTTGGCCTGTGCTGCCGTGCGTGCCGGCAGTCTGCCGACGCCCACATCGGGCACGTCACTGCTGGTGATATTTCCGCCCTCACCGTCGTCAAGCATACAGAAATAGTCGTCGCTGACATAGCTTTCGGTGGCACTCATGGAGTTTTCGCTCTCATAGCAGAGCAGAAGGTCATCGACAGAAACCGTCTGCCAACCGTCGCTAAGCAGACGGTTATCCCAAGCGCCGTCTCCAAAGAGCAACAAGTAGCGAGGCATGTCGGCCTCACTGGTGGCACGGTCGTAGAGCATCTTCATGTAGCGGCGGTAAGCATTGGCATCAGGCGTTCCACTGGAAAATTCGTTAAACAGTTCGTCGGCAGGAACCAAGTTCACACGCAGACCGTCTTTATTTTCGTGGAAAGTTTTCAGCCGTTGTGCCTGGTCAACGAAGGCTTGCGACGTAGGCATAATGATGACCATGTCGGCCTGTGGGTCGGCATGATGATCCTGATTGGTAATGCCGTATACATATTTCGGAACAGGGAATGAGCTCGTATTAAGGTTGGGCAACGAGGCTGGCGTGGGCATAGTCAAGGCGATGTAGTCAAGACGCATATCAGCTTTACCCGACGTCTGGCGCAGTGTCACAGTGGTACTCTCGGTCAGCACCCCTTTAATGTCGTAAGTCACCGAGCGTACCGTAGCCACATTATGGGTTGCCGGGGAGTTGGTGAAGGAGACCGTGCCTATGAGCGAGTCATTGACGGTCACACTGACGGCACCCTGACCGTCACTGGTAAGCGCCACGAGGAGCTTTCCGTCAGTTCCGTGGGCATCAAGGGTATAGCTGTTGGTCTGCTGAGCGGCTAAAAGTCTACGGTCATAGAGATTCCGGCCACTATGAAACCAGGCATAGTCGTCCACCTCATAGAGCGAGTGGTAGTCATTGTTGGAAGGATAGAAGGAGGACACAAACGCGGCACTGTCCACGTTCTGCGGTTCGTCATCGCTCTCAGTCAGGAAATAATATCCCAGACTGGAATAGGGATTGCGGGTACGAGTGGTGGTCTGCGGGCTGTTCCAGCTTACAGGTCCGACGGCATGAAACAGTCGCTTCCCGCCAGACGTGATGTAAATGGGCACTTCATGCAAGTCATCGGTAGACGCAAGATACGCGCCGGTTAGGGTTTCAGGCTGGAGGGCACCGCCATAACCATAAATCTTCACCTTATTAATATTGGAAAAACCAGCCTGACGCACAAGGGCATCAGTAAGCTCATGTATGCCTGTCTCAGCCACACTGATTTTCGACCACTTGCCTGTAGCAAGCACGGAATGGGACGCATAGCGTGATGGCTCCTCGGGCGAGGAATCGTCGTCAGCACGTGTAGCCCTTGAATGACGAACGCCACTCTTAGCACTTCCGACAACCTTCAGTTTGAAGCTGACAAGTTTCTGGAACTTTCCTTCACGAAACACTAAGGGAACAAAGGTGGCATGCAACGTTCCACTACCACGCGACAGTCCGATGCTGGTCTCCACAATGGGAAGCGAGGGTAACGGCTCATCGGTGATGTTGCGCAGTCGCACAATGTCTGAAGGCGACATGTCGATAAACTCCGGATACACGATGCTCACGCTATAGGTGGAGTCTCTGTAGCCCATTCCTATAGGCCATGAATGTCCGAAGTGCGGCAGCACGGAGTCGATGCGCACCTCCTCGGCCGTGAGGTTGAAGAACTCTTGAGCGGAGGAAGTAAAAAGCGAGAAATGGAGCGTAACAAGTATAGCTGCCACAGACTTCGCCTGCAGTAAGCACCTATTGGTCAGCCGATTTAGCCTATTAGCAAATCCAACCATATTTATCACTCATCGCTTGTCACTTACAGAAAAAATCCATTACTTTCTTTCCTTCTATCCATCCTTCCAGGTGGTTGTCTATTGCCACCGGCCCTACACCTACGGGGGTTCCCGTGAAGAGCAGGTCGCCTGTGCGCAGTGTGAAAAAACGCGATATGAAGGCTATCAGCTCATCCACAGTGTAGAGCATGTCAGCAGTATGACCCTGCTGCACGGTCTTTCCGTCTATGTCAAGATGGAAGTGCAGGTTTTGCACATCCCACTGTTCATCGCTCACCTCGCACCACTCTCCTAAGGCCGCGCTGCCGTCGAACCCCTTGCAAATAGTCCAAGGCAGGCCTTGCCGTCGGGCCCGCTGCTGCCAGTCGCGGGCGGTGAAGTCTATGCCCAGCGTCACAGCATCGTAGTAACGATGGGCAAAGCGCACAGGAATGCTCTTGCCCAGTCGGCAGATGCGAACCACGATTTCGGCCTCATAGTCCACCCGCTCTGCCCAGTCGGGCACGAAGAACGGCTTCCCGCTCTTCAGCAGTGCAGAGTCGGCCTTGGTGAATATCACTGGTTCCTCTGGTTTATATAACGCGCCATCCAGTTCTTTATTGTGTTGCAGGTAGTTCATACCCACTCCAAATATCTTCATTATGCCTATTTTTTTATCACTTTACTTGCAAATTAACTGTTTTTCCAAAAATATCCCTGCTTCACCGTTCGACGTACTGTAGAATGAAGTGCTCAGCCACAGGCAGGAAACGGTCGTGACCAAGGGCGTTGAGGTGGGCAGTATCGGTGCCCTTGCCACCCTGGAAATATATTTTGCGGAACTGCTCACTTGAGGCGAATATATTGGAACGGCGGGCAGCATCAAAGACGGGTATACCGTATGAGCCACACACTTCGAGCATGGCATCGACCACCTGTTGGCGCATACTGCCCACAAAGTCCGTGCAGGTCCAAGGGGTGAAGAAAAATATGCGGGCCTTGGGGTATCGTTCTATCAGTCCCTGACACAAGATGCCCAGACGCTCCTTGAACGTGTCCATGCCGATGCTGTCCACACGACCTGGCGAGGCATCGTTATGGCCAGCGATAACAACCACATAATCAAGGTCGTCGCGCATATCGGTGTAGCGTTTATACATGCCCGTTCCCCACTGCTTCAGGTCGAGCGCGATGCAGTTGCCATTACGTCCGTAGTTGTAATACTCCATTCCGTATTTACTGGCAAACTTATAGTGCCAGGTGTTCTCTACGGGTTCACGGTGGTTACGCACATAGCTGTCGCCGATAACACCAAACTTAGCCCCCCTGAGACAACTATTCATTACAGTACCGTTTATTGTATTCAATACGGGCAGGATAGCTTTTCCCCAGAACTCGGCCAGCCGTTCAGCTCCCTGCTCGTTGGGATGGAGCCAGTAGCTGTGGCCACGGGCGTCTTTCTCTTCGTTGATGTCGGTCTGCCAGTGCTGCTCGAAGTATGAGAAAGCCTTGATGTCGCCAATATGGACATGGCCGGTTTTGCAACGACTCACCACCTCAGGAAAACGTTTTTCATATTCGCTGATGAGCCTCAGACTCTCCTTCGAGGCCACGGAGCCACCCTTGGTGACATAGTCGGGCGTATACCAAATGGGCTTGTTGAGCACCACATGGGCATCTGGCCACAGGCTGAGCAGCGAGTCAATGATGGCACAGAGATTGGCGGTATAATCCTCTGGTGAGGTATGCTTGTTGTGTGGGCGCTCTACGGTATCGTTGGTGCCGAGCATGATACTGAACAGGAGCGGCAGATTAGGATGGGCACTGACCAGCTCTTGCGTCTTGGCTACTACATTAGGAAATTGCGTCTCGTCACCCTGAGGAATAACATCCTCTGCACGAGGAAGAAAGTGATAGGAGGTTCGTCCGTTCCTACCACAATTACGGAAGTAAATACTGTCTATGCCCTCCTGCGCAGACAGCCAGCGGGCACACTGTGCGGGCGGAGCTGTCAGTTCACGGTTCTGATGCAGTGCACCGTAGGTAATGCTGTTGCCAATGAACACTACATTGGCACTATGCTGGGCATGACCAAGCGCCAAATGAAGAAGGATGAACGACAGGCTAAGAAGTATGCGTTTCATGTTTGTCTTTTCTATATACATTATTTATATAACTTCGTTTATCGGCTTTTATTGCACAGATTCCCTTGGTATTATCTTGCTGTTACTAACTCCCCCTCTAAGATTAGAGGGGGCGGGGGGCGTTGATAACAGCAAAATAACGGCAAGAAAGAGATATTTGCCACAAAAAATTTGGTGGAATGTAAAAAAAGCACTACCTTTGCACGCAATTATCAGAAGCGCTACACAGTAGCCCCTAACATTGGGTTTGGTTCCGTAGCTCAGCTGGATAGAGCAACAGCCTTCTAAGCTGTGGGTCTCGGGTTCGAATCCCGACGGAATCACGAAAGTGTCTCAGAAGCAATTCTGGGACTTTTTCGTTGCACAAACTCCTTATTTTTAAGGGGTTGTAAGGAATTCAATAATCCTCCATTCTTATTACATTTTCATACTAATTGTAGATTTCTCAAAAATCAGCGCATTTTTTAACGAAATGTTGACCTCTACGGTCGTGGAAGCGAAATTGTATGTTTTGCCCCTGCATCAGGCTATACACCACCATAATGGCTAAAATACCGTGCAAAAAGATAATCTTTCTAAAAGATATTCTTAATAATCATAAAATAATTTGGAATTACCGTGCAAAAAGATTACTAGC
>ERZ809472.92-NODE-92-length-25025-cov-11.698318_pt1 | contig 25025 bp, 17 predicted proteins | sample MGYA00521274_ERZ809472 | MGnify/ENA primary metagenome ERZ809472 (study PRJEB31581, sample SAMEA3312791) | metagenome | study: EMG produced TPA metagenomics assembly of the PRJEB8939 data set (Metagenomic analyses of Rumen microbiomes reveals... | reverse complement strand
GATCTACACTCTTTCCCTACACGACGCTCTTCCGATCTGCTAGTCCTCGTCCGCGAACTCGTCCGTCATGGCGATGAAATCATCTACAAAGACATTGAGACCGACGACGGACAAAAGGTGTCGCTCTCTGTGGCTCAGTATATCGATTTCGACCTCTCACAGGATGGGCTGCAGTTCGTTTCGCCGCTCCACCAGCAGATACTGGCCGAGGCTGTGGCACGTTGTCAGGACACGCCGGAGTTCAAGGCTGAGACCTACTTCACCAACCACCCCGACCCACAGGTGAGCAACCTTGCTGCAAGCCTCGCCATAGACCGCCATCAATTAGGCGGACGATTTGAATATGACTTCAACGAGGAAGACGAAGAGAAGCGGCACATGCATTTCATTTCACGACTTCGCCAGCGGGTGCTTCACCTTGTCATGGACTATCGGCTTGACCTTGTGGAAGCCCGCCTAAAAGAAATCCAGCAGCAGCTCAGAACCGTGGGCAACAACATGGAGCGCATGATGCAACTGCTTCAGGAACACAAAGAGACAAAAGAACTACGCGACGCCCTGGCCAAGAACCTGGGCAGCGAAATAATCACATAAACATGTATTACATCAGGAAACGAATAGAAATCTCAGCCAGTCACAGACTGGTGCTCGACTACGAGAGCAAGTGCTCAGAACTGCACGGCCATAACTGGGTGATAGAACTCTACTGCCGCGCCCGTGAACTGAACAAGAACGGCATGGTGGAGGACTTCACCTTTATCAATCGCGAAATAAAAGAACGTCTGGATCATAAGAATCTCAATGACATCCTCCCCTTCAACCCCACGGCTGAAAATATAGCCCGATGGTGCGTGGAGCAGATTCCTACGTGCTACAAGGCCACCGTACAGGAGAGCGAGGGGAATTGGGCCTGTTACGAGGACGACCCGATAGTATGAACGGCACCAACTCATTTGAAACATGAATAACAAAAAACTACTAACATCTATGACACAAAAACTATTTCATTTAATCATCTTTTTATTCTTCCTGCCAGCCATAGCTATTGCTGTTGAGTGGGATGAGCAGACTTATCGGCAGATAGAACAGAGCATCGCCTTGCCACAGACAGGCCAAGACGAATACCTCATCACCAAGTTCGGCGCCAAGCCCACGTCTACCGCCGCCGAGAACCAGAAAGCTATTCAGAAGGCCATCGACCGCTGTTCCAAGAAGGGTGGCGGAAAGGTGATTGTGCCCGCAGGACAGACGTTCCGAACGGGAGCTATTGCCCTGAAGAGCCATGTGAACCTCGTCATTGAAGAGGGGGCTACCCTGCAGTTTACCTTCGAACCTGAACTATACCCCATCGTGGAGACCTCTTGGGAGGGGCTTGACTGTTACAACCTTTCGCCCTGTGTCTACGCATTCCAGCAGACCGATATTGCCGTCACCGGCAAGGGTACCATCGACGGCAGCGGCTCTAAAGATACCTGGTGGCCTTGGTGCGGCGCAGTACATTTGGGCTATAAGGACGGCGGTATCAGCCAGAAGGTGGAAGCCCGTCCACGACTGCTTCGCTGTGGCGAGGACGGCGTGCCGATGAAAGACGAAAAAGGCAACTGGATGCCTGAGCGCACCTTCGGTCCCAAAGACGGCTTGCGCCCGCAGTTAGTGAGCTTCAACGAATGTCAGCGCATACTCTTGGAAGATGTCACCCTACTGCGTACCCCCTTCTGGGTGATTCATCCTTTGAAATCGACCGACATTACTGTGCGCCGTGTGAAGATGATTAACGAAGGCCCCAATGGCGACGGCTGTGATCCGGAGTCGTGCGACCGTGTGCTTATCGAGGACTGCTTCTTCAACACCGGTGACGACTGTATTGCCATCAAGAGCGGTCGCAACCGCGACGGCCGAGAGCGAGGTATGCCCTCACAGAACATTATCATACGCAACTGCACCATGCACAACGGTCACGGCGGTGTGGTCGTCGGCTCGGAGATAAGCGGCGGATGCAAGAATGTCTTTGCACACGACTGCGTGATGGACTCGCCTCTGCTCGACCGAGTGCTACGTATCAAGACCAACTCATGCCGCGGTGGCATCATCGAAAACATCTACGTGAAGGACATCAAGGTGGGCCAGTGCGGAGAGAGTGTGCTGAAAATCAATCTCGACTACGAGCACAATGAAATCTGCTGCCGAGGAAACTATCCTACGGTGCGCAACGTACTCATGGAGAACGTCACCTGCCAGAAGTCGGACTACGGCGTACAAATCATCGGACTTGACGAAGACACCTACGTATACGACATTGACGTGAAGAACTGCCGCTTCGACGGTGTTCAGCAGGGTAACTTCCAAAGCGGGAAGGTTCGCAACGTACACTTTGACCGTCTCTTTATCAATGGTAGCCTAACCTTACAGAAGATGCCCTACAAGCACTACTCCGAGTGGATGACCTATTCCGAAATGAAGCGCGTGCCAGAGAGCTACTTGCTCGACTTCTCGACGAAACCCAAGTGGAGCTACGTCATGGGCATCGAACTGGAAGGAATGCTTGACACCTACCTGCGCTACGGCGGACAGAAGATCCTGGACTACTGCCAGATGTATACCGACACGATGATTAACGAGAAGGGTGACATCCGCGGCTATAACATCCTCGACTACAACCTCGACAACATCCGCACCGGTCATTTCGTCACCCGTATGTATCAGCAGCACCCTGAGGCCAAGAACCTCCTGGCCATGCAGACCATGATGAAACAGCTGCAGGATCAGCCACGCACCATTGCCGACCGTGTCTATTGGCACAAGGCCATTTACGCCTATCAGGTATGGCTCGACGGCATCTTCATGGGCCTTCCCTTCCGCGTACTCACCGCCCCAATTATTCTCAACAATACTCAAAAGAAACGTGGTGAAGACTATAAAATCTACAGCGATGCCGTCGACCAGCTGAAGATTACCTACCAGCGCACGCTCGACCCAAAGACGGGGCTAAACCGCCATGCCTACGACGAGACACGCGATGCCTTCTGGGCTGACAAGGAGACAGGTCTCTCACAGCATTGTTGGGGCCGTGCCCAGGGTTGGTATTCGATGGCCCTCATCGAGGTGCTCGACGCCCTGCCCGAGGACTATAGCCGTCGCGGCGAGGTCATCGACCTGCTTCAGAAAGATTTGGAGGCCGTCGTGAAATGGCAGGATCAGCAAAGTGGTGTGTGGTATCAGGTGATGGACTCGCCAGAACGCGAGGGCAACTACCTGGAGTCAACCTGCTCTGCTATGTTCACCTACGTCATGCTCAAGGCTTACCGCAAAGGCTATGTCGGCACGAAGTTCCGCGATGCGGGCATCAAGGCCTATCGTGGCATCATCAACAACTTTATCCGTGTGAACGAGGACGAGACCATTTCGCTCACTAACTGCTGCTCGGTTGCCGGTCTCGGCCCTGCCGCCACACCACAGGTCATTGAAGCCATGAAGAGAGTGAACCCGAAGGGTAGCGTGAAGGAGAATCGCCGTCGCGACGGTGGCTACGAATACTATCTCTCCGAGCCTATCCGCGACAACGATGCCAAGGGCCTCGGCCCATTCATCTGGGCTTCACTGGAGATGGAGCAGATGGGCTTCGACACGGAGAACATCATGCAGCCCATCGACCGTAAGGCCGTCGTCTCGCGCAATAACCCTGTCATTACCGAGGCCGACCCGCTGGCGTCGCTCACCGTGGGCAATGGTCATTTCGCCACCACGGTCGACGTAACGGGTATGCAGTCGTTCCCTTTTGAGTATAGGGGAGGTGTTCCCCTGACAGCCATGTCCGACTGGGGCTGGCATAAGTTCAAAAACACCAACGGCCTGACACCCGAAGACTCCTACAAAACCATGGACTTGGGGCATGGCCATCCTGAGGTCTACGCCGTAGAGTATAAGGCATCTAAGGGCGACCCTGCCCGCAACGTCGCCGCCACCGAGTATTTCCGCGTGAACCCGCACCGGCTGAACCTCGGCGTCATCGGGTTGGAAATGTCGACCTGTGAGCAATCTCCTTTCAGTTTCCATCCCAATTCTCTCTGCCATCCCGTTGGCCTTGCAAACATCACAAATATTCATCAAGAGCAGAAACTATTTGATGGTGTAATAGAGTCATCGTTTGACTGGGGCAGCGTGGATCATGCAGATGTTATTACGGCTTGTCTTCCAGATCGTGATGCTGTTCTCTATCGCATCAGTTCAAAAAGTCTTAAATGTGGTCATTTAAAGGTGGGCATCCGCTTCCCGTACCCCACCGGCAAGCACGCCGATGATGCCGCCGACTGGACAAAGCCCGACCGCCACACTTCTCGCATACTACTCAATGCACATACCCACACAGGTGACACCATCATCAACCGCCAGTCGGCCATCATTGAGCATCGGCTTGACAGCACGACCTACTACCTGTTCCTGCGTTGGGAGGGTGATGCCGTGCTCGAAGAGAAAGCCCCTCATGAGTTCACGCTCGAATCGGCCGACAATAGCGGCGTATTGACTTTCGAGGCAGCGTATAGTCCTGAGCTCGGCCTATTCCAGAAAGACCCGTTCTACTATGAGCAGAGTCTCAAGTCCGTCATCAAGGCCTGGAACCACTGGTGGAACGAGGGTGCCATCGTCGACTTCGGCCAGTGCACCGATCCGCGCGCCAAGGAATTGGAGCGCCGCGTCGTCCTCTCGCAGTACCTCACGCAGGTGAACTGTGCCAACGCCCTGCCACCGCAAGAGACCGGCCTCACCTACAACTCCTGGTTTGGTCGCCCGCACTTGGAGATGGCATGGTGGCATCTCGTCGACTTCGCCCTCTGGGGTCGCCCGAAGACCGTCGCCACCATCATGGACTGGTACAACACGACAGCCTATCCCGTAGCCCGGCAGATTGCTGCCCGCCAAGGCTTCAAGGGCGCCCGCTGGATGAAGATGACTGACCCCTGGGCCGGCGAGGCTCCGTCGAACACAGGCTCATTCCTTATCTGGCAACAGCCACATTATATATATATGGCCGAGGAACTCTACCGCGCCAACCCCACCTCTGAGACGATTAAGAAATACGCTGAGCAGGTCGAGGAGACAGCCGCCTTCATGGCCGACTTTGTCTCTCCTGTTATCAGGTCTGGCGGCGTTTCCGCAGGGAAGCAATACTCCCTCATAGGTGCCACCGCCATGCAGGAGTGTATGACCAAGGACATCAGTTTCAACCACCCCTTCGAGCTGGCCTACTGGCACTACGGCCTCAATATCGCCCAGCAATGGCGTGAGCGTCAGGGACTTCCCCGCCACAAAGAGTGGGACGACATCATCCAAAACCTCGCTCCCCTGCCCATAACCAAGGACGGCATTTACACCGCTGGCCTTCCCAAGGGCAAGACCGAAGGCTTAGAGTCCTTTGACCCCTTCGACACAGTAGGAATCGAAGGCGACACGCCTGCAAAGAAAAACGGGCAAAACGCCAACCCTTCCCAAGAGTCTTTCGCCGAAAAGACGCGCAATGACCACCCCGCCGTCCTCGGCCCTATCGGCATGCTCCCCTCCGGTTCCGTAAGCTGCGACAGTGTCGCAGCCCACAAAACCCTTGACTGGGTGATGGAAAACTGGAACTGGCAGACCACCTGGGGCTGGGACTATGGCATGACCGCAATGGCTGCCGCCCGTCTCGGCCAGCCTGAGACCGCCCTGAAGGCCCTGCTCATCGATACACAGAAAAACACCTACCTGAAAAACGGTCATAACTTCCAGACCGCCGACCGTCTGCGCATCTACCTGCCTGGCAACGGTGCCCTTTTAACCGCCATTGCCATGATGTGTGCGGGTTGGGACGGCTGCTCCAAGCCAAACAACCCTGGTTTTCCTGATGATGGCAAATGGAACGTGCGCTGGGAAGGTCTGCAAAGAATGCAATAGGAGCCGATTAGCAGAAACGGATGTCTGCGATTACCTGAGCTCCGACATAATCATTGAGAAGCCTTACAAACTCCTGCCGACGCATACTTAGGTCGGCTCGTAAGGCAGGTACAGACAGACGGACGAAGAGCGTCTGGTTACGAATAAACACTTCCGTAGTATAGCGTGCAATGGCCCCACCTGCCACTACGGGCCACGACTCCACCAGTCGCTTCTGAAGCAGCGGGGTCTCCAACCCTTGCACACGAAGGTTGCGCATGACGAGCTGGCCTAAGGGATGAACTTCACGTTTAAACATTACGATTCGAGTTTCTCTACTTCACAAATAGTTTAGGATAGAATCAGGTTATCTCCAAGAAAAGCGCCGGATATCTATATCCCCTCAACGACACCGTCATTGACATGATACAGGCGATAGTCAAAATTCCCATGACTGAGTATCTGGTCCAGATGGTCACGGTTTGTATCAGTAATGAAAATCTGCCCGAACTGCTCGCCCGAAACCAGTGATATAATGTTCTCCACCCGACTGGCATCGAGCTTGTCAAAGATGTCATCAAGCAACAGTAACGGTGTCGTGGCACTGCCATTACGACTCAGGAAGTCGAACTGCGCTAACTTCAGTGCAACGACGTAGGTCTTCATTTGTCCCTGACTGCCCTCATGACGCATGGGATGGCCATCAAGCAGCATCTCCAGGTCATCGCGATGAATGCCGTGGAGGGAATAGCCCACGGCTAAGTCCTTATAGCGGTCGCGGCGGATAACGTCAAGTAACGGCCCGCGCTGGCAATGAGATGTGTAATTAAGCGACACACGCTCACGGCTACCCGATATGCGGGAGTAGAACTGCTCAAAATGGGGCATCAGGTGCGAAATGAACGCCTGGCGCTTCCCGTAGATAACTTCTCCCTCTGTGGCCATCTGTTCCTCCCAGAGTCCCAACAGTTCTGTGTCGGGCATGCCGTCCTCCTGCTTGAGCATGGCGTTGCGCTGTTGTAGAGCCTTGTTGTAGCGATTGAGCGTAGCTATATACGTCCTGTCCATCTGGGCTATCACCACATCCATCAGTCGACGTCGCTCCTCGCTGCCACCCTCAATGAGCATTGTGTCGCCTGGCGATACGTGAACGATGGGAATAAGACCGATGTGCTCACTCAATCGTTTATACTCCTTCTTATCACGTTTGAAGTGCTTCTTCATGCCACGCTTCATGCCGCAGTAGATATGAAGGGAGTTGGAGTAATCCCCTTCCAGCACCATGAACTCCTCGCCATGACGGATGGCCACTGAGTCCTGAATGGTGTGGGCGGAATGACAGAAAGAGAGAAAATAGATGGCATCGAGAATATTGGTCTTACCCGCTCCGTTCTGGCCAATAAGGCAATTGATGTTGGGCGAGAAATCCAACGACGCCTCACCAATGTTCTTGTAGTTTAGTATAGACAGACGATTGAGAATCACTTCTTACTTCTCCACTTTTACGATTTTTGTTTTCGGCATTTCCTTGTTGCGACGGTTCACGACGGTGACCACAGCTTGTGCCAAGTTCAGGAAGGCCTGTCCCGTCATGGTGTCGACCTTCGTGGCCACAGGCTGTCCCTCGTCGCCACTGTCGCAGATGCCCTGCACCAGCGGTATCTGTGCCAGCAGTGGCAGATGCATCTCCTCAGCCAGGCGCTTGCATCCTTCGCGACCGAAGATGTAGTAGCGATTTTCGGGCAGCTCGGCAGGGGTGAACCACGCCATATTCTCTACCAGACCGAGAATGGGTACATTCACCTTCTCGTTACGATACATGTCGATGCCCTTACGCGCATCGGCCAGTGCCACCTGTTGCGGCGTACTGACAATCACGGCGCCTGTGATAGATAGTGTCTGCAGGAGCGTGAGGTGAATGTCGCTGGTGCCTGGCGGCGTATCAAGGATGAAGTAGTCCAGCTCGCCCCAGTCGGCATCGGCAATGAGCTGTTTCAATGCACTCGTGGCCATGCCGCCACGCCAGAGCGTCGCCGTAGTGGGCGACACGAAGAAACCGATAGACAGAAGTTTCACCCCATACTGCTCTATTGGTTCAATAAGGTCACGGCCATCGACTTTCACGGCATAGGGGCGAGCATCCTCCACATTAAACATCTTGGGCACGGAGGGGCCGAATATGTCGGTATCAAGCAGACCCACGCTATATCCAAGACGAGCTAAGGCAATGGCCAGGTTGGCAGCTACGGTGCTCTTCCCCACTCCACCTTTGCCACTGCTCACGGCAATAATATTCTTTACGCCAGGCAGCAGTTTTTCGGCCTCCGGACGTGGCTTCGACTTGAATTCCGTCTCTATCACCACCACCACGTCCTTACCGCAATGGTAATGTATGGCTGCCTCGGCTGCCTTAATTGTTGACTTCAGGAAGGGATCGGTATCACGTGGGAAGAGCAGCACAACCTTCACTTGCCAAGGCTCGCCGTCGTTCTGAGGTGCGGAGACAGCAGGCGTATCGGCAAGCATTTCGCTCTCCACAAGATTCTTTTTCGTGCCGGCATAGGTGACAGTAGCCAGCGCGTCGATAATCATTTTCGGAAATAGGGTCATAAAGTTGTTATATTAAATGACTTAATTATTGCGGCAAAGGTAATGCTTTTATCTGTAATAAACAAAATATTTATGGTTCATAATGATAAATAATGTTTTCTTTGTACAAAATTAAAAATAACCATGCTATTTTTTGCTTATCTGATTTTTTTCTTTTAATTTTGCAGGGATTTTATATTGAAACATAGAAATAAGATGGTAAAAAATAAGAAAAAGAAACTTTCATCCCGACGTCACGAAGAGCCAAAAGCCTCTCTTCTGGAAGTTTTGGGGTTAAAACGCATCGTTGACATTTTCCTCAATGAGCGTCTTCACTTCTTCCTGGGTATGCTGCTTTTCGCCATATCGGTATGCATGGCATGGTCGTTTGTTTCCTATCTTACAACGGGTTCAGCCGACCAGAGTCTGATAGAGAACCTGCAGCAAGGAGAACTGGCCAACGAGGAAAGGAAGTTCCAGAATGCCATAGGCAGCATGGGGGCCTACACCTCCTATTTCTTCATGAAACGATGTTTTGGTCTTGCCGCTTTTGGCATACCGATATTCCTTTTTATTCTCTCGCTAACACTGATGAAGGCCTACAAGCCTTCGCTGCTCAAATGGTTTATGTGTGTGGTGCTCATCATGGTGTGGTCATCACTGGCCTTGGCGTGGTTCGTAACGCCCTTCACATCGAGTCTTCATTTCTGCCCTGGTGGCGAGCACGGCCTCTATGTGGGCCAACGCATTGTGGGACTTGTAGGCACTCCAGGACTCTTCGCGCTGCTTGTCATCGTGGCCCTGCTCTTCCTGATGTATCTCAGCGGAGAGACGGTATTCTTCCTGCGAAACTTGCTCAACCCCAAGGGATTTTTGAAGAAGGTAAAATTCGTGGTTGCCAATCCCGATGAGGAGCCTTCGGAAGAAGATTCTTACGAGAGCCAAATCATACAACCACAGGGTGAGGAGCTCGTTTTCGACAATCCAGAAACAGAGACCATAGAGTTTAGGCATGAGCCTGAAGGAACAGAATCCCATATCGGCCCACAGCCCCGTGAGCCACAAAAAATCAAAAAGCAGCAAGACAGTGAGCTGGTCATCGAGGCTGCCAAGGAGGAGGAGAAGGCTGACAGTAAAAACCTCGTCAACGTGGGCGACAAGATGCTCGAACCCTACGACCCCAAGCGCGACTTGAGACTTTACAAGTACCCGACACTCGACCTGCTGAAGGTCTATGAAGAAGACGGTAAGCCCTACATCGACATGGAGGAGCAGACGAAGAACAAGAACCGCATTGTGGAGGTACTGCGAAACTTCAGTATAGAGATTAACAGCATCAAGGCCACCGTCGGCCCCACCATCACACTTTACGAGATTACGCCAGCACAGGGTGTGCGTATCTCAAAGATACGTGGACTGGAGGATGACATTGCCCTCTCGCTGAAAGCCCTCGGCATACGTATTATCGCGCCTATTCCAGGCAAGGGAACCATCGGCATCGAGGTGCCAAACGAGAAGAAGAACATCGTGTCGATGCAGAGCGTGCTCAACTCGAAGAAGTTCCAGGAAACGACCATGGACCTGCCCTGTGCCATGGGAAAGACTATCACCAACGAGGTGTTCATGTTCGATCTGGCCAAGGCTCCCCACCTGCTTGTGGCTGGTGCAACGGGTCAGGGAAAGTCGGTAGGACTGAACGCCATCCTCACATCTTTATTATATAAGAAGCACCCAGCTGAGCTTAAAATCGTCCTTGTGGACCCCAAGATGGTGGAATTCAGCATCTACAAGACCATCGACAAGCACTTCCTCGCATCACTGCCCGAACAGTTTGCTGACCCCATCATCACCGATACGTCGAAGGTGATACGTACCTTGCAGAGCCTCTGCGTGGAGATGGACGCACGCTACGAACTGCTCAAGGATGCCGGCGAGCGCAACATCAAGGACTACAACAAGAAATTCATCGCCCGACAGCTGAATCCAGAAAAGGGCCACAAGTACATGCCTTACATCGTCGTCGTCATCGACGAGTATGGCGATCTGATTATGACTGCTGGCAAAGAGATAGAGTTGCCTATCGCCCGCATTGCGCAGAAGGCCCGTGCCGTAGGCATACACATGATAATCGCCACGCAGAGACCCACCACAAACATCATTACAGGTACCATCAAGGCTAACTTCCCTGCCCGCATAGCTTTCAAGGTGTCGCAGGGCATCGACTCGAAAACCATCCTCGACCGCATGGGAGCACAACAGCTCATCGGCCGCGGCGACATGCTCTACCTCCAGGGCAATGACCCCATTCGTGTGCAGTGTGCCTTCGTAGACACGCCCGAGGTGGTTGGCGTAAACCGTTTCATCGCCGAGCAACAAGGCTATCAGGAACCCTTTGAGCTGCCAGAGCCCATTATCGAGGGAGCCGACGGTGGGGAAATTGGCAGCAATGATGCCGACCTGAGCCACCTCGATCCGATGTTCGACGATGCTGCCCGCCTCGTGGTCTCCTCGCAGCAAGGCAGTACCAGTCTCATCCAGCGAAAGTTCTCTATCGGCTACAACCGTGCTGGACGACTCATGGACCAGTTGGAGAAAGCAGGTGTCGTAGGACAAGCTCACGGCTCCAAGCCTCGCGAAGTGCTCATACAAGACGAGCTCAGCCTTGAACAGCTTATCGCCTCACTAAGATAAATCCCCCCTATAATGACCAGTAACCTCACAGGCGAGACCCACCGTCCTGGCCGTATAGAAGTTGTATGCGGCTCGATGTTCTCAGGCAAGACAGAAGAGTTGATACGCCGCATGCGCCGTGCTCAGTTTGCCAGGCAACGTGTGGAAATCTTCAAGCCATCAATTGACGTGCGCTACAGCGATGAAGATGTTGTCAGCCACGACCAGAAGCACATACAGTCAACGCCCATCGACTCCTCGGCCAGCATCCTGCTGCTGGCCAACGACATTGACGTAGTAGGCATCGACGAGGCTCAGTTCTTTGATGAAGGCATCGTCAACGTATGCAATCAGCTGGCCAACCGTGGCGTGCGCGTCATCATTGCCGGACTCGACATGGACTTCCGTGGTCAGCCTTTCGGCCCTATGCCCGCCCTCTGTGCCATCGCCGACGAGGTCACCAAGGTGCATGCCATCTGTGTGCGCTGTGGCGCACTGGCCTACGTAAGCCATCGCAAGGTGGAAAGCGAGCGCCGCGTGCTTCTTGGTGAGACTCAGGAGTATGAGCCTCTATGCCGTGAATGCTACCAGAAAGCAATAAACTCATAATAGTTTTAGCAACTATAGCACCTATAGTATCTATAGAGTCTACAAATAATCCCCCAAGAACAGTGACCTCCAAGACTATCACCTTCGACCGCTTCGTGCGAATGCTCGGCACGGGTCTGCTCATCCTTCTTATTGTCTGGCTCATCAACCACCTCAGCAACGTACTGTTGCCTTTCGCCGTAGCATGGCTCATGGCCTACCTGCTCTATCCCATGGTACAATTTGTACAGTACCGTCTGCATGTCCCTGGCCGAGTGCTCAGCATCTTCATCACCATGCTGGTAGTCAGCGCCGTTGTCGGCATTGTTATCTGGCTCATCATCCCTCCCATGATAGAGCAGTTCCAGAAACTCAGCGACCTCATCACCATATACATACACCGCTCGGCCCACATCACCAGCATACCTGAGGCCATTCGTGATTGGTCGCAGGAGCACAACGAAGATTTGCAGCGCATCGTACGCAGCGACGACTTCAAGCACAGTGTGAAGGAACTCCTGCCAGGCGTCTTCTCCATGCTCGGACATACGGCAAATATCATCATCAGCGTCGCCGCCTCGCTCATCACGTTGCTATACATGTTCTTCATCCTGCTCGACTACGAGTACCTTACCGACAGTTGGCTGAAGATTTTTCCACAGAAGAGCCGCCCCTTCTGGCAGGCCCTGGCCAGCGATGCCGAGCGTGAACTGAGCAACTACATACGTGGCCAGTCGCTTGTGGCACTCACGATGGGCATACTCTTCTGCATAGGATTCACCATCATCGACTTCCCCATGGCCATCGGCCTGGGAATACTCATCGGCATCCTCGACCTCGTGCCCTACCTCCACACCTTCGCCCTCATACCCACAGCCATGTTGGCACTGCTTAAGGCCGCCGACACAGGGCAGAACTTCTGGGTCATCTTCGCCATGGCCGTAGCCGTATTCGCCATCGTGCAGGTGATTATCGACATGTTTGTAACGCCAAAAATCATGGGAAAGGCCATGGGCCTCAACCCTGCCATACTGCTCCTCTCACTTTCTGTCTGGGGAGCTCTCCTCGGCTTCATTGGACTTATCATCGCCCTGCCGCTGACCACCCTTCTCATCGCTTACTACCAACGCTACATCACCCGTGATGCAGAAAAGCCAATCGTAGAAAATGATAAGAAAACGAACTAATTTTGAATAAACCCTTGCTGGTTGACTCCATATTTTGGATAAAAAACATTCAAAATCAAAAATTCCCGCTAATATATTTGGCCATTTCAAAAAAACATAGTATCTTTGCACCCGCTTTTAAGAAAGTTGGCAGATCCGCTAGCTCAGTCGGTAGAGCACATCCCTTTTAAGGATGGGGTCTTGGGTTCGAACCCCAAGCGGATCACAAAACAAAAGTCGCTGAGGAATCAGCGACTTTTTGTTTGGAAATATTAAAAAAAGGAGGAGGAAAGTGCACCATGCTTCATTAGGGCGATTACACGTGTGACACCTTTCGGTAGATTTCCAAATGGTGGTCAATGACACGGTCTATCGAAAATTCCCTTTCAGCCTTCTGGCGGCCTTTTCTGCCCATTCGCTCCCTGAGCTGTGGGTCGTTAATGAGAATGCGGAGCTTCTCAGCCAATGCCGCCTCGTCTTTTGGAGGTATGAGATAACCGTTCTCTCCATCATCAACGGTGTCCTTGCAGCCGTAAGAGCAAGTTGTAATGATTGGTCTTCCTATGGCATTGGCCTCAATGAGCGACTTGGGAACGCCTTCCCGGTAATAGCTGGGAAGGACCACTATGTGTGATTGCTTGAGTAACTGTTCCATGTCGTTGCGAAAGCCAAGCCATTGTATGTACTGGCCATCGCACCATTGCCTGAGTTCGTGTTCCTTGATTCCTTTAGGGTTATTGGACAGCCCTCCGCAGAGGGTGAACACCACCTTCCCCTGCATCTCATCTCTCAAAATTTCGGCGGCCTTGATAAGGGTGACGATTCCTTTTTCGCGTACCATCCTGGCAGAGAGGATAACCATGAGAGGTAGTGTAGAAGGCTCTGGTGTGTATGCGTATTGAACAAGATCGACACCTGAGCCTTTTATAAACTCACACTGTTCTTTACTGGCGATGCGTAAATCCTGAAACATCTTCATATCTTCCTGATTCTGGAAGATTTGCACGACGTTTTCCCTGTTGCTGGAATAACGCATAACCCGTATAGCCATTCGTGTCACAAAGCCGTAGCCATCATCAGAGAACAGTACTCCAAGGCCGCTGACGGCATTAACGACCCCTTTGATATTCGTCAGTCTTGCAGCAAGACCACCCCAAAGAATACATTTCAACCCGACATGATGAACAATATCTGGCTTCAATTTCCTGTAAAGCTTAAAGAGAAACAGGAATGTGTGGATTTCCTCTAACGGATTGCTTCCCGTTGGATTGACTGGGAGTTCAATCATTTCCAGTCCAAGTTCTTCGACGTCTTTCCGCTGTCCCGTGTCTTTGCACACGATTTTAACGTCATAACCCTCTCTTTGTGCAGCAATGGCAATATTCTTCCTATGCGATAGGAAAAATCTGTCCTCGTTGACAACCATTAGAAGACTCTTGGCCATTGCATTCCTCATTGATCTACAAAATTACACCTTGCAAAGATAGGTTATTTTTTTTTATAGATTATAACGGTAATTACTTTTTTATTATTGTTTAACAAGTAAGATGTTCCCAAAATTCCATATTTTTATGGAATGAGAAATGATTGTCGTAACAGTCTTTCGCATTTTTTGACATCCTTACATAGCATTCCCAGTCAGAAGACAATTCAATGATTGCATCCTTCCATGTCATTTCTGTGGTATCTTCATTGATAAGATAGCCAAAGTCTTTAGTGACCATTTCATTATTGAATCCTACGGCAGATGCTATGACTGGCATGGCTGTGGACATGTATTGTATGAGTTTGAACCCACCCTTCCCTCTTGTAAAATCCGTGTCAGGAAGTGGCATCAGTCCGATGTGTGAACTTGTAATTTCCTTTTTAGCGATTTCTCTGTCCCAATGGATATTGACAATCTCCAGACAAGATGTTTCTACCTGTAGTGGCTTATTGCATACCACATGAAGGGTGAGTTTCTTACCCGTCAATTCTTTTAGGGCTTTGGCCGTATCGTCCAAAGAAGGGATTATCGGTTGAATGTACTCTAACCCCACTGCCGTTGCTGCCCAGACGAGGCGTATCTCTTCATTGTAAAGCGACTTTCTCTGCAAAAGAACTTCTTCCGTGTCGTAACCTAAAAAGTCGCCATCGGTAGTGGGAAGAATCTTCACTTTATGGACGAAACGCTTGTCAATAAGCGACAACAAGATGTCGGTGGAAACGACAATAATATCGCTATACTTTGAATAGAAATGGAAGTCAGCGGGAGAAATGCGTTTACTCGCCAAGATATTGTCATCAAGTTCCCATACTATTTTGTTTCGCTTTGCAAGCCGCAGGATGAGGTATTTGTGAAGAAACGGCAATCGACGTGGAACGATGGCACGTGCAAGGATGACCATCCCGTTATTCATAGACAGGTTGTCCTCTATGAGGAAAAGCAACGTGCGGAACACATAGAAAACATACAACGGAACGGAGAACACTAATCGTCCGGTCTTTTCAAAACTGTGCCACCAGTGATAGATGCAGTCGGGCACAGCCGAGTGGAACCTCGCCTCCGACGGCTGGAAATACTGGGTCAGCCGATAATAACTGGATGGCGTTAACCAGGCATTCTCTACATATATGGAGACCTTCTTCATGTCGTTGGGTCGTTTGGGGAGTTCGTGGTTCGGTTGTTTGGGGAGTTAATGCCTGCGGCAAGCCCTTTCACCATGTATTTCCAGCATTTTCCGCCAGACTTTATGAGTATAGGGAAATAAATCAGTCGTGCCAGGTGCTTTATGCCATGATTTATCTTCCATTGCAGAGGCACATAGCCCCTTCTCGACAGCCACAGGTGGTTGCGGAACTGGTAATAGTACCTGATGGGTGAGGAAATGATAATCGTATATCCGCAAATATAGATGGTCTTTTGTCCTACCATGTGCTTGATGGTCACATTTGGTGTAAATCCGCAGATATAGCCTTTGCTTCTGGCACGCCAGCACCACTCAAAGTCCACATAGTCGATGAACAAACGCTCGTCGTTCAACCCCACCTCTTCCAAAACCTCCCTTGTCGTGCATCCGCCTGAAGAGATGAGTTCCCTTCTTGGGATGAAGTCATCGGATAAGGCATGGTCTTTGTGGATGACCGATTTGTATTCTTTGCCCGTTTCCTTGTTTTCTGTCGAAGGTCCGAGAAAAGCAAGGTTCGTAAAATCACGCTTTATCTTTTCGAAGCAGTTTGCAATATCTTGTGGATAAGAGGAGGGCACCGTGCTGTCCTGGTCGAGAAAGACGATATGGGTGGCATCACTATAGTCCAGTACATAGCTGCTGCCTATATTCTGAGCCTTGGCAATCCCGACATTTTCCCGTAAAGTGACATAGTGCATCCTGCCAACCTGGCCACCACTGAAAGCAGGTTCTGGTGAGTTGTCCACTATTACGCCCGGATGACATTCAGACAGTCTTCGGACGTTAGCGGTTTCATTATCATTAGGATTATATAGTACTATGATAACAGCAACGTTATGCACGGAGTTCTGTATTTTCGATTTTTCTGCAAAGGTACAATTATTCTCCTAAATAAAAAAGCAAATTGCAGAAAATGTTCTGAACGGCGAAAAAAACTGCTGAATTATTATAGATTTCTTCGCTGTTCAGAACAATTTTATCAATAATAGCCGCGCCTGATGCGCATTTTGTATTTCACTTTACTGTAGAGATATTTCATCACGGAACCGTAGCCAAGAGAGGTGAGCATGGCGTAGTAGAGACGGTTGCTTTTCAGGCATTCCTTGGACTTTGGAGAACAACCGAGAACTTTGATATTACACAAACTAACTGGGGATAATGACTGATCTGGGTTGAACGATGATAGCTTCCTGACCAAGGCTTCCACCGCTATCTCCTCTTTCAGGTAAACGGAAACATACGCTTGTAGGGGCTTCTTCAACTGTCTCGCACTGGAACTTTGATAGTAATATACGGACTTCTACTCCGTATATTTCAGTAAAATCAGGAGTATAACTCCGTATTATCCGGCCTCAAAGGTAAGCATTAGTTACGAAACTACCAAATAAAAAGCCGTTTTTTCCTCCATCTTTTTTATAAGCCATTTTTCAGAAACTCCCTAAGACCAAGATGGGTTATCCCCTCATAATCGCGCGAAGAGAGCATGGGAGTCAGCGAGATGACATACTTCGGATAGTCGTTCCTAATGTCCCGCAACCTTCCGAACTCTCGCTCACGGGTCTCCTCATTATTAATAATGTACGCCACCTGTATATATCTCACCTGCCCAGGCTTGGAACAAACGAAATCCACCTCACCGACACGCAGTTCACCAACGTAAACCTGATAGCCAAGACGGACGAGGTGCTGATAAACCACATTCTCCAGTACCTTTTCTATGTCAGCCTCACGGCTTCCACCGGCTATAAGGTTACGAAGGCCAATATCGCCAAAATACGTCTTCTGATTGGACTCAAAGAGCTTCCGGCCATGAATGTCGTAGCGCTTGACAACATCTATCAGATATGCCTCAGTGAAATAGGACGTATAGTCGAGCACAACATTGGCAGAGACGTCCTGCCCAAGCGACTTCATATACTTGCTGATGCTCGTCGCAGAACCCACCTTGCCGATGGTATCGGCAAAAAACACTATCAGGTTGTTCATAAATGGGATGTTGCGAATCTTGTGGCGCTCTATTATATCCTTCAGCATGACGGTATTAAACACACCCCGCAGGTAGTCCCATACGTGATCTTCGTCGTCCAGTCCAACGACCCTTAATCCGGGCAGACCACCATAATCCAGGTATTTAAGCAGGGATTCGTCGGAGTCGGCCAACCCGTGAAACTCCAAAAACTCCATATAGCTCAGGCTCTGGACATAGATTTCCTGATAGCGTCCGCTCAGCAGCGTGCCCAGTTCGCCAGAAAGCATCTTCGAGTTGCTGCCCGTGATGATAATATCCGTGTTCTCCTCGGTACGGAAACTGCGGACAGGCCGCTCCCACTCTGCTATGTCCTGTATCTCATCGATAAGTATATAGTTGTGCTTGTTTGCTGCGAAATGCTCGTCGATGTAATTGCCAAGCTGTTCGCCGTTCTGGATGAATCGGAAGCTGCGTTTCTCCTTGTCAATATAGATGATGTTGGCATCGACCTCACCCTCGTGTCGCTGCATGAAGTCCTTCAGGATATAGCTTTTCCCCACTCGCCGCTGTCCTGTAAGAACGATGACTTCCTCCTTCCCAAGCCAGCCGTCAACCTTGTCGGCATAATACTTCCTACTGATGATTTTCATTGTCTATAGACTTTAAACGCCGCAAATATAGCAATTTTATTGTTTATGGACAACAAATCACGCAAACAATTAACTATTATTCAACTTTCGCAAGAATGTCTGTGTAATCTGTGAAATCTGTGGTGAAATGGCTGTTCGCCTCAAGAATTGCGTATTTTCGGAGAATTCGGACAAATAAATTTCGGTATTTTCGGATATTTCCAAGGGGAGGGATGCTTTGAACGGTTCCTTCTGATTACATCAACAATAAACAAACTAACCTATTTCGCGGCGAATGTAGGTCTGTTGTCAGCCGCAGGTCGCAATTTTATCAATAATAGCCTCGCTTGATGCGCATTTTGTATTTCACTTTGCTGAAGAGATATTTCATCACAGAGCCGTAGCCAAGAGAGGTGAGCATGGCGTAGTAGAGACGGTTGCTCCTGAACACCTTCCGGATGTTCATGAGCCTGTAGCGCAGTCCTATGTCAGCGGCTTTGGTGCCTGTCGCCCCAAGGGTGTTAGTGCCATGCTGGCGGTAGAGCACCGTCTTGTCTTCAATGCCTTTGAGCACGCCTCCACTCTTGAGGACACATAGACACACCCAAATGTCGTGCATCAGGGCTTTGTCGGCGGGGAACCCACCGACTATGGCTTTAGCTTGCCTATTAAACATCATGGTGCATCCTGTGGCAATCGCGGTGTGACCACCACTGTCGGCGAATGTCCTTATATACTGCGGGTAAATGCCAGCATGTTCCCACATGGAGGCGGAGCGTGGTGCCAGGCTCTCATCAACTATTTGCAAATCGGTATAGACGACGATTCCTTTCTGGGGATGTTCCTGCTCCATTTTACGAAGTTCGCCTATTGACAGTTCAACCTTATTGGGCAGCCACACATCATCCTGGTCACAAAACATGTAATAGCGGGCCTCCACATGGTTCATCATACTCAGGAAGTTGTTGCACGGTCCCCCAGCCGGTGGATAATCCAGAATGGAAATCTTGTCGGGATGACGATTCTCGAATTCTTTCACTACCGCTACGGTGCCATCCTGAGAACCGTCATCATGCACATAGAGATGCCAGTCCTGACAGGTCTGGGACAAAAGGGAGTCCAACTGCTCTGCAAGATACCGCTCTCCGTTATATGTTGCCATCAGTATGGCTATTGTTGCATCTTTCATATACTGTCGTTAATTGTCTTGTTGTGCTGTTGGGGTTTCCTCCGTTTTTGACAGTTCTTGTTTCAATTGATTCATATACAGTATGCCTTTTTCGGTAATAGCAAGCAGAGGCTTCTTTTGATTTTTGACAAGATGACTGACAGGCCTAATTAGTTCATCACTTATTAGTGGTTCTATGAATCGCTTGATGTTATATGTTTGATTAGTCAGATTAACTGCCAGCAGTAATTCCTTTCTTGACGATGGTCTCCTGTCTGCCGTAGAAAGAATCGTCAATACTATTTGGTTATCTATGCTACTAACATTCCTACTAACATTGCTAACATTTTCACTAACATTCCTACTAACATTGCTAACATTTTCACTAACATTCCTACTAACGTTAACACCATTACCTACATTGATACTGTCATTGTTGGACAGGATGCGGACTCCGCCCTTTTCTTCAGCCCGCCATATTGTGAGTTTGAATATGTCGCCTTGCTGGAAAGAAGGTTCTTTAAGCCCGTAGTCAGTACACCTCTTTATCATATCCTCAGTGCCAGTTCCAATCTTCTCAATATAGCCATTCAGGTACATTGTTTCGGCGATGAGCGGATTAGCAGGAATAGACGTATGGGGCTGATAGAGGTCGGCCACTGTAACACCTTGTGGCAGGGTGCCTGGATTCCATACCTCCAACCTATCGCGGAACAACATCACCTGTACGCTGGCATTACTGCGATAGTCGCGGTGGCAGATGGCGTTGACGATACCTTCCTGCACAGCTTCCAAGGGCAGCTCTGTTCGGGTTGGCACAGCGGCTGTTCCTGAAACGTTGCGCACGCCGACCCAGTTGTCAATACGGCTCATGACGAAACTGGTGGCCTGCGTGGCCAGCTGGAAAACGTTGCCCTTGAAAATCTGATAGGACGGGGCGGGGCGTGCTACCTCATTGCCATAGAACTGCACGCATTTCACCTCTGATGGTACGAAAAACTGCTGAGGCTTCTTGCCAAAGAGTAAAATGGCTGCACTGTTGAGGAGCCTCTCTCTGTTCATTAGGCCAAGATGGCGCAACACATCTACAACCGAAGCCCCCTCACTGAGGGCAAAACCCCTACGCCTCCGGGCTGCATACAAGAAGGACAGCACGGCATCCTCGTCGATATCCTCCAAAGTTGCCTCATAGACGGGTGTTGCGTCGAAGGGCTTGCTGTGAATGTACTCCCTGTCTTGCAGATAGCGTACAAGGGCAGAGTAAACCGCATAGCGCAGGCTGTCAGTGTCAATGAAAGTTTTTCTGACGATATCTTGCTCAACTTTTCTGATGAAATTTGCTTCCTTAGGATGGCGAAGTTCCTCATGGATGCTCTTGATGAATATTAGCCGACTTTTATGGCATCTGCTGGCCTCGTCATATTCTCGTTCCGTAGGCGAAATACCCTCAGCATCCTCGTAGCCGTATTGATTGCCGATGAGACCAACGTAGATGTCGCAGTCGGCCACTTCCCGCAGATATACCTTTTGCACCGAGCCATCGTATGCAGGCATGTCCTCAAAGATGAACACATCGAAGAAACTGCTCAGCAACGCGTCTGTGCTGATATAGTTTCTCAGCATCCACCGTTCTTCGGCAAATTCGTTTTGCACGCTACTTATGAATATCTTTAATCGTTTCATATACGTCTGTTTATGCAAATATACACATTTTGTTGTATGACTGCTGTTGCTTCTATCAGCCCTGACTGAATGTCTCTATTTATGGGGGAATAGCTGGTTGTATTTCCAGGCGTTGGCCAATAGGCCGGGAATGTTCACTGCGCACATCACCCATACCAGGCTGGTCACCGTTCCGAAGGTCGTGCAGACATACCACGCCAGCGGCAGGAACACTACAGCGGCAAGGGCGGTGAAAACCAGTTGTATGCGCAATATGTTGAGGCCATTCAGTATGTAGGAGTATCGCTGGCTGTAGCACAAGATATACACATAGATGGCAGTACATGCCGACAGTTCGTGACTGATGGCCACCTCTTTCCCCACCCAGACGTCATACACAAAGTCAGAGACCAACACCATGACGAGCAACATGAAGAAGATTCCAGCCATCAGCAAGTTTAGTTTACGCGAAGAATTCCTTATCCATTCAAAATCCTTTCTTGTGTATGCATCGGTAGTGGCGTTCCAGAATGGGATGCAAATAGTGCTGAAGAGCACAAAGGCAATGTTATAATATCTATAAGCCACCTGATAGGGGGTGACCTCAGCAGGACTTAATGCCTTGCTGATAATGATGTTGGTAGTCATAAACAAAATGACTCCGCATATCTGTATGGTAAAAAACTGCAAGCCCGTGGAACAGAGACTACGGGCAAGTTTGAAGTTGATGTGTCTCAAAGACGGACAGTATTGAGGGTATCGCCTTTTAAAGGTGTACGGTATGCTGACTGCCCATAGGATGAAAAGCGAGACGGTATTGACAAGCACAACCATAAGCAGAGAGTGGCTGCCTGAAACATACAAGATATATGTAAGAATCAATGCCAGAGTGTGCCCTAAACAGACTACGAGGTTATTAACAGCAGGGAGTTGCAGCCCCATGTAGAAATTTCCTGTCACCTTCAGCACAAATGTAGAAGATGAAACCGTAATGGCTACTATGAGTACCGAGTTGAGGTTTTCTGTAATTATGTGGTCAACTCCCAGCGCGTCATACACGTCAAAGAAAAATATAATGCCATAAAAGAGCAGCAGAAACGGTATGACAATGACAGCAAGCATGAAATAAGTTGAAGAGACGGCCTCCTTGACTTTCTGGTCATCTCCGAGCGCAGCATATTTGGCCACTGCATTGCGCAGCCCATTGCCCAGCCCTATGTCCATCAAGTCTATCCATAGCAATATGCTACTGATGGTCAGCCAAACACCATTATTGTACACCCCGAGAATCTTCAGTGTCAAGGGAACCATGAGCAGCACAATGATGGCAGACCATCCCTTGATGAGAAACGATGCAGCCACATTCTTCACCAAGAGCGTAGTTCTTTTGTCGTTGCCTGTGTTCATGGGTTCACTTATGTTATTCTATTACACGAATATTGTTGCCTTTGTATCCTAATCCAGTGGATTCTAAGTGTGTGATTTGTCGGACATACACTTGATTGTCTTCATAGAGGATGCAGGTGTATGGATAGTAATACTCATAGAAATAGGAGTTGGTGCTTTTGTAATAATCAAAGTAGGGTAGAAACATCAGCAGCAGGGTGCCTGCCACCGTTCCGCTTCTAAGAATCAAGGATTCATGGCTTCGTAACGTGATAAAAATGAACTCTGCGAACAGTATCATATAGGGCGTTAGGATGTAGTTGTAGACTCTTGAAAAACCCGCAAATGCTCCTGCTATTATTCCTAATACCATCATCACTGAGATGAATTGTTTTAAAGCTTTCTTGCGTGTCTCGTCAGGCTCATAGAGGTACACCGTGTACATCGTAATGAAAGGAAAGACGAGATACGTTATTATTGAACGGATGAACCCGAATATAGTGCTTGACCTGAGGGAATAGAAGATGGCCTTTTGTGTGAAGGCTCCAAAGCCGCCCAAGGCAAACGCCAACACTTTACCCATCAACAAATCGCTGAACAACCAGAGGAGGAACGCAAAGGCTGTGGAGATAAAAAGGAGGTTCCATGATAAGCGAAACCTGACAAATGGGAAAATGATGGCGGTAGCTGCGGAAATATGAAACATGATTCCTACAGCCAGCATCACGTAGAACAACCATTTTTTTCCATTCACATAACCGTGCATACCCAGCGAAACAAAAGCAATAGCAAATGCCTCACGCATTACCTCACAGTTGAAGATGAAGTATTTGAGTGAGAAGAAGTAGATGAGCAGAAAGAGGAAATAGCGGTGAGTGTATTTGCTTGCAATATAGCAGACGACAATGTTGATGACTGCGCTTTCTATCAGCTGTAGAGCATAGAATGAACCGAAGAACACCTTACATATGAGGTTAACGAGAATCCATAAAGGCATCTGACCTCTAGTTAGTATGCCTGTCACCAAATACACTTTGGCCTCTGAGAAAGTGCTAGGGTAGTACTCAAATTCGGTCATGTAGGTGAACTTATCACCTCCTAAACCATAACTGAATCCAGAAAGACAAACAAGATAGACACACATCAACCATAAGCGATGTTGCTTGTGGCTGTCGTACTCCTCTATGCCGTCATAGCGAATGGAATAGTAAACCGACAGTGCAATGAATATCAGATATAATACCGACATTTGGGTGCTATTATCGATTTATTCTAGAACCATTCAATCAAATTTTTCCAAAAGAGTTTTACTATTGTACCTGCTGTTGCAAGAACCAGCATAGCAGCTACAAATATCATACGTTTTGGTCCTGCGGGTTTAATTGGGACGGTTGCATTCTTTAGTTCCGTGAAAGCCGGTGTCCGCTCCTGAACTTTTGCCAATGCAGCTTCCATGCGAGTATTCATAGCAGTATATAAGTTATACTTTGCTTGCATGTCATTTTCCAAAGTCTGCATTTTCAACTCTATGCTTTTTAGCGAAACATTGGTGTTGGCATCAGAATATAACGCATACCTCTTTCGCGCCTCTTCATAATTAGCCTTGGCATCATTGGTCAGTTTCTCGTAGTGCTCGTAGTCGATGCGGGCCTTCTTGGTCCTGTAGTCAGTGATAAACGCTTGCAGATGTTCCATGATACTGTCTGCCAATAATGCGCAAACCAGTGGGTCTTGATCTGTCACTTTTAGAGTCACCACATTTGTTGTCAAGCTGTAAGAGCAAGTCACCTTGCTCTGAACGCTCTCTATGATTTCGCTAGTATGTTTTGACAATTTGAAAGGGTCGAAACGCTTTCCATCCTTTGGTGCTGGCTCGGGGTCCGACTCGTCACTTGCAAACACAGAACTCATCCACATTTTAACGGCAGAGAAGGGTAGCATGAGCACATTTTCTTTTTGGTGATAATTAAGATAATCATAATAGTCGGTCTCTACTTCCCCGTCTTTAGTTTTCACTTTTATATCAAGTATGCCCACTAAAAATCTCGTAGAATGCAATAGGTCTGGGTATAACTGAGGATAGATGGCATCCGAGTTTCCAAATCCCAAATTCATTCCAAAATTGGATGCTAAAGATGCCAAATCGCCATAGTCCTTTGACTCTGCTGATTCGGGAGCTATAGAAACCTCTGCTTCATAATAGCGCGGTTGTGGAAGAATCCATAGGCATGATAGGATAAAAGTGATTATCCACACTAAAAAAAACAGCTTCTTTTTATGCCAAAGAACTTTAAAAAGAGAAAAAATTTTTAATCCTGTTTTCTTTTCCATAATTCTATATCTTGCTATATCCAGATATTCTCTTCCGCAATGATGTTAAACAGCTCGGGAATATTAATGTTTATCAGTTTGTTATTTGATGCCATAGCCTATTACTTATCCACATTATTATAATATTCTAACGTATATTCTCCCCCTTTATTGTAATATAATTCAAGTTTCTCAAGCTCCAAAACTGCCGGAAGAAGCGAAAGTAGCAGCCCTACTCTGGGTCGTTGCCAGAGGCCGTAAACAAGAGACCGTACCCCCCTTACCTGTTGACTATAGTCGACAGACCTGTTGACT
>ERZ809472.91-NODE-91-length-25030-cov-13.340060_pt1 | contig 25030 bp, 23 predicted proteins | sample MGYA00521274_ERZ809472 | MGnify/ENA primary metagenome ERZ809472 (study PRJEB31581, sample SAMEA3312791) | metagenome | study: EMG produced TPA metagenomics assembly of the PRJEB8939 data set (Metagenomic analyses of Rumen microbiomes reveals... | reverse complement strand
AGGTCTGTCGACTATAGTCAACAGGTAAGGGGGGTACGGCCTCTTGTTTACGGTGTCGGAATATGTCCTGTGGAGAGGGTGGCAAAAGGGGCCGGAGTGCCTCTATTTACGGCAGTTTTGGTGCTTGAGAGGCTTGGGTTACGGTATAATTTCCAATGCGGCGGATCTTTGGGGGAACAAACAAAAAAAAGATAGTTTTGATTAAAAAAAACGAAATAAGTTTTGAAAGTGGGAAAATATGCCTAATTTTGCGGCCCATGACTGAACAGACATTGATAATCAATAAAAACAGGAGATAATATGCTATTTAAGACAGGTGTTTTTCGTGTTTCCTATAGCCGCTTTTGTGGTATTCTGTGGGTAGTCTGTCTACCGCTTCTCTGCATTGCGAAGGGAAGTTCACAGTTCACAGTTCACAATTCACAGTTCACAGTTGACCAGCCGACGGAGGTGGCGGATAGTTCAGAAGTGAAGCCCAGCCAGGCCGACGAGGTGCCGCTGGTCACCCAACTTCTGCAGATAGGCTACCTGAGCTATGACTCGGCGCTGAGGGTGATGCCCGACTACGCCCTCGTGCAGGCTCGTTTGGATGGGCTGCATCTGGCCTACGAGGCTGAGCTGAAGCGTGCGGAGGACGAGTTCAACCAGAAGTATGAAGATTTTCTCGAAGGTCAGCGTGACTTTCCGCGCACCATCTTGCTGAAGCGCCAGACGGAGCTGCAACAGTTGCTGGAGCATAACCTGGAGTTTAAGCGGCAGGGGCTGAAGGAGCTGCAGCAGGCAGAGGAAGAAGCCCTCGTGCCCCTGAGGCAGAAACTCGACAAGGCTATCGCCACCGTGGCTCGCAGGAAGGGGCTTGTGCTTGTGGTGAACACCGACTCACAGGCTTGCCCCTACATCGACCCTGACATGGGCGTGAACTTGCAAGAGGCGGTCGCTGCCCTTTTGGCAAGATGAGTGGCGGTATGGGTCCGATAGGAATTTTTGACAGCGGCTACGGTGGCCTGACCATCCTGCACGGCATACGCCAGCTGCTTCCTGAGTACGACTTCCTGTATTTGGGTGATAATGCGCGTGCTCCTTACGGCCCGCGAAGTTTCGATGTGGTCTATGAGTTTACCCGCGAGGCCGTTTCGAAACTCTTTGAGATGGGCTGTCCGTTAGTCATCCTGGCCTGTAACACGGCCTCGGCGAAGGCCCTGCGCACCATCCAGCAGCGTGACCTGAGGCAGTGGAGTTCAGAGTTCACAGTTCAGAGTTCACAGTCCACAGTTCAGAGTTCTTCGGCGAGCGAAGCGGCAAAGCCGAGCGCACAGTTTACAGTTGAGCCGCAGAGGCGTGTGCTGGGCATCATCCGCCCTACGGCGGAGGTGATCGGAAGCCTGACGAAGAGCCGTCACGTGGGCGTGTTGGCCACTGAGGGCACAATCAAAAGTGAGAGCTACAACCTTGAGATACACAAACTGCACCCAGACATTGCTGTAACGGGCGTGGCCTGTCCTTTCTGGGTGCCGTTGGTGGAGTACAACGAGGCCGACGGCCCTGGTGCCGACTATTTTGTGAAGAAACGTATCGACGAGCTGCTGCGCCGAGACCCGCTGATAGATGCCATCATCTTAGGTTGCACGCACTATCCGCTACTCATGCCGAAGATACTGAAATACACGCCGCCTGGCGTGCGCATCGTGCCCCAAGGTGAGTATGTGGCCGAGTCGCTCAAGCAATACCTTCAGCGTCACGACGATATTGACCGCCGATGTTCGAAGGGGGGTGACGTGAAATACCTCACTACGGAGAATGCGCAGAAGTTTGCTCAGCAAGCCCAGTTGTTCCTCCACGAACAGGTAAACGTGGAGACCGTGTCCTTAGGCTAAGTGCCTGTATATGCGCAGGAGCACGCAAGCCGCCACGACATACATGCCCTCGGCATAGCTCTGCCAGAGGCCGCCCACGAGGAATAGCAGCGTGAGTACCAGTTGGATTAAGAAGAAGGTACGCGCCTTGCGCCCACGGGCTACCGGCCAGAGGAAGAACAGAGGCAGGGGATTGAGCAGCAGCACGTGCATGTTGGTGCTGGTGGTGGGGTGCTCAGAGAAAAGCATCAGCGTGAGAATACATCCGGTAAGGCCTATCGCAGTCATTAGGAGGATGTCGAACCACTTTACGATGGTTTTCTTCAGCTGCTCGTAGGCAAACACGGCTAAGACCACGCCCAGCAGAATCAGTGAACAGGTGAGGGGCGACAAAGGAAAGTCCGGCTCGACTATCTGCACCCCTGGCGGCACCAGCTCACGCCGTTCGGACACCAATGGCTGCCGCTTTCCCTGACGGTTGACGATGGCGCGGTCGAAGTCGTAGCGCAGGTTTACGGGCAGGAACTGCTGCTCGCTCTGCGTGGAGGGCATGTCGGCCCGCACGCCTAAGAGGATGTCGTTGCCGAAGGTGGCCCAGGGATGGCCAGCCGTGCAGTCGCGCACCATTTCACGGAACGACGGCTCAAAGCCCTGGCGCGGTGTGTACTCTATCGTGCCTTGCAGGTTGGCTGCGATGATGTCACGAGGGCGCGTGGAGCAGTTGTCGAAAAACACGTTGTAGCGGTAGATGCGGTTCTTGGGCAGATAGTTTTCGTTCAGTGCCGCGATGATACGCATCTTCTCCTCATTGGTCAGCTGTAGCACCTGCTCCGTCACCTGGCTGCCCCATTTCCTGTAATATTTCAGGAAAGCATCCGTTGGCGATACGCCCAGCTCATAGTCGGTGTGGCCCATGATGAAGTGCCAGATGAAGTAGTCGCTATCAGGATGGAAGATGCCATAGTTGAACATCCAGTCCTCGCCTGTACGCAGGTCATGGTAGCGCAGGGCAGCGTGGCCGTAGAGACTGTAGACTTCTTCGTGGGGAGCACAGGCGATGAAGCCTATCTCCACACTGTCCATTTGGCTGACATCCTGTGCATGAAGAGGCTGGCAGACACTTGAAAAAGCTAAAATGAGGGTCAGGAGGAGCGTCCTGACAACGCCTGAATACTGTTTCACGGTGCAAAAGTACGCTCTTTTTTTCACTTTGCCCCCTTTCCCCCTGAATTATTAGAAATTATTTGCATATCTGCTTTTTTCAGAAAACCCTTGGTGGTTTCGGTGGAAATGCGTACCTTTGCAGCCGTTTTTGAAAATCGAACTCCAAACTCCAAACTCCAAACTGTGAACTGTGAACTCTAAACTGTGAACTAATATGAACGGATTATACACCATCCTACTGTTGCTGCTGAGCAACATCTTCATGACGCTGGCGTGGTATGGTCACCTGAAGCTGCAGGAGTCGGGCACCTCTACGTCGTGGCCGCTTTGGGGAGTCATCGTCTTTTCCTGGGGCATCGCCTTCTTCGAGTACTGCTGCCAGGTGCCGGCCAACCGTCTGGGCTTTATCGGCAACGGCGGACCATTCTCGCTCGTCCAGTTGAAGGTGGTGCAGGAGTGTATCTCGCTGGCTGTCTTTGCCGTGATAGCCAACATCATGTTCCAGGGCACGCATCTGCACTGGAACCACATCCTGGCCTTTATCCTCATCATCTGTGCCGTCTACTTGGTGTTTATGAAATGAACGAGCTGGAAAGGCTGGAGAAGAAGATTCGTGAGCGCTTTGTCAAGGCGTTTGCTACATACGGTCTTCTGGCCGACGGAGACCATGTGCTGGTGGGCCTTTCTGGCGGAAAGGATTCGCTCTGTCTGCTGGAGATGCTTGGCCGGAGGGCGAAGATTCATCATCCGCAGTTCACCGTCGAGGCCATCCACGTGAGGATGAAAGATGTGGACTACCACACCTCCACGGCCTTTCTGGAACGTTTCTGCTCAGAGCTCAGCGTGCCGCTCCATATCGTCACCACCAGTTTCACCCCGTCTGTTTTGGACGATGCGCCGCCCTCCGTTGCCCAACATCCAAAGCCTGTCTGCTTCCTCTGCTCGTGGAACCGTCGCAAGCAGATGTTCAACTTGGCGCAGCAGCTGGGTTGCAACAAGATTGCACTTGGTCACCATCAGGACGACCTGCTCACCACGGCCCTGATGAACCTGTTTTTCCAGAGCCGCTTTGAGACCATGCGTCCCCTGATGCAGATGGACAAGATGCCCCTGCAAATCATTCGTCCGCTCTGTTTGGTGGCTGAGAGTGACATTGGCCGTTACGCCGAGCTGCGCGGCTATGAGCCGCAGGTGAAGCTGTGCCCACACGAGGACGTCACCCAGCGCACGACGATGCGCCAGCTGCTCGACAATCTCACCGCCATGAATCCTGAGACCCGCTACTCACTCTGGAACGCACTAATCAGAGAGGGGAAGTTGTGAGCCACAACTTCCCCTCTCTTCGATTACCCAACTGCTCATCTACGAAGCCATAATGGTGATGATTTCCGCGATGTCGGCCACATCGACGGCTCCGTCGTCGTTCACGTCGGCGTGAGGATTGACCACGGTGCCAGCCATGACGCTGATGACCTCGGCAATGTCAGCCACATCAACGGTTCCGTCGCCATTCGCGTCGCCAATCTTCACCTCGCGAGGCAGGATGGTGACACCAGTCGTTACCACATTACCGCTGGCATCGACTATCGCACCGTCCTTGATCTGTGCGTCGTAAGGACGGCTGATGTAGCAGCCGGCCAGCGTGAGGCCACCAGTGAATCTGGAAATCTCCTTGGCCTTGAGACTTGAGAACTTCACATCGAGTTTCGCGTTGTCCCCGTTTCCTAACACTCTGCTTGCCGCCTCTACATTAGCATCGATCAAGGTCATTTTATCTGAGGTGACGATGAGTCCTTTCGTTACACTGAGCTTCCCCGGCCCGGTGATGGTCAGCGGACATCCGGCGTAGGTCCTGATTCCGTTTTCATGCGTCAACGACACATTGTTCTCCACGCGAAGGGTCAATCCGCCTTTGCGATAGGCTGACAAAGACCTGTCAGTACTTTTCTTCATCGTGAGCGTGCTGGTCACGGGGTCGTAGCAGAAGGCTCCATCGCCTAAGGGGTCATCCTGATTGTCGCTGGTCACCTCTGTACCACCGAGGTAAATGAGGTAACGGTACAGCTCGTAGGGCTTAATGATGGCCCTGCCCCTGTGGGCGCCGCCATCGTAGGTGATGCTTCCACCCTGTGTCTCGTCGAAACCGAACAACTCGCCCTTTAGGCCTCCATCATCCTGGAACCTGCACTTCAGCAGATTAAATCCCGAAATCTGGTCTGTGGTATAAGTAGGCGAGTAGGCCAGCAGCGAGGAATGGATAACGTTGACTATCTCGGTTTTCATCCACCATTCGCCTTTGATGGCCGGCCCTCCCTGTGTCTCAAAATTCACATTGGTATTATCGATGTTCACAATGCTTCTGTCAAACATCTTGAGCGCCGACTGGTCGTCGGACATCAATACTAGTTTTCCGTCGCCCGAGATAGTGACAAGTCCTCCGTTGAGCATCATGGCCACGTCGGTACACCATATCTTGCACGTGCCGTTCACTACAATGTTCAGCAAGTCGCCAAGGTCAGGATACGTTTCGGACGGGTCATAGTTGGTAATGCCATATTTCCCGTCCTCTGTCACTCTGATTTCTGCATCGTTGAGGGTCAGCGTCTTGGAGTATGCGTTGTAGGTTGCCGTGCCCTTATCGACGGGTATGTCGTAAACCTCGGCCCATTCGCTTTCCCCCACTCTCTTGCCTTTCACCCACAGTTTGATACAATCCCTCGTCCAGTCGTTCCGGGAAATGTAAACCACATCTGCATATTGACCATCTTTGTTCGCCAAATACTGATTCGTGGAGTCATAGTATCCACCCCAGGGCAAAAAGACGAACAGATATTCGCCCAGCGTCAAGTTGTCAAACCCATAGATGGGAGCCCTTATCTCCGTGTCTTTCCCGCTGAGGGTTAGGGTCCTGCCTTTATTATAATATGTGTCATTGCTGATGGCCTTGGCCGTCACCTTGCAGTCGCCATTGATTTCAAGGTCGGTGCCATACGTCCGTATATCATAATTTGTCAACAACACTCCCGGACCGGTGATGGTCGCCGTCTGCGACAACGAAATAGCATGATAAACATAATTGTCGTCCTGAATGACATTGATGATGTTGGTACCTTCCAGCACAATGGTCAGGTCGTCGCCGACAAGGCTCCAATAGATGGATTCCATACCGATGCCGTCATCGTTCTTCACATTGATGGTGGCATTTTGCAGCGTGAGCGTCCTCGTTGCGGGGTCGAACCATACTTTGCCGCTGATGGTCGGGCCGGTGATGTTGTCGCAATTTGCGCTAGTCACATCGATGCCGCCCACATCAAGGCAATAATCCTGCGCCGTCATGGTACTAGGCATCATCAAGCAGACAAGCAGGAAGCTGCTCAGAGCTGCCAACCTGCTTCCAAAAAAGTAAGATAAATGTTTCATAGGTTAATAATTTAAAAGGTTGATTCTTCGTAATTCCTTACTAAGCAGCAAAGTCTACACAGAGTCCATGGGGAAGAGGCCGTAGAGTTTGGCGTCGATCATGTCGGTGACCTGTTTGAAGTGTTCGGAGTTATCGCCGAACTTGCAGGTATTGCCGTCGATGATGATGAGCTGGCCCTTGTAGGTTGCAATCCATTCCTCGTAGCGTCGGCTCAGACCCTCGAGGTAGTCCAGTCGCATGGTCTGCTCGTAGTCGCGGCCGCGCTTCTGAATCTGTGCCACCAGCGTGGGTATGGAGGCGCGGATGTAAATCATCAGGTCGGGCAGACGCACGAGCGACATCATCAGGTCGAACAGCTCGCGGTAATTCTGGAAGTCGCGGTCGCTCATCATGCCCTGTCCGTGCAGGTTGGGCGCAAAGATGCAGGCGTCCTCGAAGATGGTGCGGTCCTGGATGATGGTATCTTCTGACTTGAGAATCTCCACCACCTCCTTGAAACGCTTGCTGAGGAAATAGACCTGAAGGTTGAACGACCAGCGCTTCATGTCGGCGTAGAAGTCGGCGAGATAGGGGTTGTTGTCTACGGGTTCATAACGTGGTGTCCACCCGTAGCGGTGGGCCAGCATACGTGTGAGTGTGGTCTTGCCACAGCCAATATTTCCTGCTACTGCGATGTGCATTTTGCTAATTGCTAATTACAAATTATTCTGGGAAGAGTCCGAAGAGGGTACGGTCTATACGGTCTACAATTTTGGCGAAGTCCTTGGGGTTGTTCTTGAAGTCGAGAGGGTCTTTGTCGATGACCATGAGCCGTCCCTTGTATCCGGCGATGAAACTCTCGTAGCGACGGTTCAGGTTCTCCAGATACTCCAGCTGCATGGCCTGCTCGTAGTCGCGCCCGCGCTTCTGGATGTTTCCCACGAGGTGTGGCACCGAGGCTCGCAGATAGATGAGAAGGTCGGGCAACCTCACCACCGACATCATCTGCTGGAACAGCTCCAAGAAGGTCTCGTAGTCGCGGTCGGAGAGGTTGCCCATGTCGCGGTTGTTCTCCATAAACACGTAGACACCCTCGAAGATGCTACGGTCCTGGATGATGGTGTGCTGTGCCTTCGAGATGGCGATGAGGTCGCGGAATCGCTCTTTCAGGAAGAACACTTCCATGTTGAACGACCATCGGCGAATATCGCGGTAGTAGTCCTCTAAATACGGGTTTGTGGCCACTGTCTCATAACGCGGTTCCCACCCGTAGTGACGGGCTAAGAGCTGCGTGAGCGTGGACTTCCCGCTGCCGATGTTTCCTGCGATTGCTATGTGCATGATTGTTTTGAGCCGTTCAAAGTCTAAGTGACTATTTCTTAATGGCTTGCGCAGGGACTATTTGAACGGCGATGACAAAGTTGCTGGGGTCGAGAATGACGAGGGCACCCATCTGCTCCTTTTCAAATTCCACGGTGGTGGTGCATGTCTTGCTGCCTGCCATTTCCTTCACTTCCCAGGTGCCGTGGCCCTTGTATTTGCCTGCGGTCTCTTCTTTCTTTTTCAGTATGCCGTCCAGCTGCTCCTTGGACATGATGAGCTTCATCTGACGAGTGTGGTACAGGTAGAGGCTGTCGCTCTGATTGTTGATGACGAAACTGAAGACCTTCTCGGCCATCTGTGCCGGTGTGCCGGAACGGTCCTGGGCCGATGATGTGAGGGCGGCGCACAGGAACAAGGAAAGGATGATTTTTTTCATATTTTAAGAGGTTAATTCTTCATCGTAATATTTGTCGAACTGCTGTTTCAGCAAGTCCTTCTTAGCAATGATGTTGCGCAGTTCGGCCAAACTTTTCTCGTTTTGCGAGCCAGGAATCCAGAGATGTATGTATCCGCTGGCCGAATACTTGTTGTCCATGTGCTCACAAAAGCGCTGCCAGTGTTCCTCGCGGCTTTTCTCCGGATAGTTTGCCAGTCCGAACTGCACGGTGCGGCGGAATACTGTCTCAGGCGAGATGTCGCGGTCGGCCTCAGCCACGATTTTTCCGTAGATGCTACGTGGTGCCCGCGATGCCGATGCACGGTGGTCCTCCACGGCCTCACGCATCACCCTCAGCTGCTCGTCGCTGAACCAGTTCTTCAGTCTGCGGTCTTCGGCCAGGATGCGACCGCCAGTGATGTGGTGAACAGCCCGTGGGCCCGACATGCCAAGGTCGTGATAGGCGGCGATGACGTAGACCATATCAACGTCGGCACCTGTTTGGGCAGCAAGCTCCAGCGAACGGCGTATGACGCGCGTGACGTGCTCCATGTTGTGGGCTCGGTCAAATTGTGCGTATTGCGGCAAAATCTGAGTCTCCACAAACTCCACCAAGTCAAGGCTTGCTATGCAGCTTTTCATAATACTTTGTTTAATTATTGTGCAAAGTTACGAAAATATCCAACAACAGCGCTTCTATATTAATACAAAAATTGTGAAAACGAAAAAAAACGCGCCGCCTTGGAGAAGAAACAGAAGGAAAATGCAATTCACAAAAATGGCAAAGTGAGAAAAAAGGACCTGGATTTGTGTTAACAAATAATAAAACACCGTTAATTTAGAATAATAATGTGGATTCGTGTCGAATTGTGTCGGATTTTTACTAATTTTGCAGCGAACTATCAAAACGTATGAGATTCCTGGGTAACATAGAATCGAAGGTAGACCCGAAGGGCCGTGTATTCTTTCCTGCACCATTCCGCAAGATACTGGAGGGAGGTGGTGAGGAGAGACTTGTTCTGCGCAAGGATTTCTACCAGCCCTGTTTGGTGATCTACCCGATGAGTGCTTGGGAGCGTCGTACCGATGCGTTGCTTGAACATGTGAACGAGTTTGACGATGAGAGCCAGATGCTGTTCCGTATGTATGTCTCTGAGGCAGAAGAGCTGTCACTTGACGGTAGTGGCCGTTTGCTTATTCCGCGTCGCTACCTGCAGATGGTAGACATCCTGCAGACCGTACGTTTCATAGGAATGAACGACACCATCGAGATATGGGCAGCAGAAAAGGTTGTCGAGCCGTTCCTTTCGCAGCAGGACTTCTCGACGAAGCTCAAGGCGATGATGGCAAAGAAGGAGTAAGAACATGGTGGCCATAGCTGAGAAATATCATCATCCAGTGCTTTTACGAGAGAGCATTGACGGGCTGAATATTCAGCCCGACGGCATCTATGCTGATGTGACTTTCGGAGGTGGCGGACACTCGTGTGAGATACTGCGGCGTTTAGGAAAAGATGGACATCTCTACGCTTTCGATCAGGATGCCGATGCAGAAAAAAATATCGTCGCCGATGATAGATTGACGTTCGTTCGCTCCAACTTTAGATATATGAAGAACTGGTCGCGTTTTTATCATATAGCCGGATTCGACGGTGTGTTGGCCGACTTGGGAGTGTCGTCGCATCATTTCGATGATCCCGCCCGCGGGTTCTCGTTCCGCTTCGACAGCAAGTTGGACATGCGCATGAACCGTCGGGCAGGGATGACAGCCGCTGACGTGGTCAACGACTACGATGTTGAACAGCTCACCAGCATCTTCCGCCTCTACGGCGAACTGAACAATGCACACCGACTGGCCAAGGCCATCGTGAAAGCCCGGCAACTGCAGCGTATAGAGACCACCGGACAGTTGCTGAAGGTGGCGATGGGCATCGATATCGCAGAAGGCGGACAGGCATCGACGGTCAACGGCCAGTGGAAGAAAGAGGCAACAAAGCTGTTCCAGGCTCTGCGTATCGAGGTGAACAGGGAGATGGAAGTGTTGCGCGAGATGCTTGAGGCTGCCACCGAGCTGTTACGTCCCAACGGACGGCTGGTGGTCATCACCTACCACTCGTTGGAAGACCGCATGGTGAAGAACATCATGCGCAGTGGAAACGTTGAGGGACGGACGGAAAAAGACTTCTTCGGTCGCGTATCGGCCCCACTACATATAATAAATAATAAGGTGGTGACACCGTCGGATGAAGAACTGTTGCGCAACCCACGCAGCCGCAGCGCAAAACTGAGGATTGCAGAAAAGCGGCCCGTCTCCGCCTCTGCGTAAGGGTAGGGTAGAAGCAATGAATTATAGGTAGAAAACAGAGAAACAGGAAGATGAAAAACGATGATGTTGAACTGATTGTGGAAGCTGGTTACGAAGAGCCACTGGAGGAAGTGCAAGATGTAACCCCCTCTTCTGAAAAAGAGCAGAAGAAAGAGTCCACGCTTCGCCAGCTGAAGGAGCGGGCCAGCGAGGATGATGAGGCACCCATAGGTACACTGACGCTGCGTCAGATAGTAGGTGGTGACTACCTCTTGGCACTTGTGCGCCACTATGTGTGGTTCATCGTGCTTGTGGTGCTTTTGACATGCGTCTATGTGGGTGTGCGCTATCAGTGCCAGCAGGATGTTATTGAGATAAGCCGTCTGGAGAAAGAACTGGTCGATGCCAAATACCGGGCCATGTCGAGTTCAAGCACCCTCACGGAGATTTGCCGTCAGAGCAATGTGCTGAAGGTGTTGAGTGAAAATGAGGGCAATAATCTGGTGATGCCCAATCAGCCACCGTACATCATTGATGTTTCAAAAGAAGATGGTGAGTGAAAAGGAATTAAGTCATAGAGGCGGATTAATTATTAATCGTAAATACGTAAAGAGGTGAGTAAATTTTGCAAAGATAAGGTTTTGCCGCGTTATTTGATTATTGCGGTTTTGCTGACGCTGATAGGCGTGGGTGTGATTGCCAAGGCCACCTATACCATGACATCGCATCGCCATTACTGGGACGTGGTGGCTGAGAGTCAGAAGAGCGACAGTGTGCGTGTGCGTCCCAACCGAGGCAACATACTGAGCTGCGATGGTCAGCTGTTGGCCAGCAGTATACCAGAATACAAGGTGTATATGGATTTCCAGCCTGGAGACCGCAGCGATACCGCATGGGCTCATAAGCGTGACTCGGTGTGGGTGAGTCTGCTTGACAGTCTCTGTGACGGTCTGCATGAGATATTCCCTGAGTGGACGGCACAGCAGTTCAAGGAGCGTCTGGAGACAGGGCGTCACAAGAAGATTGTGGACAAGAAAACCGGTGAGGTGACCTATGGTGCCCGCCACTGGGCCGTGTGGCCTCGCCGCATGAGCTACAGTACCTTCTGCGAGGTGAAGCAGCTGCCCTATTTCAACCTGCCCAAGAATAAATACGGCTTCCACTGGGAACCCTTCGATTCCCGTCGTCGGCCTTTCGGCTCGCTGGCCGAGCGTACCATCGGCGACATCCGTTCGTTTGAGGGCGGACAGGACACCGCTCGCTTCGGCATAGAGCTGAGCTATGACAGCATCTTGCGTGGCAGCTACGGAATACAGCGCAAGGAGAAGGTGCTCGATAAGATGGTGCCCTTCACCGTGAAGTCGCCTGTGGACGGAGCAGACATTGTGACGACCATCGACATTGGTATGCAAGACTTGGCCGAGAAAGCACTTGTGGAAGAACTGAACAAGTGGGAGGCCTCCATCGGTGTGGCCATTCTTATGGAGGTAAAGACGGGCGACGTGAAGGCCATCGTTAACATGCGACGTGGTTCCGACGGTATCTACCGTGAGATGTTCAACGATGCCATCAGTTATCGCTGTGAGCCAGGTTCGGTGTTTAAGACGGCCTCTATCCTTGTGGCACTTGACGACGAGGTGGTCGACACGAGTTATGTCATCAACACCGCCAATGGAGTCATGCCCATGCACGGTGCCCGCATGAAAGACCATAACTGGCATCGTGGCGGCTATGGCAGCATCAATTTGGCGCGCACGCTGGAGGTAAGCTCCAACATCGGCGTGAGCTACACCATTGACCACTTCTACGGTAACAACCCACGCAAATACGTGGAGGGACTCTACCGTGTGGGCATCGGTCAGGACCTGGAGCTGCCCATCGTGGGTTATGCCAAGCCTAAGATTCGCTATCCCGACTTCAAGACCACCAACCGTGCACTCTATTGGAGTAAAACCACGCTGCCCTGGATGTCCATCGGCTACGAGACACAGGTGGCACCCATCAACACCGTGACCTTCTACAATGCCATTGCAAACAACGGCCGCATGATGCGTCCACGATTTGTCAAGGAGTTTGTCAAAGACGGTGAGGTCGTTGCTACGGTGGAGCCCCAGGTTATCAAGGAGCACATAGCCAGTCCGAAGGCTATCGGCACCATCCAGACCGTGCTACGCCACGTTGTCAGTCAGGGCTTGGGCAAGAAGGCTGGCAGCAACAATTTCCAGGTATCGGGAAAGACGGGAACGGCCCAGGTGGCCAAGGGAGGTCACTACCGTAATGGTATCACCGAATACTGGCTGTCGTTCTGCGGCTATTTCCCCTCAGACGACCCCAAGTACACCTGCATCGTCTGTATGCGTAAGGCTGGTCTGCCTGCATCGGGTGGCAGCATGTCGGGAGCTGTGTTCCACAAGATTTCCGAAGGAGTTATGTCTCGTAGCCTGGTGCTTCGGGGTGAAGATGCCCGCGACTCGCTCTCCTCTTTCGTGCCCGACGTGAAGCAGGGCGACGTTCCTGCCGCCGACTATATTCTGAGCCGTCTGGGCATCAGCAACGACAGCGTGTTGATCAGCAAGACTGAATTTGCGCAGAACACCATGCCCAACGTTATCGGCATGGGTGCCAGCGATGCCGTCTATCTCATTGAGCAGCAGGGAATCCGAGTCCGCCTCAATGGTACTGGAGAGGTCGCCCGGCAGAGCATACAGCCAGGTACCGCCCTGAAGTCAGGCATGACCTGCTTCCTGGATTTAGAATAAACATATTGGTTAATAGTTTTAATAGAGAAAGATGATTCAGAGAAAGATGATTCTTAATGATGTTTTAGAAAGCATAGAATCAAAGGCCGTTGAGGGGTCCCTTCAGACCGAGATCACAGGCGTGTGCATCGACTCACGGCAGGTGATGCCGGGCAGTCTGTTTGTGGCTATACGTGGCACACAGACTGACGGTCATCGCTTTATCGACACCGCATTGGAGAGGGGGGCTGCGGCCATACTCTGTGAAGACAAGGGTTGGCAGGACGATGCAAAATGCGTGATGCACGACGGTCGTTACCCGGTTATTGTCCAGGTCCCTTCTACCAATGCCGTCGTCGGAAACGTAGCAACAGCTTTTTATGGACATCCTTCAAAAGACCTGACGCTGGTGGGGGTTACCGGCACTAACGGAAAGACCACCATCGCCACACTATTATATAATATGTTTCGCCAGATGGGCCACCGATGCGGGTTGCTCTCTACCGTGTGTAACTACATCGACGGAGAACCTGTGCCTGCTACCCACACCACGCCTGATGCCATTGAGCTGAACATGATGCTGCGCCGTATGGCCGATGCCGGTTGCGAGTATGTGTTCATGGAGTGCTCCAGTCATGCCATCGTACAGCAGCGCATCGGTGGACTGCAGTTTAAGGTGGGTATCTTTACCAATCTCACACGTGATCATCTGGATTATCACAAGACGGTGGAGAACTACCGTGATGCGAAGAAGGCATTCTTCGACATGTTGCCAAAGGGTGCCTTTGCCCTGACCAACGCCGACGATAAGAACGGCCTGTTCATGGTGCAGAACACGAAGGCCACGGTCAAGACTTATAGCTGCCGTTCCATGGCCGACTACCGCGGACGTATCATCGAGGAACACTTCGAGGGAATGTACTTGGAAGTCGATGGCCGCGAGGTGGGCGTGCAGTTCATCGGTCGCCACAACCTGCAGAACCTGTTAGCCGTCTACGGCACTGCCCGTTTGCTGGACAAGGAACCAGAGGACATCCTCCTCGTGATGAGCACGCTGAAGAGTGTCGCCGGTCGCATGGAACCCATCGCCTCGCCAGAGGGCTGGACGGTTATTGTGGACTATGCCCACACACCTGACGCCCTGGAGAATGTACTGAAGGCCATACACGAGGTGCTTGACGGAAAACGGGCACAACATCCAGCATCCAGCACCCAGCACTCAACGCCCAAGATTATTACCGTCTGCGGTGCCGGCGGCAACCGTGACAGGGGCAAACGCCCGCTCATGGCACAGGAAGCCGTGAAGCAGAGCGACCGCGTCATCATCACCAGCGACAATCCTCGCTTCGAAGATCCGCAGGACATCATCAACGACATGTTGGCTGGGCTTACGCCACAGCAGCGTAAGAAGGTGCTGACCATCATCGACCGTCGCGAGGCCATCCGCACTGCTACGATGATGGCAGAGCGGGGTGACGTCATCCTTATTGCCGGTAAAGGTCACGAGGACTATCAGGAGATATGCGGAGTGAAACACCACTTCGATGACCGTGAGGTGGTACAAGAGATAACCGGTGCTTATCCCTCCGCAAGATAATTTTGCATCGTTACTTAACAAGGAGACTGAAAAATGCTATACTATATCTTCCGATACTTAGAGCAATACGACATTCCAGGGAGTCACCTCTGGAGTTACATCTCGTTCCGTGCACTGCTGGCACTTATCCTTTCGCTGGTAATCTCAGCGTGGTTTGGTGAGTGGTTCATCAAGTTTATGAAGCGCAGGAAGGTTTTCGAGGAGGCGCGTCCCCGCGATATCGATCCCTTCGGCGTGGACAAGATTGGTGTGCCCACCTTCGGCGGTATTATCATCATTGTTGCCCTACTTGTGCCCGTACTCCTGCTTGGCCGTCTGCGCAACATCTATATCATCCTGATGGTTATCACCACGCTGTGGCTTGGCTTCTTAGGCTTTGTCGACGACTTCAAGAAGATTTACCGTAAGAATAAGGACGGCCTGAAGATGAAATACAAGATAGTGGGTCAGGTCAGTATTGGTTTCATTGTGGGTCTGACGCTTTATCTCAGTCCTGATGTGGTGATTCGTGAGAACATCAGTGAGATGCGCCATGTGGAGCAACGGGAAGTGGTAAAGCATGAGTCTGTGGCCCATAAGAGTCTGACGACCACCATCCCATTTACCAAGCATCACAACCTGAGCTACTCAGAGATAATGTCGTTCGTGGGCGAACATAAGGTGGCTGCGGGATGGGTTCTGTTCGTGCTGATGACCATCTTCGTGGTGACTGCCGTGAGCAACGGTGCCAATCTTAACGACGGCATGGACGGCATGTGTGCCGGCAACTCCGCCATCATTGGCGTGGCGCTCGGCATCTTAGCCTACGTCAGTTCACACATCGGCTACGCCTCGTATTTCGACATTATGTATATCCCGCACTCCGAGGAGCTGGTTGTGTTCCTTGCCGCCTTCGTAGGTGCCTTGATAGGTTTCCTGTGGTACAATGCCTTCCCTGCCCAGATATTCATGGGCGACACGGGTTCGCTGACCATCGGCGGTATCATCGGAGTCTGTGCCGTCATTATCCACAAGGAGCTGCTGTTGCCCATCCTCTGCGGTATCTTCTTCGTGGAGAGCCTGAGTGTCATCATCCAGACGCAGACCTTCAAACTGATGAAGAGGAAGGGTAAACGTGTGCGTGTGTTCCGTTCGACGCCCATCCACGATGCTTTCCGCCGTCTGGACTCGCAGCTCGATCCCACGTCGCACTTCGTCCTGCGTCGCTGGCCCCGTCGTCCCTTCCATGAAGTGACCATCACCACCCGTTTCTGGATTATCACCATCATACTCGCAGCAATAACCATCATCACACTGAAGATAAGATAATGAAAAGAATAGTTGCCCTTGGAGCCGGCGAGAGTGGCACAGGTGCTGCCATCTTGGCCAAAAAGGAAGGTTTCGACGTGTTTGTGAGCGACATGTCGGCCATTGCACCGAACTATAAGCAGATGCTCGACGAGCGTGGCATTCTCTGGGAGGAGGGCCACCACACGGAGAGCCTCATTCTCAATGCCGATGAGATTATCAAGAGTCCCGGCATACCTGACACGGCTCCCATGATTGTCAAGGCCAAAGTCGCCGGCATACCCGTCATCAGCGAGATAGAGTTTGCTGGGCGCTACACCCGGTCGAAGATGATTTGCATTACCGGCTCCAATGGCAAGACCACCACTACCTCGCTCATCTATCACATCTTTAAGACAGCGGGCTACGATGCTGGACTGGCAGGAAACATCGGCCACTCGCTGGCCCTGCAGGTGGCCGAGGAACCCCATGAGTACTACATCATCGAGCTGAGCTCGTTCCAGCTCGACAATATGTACGACTTCCGTGCCAACATTGCCGTGCTGCTCAACATCACGCCCGACCATCTGGACCGCTACAACTTCGAGATGCAGAACTACGTGGACGCGAAGATGCGCATCGTGCAGAACCAAACAGCCGATGATGCCTTCATCTACTGGAACGACGACCCCATCATCCGCCGCGAGCTGGAGAAATATGACATTAAGGCCTTCCAGTATCCCTTCTCCGAGCTGAAGGGGAAAGGTTCGATAGGTTACATCGAGGCTGGACAGTACAAGTTGGAGCAGCCCACGCCGTTCAATATGGAGCAGGAGAGCCTCAGCCTCACGGGTCGCCACAATATCTACAACTCGTTGGCTGCCGGACTGGCTGGTAATATTGCAGGCATCAAGAAGGAGGCGATACGTAAGGCATTGAGCGACTTCCCTGGTGTGGAGCACCGTCTGGAGAAAGTGTGTACCGTGCGCGGCGTGCATTACGTCAACGACTCGAAGGCCACCAATGTCGATGCCTGCTGGTATGCGCTTGATTCCATGAAGACGAAGGTGGTGCTCATCATCGGCGGTAAAGACAAGGGCAACGACTATGAGCCCATCAAGCCGCTTATTCGTGAGAAATGCTCCGCCCTGGTCTACCTCGGTGCCGACAATGCGAAGCTGCATGAGAACTTTGACGCGCTGGGCATCCCCGTGCGTGATACCCACTCCATGCGTGAGTGCATGGATGTCTGCTACGAGCTGGCACAGCCCGGCGAGACCGTTCTCCTCTCACCCTGCTGCGCTTCCTTCGACCTCTTCAAGAACATGGAGGATCGTGGCGAGCAGTTCAAGGAACTGGCAAGAAATCTATAGAACATCTGGAAAAAAAGAAAGACAAATGAATAAAAAGATAGGCAATCTCTTCAAAGGCGACAAAGGCATCTGGACGGTATTCCTCTTCCTCTGCCTCATCAGCGTCGTCGAGGTGTTCTCCGCCTCGAGCACCCTTACCTATAAGTCGCACGACTACCTCGGACCGCTCATCTATCACTGTGGTACCATTCTCCTGGGCCTGCTGGTGGCTATCGTCACGCTCAACATCCAGTGTCGCTATTTCAAGCTCATCACGCCGGTTATGCTTCTTCTTACCTACGCCACACTGTTTTGGGTGCTCATCTGGGGAGCCAGTATTAACGGTGCCAACCGCGTCATACAGTTACCCGGCTTCACTTTCCAGCCTTCTGAGATAGCGAAGGGTACGATGGTGCTCGCTGCGGCTCAGATTCTCAGTGCCATGCAGCGTGAGGACGGCAGCGGTGCCGACCCTACGTCGATGAAGTACATCCTCTTTCTCTCTGTGCCTGCTGTATTGCTCATCGGACTGGAAAACCTCTCCACGGCGGTGCTGCTCTTCGCCGTCATCTATACGATGATGATTCTCGGACGTGTGCCCTGGAAGCAGATAGGCAAGCTCACTGGCGTTTTGGCTGCCTGTGTTGTGTCCTTCTTGTTGCTGGTATTCGGACTGGGCGGTATGGACAAGGAATCTGAGCAGGAACTGGCCGATGCAAGGGCCGGCGTGAAGAAAGAGCGTGTGGTCGAGAGTAAGAGCAAGACGGAGAAGAATGTCTTCGAGAAGGTTACCCACCGCTTCGGCACTTGGCGTAACCGTCTGCTCATGCCTGGCAAGCCTGAAGACCCGAAGGATTATAAGATTACGGACAAGAACTTTCAGGTGACCCATGCCAACCTCGCCATCGCCTCCAGCGGTGTCATTGGTAAGGGACCGGGCAACAGCGTGGAGCGCGACTACCTGCCACAGGCTTTCTCTGATTTCATCTACGCTATCATCATCGAGGAGATGGGCATCGGCGGAGCTATTCTTGTGGTGTTCCTATACGTCATACTGCTTTTCCGCGCAGCACGTATAGCGAGCCGCTGTGAGAACAACTTCCCGGCCTTCCTCGTCATGGGACTTGCGCTGCTGCTGGTCTATCAGGCCGTCATCAACATGGCTGTGGCCGTAGACTTCGGCATCGTCACCGGACAGCCGTTGCCGCTCGTCTCCAAAGGAGGCACCTCGACCATCGTCAACTGCGCCTATATCGGCGCCATTCTCAGTGTAAGCAAGAGCGCGAAGAGGGTGGTACCCCAAAAACAAACAACACCCACAGAAGCATGACAGAGACCAGGATTATCATCAGTGGTGGCGGCACCGGCGGTCATATCTTCCCTGCCGTGTCGATAGCCAATGCTATCCGCGAGTTGCGGCCCGAGGCACAGATACTTTTCATCGGTGCCGAAGGACGCATGGAGATGCAGCGTGTGCCTCAGGCTGGTTATGAAATCAAAGGTCTGCCCATTCGTGGGTTCTTCCGTCCGCTATGGAAGCCTCAGAACATCGGCGTGGCGCTCGACTACCTGCGGAGTAAGCGCATGGCGAAGCAGATACTGCGTGAGTTCCGTCCACAAGTGGCCGTCGGTGTGGGTGGCTATGCCAGTAGTGCGGCGCTCGGAGCCGCCAACAGTCTTGGCATTCCAACCCTCATTCAGGAACAGAACAGCTATGCTGGACTGGCCAACAAGCAGCTGGCCGACAAGGCTGCGAAGATATGTGTGGCCTATGAGGGTATGGAGCGTTTCTTCCCCAAGGAGAAGCTTATGCTGACAGGCAACCCTGTGCGCCAGTCGTTGCTGGAGTCGTCATTCACCCGTGAGGAGGCCATTCGCAGTTTTGGTCTCGATCCTGCCAAGAAAACCATCCTGCTGGTAGGTGGCAGTCTCGGCGCGCGCACCATCAACGAGAGCGTTATGGCCTATCTTAACGAAATCGGGCAGTCGGATATTCAGTTCATCTGGCAGACCGGCAAGTACTATTTCAATGAGATTGACCAGTATTTGAAAGTGGCACGTGGACGGAATACTGATGTAAAGGCCATCACGCCATCGCCAGCCAACCTGAAATATATGGACTTCATCAGCGATATGGCTGCAGCCTACCGTGCCGCCGACCTCGTCGTCAGTCGTGCGGGCGCCAGCAGCATCTCGGAGCTCTGCCTCATCGGCAAGCCCGTCATTCTCGTGCCCAGCCCCAACGTGGCCGAGAATCACCAGACGAAGAACGCCCTCGCCCTGGCAAATCGTGATGCCGCCCTCTACGTGAAAGACAGCGAAGCCCGCGAGAAACTCATTCCCCTGGCCCTGCAGACCGTCGCCGACGATGCCCGTCTGAAAACCCTGAGTGAGAACGTCCTCAAGATGGCACTCCCCGATAGTGCCCGTATCATCGCCGAGGAAGTGCTGAAACTGACGTCAGCCCAGTAACAAATCGTAAATGGATATTTAAAATGAAAATAACATCTGTCTACTTCATCGGCATCGGCGGCATTGGTATGAGTGCCATTGCCCGCTACTTCCTCCATCGCGGTCTCGTCGTGGCTGGCTACGACAAGACTCCCTCTGAGCTGACACGCCGTCTGGAGAAAGAAGGCGCCCTGATACACTATGAGGAAAACCTCGACGCCATCCCTCATGTCTGCAAGCAGAAGAATCAGTGCCTTGTAGTCTACACCCCTGCCATCCCCGCCGACCACAAAGAGCTGGTATTCTTCCGCGAGAACGGTTTCGACCTGCAGAAGCGTGCACAGGTGTTGGGCACGCTGACGCGCCAGATGAAGGGACTCTGCGTGGCAGGCACCCACGGTAAGACCTCGACCAGTGCGATGTGCGCCCATATCATGCATGAGGGTCACTTGGACTGCAACGCCTTCCTCGGAGGCATCACGAAGAACTATGGCACGAACTACATCGTCTCCGATTCTGAATACGTAGTCATTGAGGCCGATGAGTTCGACCGTTCCTTCCATCACCTGTCACCCTGGATGACCGTCATCACCGCTACCGACCCTGACCACCTCGACATCTACGGCACGAAGGAGGCCTACCTTGAGAGCTTCGCCCACTATACCGAACTGATTCAGCCGGGCGGTACACTCATCATTCACCGTGGTCTGGAAATGAAGGAACGTCTGGCCGAGGGTGTACGCCGCTATGACTACTCGCTCTCAGCGGGCGACTTCCACGCCGAGAACGTGAAGATAGACAACGGCGAGATTTCCTTTGATTTCGTCTCGCCCTTAGAGAACGTGCCGGGCATTGTCTTAGGCAATCCTATACCCATCAACATCGAGAACGGCATCGCCGCAATGGCTATGGCACAGCTGGTAGGATGCACGGCCGACGAACTGCGCTACGGCATGAGAACCTACAGTGGTGTGGACCGTCGGTTCGACTTCAAGATCAAGACCCCGGAGCTGGTGTTCCTCAGCGACTACGCTCACCATCCGAAGGAAATCTACGAGAGTGCCCGCTCCCTGCGCCAGCTCTACCGCGAACGTCACATCACTGCCATCTTCCAGCCGCACCTCTACACCCGTACCCGCGACTTCTACCATGAGTTTGCCGAGGCACTGAGCCAGCTCGACGAGGTTATCCTCACCGACATCTACCCTGCACGCGAACTGCCTATCGAGGGTGTCACCTCGAGGCTCATCTACGACAACCTCAAGTCAGGTGTGAAACGGCAGTTGATTGATAAAAATGAAGTGCTTGACCTTGTCAAAAACCGCACTTTCGACGTACTCGTGGTCCTTGGAGCCGGCGACCTTGACAATCAGGTGCCACTCATTCAGAAGGAATTGGAAAAAAATCGTAAAATTGTAAATCGTAAATAAGTTATTGTTATGTTGTGGAAGAAGATTATACTTATATCATTTAATGTAGCATTGGCAGCATATCTCGTGCTGGCAATGTCGGCTTTCAACAAACCCGAGACGGAGGTCTTGTGTAATGGCGTGGACATTACCATCGAGAAGGACATCATGCCAGGATTCCTCAGCTGTGATGAGGTAAAGCGTATGCTCGTCAACGATCAGCTGTCGCCCATCGGTAAGAATATGGCAGACATCAACCTGCGGCAAATGGAGGAGGCTCTTGAAGCCAAGGAACTGATCGAGGATGCCGAGTGCTGGACTACTCAGGATGGAAAAGTCAGCATCAACATTCACCAGAGAATACCTGTCTTGAGAGTGATGACTAACGGTGGAGAGGACTATTATCTGGACAGCCACGGCAAACCCATGCCCCATACGGACTATTCCTGCAAACTTATTGTCTGTACGGGAAACGTCTCAAAGTCCTATGCCGAGAAAGTGCTTGCACCTCTGGCCAGCATCATTAATGCCGACGAGTTCTGGAAGAATGAAGTCGTGCAGCTCAACATTCTCGATGACGGATCCATTGAACTCATACCGCGTGTAGGTCAGCACGTGGCATACCTTGGACAGCCGAAGCGCATCACTAAAAAACTGGAGCGTCTGAGAAAATTCTACCGCTACGGTCTCACCCAGGCCGGATGGAACAAATACTCGCGCGTCAGCGTAGAATACGATAATCAGGTCATCTGTAAGAGAAAATAGCCAAATTGTGGATGCTGGGAATAATAAATGTTGAAATTAATAGTTAGAATATAAATAGACAGCTCATTCGTAAACACAAAATAGCATAAAGATATGGCAACAGAACAGAAAGATTTTATCGTGGCGATAGAGCTTGGCTCATCGAAAGTGACAGCCATCGCTGGACAGAAGATGCCCGACGGAAGCATCTCTGTGCTTGCAATGTCTCAGGAGAACTCCGCGGCGTTTATACGAAAGGGAGTTGTCTACAACATCGACAAGACTGCTCAGGCTCTGACTAACATCGTCAAAAAGCTGGAGGGGCAACTCAAGACGCGCATTACACAGGTGTTCGTCGGCGTGGGCGGACAGAGCATCCGAAGTGTTCGCAACTCCATTGCCAAGGACCTGCCTGAGAGTACGAAAATCACGCAGCAGATGGTCGCTGAGCTGATGGATTCCAACTGGAACCTGGACTACCCCGACCAGAAGATTCTCGACATGACAGAACTTGAGTACAAAGTGGACTCGCAGTACCAGATAGATCCTGTGGGCATCCGGGCCTCACGACTTGAAGGAAATTTCCTTAATATTCTCGAACGGAAGTCTTTCTTCCAAAACCTCAACCGCTGCTTCGAGACGGCAAACATCAGTGTCGCTGACATGTATCTCGCACCGCTGGCACTGGCCGATGCTGTACTCACCGAGACCGAGAAGCGTTCGGGATGTGCACTCGTCGACATTGGCGCTGATACCACCACCGTCTCTGTGTTCTGGAAAAATGTGCTGCGCCACCTCGTAGTCATCCCCCTTGGCTCGAACAACATCACTAAGGACATCGCGTCCCTGCAGATGGAAGAGAGCGAGGCCGAGAACATGAAGATCAAGTATGCTTCCGCCTTTACCGACAACAGCGAAATTGATCCCACGCTCAAGTACTCCATCGACCCGGATCGGCAGGTGGAAAGTCGTCGCTTCATAGAGATTGTAGAGGGACGCATGGAGGAAATCATTGAGAATGTACGCTATCAGATTCCTGACGAATACTACGGTAAGATGCTCGGAGGCATTGTCCTCACCGGTGGTGGTGCCAACATGAAGAACATTGAGAAGGCATTCATCAACAATACCCGTATTGAGAAAGTGAGAGTCGCGAAGTTCGTCACCGCTACCATCAATAGTGGCAATGAGTTGATCAAGTCAAAGAATGCCATGTATAACACGGTTCTCGGCCTCCTTATCAAGGGCGATATGAACTGTGCAGGCGGCCCCATTGACCGAGGTCTCTTCGACAATGACGGAGACCAGAACACCCCCGTAGGTAACAACAGGAAACCACGACAGCCCCGTGATACCGAACAGGGCGTGGTGCTCACCGAGCAGGAGGAAGAGAAGGCCCGCGAGGAAGCACGTCGCAAGAAAGAAGAGGAAGAGCGCATCCGCCGCGAGGAGGAGGAACTCCAGAAGGAAAAGGAACGCCTTGAGAAGAAAGAGAACAGCTGGTGGAGGAAATCCGTAAGGGCCCTCAAACAGTTCGGCAGCGACATCGTCTCCGACGAGTAACTTCCCATCCCACTACTCCGTCAAGTTCACTGCGGCAATGCTGTAATATACAGAACCCACAAACACTTACAAAACCCACAAGAACAATGAACACTAACGAAATACTGGACTTCGGAGTTCCCGAAGAAAAACATAGCATCATTAAGGTCATCGGCGTAGGCGGCGGTGGCGGCAACGCTGTAAACCACATGTATAAAGAAGGCATCCATGACGTGACCTTCGTCGTCTGTAACACTGACAATCAGGCCCTCAACGACTCGCCTGTGCCTGTGAAGCTGCAGTTAGGCAGTGAGGGCCTTGGAGCCGGAAACCGACCGGAGAAGGCTCGCGCAGCTGCCGAGGAAAGCCTCATGGACATACGCAATATGCTCAACGACGGCACGCGCATGGCCTTCATCACTGCTGGTATGGGAGGAGGAACAGGCACTGGTGCCGCTCCTGTCATTGCCCGCGTAAGCAAGGAGATGGATATCCTCACCGTGGGTATCGTCACCATCCCCTTCCGCTTCGAGGGAAACCGCAAGATCGACCAGGCTCTCGACGGCGTGGAAGAGATGTCCAAGCATGTTGACGCACTGCTCGTTATCAACAACGAACGGTTGCGTGCCATCTATCCCGACCTTAGTTTCCTCGATGCCTTCGGAAAGGCCGACGACACGCTCTCCGTGGCTGCAAAGTCCATTGCAGAGATTATCACCCTGCATGGAACGATGAACCTTGACTTCAACGATGTCAAGACCGTGCTCCAAGACGGTGGTGTCGCCATCATGTCGACAGGATACGGTGAGGGTGAGGACCGTGTGAAGAAAGCCATCGACGACGCACTCAACTCTCCGCTTCTCAACGACAACGACATCTTCAACTCTAAGAAGATACTCCTCAACATCTCCTTCTCCCACCAGAAAGACTCGCAGGACAACTTCATGATGGAAGAGATGAACTACGTCCATGAGTTCATGGAGCGTTTCGGTTCCGACTTCGTCTTTAAGTGGGGTGTCGCCGTAGACCCTGAGCTGGGCAAGCGTGTCAAGGTCACTATCCTCGCTACGGGATTCGGAATGCAGAACGTCGACGGAATGGAGGAACGCATGCAGAAGCAACAGAGCCGCGAGGAGGCAAACCGTCTGGCCGAGGAGCAGGAAAAGGCCGCAAAGCGCGATGAGCGTCGAGGCCACTACTACGGAGGCGACGATACGGCAAAGCGCTATAAGCGTCGTCCCAACATTTATATCTTCGCGCCTGAAGACCTTGACAACGACAATGTTATTTCCGATGTCGAGCAGACTCCCACCTACAAACGTACAAAGGACATCCTCGCAAGCATAGGAAGCGACAAGAACGTACCTGAGCCGCAGAAGCCCGAGCAGCAGGAACCTCAGCAAGACATCATCAGATTACTAGCAGATCGGAAGAGCGTTGTGTAGGGAAAG
>ERZ809472.90-NODE-90-length-25032-cov-8.375866_pt1 | contig 25032 bp, 19 predicted proteins | sample MGYA00521274_ERZ809472 | MGnify/ENA primary metagenome ERZ809472 (study PRJEB31581, sample SAMEA3312791) | metagenome | study: EMG produced TPA metagenomics assembly of the PRJEB8939 data set (Metagenomic analyses of Rumen microbiomes reveals... | reverse complement strand
GGCTCCGGTGAATAGCATCGCGGCGAGGATAAGCATTAATTTTTTCATTCTCTTTTTAGTCTATTTGTTAATTGTTAGTTCTCAGAAGTTCAGGCTGCACTGCAGACCGACAGACGAGTTGTCCAGCATATTCCCGGAGGAATGGTTGTTGATGATCGTCGGCTCCACCTTCAGGCTCAGGTCCTTGGAGATGTCGAACACCGAGAGTTCTGCATCCACGTAGGCATCAATCACCGAGAGCGCATAGACACCGATCAGACAGAAGAAACTCAGGTCGCGCCAGCGGCGGTATTTATCCTTGCGTTTCTTGAAGATGTCCTTGTATCGATCGGCATTGGCTGGCGTGATCTGCATGCCGAGGTGCAGGAATTGGTTGTAACTCTGCGTATTAGGGTCATCGTCCATCAGGTCCAGATAAGCCTGGGAGTAGTCCATATACATGGAGTTGTTCCAGCTCATGGCATAGATACAACCCATGAATCCACCATAGACCAGGGGCAGTTTCCAGTACTTGCGGTTGTAGATCTGTCCGCCGCCGGGGATGACCAGTGCCAGCCATAGGGCGCGCTTGGGATCAGGCATCCACGTGGACCAGTCCTTGGTGAGTTTCAGCTCTTTTCTCGCGTTGTTGATGAGAACCGACGCACTGTCTTCCTGGAACTTGGATATATTCTGATCGACCACTTTCATCAGACTGTCAGCAGTCAGTGTAAAGGTACTGTCAACGGTCAGCGTGAATGTGCTGTCAACGACAATCTCTGTTTGAGCTACACTCTGGTTGATGCCTGCCAAGAACAGAAGACTGACAATCAGAAGTGTCCGTACCCATGTGAATCTATCGTGTCTCAACGCTTAGCCTTTCAACTTGTCAATGACGTTCATGACCCATTCCAACTCTTCTTCGTTGGCGAAGGGGATGCTGATCTTGCCTTTTCCCTGCGGGGAGCAGGTCATTTGTACCTTTACCTTGAAGAGGTCAGACAGACGGTCTCTCAGGATAGAATACTCCAGTGGCAGTTGTGAGGTAGGAGCCACCGTTCTCTTGACGGTTTGCAGGTTCTCACCGTTCTTGAGCATCTGCACCATTTCCTCCACCTTTCGTACGGAATAGCCGTTGCGCTGTACCTCCTTGAAGAGTTTCAGCTGCGCAGAGGGACTGTCGAGTGATAACAGGGCACGGGCATGACCCATGTCCATCTCCTTGTTCTTCAGGGCCATCTGTATCTGAGCCGGCAGTTTCAGCAGACGGAGGTAGTTCGTTATCGAGGTGCGGCTCTTGCCGACACGTTCTGAAATCCGCTCCTGCGTCATACCCGTCGATTCCGACAGGTGCTGGTAGGCAAGGGCGATTTCTATGGCATTCAGATCCTCACGCTGGATATTCTCTACGAGCGCCATCTCCATGATGTTGTCGTCTTCGGCAGTCCTGATGTAGGCTGGGATCGACTTGAGACCCGCCATCTGAGAAGCTCTCCAACGGCGTTCACCAGCGATGATCTGGTATTTTCCGTCAGTGGTCTGTCGTAGGGTGATGGGGGTGATAATACCAATCTCGCGGATGCTGGCGGCAAGTTCCTTGAGGGCTCCCTCGTCAAACTCCCGTCTCGGCTGATTCGGATTAGATTCTATCAGACTGATGGCAATCTCACTCAGATTGGACGTGCCTTGTGTTTGGATATCGCCAGTATCGATCAGCGCATCCAGTCCCCTTCCCTTTCCGGTTCCTATGTTGTCCAGGCCTCTGCCCAGGACATTACGGTCATATTTCTTTTTTACTGCCATGTTTAGTTAAGCTTAAGATTCTTGTGAATGATTTCCTTGGCGAGTGCCAGATGATTCTTGCTACCTGTCGAGTCTGCGTCGTAAAGAATAACGGGCAGACCGTGACTGGGAGCCTCGGAAAGTTTGACGTTACGCTGGATAACGGTCTTGAACACCAACTCCTGGAAGTGGCGCTTCACCTCGTCATAGATCTGATTTGCCAGGCGCAGACGACTGTCGAACATGGTCAGCAGGAATCCTTCGATCTCCAGGTGAGAGTTCAGTTTGTTCTTGATGATCTTGATCGTATTGAGCAACTTGCTGATACCCTCGAGGGCGAAGTATTCGCACTGTACGGGGATGATCACGGAATCGGCAGCCGTCAGGGCATTGACGGTGATAAGGCCCAGCGACGGGGAACAGTCGATGAGGATATAGTCGTACTCTTCGCGAATCGGGTCCAACAGTTTCTTGATGATCTTCTCGCGGTCGTTTAGGTTCAGCATCTCTATCTCCGCACCTACCAGGTCAATATGGCTGGGGATGATGTCCAAGCCTTCAATGTCGGTCGTATAGACGGCTTCATGAACATCCGTCCCGTTGATAATGCATTCGTATAGTGAACACTCTACTTCTGTGATATCGACACCCAGACCGCTGGAGGCATTAGCCTGAGGGTCGGCATCCACCACTAATACTGTTTTTTCTAACGTGGCGAGTGAGGCGGCCAGGTTGATCGTCGTCGTCGTTTTTCCTACACCGCCTTTTTGGTTTGCTAAAGCAATAATCTTACCCATTTGAATCTAATTATTCTTAATAAAAATGAGAAATTTGTGCGCAAAGTTACATATTTTCGATGAGAAATCCGTTCATTTAAACCTTTTTTCGTACTTTTGCAGTCAAAACAATCATATTTTATGGAAATTAAACGACCATTACTACTCATTTCAAATGACGACGGCTATCAGGCTAAGGGTATCAACTGCCTTGTGGAGATGCTGGCAGACTATGGCGATATCATTGTCTGTGCGCCGGAATCAGCATGTAGTGGTATGGCCTGCGCCTTTTCCGCCACCACACCACTGCGGCTCCGCCTGCGGGAGAAACGGGATGGGGTGGAGATTTGGTCGTGTAACGGTACGCCTGTTGATTGTGTGAAGATAGCCCTGGCAGAAATCGTCCCCAGAAAACCTGACATGGTGATAGGCGGCATTAATCACGGGGACAATGCTTCGGTGAATGTGCATTATAGTGGTACGATGGGGGTGACACTGGAAGGCTGTATGAAATATATCCCTTCTGTGGCCTTCTCTCTTTGTGATCATCAGGAGGATGCAGAGTTCGAGCCCTTACGCCCGTTGATTCGGAAGATTTCATCACAAATATTGACAGAGGGGTTGCCTCAAGGCGTCTGCCTGAATGTGAATTTTCCACAGGTTGCTGAGTTCAAAGGTGTGCGCGTCTGTAGGATGGCGAAGGGCACGTGGGATAATGAAGTAACGCAATGTCATCATCCCCGCGGGTATGATTACTGGTGGATGGTAGGGACCTATACCAACGATGAGCCCGATGCCGAAGATACCGATAACTGGGCCTTGACACACGGTTATGTGGCCATTACGCCGACACAGGTTGACGTAACAGCTTATTCGGCCTTGGAAGAAATCAGATCCTGGAATATATGAAGTATTATCTGATAGCAGGTGAAGCCTCAGGCGATCTTCATGCATCACGGCTGATGCGTTCACTGAAAGAAGTTGACAAAGAAGCAGTATTTCGTTTCTTTGGTGGCGACCAGATGACAGCAGAGGGAGGCACCCTCGTAAAACATTATCGGGAATTGGCCTTTATGGGTTTTGTTCCTGTATTGCTGCATTTGCCAACGATTCTCAAGAATATGAAGATGTGCAAACAGGACATTGTCACGTGGCAACCTGATTGTGTGATTCTCGTGGACTACCCGGGCTTTAACTTGAGTATTGCAAAATATGTAAAATCGCGGACAGAGATACCTGTCTATTATTATATCTCGCCGAAGATCTGGGCATGGAAGGAGTATCGCATCATGAACATCAAGCGTGACGTGGATGAACTCTTCTCTATCCTTCCGTTTGAGGTGGATTTCTTCGAAAAGAAACACCACTATCCCATCCATTATGTGGGTAATCCGACGGCTGATGAGGTACGAGAATACCTTTCTTCCTCCCCGCGCAAGGAAGATGAACAGATAATAGCACTGCTTGCGGGTAGTAGGAAACAAGAAATCAAGGATAATCTGCCTGCGATGATCGAGGCTGTGAAACCGATGATGCAGAATTATAGGGTTGTACTCGCGGGTGCGCCTGGCATCGAACCAGACTATTATACTCAGTTTATTGAAGGAACAGGTGTGGAGATCGTCTATAACCAGACTTATCCGCTTCTGGCGAAAGCCCATGCTGCCCTTGTGACCAGTGGTACGGCTACACTGGAAACGGCTCTCTTCAATGTGCCACAGGTGGTGTGCTATGAGACGCCAATTCCCAAGATCGTTGCCTTTTTCCGGAAACATATTATCCATGTGAAATATATCTCACTCGTGAACCTCATTGCCGACGCAGAGGTTGTAACAGAACTCGTGGCCGACACCTTCTCCGTGGAGAATATCCGTCGGGAACTGGAGACAATCCTCCGTGGTCCTGCTCGTGAGAAGATGCTTCAGGGCTACACCGAGGTGCGCCATAGGTTGGGGGAAGAGAAGGCTCCTGACAATGCTGCGGGAATCATATTTAAACTCATCAATAATAAATAAACAATATCATTATGAAAAGATTTCTTTCTATTGCACTGTTAGCGGTAGCAGCTCTTTCCGCACAGGCACAGAACATTCAGTTGCACTATGACTTCGGACGTAACATCTATCCTGACGAGGAAGACGGTCGCCAGAAAGTAACCGTCACTGTTGAGCAGTTCAAGGCCGACAAGTGGGGCTCCTGGTACTATTTCGTTGATCTCGACCTGAGCCGTAAGTTCTTCAAAGGGGCCTACACGGAGATCTCGCGTGAGTTTAACCTCGGCAAACAGGGACTTGCCGCTCATGTGGAGTATGACGGTGGTATGAACCTCGGTGGCAGTTTCCAACAAGCGGCACTCATTGGTCCTGCCTTCAACGGCCACAATGCTGACTTCTCGAAGACCTGGTCAGTGCAGGTGCTTTACAAGCGTTTTTTCAGGAGTTATGAATATACCTCAGCCTATCACAGTGTTCAGTTGACAGGTGTATGGGGTTTGAATTTCGGAAAGTCGTTTACATTCTCAGGATTTATCGATTTCTGGCGCGGTGAGAAGGCCGATGGTCATGGACAACTCGTCATCTTAAGTGAGCCGCAGTTCTGGTATAATGTCACGCCGAACATCAGCTTAGGCTCTGAAATTGAGATTAGCAATAACTTTATTTATAACACTTACAACGACAAGTCGTTCTTTGTGAATCCGACGCTGGCTCTGAAGTGGAACTTCTAAGTCTGTGGCAACAGAAAATAAAGAGGCTGAGCAATAGGTTCAGCCTCTTTTTGATTCGAGTTTCAGACCGTTGTCGATGACTATCTGCCGCATGTTCTTCAACAGGTCACTGGCAAAGATGAAGTCTGTGAGTTTCTGGTTGTCGGAGCCCATGATCTGACTACTTTCACCCTGCCAAGCCTTCTCTCCTTCGTAAATGAAGATGATATTCTCACCGATACCCATCACGGAGTTCATGTCGTGGGTGTTGATGATGGTTGTCATATTGAACTCCTTGGTGATGCTCTGTAGCAGACCGTCGATCACAAGTGAGGTCTTGGGATCCAGTCCGGAGTTGGGTTCGTCACAGAACAAGTATTTGGGGTTGAGTGCAATGGCACGGGCAATGGCTACACGTTTCTGCATACCACCGGAGATCTCGCCTGGGAACTTCTCGTCAGCCCCCTTCAGGTTCACACGGTCCAGACACTCCTGAGCCCTATGGATGCGCTCGCGGAGGTTCATCGATGAGAACATATCCAATGGAAACATGACATTCTCCAGTACCGTCATCGAGTCGAAGAGAGCCGCACTTTGGAAAATCATGCCCATCTCACGGCGCATCATCACCTTTTCGTTTTTCGACATACCGACAAAGTCGCGGCCGTCGTAGAGTACTTGCCCGCTGGTGGGATCCAACAAACCTACGAGGTTCTTCATCAGTACTGTCTTGCCTGAGCCGCTCTGACCGATAATCAAGTTGGTCTTTCCGTCCTCAAAGGTCGTGCTGATATCTTTCAGTACGTCTTTATCTTCAAAGCTCTTGTATAAATTCTTGACTTCAATCATGACAATAGCTGTGTTAGGAAGACATCACTGAACAGGATGAGGGCACTCGAAGACACGACGGCATCGGTACTGGCCTTGCCGACGTTGACGGAGCCACCTTCTACTGTATAGCCGAAGAAGGCTGGCACGCTGGAGATGATAAAGGCGAAGAAGAGGCTCTTGATAATACTCATCCACACGAACCAGGCTCTGAAATCGTGCTGCAGACCTATTGTCAGATCGTCGGGGGGGAGCACATGGCCGATGTAAGCTGTTCCGTAGGCACCAACGATACCCATTGCAGAGGAGAAGATCACCAAGAAGGGCATGATGGTGATCATACCCGCAATCTTTGGCAGTATGAGGTAACTGGCGGAATTAACACCCATGATCTCCAGAGCATCAATCTGCTGTGTCACCCGCATCGTTCCAATCTCAGAGGCAATATTCGAACCTACTTTTCCCGCTAAGATCAGGCACATGATTGAACTGGAGAACTCCAGCAGCATGATCTCACGAGTAGTGTAGCCACTGACCCAACGGGGCATCCACGGACTTTGGATGTTTAATTTCATCTGGATGCAAATTACCGCACCGATGAAGAAAGAGATCAACAAGACAATGCCAATGGAGTTCACACCAAGTTGAGCCATTTCCTTCACATATTGTTTAAGGAACATCCTCATCCGCTCAGGCCGTGAGAATGTACGACCCATCAGCATCATATATTGACCGAAGGTGGTCAGCCATTTTAGTATCAACATTCTTGTTTATACGTAATTTGGTTGCAAAATTACAAAATCTTTTCTAATATTTGCATATTATCGAATGAGTTTTCAAATTATTTTGTATCTTTGCCACCCAAATGACGAAATCTTACGATGAGCGAAAAGATCAATGAAAACGAGGTGATGGAACAGCAGCCGCTTCAGGAAGATGAGCAGAAACTGGTGCTCCGTACGGAAGGATTGGTAAAACGCTACGGCAAACGAACCGTGGTGAACGATGTGAGTTTCAATGTAAAACAGGGTGAGATTGTCGGATTATTAGGGCCGAATGGTGCCGGCAAGACGACATCTTTCTATATGACAACGGGACTGATCGTTCCTAATGGCGGACATATTTGGTTGGGAAATGAAGAAGTAACTAAATATCCGGTTTATAAACGTGCCCGTGCTGGTATTGGATATCTGGCACAAGAGGCGAGCGTGTTCCGCAAGATGAGTGTAGAAGATAATATTCTTTCCGTCTTGGAAATGACAGGGAAACCGCGTGATTATCAGTTAGAGAAGTTGGAAAGTCTGATTGCAGAGTTTCGTCTTGGTAAGGTACGTAAAAACAAGGGTGATCAACTCTCCGGTGGTGAGCGCCGCCGTACGGAGATTGCCCGTTGCCTGGCCATCGAACCAAAGTTTATTATGCTTGACGAACCCTTTGCGGGTGTCGATCCTATCGCCGTGGAAGATATTCAGCAGATCGTCTATCATTTGAAGTATCGTAACATCGGAATCCTGATTACTGACCATAATGTTGATGAGACGTTGGCCATTACTGATCGTGCCTACCTGTTGTTCGAGGGACGGATTCTTTTCCAGGGAACTCCTGAAGAATTGGCTGCCAATAAGATCGTGAGGGAGAAATATCTTACGGAATCCTTCGAACTTCGTAAAAAAGATTTCCAACAGTTGGATGCTGAACGTAAGGCTAAAGAGCCCGAAAAAGCATAGGTTTGTTGTTTTTGCAAGAAACCTCATTGGGGAATGTTAATTTATGAAAATCGTTAGGTGCTTTCGGTTTTTATGTGTACTTTTGCACCCCAAAATTTGATATTATATATTTAATAAGGTATAAAAGACGATGAAAATTACATTTGATTGCCCTGATAAGATCAATGGTCTGCTGACGATGACCGTTGAACCCGCAGACTATCAGGAGAAGGTCGAGAAGACCTTGAAGGACTACCGTAAAAAGGCCCAGGTGCCTGGCTTCCGTCCAGGGATGGTGCCTATGGGAATGATTAAGAAACAGTATGGTACTGCCGTGAAAGTTGATGAGGTCAACAAACTCATGGGCGAGAAACTGTATGAATACATTCACGAGAATAAGATTCAGATGCTGGGTGAGCCTCTTCCCAATCAGGAGAAGCAGGTGCCGCAGGACTTTGAGAAGGATGGTGAGTTGACCTTTGTGTTTGACATCGCCGTGGCTCCAGAGTTCAAGGCAGAACTGAGTGCGAAGGATAAGATTACTTACTATACCATCAAGGCCGATGACAAACTCATCGATGATCAGGTTCAGATGTATGCTTCTCAGGCTGGTGAGTTCGTGAAGGCTGATGTGTTCAGCGGCAACGACACCATTACTGGTGATATGCGTGAGCTCGACAAGAAGGGTAATACGAAGGAAGGTGGTATTACGACGGAGGGTGCCATGGTGATGCCTGCCTATATCAAGGCTGATGACCAGAAAAAGCTTTTCGATGGTGCAAAGCCCGGTGATATTATTACCTTCAACCCGAAGAAGGCTTATCCCGACAATGATGCAGAGGTGGCTGCCCTGCTAAAGGTGCAGAAGGATGACGTGAAAGATCTGACCTCAGATTTCAGCTACCAGATCACTGAGATTCGTCACTTCGAGCCTGCTGCTGTTGATCAGAAATTGTTCGACCGTGTGTTTGGTGAGGGTACGGTGAAGGACGAGAAGGCTTTCCGTGAGAAGATCGCCGAGACCATCGCTCCCCAGTTGCAGCAGAACAGTGACTATAAGTTCCTGCTCGACGTACGCGCTTATCTGGAGAAGAAGGTTGGTGACCTGCAGTTCCCCGAGGCTCTGCTGAAGCGTGTCATGCTGCAGAACAACCAGGATAAGGGTGCTGACTATGTGGAGAAGAATTTCGAGGGTAGTATTAAGGAACTGAAGTGGCACCTCATCAAGGAGCAGATCGTAGCCGCCAATGATATCAAGGTGGAGGATGCAGACCTGAAGGCTGTTGCCAAGGAGGCTATCCGCGCCCAGTTTGCCCAGTATGGTATGAGCAACGTGCCCGATGACGTGCTGGAGAACTACGCCGCTGAGCAGTTGAAGAAGCGTGAGAATGTTGAGAACTTCGTGGATCGTGCCATTGACATGAAACTGACGGAAACACTCAAAAACGTGGTAAAACTGACTCAAAAAGAAGTCACTTTGGCGGACTTCAATAAGCTCATGCAAGAAAAATAAGGATTTTTAGGAAAAAATAACCCCTATTTTTGAGAGGTTATCGACTTTTTTGATTATCTTTGTGTCCCAATCACAAGATAAAAAGGTCGATGACCTCTTTTCTTGTCTAATAATAAAAAGGTAGAAAGATATGAAGAATGACTTTAGAAAATATGCTACTCAGCATTTAGGTATGGATGGTCTGACGCTTGATGATGTCATGAAGGCTCAGGCGCAGTATTTGAATCCGTATATTCTCGAAGAGCGTCAGTTGAACGTGACCCAGATGGATGTCTTTTCACGACTGATGATGGATCGCATCATCTTCCTCGGTACGCAGATCGACGATTATACGGCCAATACGTTACAGGCCCAGTTGCTGTATCTTGATTCGGTGGATAGTGGCAAAGATATCTCTATCTATATTAATTCTCCTGGTGGCAGCGTGACCGCCGGACTTGGTATTTACGATACGATGCAGTTCATCTCCAGCGATGTGGCAACTATTTGTACGGGTATGGCAGCCTCGATGGGTGCTGTGCTGCTCGTGGCTGGTACGGAGGGTAAGCGCTCCGCCTTGCCCCATAGTCGCGTGATGATCCACCAGCCACTTGGTGGTGTTCAGGGACAGGCATCTGATATTGAGATTGAGGCCAAGGAAATTCTGAAGTTCAAGAAGGAACTATATACTATTATTTCTGACCACTCTCATACCCCGTACGAAAAAGTATATGCCGACTCTGATCGTAACTACTGGATGACGGCTGAGGAGGCGAAGGAATATGGTATGATTGATGAAGTGCTGACCCGGAAGAAGTAGGAACGGATGAAGAAAGAATGCTGTTTCTGCGGAAGGAGTGAACGTGAGGTGCGACTGTTGATAACGGGCATCAACGGCTATATCTGTGAGGATTGTGCCGAGCAGGCCTATAGGATCGTACAGGAGAACCTGACGGACGGGAAGAAACCTGCTGCCAGTGGGAAATATCAGCAGAAGAAAGTTCCCAAACCTAAGGAAATCAAGGAGTTCCTCGATCAGTACGTGATCGGGCAAGATGAGGCAAAGCGTTATCTCTCCGTGGCCGTCTATAATCACTATAAGCGTCTGCAGCAGGCTGTCAGTGATGACGGGGTGGAGATTGAAAAAAGTAATATCATTATGGTGGGCTCCACGGGAACGGGTAAGACGCTCTTGGCCCGTACCATTGCCAGACTCTTAGACGTGCCGTTTGCCATCGTTGATGCGACGGTGTTTACCGAGGCGGGTTATGTGGGCGAAGATGTGGAGAGTATCCTTACCCGTCTGTTGCAGGTTGCCGACTACAATGTGGAGGCCGCACAGCGTGGTATCGTCTTTATTGACGAGATTGACAAGATTGCCCGTAAGAGTGATAATCCCTCCATCACCCGCGACGTGAGCGGTGAAGGTGTGCAACAGGGACTACTGAAACTTCTGGAGGGTACGACGGTGAATGTGCCGCCCAAGGGAGGACGCAAGCATCCTGATCAGGATTATATCCATGTAGATACAAGGAATATCCTGTTTATCTGTGGTGGCGCGTTCGACGGTATAGAACGAAAGATTGCCCAGCGTCTGAATACCCATGTGGTGGGATATAATTCTGTGCAGAACGTCAGGAAAATTGATCAGAAAGACCTGATGAAATATGTGCAGCCACAGGACCTGAAGTCGTTCGGTCTGATTCCTGAGATTATCGGACGTATGCCAGTACTCACTTATCTGAACCCACTCGACAGAAAGGCCTTGGAACGTATCTTGACAGAACCGAAGAACTCAATCGTCAGGCAGTATCAGAAACTGTTCGAGATGGATGGCGTGGAATTGACCTTTACCAAGGAGGCGCTTGACGCCATGGTTGATAAAGCAGTAGAATTCAAACTGGGAGCCCGTGGACTACGTTCTATCGTGGAGAATGTGATGATGGATTCCATGTTTGATCTGCCATCTCGGAAAGTTAAGAAATTTGAAGTGACTGGCGACTACGTGCGTGAGCAGATGGAGAAATCCTATTTACAACAATACGAAGCCTAATAACTAAAATATATGAGCGAAAAGATCAATTTGACCGAAGCCCTTAAGAAATACTTTGGATTTGACAAATTCAAAGGCGATCAGGAACGGATTATCCGCAATTTGCTGGATGGTAACGACACCTTTGTGTTGATGCCGACTGGTGGTGGCAAGTCCTTGTGCTATCAGTTGCCATCGTTGTTGATGGAGGGGACGGCCATCGTTATTTCCCCATTGATTGCTTTGATGAAGAACCAGGTGGATGTTATCTCCAACCTCAGTGAGCAAGAGGGAACGGCCCACTATCTCAATTCGTCGTTGAACAAGGCGGCCATTGATCAGGTGAAGGCCGATATTTTGGCAGGTCATACGAAACTTTTGTATGTTGCTCCGGAATCGCTGACGAAGGAGGATAACGTAGAGTTCCTGAAGTCTGTCAAGATTTCTTTCTATGCTATTGACGAAGCACATTGTATTTCTGAATGGGGACACGATTTTCGCCCAGAATATCGTCGAATACGTCCGATCATTAATGAAATAGGACAGGCACCAGTGATTGCCCTGACTGCTACTGCAACGGATAAGGTACGCAGTGATATCAAGAAGAACCTGGGTATTGTGGACGCCGTGGAGTTCAAGAGTTCATTCAACCGTCCCAACCTCTATTATGAGGTGCGTCCCAAAACGAAGGATGTGGATAAGGATATCATCAAGTTCATCAAACAGCATCCTGGAAAGAGCGGCATTATCTATTGTCTGTCGAGAAAGAAGGTGGAAGAACTGGCTGCTATCCTGCAGGCTAACGATATCAAGGCTTCTGCCTATCACGCAGGACTGGATTCCGCGACGAGGACGCAAACTCAGGATGATTTCCTAATGGAGAACATTGATGTCATTGTGGCGACTATCGCTTTCGGCATGGGAATTGACAAACCCGACGTGCGTTTCGTCATCCATTATGATATCCCCAAGTCGTTGGAAGGCTATTATCAGGAGACTGGCCGTGCTGGGCGTGACGGCGGCGAGGGGCTGTGTATCGCTTTCTACTCCAATAAGGACCTTCAGAAACTGGATAAGTTTATGGAGGGCAAACCCGTGGCAGAACAGGATATCGGACGCCAGTTGCTGGTAGAGACGGCTGCCTATGCAGAAACCAGTGTCTGCCGTCGTAAAATGTTGCTCCATTATTTCGGTGAGGTGTATCCTAAGGATAATTGTGGCAACTGTGACAACTGCCTGCATCCCAAGACAAAGATTGAAGCCAGTGAGCAGTTGGCGATTGTTCTTAATTCTATCCTCGCCATTAAGGAGAATTTCCGTTCCGATTATGTGATAGATTTTATTACGGGAAAGGAAACGGATGAGATTATGGCCCATCATCATGATGAGCAGGACATGTTCGGTGCTGGTGCCGATGAAGATGACAAGATATGGAATCCTGTAATCCGTCAGGCCCTTATTGCTGGATACCTGAAAAAAGAGGTAGAGAATTATGGCCTGCTGAAAGTGACATCCGCAGGTAAGAAATTCTTGAAGTCACCCCAGTCATTCATGATTGTGAAAGATGCGGAATTCTCTGAGGAGGACGATGCTATAGAGCATGAAGGCGGCATCAGTGCCCTTGATCCTACGTTGAGTGGGATGCTTAGGGACTTGCGAAAGAAAGTGTCGAAACGGATGGAACGTCCACCATACGTTATTTTCCAGGATGTATCTTTGGAACAGATGGCTACAGACTATCCTGTCACACTGGAGGAACTGAAGAATATTCAGGGTGTTGGCGAGGGTAAGGTGAAACAACCGTACGCCAAGGAGTTCGTGGATCTGATCAAGAAATACTGTGATGAGAACGGTATTGAGCGTCAGGCTGATATGCGTGTCCGTACTGTGGCCAAGAAGTCGATGCTGAAGGTGAAGATTATCCAGAGTATCGACCGTCAGGTGGCTCTTGACGATATCGCTACAGCACAAGGCATTGACTTTGATGAACTGTTGGACGAGGTGGAGGCCATCGTGTATAGTGGTACTAGATTGAATATCGACTATTTCCTGGACGAGGTGATGGATGAAGATCATGTCGATGAGATTTATGACTATTTTTGTGAGTCGGATACCGACAGATTAAGTGTCGCACAGAAAGAACTTGGAGATGAGTACTCCGAAGATGAAATCCGTCTGGTGCGTATTAAGTTCTTGTCGGAAATGGCCAACTAAGATTTATTGAACATTGATCATTGAACATTGGGGATTGAACATGAAAAATGAAGATTGAACGTTAAAAAATAACAAGGCTCTGTAAAATCTTCAATCTTCAATGTTCAATCTTCAATCTTTTTTGTACCTTTGCACGCAATATTTAAAGAAAGGTATATTTATGGCTTCATTTATTGCAGACAAAATCGTGATGGACGGCCTTACTTTTGATGACGTCCTTTTAATTCCTGCTTATTCCGAGGTGCTTCCCAAGACAGTTGAGTTAAAGACATTATTCTCAAGGAATATCCAACTTAACGTCCCGTTTGTAACAGCTGCCATGGACACAGTTACTGAGTCGCAGATGGCTATTGCTATTGCCCGTGAAGGTGGTATTGGTGTAATCCATAAGAATATGTCCATAGAGGACCAGGCTCGTCAGGTGGCTATCGTGAAACGCGCAGAGAATGGTATGATCTATGACCCTGTGACGATTCCGTTGGGCTCGACAGTGGCTCAGGCTCTTGATATTATGTCGGAATATCATATTGGTGGTATTCCCGTCGTTGACGAAGAGAAACACCTTGTGGGTATTGTCACTAACCGTGACCTCCGTTTCGAGCGCCGTCTGGATCGTCCCGTAGAGGAGATTATGTCGAAGGACAACCTCGTGACGACACATCAGCAGACGGATCTGACGGCAGCCGCCGAGATCCTGCAAAGGAATAAGATTGAGAAACTGCCTGTCGTGGATAAGGATAATCGTCTGATAGGTTTGATCACTTATAAGGATATCACCAAGGCCAAGGATAAGCCGATGGCCTGCAAGGATGAGAAAGGCCGTCTCCGTGTGGCCGCTGGTGTCGGTGTGACCAACGATACGCTTGACCGTATGCAGGCATTGGTGGATGCTGGGGCTGATGCCATTGTCATTGACACGGCTCATGGTCATTCGAAGTCCGTGATAGAGAAACTGGTGGAGGCCAAGAAATCGTTCCCCAATATCGATATCGTTGTAGGTAACGTGGCAACAGGCGAGGCAGCAAGAATGCTCGTGGAGAACGGTGCCGATGCCGTAAAGGTGGGTATTGGTCCTGGCTCTATCTGCACAACCCGTGTGGTGGCTGGTGTGGGCGTTCCCCAGTTGAGTGCCGTCTATGATGTCTTTAGTGCCCTGAAGGGAACGGGTGTTCCCCTGATTGCCGATGGTGGCCTGCGCTATTCTGGAGATATTGTGAAGGCTCTCGCTGCCGGTGGCAGTTGTGTGATGATTGGTTCGCTCGTGGCTGGTACTGAAGAGAGTCCTGGTGACACGATTATCTATAACGGACGTAAGTTCAAGAGTTATCGTGGTATGGGTTCTTTGGAAGCAATGGAACAGAAGCATGGCTCTAAAGACCGCTATTTCCAGGGTGATACCCAGGAGGTGAAGAAACTTGTGCCAGAAGGTATAGCAGGACGCGTGCCTTACAAAGGAACGGTTCAGGAGGTGATCTATCAGATGGTCGGTGGTCTGCGCTCAGGTATGGGTTATTGTGGTGCTGCAACGATAGAAAAACTCCATGATGCCAAGTTTACTCGTATTACTAATGCTGGCGTCAACGAGAGTCATCCACACGATATCACCATCACCAGTGAAGCTCCAAACTATTCGAGACCGAATGATTAATATTGAAGTTGGAACAATGAAGATGAAGAAGTCATTTGTGCTTGCCACGATGTTCTTGTCGGCACTGATGGTGAAAGCCCAGAGTGATCCTGTGGTGATGACTGTCAACGGTGTATCTGTACCTCGCTCAGAATTTGAATATTCCTATAATAAGAATAATAGTGATGGTGTGGTCGATAAGAAGACAGTTGCGGAGTATGCAGAACTGTATGCTAACTATAAAATGAAAGTGCAGGAAGCACTGGATGAACGGTTGGATACGCTATCTTCCTTTAAAAATGAGTTCGCACTCTATCGGGATCAGCAGGTGCTGTCCACATTAGTGACGGATGCGGACATGTTGGTAGAAGCCAAAAAAGCATACAATCGTGCTAAAGAGACTATTGGACCTCGTGGACTGATTCAACCTGCTCATATCTTTTTCCGTCTCTCTACAAAGGCTACGCCCCAAGAGCAGGAGCGTGTCAAACAGCGGGCCGACTCCGTGTATAACGTCCTTAGGAATGGGGCCGACTTTGCAGAACTGGCAAAGAAGGTCTCTGAGAATCCGCGTACAGCAGAGCGTGGTGGTCTGATGGGGTGGATGCAACCTAATCAGGCCTATCCTGAGTTTGAGGATGTTGCTTACTCGTTGCAACCAGGTGAATACAGCCGTCCGTTCCTGACTCCAGATGGCTATCATATTGTACTGATGAAAGCAAGAAAACAGTTGGAACCATTTGATGAACTGAAAGACCAGATCGTACGCTCTTTTGAGCAGCAAGGAATACGTGAAGCCATCGCCCAGCAGAAACTGAGAAACCAGCTGTCTGATGATAACTCCTTGACGATGGATCAGATAATGGAAAAACGTGCCGATTCTTTGGCTGCTGTTGATCCTGAGATGAAATATTTGATTCAGGAGTACCATGATGGTCTGTTGCTTTATGAGATAAGCAATCGTAAGGTCTGGGATCGTGCTGCAAAAGATGAGGCTGGACAACGGGCATGGTTTGATGCTCATAAGAAAGACTACGCCTGGTCGGAACCTCATTATAAGGGTATTGCCTATCATGTGAAAGATAAGGCTGATGTGAAAGCCGTCAAGAATTGTGTGAAACGTCTGCCCTTTGACCAGTGGAAGGAAGCTCTGCGATCGACCTTTAATCCTGATTCCGTTATCCGGATTCGAGTGGAGATAGGTATCTTCAAACAGGGCGATAATCCCACGATTGATCGTATGGTGTTCAAGACTAACCCCACAAATACGGATAACGGGGTTAATAATGACTATCCTATTGATGCAGTCTATGGTAAGAAGTTGAAGAAGTCCCCAGAGGATTATACGGATGTTCGTGCCCAAGTGATTGCTGACTATCAGGAAATGTTAGAGCAGGAGTGGATAGCCTCTCTTCGTCGTCGTTATACTGTGAAGATAAATGAAGATGTATTGAAAACTGTCAACCAACATTAATGAGAGTTCTACAGAAAATAATCCCTATAGTCGTTTTCGCAGTTCCCCTTATGGGAGTAGCTGCTTCGAGTTATTCTAATCACACAGGTCTTGCTGGAATTACTAATATTACCAGTCCAGACTCAGACTCCATATCCATTGGAACTGTTATTGACGAGGTGATCTGGGTGGTTGGTGATGAGGCTATCTTGAAATCTGATGTCGAGGTGATGCGTATGCAGGCAGCGATGGAAGGTGTGAAATGGAGTGGTGATCCGGATTGTACGATCCCAGAGCAGATTGCTGTCCAGAAGTTGTTTAAACATCAGGCTATTATCGACAGTATTGAGGTGACGGATGCAGACGTGGCTCAGGAGGTGGAACAACAGATCAACTACTGGCTGGAGATGGTTGACGGTTCCCGTGAGCGACTGGAGGAATATAAGCACCAGAGTCTGTCGCAGATTCGTAACGACCTGCGCGAGGAGATGAAAGACCGTCAGATGGTACAGCAGATGAAACGGAAACTGGTGGCAGACATCTCTGTCACACCAGCGGAGGTTCGCCGTTATTTCAAGGACATGCCCCAGGATAGTATCCCATACGTTCCTACAGAGGTAGAGGTGCAGATTGTCCAGCAGACTCCGCTTATTTCGTCTGAAGAACTTAACCGCGTGAAAGATGAACTGCGTAATTATACGGATCGTGTGAACAAGGGTGATGCATCTTTCCAGACTTTGGCTCGCCTTTATTCTGAGGATCCTGGTACTGCTCGTCGTGGTGGTGAACTGGGACTGACGGGGCGTGGAACCCTTGATCCGGCTTTCGCCACAGTGGCTTTTAACCTGACGGATCCCAAGAAGGTGTCGAAGATCGTGGAGTCGGAGTTCGGTTTTCATATCATCCAGTTGATAGAGAAGCGTGGTGACAAAGTAAATGTGCGTCACATTCTCCGTAAACCTGTGGTTTCTGATGAGGAGATAGAAAAGGCAATTGTCCGTTTGGACTCCATTGCTGATGATATCCGTGCAGGGAAGTTTACGTTCGAGGATGCTGCTCCTATGCTTTCCGATGATAAAGATACGCGTTTCAGTAAGGGGTTGATGTCCACTAATATGTTGCAGACAGGACAGACCTCTTCAAGATTCCGTATGCAGGATTTGCCTCCAGAGATTGCTAAGGCTGTTGATACCCTGCAGGTGGGAGAGATCTCCCGTGCCTTCAAGATGATCAACCAGCGTGGTAAGACCGTCTGTGTTATTGCTAAGTTGAAGAATCGCATTGACGGTCACAAGGCTACGGTGACGGAGGATTTTCAGGTGTTGAAGGATGTGGTGCTCCAGAAACGCCAGAACGAATGTATCCATCAATGGGTCGTTGATAAGATTAAGAATACCTATACACGCCTGAACGACAATTTCAAGGATTGTAAGTTTGAATACGAAGGCTGGTTCAAGTAGGAACGTATGCTAAAGAGGGCATTCTATTTTCTGTTGGCAGTAGCTCTGGTAGCCGGATTGGGTTCTGCAGGAGCACAGAAGGGCAAAGGTAAGCGTCCTGCCCGTAGGTCACAGGTGAAGGATACCCGCATCTATCTGGTCCATGCCGACGTACTTCATTTTGACGACAGGATCAATCCTGATGCAACCATACTCAACGGCAAGGTCCATTTCACCCATCAGGGGGCACGCCTCTACTGTGACAGTGCCTATTTCTATGAGGCCAGCAACTCTTTTGAGGCTTTCGGACATGTCAAGATGTATCAGGGTGACACACTCTCGCTTCTTAGCGACTATGCCTACTATGACGGTAACGAGCAGATGGCACGTGCCCGTTATAATGTGGTGCTGAAGCATAAGAAGACAACCCTTTATACCGATAGCCTTGACTTCGATCGTCTCTACGACAATGCTTACTTCTTCGAGGGTGGAAAGATGGTTGACGGTAATACGACGCTTACTTCCGACTGGGGAGAATATAACACAAAAACCAAAATGTCTGTCTTCAACTACGACGTGAAGATGCAGAGTCCGAAGTTCTATCTGACCACAGACACGCTCTACTACGATACCCGTACCTCTTTAGCCCATATCGTTGGACCTTCCAACATCACTTCAGGTGAGAGCCATATTTACTCTGAGCAGGGTTACTATGACACGAAACTCGAGCGAGCACGACTCATGAACCGTTCAGTACTCTCCAATGGCGGAAAGATGCTGGTAGGCGACAGTGTCTATTATGACAGTCAGCAGGGCTTTAGTCAGGCCTTTAGGAATGTGGTTTATGTCGATTCAGTAAATAAGAACAAACTCACGGGTAACTATGGTGAGTATTATGATAATACGGGCTATGCCATGTGTACCGACAGTGCGGTGGCCATCGACTACTCTCAGGGCGATTCCCTGTTTATGCATGCGGATACGTTTAAGGTGGTCACCTTTAATATTGAGACTGATTCTGTCTATCGTAAGATCCATGCCTTCCATAAGGTACGGGCATATCGTACGGATGTGCAGGCCGTATGCGACTCATTGGTTTATAATTCCCTCGATTCCTGTATGACCCTGTATTATGACCCTATTCTCTGGAACAACAACCAGCAGTTGGTGGGTGATCAGGTGCAGGTGTTCCTGCGCGACTCTGTCATCGACCATGCCCATATCATCGACAACTGTTTTTCTATCCAGCAGTTACGTAGTGATACGGCCTGTTATAATCAGGTGTCGTCGAAGGAGATGTTCGCTTACTTCATTAATGGCAATATCCGCGAGGCACAGGCGAAGGGAAATGTGTTCATTGGCTATTATTTTGAAGAAGGCGACAGTGTGCCCATTATCTATAACTACCAGGAGACCTCTGAACTACGTATGTTCCTGAAGGACCGTAAGCTGGAGAGCGTTTGGACACCGAAGACCAGTGGTACGATGTATCCGCTCAACCAGATTCCTGACGACCGTAAGCGTCTTCGTGGCTTTATGTGGTACGATTATGTCCGTCCGCTTAACCGTGAAGATATTTTTAATTGGAGAGGTAAGAAATGACAGACGTGATCCATCTCCTCCCTGACAGTGTCGCCAACCAGATCGCCGCTGGTGAGGTGATCCAGCGTCCTGCATCCGTGATTAAGGAACTGGTGGAGAACGCCGTTGATGCAGGAGCCACGACGATACATGTGCTCGTGGTGGATGCAGGCCGTACTTCCATTCAGGTGATCGACGACGGCAAGGGTATGTCTGAGACTGACGCCCGTTTGTCGTTTGAACGTCATGCTACTTCCAAGATCCTCAAGTCCGACGATCTCTTTGCCCTGCATACCATGGGGTTTCGTGGTGAGGCTCTGGCCTCCATCGCTGCGGTGGCCCAGGTGGAGTTATTGACACGTCGTGCGGAGGATGAGATAGGAACGCGTGTGATGATAGCCGGTTCCCGAGTGACATCCCAGGAACCAGTCTCTTGTCCCGTTGGCAGTAACTTCAAGGTGGAGAACCTCTTTTTCAACGTCCCTGCCCGCAGGAAGTTCCTGAAGTCGAATGCCACCGAACTCAGTAATATCCTGGCAGCCTTTGAACGTATCGTCCTGGTCTATCCTGAGATCCATTTCACCCTCCATCATAATGGAGCGGAACAACTGAATCTCAAGCGGGGTTCCCTGCGCCAGCGTATCACCGACGTGTTTGGTAAGCAGTACAGTCAGGACTTGTTGCCTGTCGAGGTGCATACGGCTCTGTGTAGCATCACGGGCTTTGTTGGTAAACCTGAGGGGGCACGGAAGAAAGGCGGCCATGATTATTTCTTTGTCAATGGCCGTTACATGCGCCATCCTTATTTCCACAAGGCTGTGCAGAGTGCCTACGACCGTCTTGTCGCTGAGGGGATGCAGGTGCCATATTTCCTCTATTTCGAGGTGGAACCTGCAGAGATCGACGTGAATATCCACCCCACGAAGACGGAGATCAAGTTCCAGAACGAACAGGCCATCTGGCAGATCCTTTTAGCTGCCGTCCGCGATGCCTTGGGTAAGTTCTGTGAGGTGCCTGCCATTGACTTCGATATGCAGGGTAGCCCTGATATTCCGGTCTTTGATCCGACTCGTCAGGTGGCCCCTCCCCAGCCTAAGTATAACGCTGACTATAATCCCTTTAAGAAACCGTCGGTTCCAGAGGGATGGACAGAACTCTATGAGGCTGCGATACCGACTGCCAGTCAGACAAATAGTACTGCCAGTCTTTTCGACAGCTCTGATGAATCTTCCCTCGATGTGGGGCCTCAGACACCGCTTACAGAGAAGTCACCTTCTCATTATCAGTATAAAGGCCGTTACCTGATGACTGCCGTCAAGTCGGGTCTGATGATCATCGACCAGTATCGGGCTGATGTCCGTGTGCGATACGAATGGTATATGGAGCAGTTCCGTCAGCATACTGCCAGTACCCAACGGCTTCTCTTCCCTGAGGCCGTACAGTTCGCGCCCTCCGAGGCTGTGGTGTTGGAGAAGATCCTGCCAGAACTTGCTGGGATAGGTTTCGAAGTGAGTAGTCTGGGTGGAAATAGCTTTGCTGTCAACGGTATGCCCGCAGGTCTTGACGGTCTGGATCCTGTCAGTCTGCTTCGTCAGTTGGTGGCCGATGCCGCCTCTGATGTCCAGTTGTCCGATCTGCATGCACGGTTGGCATTAGGTCTGGCTCGTAGTGCGGCGATTCCTTATGGACAGGTGCTTACCAACGACGAGATGGAGAGTCTGATCAACGACCTCTTCAGTTGTTCCAATGTGAACTACACACCAGACGGAAAAGCCATTCTCAGCATCCTTCCTCAGACGGATATTGAGCACCTTTTAGGGTGATATAAGTTAAAAAGTGTCAACGGGACGCAAATTATCAATTATCAATTGTCAATTATCAATTTATTGTAGTACCTTTGCACCCGCTTATGAAAAAGGGCGCTTAGCTCAGCTGGTTTAGAGCATCTGCCTTACAAGCAGAGGGTCGGCGGTTCGAATCCGTCAGCGCCCACCACAATAAAGGCTTGCGATATCGCAAGCCTTTATTATTTTATCTTATTAGATAACTGCAACCATGTCTCTGGCATGTCGTAGTTCATCAGTGCCTTCCGTAGGTGACGGAGATGCCTTCCACGACTCATTCAGATATCTCCTATAGGGGGAAAGGAGATATCTGAATGACTGATAGGAGATATTCGCACGACCCAAAGGAGATATCTGAACGACCTAAAGATCCCCAGCCATAAATGTTTAATTAAAAAATATCACTGCCACTATGACCTGAACCCCCACATAGAATTAAGAAAAAATGGGGAAAAACAGGATCTTATCACATTTTTAATGTGATTAGCGGATGTCTTTTGCAGGATTTTTATTATCTTTGCAGCAAATTAGGTGTTTTTTCAAACAGATGTACGATATGCATAAAACCACATGCGATAAAATGTCATGGTTCAAGAGAGGAATGATGCTACTGCTCTCTGTATATCTCTCATTGGTAGTAGCATTTGCCCAATCGGACACCACACGGGTCTTCTCAGTGAACAATCCGCTGATATATGAAGACGTATGGGACCTGTGGCCCTATTCGTTCCTGAACGATAACGGCGATCCCGACGGCTTCAATGTTGACCTGATCCGGCTCATCATGAAGGAACTAGACATTCCCTACGAGATTAGGCTGAAACCATCGTCGGAAGCCTTCCGCGACCTGAAGGAAGGCAACTCAGACCTGATGCTGGCATTGGCAGTGGGATTCCATGACGAGTTCGGTCTGTATAGCAAGAATGCCGTGACGCTGTTCACGCAGAGTGTGGTGACGCCCAAGAGCAGACCGGTGGAGATCAAGGCATTTCGCGACTTGGGCAAGCCCGGACTGAAGGTCATCGTCAACGACAGCTCGCTATGCCACCACCTGATGATAGACTACGGATGGGGCGCCAATGCGCTACCCGACAAGGATATCGGCGAGGCTATCCAGCGCGTCAGTGCCACTGGTGAGGGGCAGATTGTGTGGAATACCCTTTCGCTGAAGTGGTTGATGAACCGCTACCATATCGATGACCTTGAACTGACGCCTGTCAACATGCCGCATGGTGAGTACAAGTTCATGTCGAACAACCAGCAGCTGCTCGACAGACTCGACGAGGCATATACCAAGCTCTATACCAACGAAAAGATACAACCCTTGCAGGACAAGTGGTTCTATCCCGAGCGGCAGCATAAGGAAGAGCCGAAGTGGTTGTGGTATCTGTTGGGCGGCGGCTTGCTGCTGTTGGTCTTCATGGCCGTCTATGGCATCAGCTACCGTATCCAAAACCGGAAGATAAGACTCGAGAACGTCAAGCGCAACAATCGTCTGGCGCTGATTCTGCAGACCAGTCAGGTACATATCTGGACCTACGACATCAAGAAGAACCAGTTCTCTTGGCATAACGATAACGGACAAGTGGCTTACACGTATTCGATGGAGGAATTCTCGCAGCGATACAGCCGTGAGGATTTCATCAGTCTGAAGTCAGCCCTTGACAAGCTCGCTGAAACCAGAAAGACCGATGAGGAAGAGAAGGAGATTGAGTTGAATTTGCGTGCCAAAGACATGGAGAGGCTACGGGTAGGGGATCGCAGCTTGGGAATGGGTGGCGACACAAACGACCGCGACTACCACATTGTGCTGTCCGTATTGAGCCGCGACAAGAAGGGCAACCCCGCCGTCATCATCGGCACCAAGAAGGACGTGACGGAGGAACAGCAGCAGAAGCGGCTCGACGAAGAGCGTACGCTGCGCTACTGGTCCATCTTCTACACCCCGATTTTAGGCATCATCCTCTTCAACAAGGACGGTCGGCTCGTCAATATCAACCCCAAGGCCTGCGACATCTTTGGATGCAATGCTGAAGAAATCATTGAAGAGGGCGTTGATATCCATTCGATGTTCAACATTGACATACAGGATTTGGAAGACATGAACGGATACCAGGCCACCCAGACCGTCGGCCACGACATGATAACCGAGTTCCGCCTGATGACCATCCACGACGATGCCGGTGAGATGCTGGGTGTCTTCGCCTTCTGCCGCGACATCACCATGTTGGTCAGCAGCAAAGACCTGGAGCAGGAAGACCAAAAGAAGATTAACGCGTTGCGCGACGAGCAGCGACAATATTCCGAGATTCTCAACGCCGCCATCAGTGATACTGATATCCGCCAGGTCACCTACTCGCCCGACTCCCATACACTGACTATCTACCGGGGTACCGACACCATCCAGCATGCTTTGACGCAGACACGTTGTATGACACTGGTCGATGAGCAGTCGCAGCGACAGGCTTTGCGCCTATTGAGCGAGATGGACGACTATGCAGACAAGGTGATAGAGTGTAACATCAAAACCACCCTCCGTTCGGCAGGTGGAAGGCCCTTGATTCTGTATTTCCGCTTAGAGCCCTGCCACAACGACAAGGCGATGGAGTACTGCGGTATGCTGCGCGACATTAGCGAGATGGACTGGATTGAGCGTCAGATGGATCTGCAGACAGCGAAGGTGCAAGAGGTGGAGAAGACAAAGAACAGTTTCGTGAAGAACATGGTGCAGGAGATTCGCCATCCGATGAATGCTGTGGTCGAACACGTGGCGCAGATCAACGACAATAGTTCTTCTGCCAACGAGCCGGAGCTGTGCAAGGTCATCCAGCAGAATGCTGACTATTTGTTGCACATCGTAGACAACATCCTTTTCCTGTCGCGCCTGGAGGCACGGATGGTCGAAATCAACCGGCAGGCGCAGAACTTCGCTGAGCTGTTTGAGTCGCAGTGTGCTACGGGCTGGATGAAGTTTATGAATGCCGACACCCACTACATCGTGGAGAATCCTTACGAGCAGCTGACCGTTGACATCGATGCCGAGAACCTTGGCCACGTCATCGAACAGGTGACGTGCAACGCCGCGCAGCATACGAAGCGGGGCACCGTCAGGGCCCGCTACGACTACATCGGTCGCCGACTGATCATCTCGGTCGATGACACTGGCGAGGGTATCCCCGAGGCCGAGCTTATTCGTATCCAGGAGGAACTGGGCGGTGCCCACAACACCAAAGGTCTGGGCCTGGCCATCACCAAGGAGCTGGTCAGCCAGATGGGCGGCACCTTAGAAATCAGTTCGGAAGAGGGGTCGGGCACCACCATCTACATCATGATTCCGTGTCACGCCTCAGTCATTAAACGCAAGAAAACCGCTTAGCCCATGAAACGTCTATATACCTATATTATATTGTTGCTCAGTGCCACTGCCATCAGGTCAATGGCGCAGCAGCTCTCCGACACGTACACCAATCAGCGGCCCGTCATCATTGTCTGCGACTGGGACAAGGCGCCCTATGAGTTCCTGAACGACAAGGGGCAGCCCTCGGGCAGCAATATCGATGTGATGCAGGCCGTGA